>OOCX01000125.1_pt1 | contig 72991 bp, 63 predicted proteins | sample 1671231 | NCBI WGS metagenome assembly OOCX01 (sample SAMN06348135, study PRJEB24527) | human gut metagenome | biome: human gut; feature: ankylosing spondylitis patient; material: feces | host: Homo sapiens | place: China | collected 2015-10 | reverse complement strand
GGACTGCCGTTGACAAAACGGAGGAAGGTGGGGATGACGTCAAATCATCATGCCCCTTATGACCTGGGCCTCACACGTACTACAATGGCTGTAAACAGAGGGATGCAAAGCCGCGAGGTAGAGCGAACCCCTAAAAGCAGTCTTAGTTCGGATTGTAGGCTGCAACCCGCCTACATGAAGTCGGAATTGCTAGTAATCGCAGATCAGCATGCTGCGGTGAATACGTTCCCGGGCCTTGTACACACCGCCCGTCACGCCATGGGAGTCGGTAACACCCGAAGCCTGTAGTCTAACCGCAAGGAGGACGCAGTCGAAGGTGGGATTGATGACTGGGGTGAAGTCGTAACAAGGTAGCCGTATCGGAAGGTGCGGCTGGATCACCTCCTTTCTATGGAGAACAGAGAAGGAAAAGAAAACTTCTCATAAAATAATTCTCCGGTCAGCAAAGGTTTAAGAAAGTAGTTTTTGTTCAATTTTGAGGATGCTGGAAACAGTATCTTTAAAACAGCACAATGGAGTACCTAGTCCCTGCATATGGGGGTGTAGCTCAGCTGGGAGAGCACCTGCTTTGCAAGCAGGGGGTCAGGAGTTCGATTCTCCTCATCTCCACCAAGGGACGAAGGAAGAACGAACTAATAACTAAATGGGCGCATAGCTCAGGTGGTTAGAGCGCACGCCTGATAAGCGTGAGGTCGGTGGTTCGAGTCCACTTGTGCCCACCAGCAAGAGAGATCTTGCAAGGAACGAAACTTGAAAATTGAATAATGAAAAGCAAAAGTAATGCAAATGAGGAAAAATGAACGACAATAACGAAAGTTAAAGTCGGGTAAAAAACCTGCAATTAGCATAAAAAATTAAGAGGATTAGACATAATTCAAAAATGGTTAAGCTAAGAAGAGCGTAGGGAGAATGCCTTGGCATTAGGAGCCGACGAAGGACGTGATAAGCTGCGATAAGCTGCGGGGATCAGCAAGTATGAATTGATCCGCAGATTTCCGAATGGAGCAATCCGTATGTGTATGCACATACATCATATACTGAATCAAATAGGTATATGAGGGGAACCGCCTGAACTGAAACATCTAAGTAGGGCGAGGAAGAGAAATCAACCGAGATTCTGTGAGTAGTGGCGAGCGAAAGCGGAAGAGGCTAAACCATAGGTAGCAATACTTATGGGGTTTCGGACAGCATTTAGTATTGATAATTTCTAGTTGAAACGTGTGGGAAAACGTACCGAAGAGTGTGAGAGTCACGTAAGCGAAAGAGAAAGTCAGCGAGCTGTATCCAAAGTACCGCGGGACACGTGAAACCCCGTGGGAAGATGGGGGGACCATCCTCCAAGCCTAAATACTACCTAATGACCGATAGCGAATAGTACTGTGAAGGAACGGTGAAAAGAACCCCGGGAGGGGAGTGAAAAAGAACCTGAAACCCTATGCTTACAAGCACCGAGAGCACGTCAAAGTGTGATCGGGTACCTTTTGTAGAATGGTCCGGCGAGTTATTGTATGCGGCAAGGTTAAGTGCTTAAGGCACGGAGCCGAAGCGAGAGCAAGTCTGAACAGGGCGAAAAAGTCGTATGCAATAGACCCGAAACCGAGTGACCTATCCATGTCCAGGCTGAAGTGGAGGTAAAACTCCATGGAGGGCCGAACACACGTCCGTTGAAAAGGCCGGTGATGAGGTGTGGATAGCGGAGAAATTCCAATCGAACTCGGATATAGCTGGTTCTCTCCGAAATAGCTTTAGGGCTAGCCTCGTGAAAGATTACTGGAGGTAAAGCACTGAATGGGCTAGGGGTCGAAAGATTACTGAACCCTATCAAACTAAGAATGCCAGATAATTGATTCACGGGAGTCAGACAATGTGAGATAAGTCTCATTGTCAAAAGGGAAACAGCCCAGACCCACAGCTAAGGTCCCTAAACATTGTTAAGTGGAAAAGGATGTGGGGTTGCATAAACAACCAGGATGTTGGCTTAGAAGCAGCCACTCATTAAAAGAGTGCGTAATAGCTCACTGGTCGAGTGACCCTGCGCCGAAAATTCAACGGGGCTAAACAATGTACCGAAGCTTGGGATTCTAGATTTATCTAGAGTGGTAGGAGAGCGTCGAATAAGGGGTGAAGTCAGAGCGGAAGCGCTGGTGGACTTTATTCGAGTGAGAATGCCGGAATGAGTAGCGAGAATTATGTGAGAATCATAATGGCCGAAAATCTAAGGTTTCCTGAGGAAGGTTCGTCCGCTCAGGGTAAGCCGGGGGCTAAGGCGAGGCGGAGACGCGTAGCCGATGCACATACGGTTGAAATTCCGTAGCCACCGAAAGATTTAAGTACAGGGACGCTTTAGAAGTGATGTAGCCGGGCGATGGTTGACCCGGTCGTAAGGGATCGAAAATGAGTAGAGAAGTCATCATGGAAAGAGACAAGAAAAGCTGTATGAATATCTTAGGTGCCCGTACCGCAAACCGACACAGGTAGATAGGAAGAAGATTCTAAGGCCAACGGGAGAAGGGTTGTTAAGGAACTCGGCAAGTTGACCCCGTAACTTAGGGATAAGGGGTGCTCAAGTGATTGAGCCGCAGAGAATAGGCCCAGGCGACTGTTTAGCAAAAACACAGGTCTCTGCTAAATCGAAAGATGACGTATAGGGGCTGACACCTGCCCGGTGCCGGAAGGTTAAGAGGAGATGTGAGAGCATTGAATTGAAGCCCCGGTAAACGGCGGCCGTAACTATAACGGTCCTAAGGTAGCGAAATTCCTTGTCAGGTAAGTTCTGACCCGCACGAAAGGTGTAACGATCTGGGCACTGTCTCAACAACCCGCCCGGCGAAATTGTAGTACCGGTGAAGATGCCGGTTACCCGCGACTAGACGGAAAGACCCCATGGAGCTTTACTGTAGCCTAATATTGGATTTCGGTATTTCACGTACAGGATAGGTGGGAGACTGGGAAGCACAGGCGTCAGCTTGTGTGGAGTCGACCTTGGGATACCACTCTTGGAGTGCTGGAATTCTAACCTGCGGCTTTGAAGCAAGTCGGGGGACATTGTTAGGTGGGCAGTTTGACTGGGGCGGTCGCCTCCTAAAGAGTAACGGAGGCGCTCAAAGGTTCGCTCTGCATGGATGGAAACCATGCGTCAGAGTGTAAACGCAAAAGCGAGCCTAACTGCGAGAATGACGGTTCGAGCAGTAACGAAAGTTGGAGTTAGTGATCCGGCGGTATGTGAATGGAAATGCCGTCGCTCAACGGATAAAAGCTACCCTGGGGATAACAGGCTGATCTCCCCCAAGAGTCCACATCGACGGGGAGGTTTGGCACCTCGATGTCGGCTCATCGCATCCTGGGGCTGAATTCGGTCCCAAGGGTTTGGCTGTTCGCCAATTAAAGCGGTACGCGAGCTGGGTTCAGAACGTCGTGAGACAGTTCGGTCCCTATCTGTCGTGGGCGTAGGATATTTGCAAGGAGCTGTCCCTAGTACGAGAGGACCGGGATGGACGCACCTCTGGTGCACCAGTTGTCACGCCAGTGGCACAGCTGGGCAGCTATGTGCGGAACGGATAAACGCTGAAGGCATCTAAGCGTGAAGCCGCCCTTAAGATAAGATATCCCTTCTGTTTACAGAGTAAGACCCCTTGAAGACTACAAGGTTGATAGGCTCAAAGTGTAAGCACGGTGACGTGTTTAGCTAGCGAGTACTAATCGGTCGAGGGCTTAACCTTATTGGTTATGACTACTCCTTTTAACCAACAGCTTTTTCATTATTCAATTTTGAGGATTCGTTCCTCTTCACTTAGTCGGTGGCGTTTGAGTTGAGGTCACACCTGTTCCCATGCCGAACACAGTAGTTAAGCTCTTCTTCGCCGAAAATACTTGGATGGTAACGTCCCGGTAAGATAGGGTGCTGCCGACACCTTACTAAACAGAGAAGATATTATTCTTCTCTGTTTAGTCATATTCCTCCTTAGCTCAGTCGGTAGAGCATTCGGCTGTTAACCGAAGGGTCGTTGGTTCGAGTCCAACAGGGGGAGCCAGAGAGCTGTAGCTTTTGCTATGGCTCTTTTTTCTTATTTACTTCTTTTACATTGAAAAAGGACGAACTTTTGTGGTTCGTCCTTTGTTTGTATTATTTCTTTACAAGATCTTTAATAACTTCTCCTGCCACGATTAGTCCCACCACTGACGGAACAAATGCCGTTGAGCCTGGAATATCACGGCGCACTGTGCATTTTCTTGCCGTACCAGGAGGACAAATGCAGTTCTTACGGCATGAAATAGCCATATCTTCTATCGGTCTGATAGGCTGTTCCTCTGAGTAAACAACTTTAAGCGACTTTATGCCTGCCTTTTTAAGCTCTCGTCGCATGACTTTCGCAAGAGGGCAGACCTTTGTCTGATAAATGTCCGCCACACGGAATGCTGTAGGGTCAAGCTTGTTGCCTGCACCCATTGAGGATATAACAGGTACTCCTGCGACGTCTGCTCGCTTTATTATCTCCAGCTTGCCTGTAACAGTGTCAATGGCGTCGATAATGTAATCATACTGAGTAAAATCAAACTGATCCGCTGTGTCAGGCATATAAAAACACTTGTATGTGTTTACCTTTATGTCAGGGCAGATGTCGTGAACACGCTCCTCCGCCACGTCTACCTTGTATTTTCCTACTGTTTTTCTTGTGGCAATTATCTGACGATTGATGTTGGTCAGACACACTTTGTCATCATCTATAAGGTCAAGCTCGCCTACACCGCTTCGTGCAAGGGCTTCAACTGCATATCCGCCTACACCGCCTATGCCGAAAATCGCAACCCTGCTGTTTCTGAGCTTTTCCATTGCTTCTTTGCCGAATAAAAGCTCGGTTCTTGAAAACTGATTTAGCATATAAACACTCCTGAATACTGTTTTATTCTTCTATAATATCATATCTATGCCCTTTTTTCAAGTGCATTTTTGTCTGCTTTTATTAATTTTCTGATAAATCCTATATGTATTATATAATATCTTTGTTACAGTTTTCGACCGCATTTTCGTTGCGTTTTTATCGAAAATGTGCTATAATATTATATGTGATAATACGCAAAAAGTAATAAAAAGGATTGGTAAAAACATGGACATTAACAAGACCCTTGCGGAAGAATTTAAGCTCAGACAGGAGCAGATAGACAACACTGTTGCACTTCTTGATGACGATAAAACTATACCGTTTATTGCACGATACAGAAAGGAGCTTACAGGCTCGCTGGACGATCAGGTGCTTAGAGAGATCGCTGACAGGCTCACTTACCTGAGAAATCTCGAAAAACGTAAAGGCGAGATAATCTCTTCTATCACTGAGCAGGAGAAAATGACAGACGAGATAATGTCTGCTATCGAAAATGCAAAGACCCTTGTGGAGGTAGAGGATATCTACAGACCTTTCAAGCCGAAGCGTAAAACAAGGGCTTCGGTGGCAAGAGAAAAGGGGCTTGAACCACTGGCTGAACTTATCCTGACCCAGGATAAGAAATGCGACCCGCAGGTCGAGGGGTCAAAATTTATCAACGAGGAAAAGGGCGTAAAGTCTGCGGACGAAGCTTTGCAGGGTGCAATGGACATAATCGCAGAGGATATCTCTGACGACGCTGACCTGAGAAAATACATAAGAACGCTGTTTTCGCAGATAGGCGTTATAAGCTCAAAGGCGTCTGACGAGAATGCCGAGTCGGTGTATGAGAACTATTATGACTATGCCGAGGCTGTGGGAAAGATAGCAGGTCACAGAGTTTTGGCTTTGGACAGAGGCGAAAAAGAGGGCGTTCTGAAAGTATCAGTGAATGTCCCAGAGGGCGCAGGGGAGAGAGCCTGCGTGTCAAGATATGTGAAAAATAAGTCAGAGTGCGGACAGCTTGTTACGGCTGCTTGTGAGGACGGCTATAAAAGACTTATTTATCCGTCAATAGAGCGTGAGATAAGGGCGGAGCTTTCGGCAAACGCTCAGGAGGGGGCAATAAAGGTGTTCTCCTCAAATCTCAGACAGCTTCTTATGCAGCCTCCTGTTAAAGACACTGTTACTCTCGGTCTTGACCCGGGATATGCTCACGGTTGTAAGACCGCTGTAGTGGACGCTACGGGCAAGGTGCTTGACACTGCAATAATCTACATTACTCCGCCAAAGAAGGATACAGAGCGTGCTAAGCGTATTCTGACGGGCTTTATAAAGAAATATGGCGTTACGACTATCTCCATAGGCAATGGCACAGCTTCAAGAGAAACGGAGCAGTTCACAGCGGAGCTTATCAAAGAAATTCCGCAGAAAGTTTCTTACATGGTGGTGTCTGAGGCAGGCGCTTCCGTTTACTCCGCTTCCAAGCTTGCGGCTGAGGAGTTTCCTGAGTATGACGTTTCACTTCGTTCGGCAGTATCAATAGCACGCCGTTTGCAGGACCCTCTTGCAGAGCTTGTAAAGATAGACCCAAAGGCAATAGGTGTTGGACAGTATCAGCATGATATGCCAAAGGCGAGAATGGACGAGGCTTTAAAGGGCGTTGTTGAGGACTGCGTAAACTCAGTAGGCGTTGACCTTAATACGGCTTCATACTCATTGTTGTCATACATATCGGGCATAAATATGACAGTTGCAAAGAATATTGTTTCCTACCGTGAGGAAAACGGTGCTTTCACAGAGAGAAAGCAGCTTATGAAAGTGCCAAAGCTTGGAGCAAAGGCATTTGAGCAGTGCGCAGGCTTTTTGAGAGTGCGTGGCGGAAAAAATCCGCTGGATAACACGGCTGTTCACCCTGAGTCATACAAGGCAGCACAGGCGCTTATTGACAGGTGCGGGCTGAGCCTTGCGGACATGGGTGACGTAAAGCAGATAGCTGAGAAAGTCAATGCAATGGGTATGAAGAAGCTTGCCACAGATATCGGCATTGGTGCTCCCACGTTAAAGGACATAGTAGGGGAGCTTGAAAAGCCTGGTCGTGACCCTCGTGACGAGCTGCCGCCACCGCTTATGAGAAGTGGCGACATTATGGATCTTAAAGACCTGAAACCGGGCATGGAGCTTATGGGCACAGTGAGAAACGTTATAGACTTCGGAGCGTTCGTTGATATCGGTGTTCACGAGGACGGTCTTGTACATATTTCTCAGATGTGCGACAGATATATAAAGCATCCTCTTGAGGTCGTAAAGGTCGGTGAGGTAGTTAAGGTTTGGATACTTAACGTTGACCTGAAGAAAAAGCGTATTTCGCTTACTATGAAAAAGCCTAAGGCGTAGGGATCCAAAACGAAATAAGTTGGAAAAGACCTAAATAAGTGGGACGTTGGTCTTACACTTTTGCGGCAGACTGAAGGGCTGTTAGAACAGCCCTTTTTTTGTTTGCAGCAAGGTGTGGTCTTGACGCAGGAAGCTGTGAAACGCCTTATGGCTTGACCTTATGGTATAATTATGGTAATATAAAATTGTACATAGACTATGTTATAAAAGGACGTGAAAAAATGCGGATCGCAGTTTGTGATGATAATGCTGTTTTTCTTCAGTTTTTTAAATCTATGCTGGCAAATGAACTTGAATCAAGGTCGGTCAAGGCTGAAATAGAAACGTTTACCAAAGCTGAGAGCTTTTTTTACTACCATGGTAAAAAGCCTTTTTCGGCTATATTTCTTGACCTTGATATGCCTGAAATGACCGGTTTTGAAGTCGCGCGTCAGCTAGGTCAGAATGGTAATTGCTTCGTGATCTTTGTGACAAGTCATCAGGAGCTGGTTTATGACAGCTTTAATTTCAGACCGCTGAATTTTATCTGCAAAGATCCTGACGCTGATGTTATGAAGGATAGGCTCCATATGGTAGCAGGACAGTTGACGGACGCATTGAAGCAGGAAAAGACAGTGGTTTTGGAGAATAGGGAGCAGGGAAGGATCTCTGTAAAGCTTCGGGATGTAACTTATATAGAGAGCAATAGCCACAGCATCATATATCATTTTGCAAATAATAAGGATACTATTGCAGTCAGAGATAGCATTGGCGAGATAGAAGAGGCTTATCGTAAATTTGATTTTATACGGGTGCATAAAAAATATATCGTCAATCTGAAATATGTTTTTAACATAAGCCGTTCAAATGAAACAGTGATCTTCAAAAGCGGTTCAGAGCTTCCCATGAGCCGAGGATATAAGAATGCAGTTGACGACGCTTTGACTGAATATCTGAGGAGAAAGTGATGACTATTACATTGTGGACGATATTTGAGATCTTGATAAACTTTTATCAGGGCGGTCTGGAAACATGGTTTATATATAGATTCCTTACGCCAAGATCTCATGAAAGGGCTAAGATATGGGCTGTTATATTTGCCGTTTGTGAAGGCTGTCTGGTCACTGCTTTTAATTATTTCACTGTATTTGAGGGCTTTGGAAGTGCTTTGTACTGGGCAAGTCTGCTTGTTTTTGCGTTTTGCTTTTTTAGTGACAATGCAGTAAAGAAATTTCTTTCCATATCCCTCTCGCAGGTTGCGATCTTGTTGATAACGTCATTGGAACTAAATGCTGTATCGTCATTTTTTAAAATATCCCTCAGGAAGCTTGTGGTCGAACAAAGCTTGCTTAGATCTGTGACGCTTATAATGATCCAGATCTCTATATTCATTGTATTTAGATTAATACTGATGGCCTTTAAACATACAGATGATTATACGGCTTCAGATTGGGTTACGATAATTGCAGTGCTTATTATTTCGTTTTTCCTCGTTATGGTAATACATGAACTGTCCCTTTCGGCAGACGATGGCCATAGGCTGTATATAAATCTGTCATATATGCTTGTCTTTGTTCTTAATATACTTATATTCTGGATAATAAATTCTTTGATAAAAAAGAATCGGAAGCTCAAGGAAATGGAGATAGTCAAACTAAGAGAGCAGTATCTTGAGCAGTTTATCGGAAATGCCGAGTCGCAATATGACGCCATGAGAAAACTAAGGCATGATATAAAAGACAAATATGAAACGGTCAATGAACTGTTGAAAGTCCAAAAAATAGATGAAACGAGAAAATTTATCTCAGAAAGCTTTGACCTTATCGAGAAGTCGGAGTCCTATGTTAAAACGAAAAATAATATTGTAAATGCTATCGTTAACGCAAAGCTTACGATGGCTTCTTCCTTGGGGATAAAAATATCATGCATAACGGTTTCAGATTTTGAGGGAATAAAGGGAACTGACCTTTGCGACCTTTTGAGCAACACGTTGGAGAATGCTATAACGGCATGCAAGGAAATAGCCGACGACGCAAATAAATTTCTGTATCTGAAGATCGACCGAGAAACGGATACATATACGTTTTTGATAAAAAATTCAATAGATCATTCCGTTATGGATAGTAATCCAAGGCTTACGACCACAAAGGCTGATAAAAAGCAGCATGGTCTGGGGACCTCAATAATCAAAGAGATAGCAAGAAAATATAATGGCAGATGCGATTTCTATGAGTCGGAGGGAATGTTTTGCTGTCAGGTAACATTGATGGCAGATACAACGGTCCTGAACTAATTGTTCTGGACCGTTGCTGCATTTCGTGACAAAAACCTGCAACTCATTCCAAAAAGCTTGACATATTGCTGTTATTCTAGTAAAATTCAAATTAGGGTAAGACAAAAGCGAGGCGGTAGTTTATGGATCTTGTTGTATCGGGTATACTTAATTTTTTGACCGAGCAGGAAGCTATCGGCAAAGCAGATGAGGTACAGGATTTTTATCGGTATGGCATAGAAATAACTATCTCATCAATGTTAAACATTGTGCTTGTATTGCTTATGGGAGCATTGACAGGGCATTTGCTGGAAAGCGTGATATATTTGGCAGTGTTTATTGCTGTCAGGGTTATTACCGGAGGGTATCATGCAGATACATATTTCAGATGCAATCTGCTGATGTGTTCAACATTTATTGCTACAGCTTTTCTTAATGACAAGGTATGCGGATATATAAATATATGGGTGATAGCTGCCTTTGTGGTGTTTGAAGAGATAATAGCTTTTGTATTCTGCCCTGTGGAGAACAAAAATAAGCCTATAGAAAAAGAAAAAAAGCCAAAGTTCAAAGCGATGGGAATGATAGTTTTTCTGTTGCTTGATCTGTTTGGCGGGGCGATTATCAATAGATATCAGATGGTTGGATCTATGATCCTGTTAACAAATCTATTAATTGCAGTTTTAATAATATCAGCGAAGATCAAAGAAAAGAGGTGTGATAAGAATGAGATCATTTAAGAAATTGCTTGCCAGCCTTATTGCCAGAGCAACTAAGAGAATGGGTATAGCTGCCTGCGGATGTGCATCAATGTATGGTGGCTATCAAACTAAAGAGCCAAAAAACATTTACAAGAATTAAGCGTAAAGCTACAAGAATTACGATAAGCATTACAAAGACTTTATCATTTCCCCTTTAAATCTTGTGATACTTGTAAATGAGGTAATATTAGCAGGAAGATAACTTCCTGCTAATGTTACCATTTTTTTATTTGTAGTGAGTTCAAGCTTTTGACAGTGAGTAAATTTGCTTTTAGGCACAAAAAAATTCCTCCCTACAAAAGGATGCGCTGTACTATTCGGTTTTCAAAGAACGGGCGGAGGCTATAGAGAAAGCCCCCTCACTTTCCATGCCGAAAAGTTGAGGGGGCTACAACCAAGTTTTTTTAATTTTCTAAAAGATTTTTGAGCTTTGCTCTGATTTTTGTCGAAGGCATAAAGAAAGAGCGCCAGAGATCGCCGTCCCCCGTTCGGTTGGGGATACACGGTCAGAATGTGGGTGTCGCTTGCCGCCTTTCGGAAAGGGACTTGCTGGCAAGCTCGCTTTCAGGAAAATAGGCGGTGGCGGAATGATCCGTCACCGCCTATTGTGTTTAGGCTATTTCGATTTCGGAAGCGTCGGCTTATTCAACCTCGGATCCCTTTCTCTTTTTGCCGCTTACACCCAGCAGAGTCAGGACGCCGCACAGAGCAGCCAGCCAACCGATGTGGTTGCTGCTGTCACCGGTCTGAGGACACTTGGTGGAGTCGTCATTTCCTGGCTTATTGGTGTTATTATCACTGCTGCCTGTATTGTCGGTATTGCCGCCGTCGGGGAGCTTGTCGATGACCGTATTCTCGCTGCGCTTGGCGCCGCAAACGGTGCATTCCTCGTGCTTGATGCCGGTGGCCTCCTTGGTAGCGGCCTTGTCGATCACCCACTGGAAGCTGTGTGCTGCCGTGTCGGCCTTATCGCCGCACTCGCACTCATGCCAGTGGTTGGTGCCGTCATACTTCCACTCTGTACCGTAGCTGTGGGTATGATTGCTGCCTGTTGCAGGGATCGGTGCGGTTTCAAGAACCTTCTTGCAGACGGTGCATTCCTTATGCTTAGCGCCGTCGGCGGTTTCGGTAGCTGCCGTGTCAACGATCCACTCGCTGGCACTGTGAGCTGCAATATTGGCCTTATCGCCGCACTCGCACTCATGCCAGTGATCGGTGTCGTCATACTTCCACTCGGTGCCGTAGCTGTGGGTATGGCTTGGAGGCGCATCCTTATAGGTGGCCTCGAGCTTCACATCATTGCCGGGCATGGTGAAGGTGGTAGTTGCCTTGGTGGCGTCTGCCAGAGTGACATTGCCCTCCAGCACGACCCACTTGTCAAAGACCTTGCCTGCCTCCGGTGCGTCCGCCGTAACGGTCACAACGGTGTTCTGCGCGATCTTGTCCGTGATGAGTGTCCCTGCGGCAACGGAGGCTGTGCCCTTGATGACCGTGACTGTGAACTCGGTCGCGGCGGAGCTTCTGACGAACCTTGTCTCGCCGCAGTCGGCACGCTGGCAGGTGTAGAGAATTCCTTCGCTCTTGCCCTGTTTTGCAGGTTTGCCGCCGTCCCAGTCGTGGCTGAGCTTATTAACGACATGACCGTAGCGGATAATCTGTCCGCAGCCGGCTGTGCACTGCTGGTCGCCGCTATAGCCTGAGGTGGTGCATCCTGGCTTAACCTCATTGATCAGCTTGTAGTTATCGGCAATTTCGTGGAGAGACGGGGTTGAGACGCCCTTATGCGCGATCCTGTCGCACGCTGAGCAGTACTGGTTGCCGGAATAGCCCCTCTCTGTACAGGTCGCCGTTCTTACATCCCGCAGTTCAAGGGGACCGCTATGCCTGAAGTCGCCGGTCTCGCCCTTTACGGTGCCGCCGCAATCTGCGCAGGCGGTGTCGCCGGTGTAGCCCTTACGGTCGCAGACCTGCTCCTTCGCGTTGAGCAGCGTTGTGCCTCCGCTGTGGTCACAGCTTGCATAGACAGGCTCAAAGAAGAAACTGCCGCCGCCGGGGGCACCCATGGCGCTGAACTCTGGGATCGTGCAGCCCCACTCAAGGGCGGAGCCGTTGGTCACCAGCTTGAACAGGGTCTTCGCCTCATTGGTATTCCAATTTCTAGTAACAGGTATGATGTCATACTCATTGTATTCGCGGCGATACTCCACCTTCCAGCCGATGGCTTTCTGACCGGTTCTCTCCTCGGGATAAAGCCTGATCTTGTCGCCTGGCTTGACGATCATACGGGTTGCCCGACCGTTTTTCACCGTCACAAGGGCGGTGTCCTTTGTCCAATCGCCGTCAATTTCTTTCGTCTCTTTGTATTCGCAGACGCTGCATTCAGCCTCCATGCCGCCTTTATCGCCCTCGGTATCAGGGTTTTTGACCACATTCCAGCGGCCCCAGCTATGGGGAACCATGATGAACTCCTCGCAGCCGGGAACCTTGCACTTTTCTGGGTGGGCATAGCCGGATTCAAGGATGAGCTGCTCCACCGTCTTGGTCGAGCCGCCAATGTTGAAGGTATACTCATAGATACTGCCGAAGCCGGTGCAGTCCCAGTTCCAGCCGTAATCATGGACATGGCTCTTCACAGGAACGATATAGTCGCAGACGGAACATCTGAGCACATCGACTCTGCCGCCGCCCACTGCGTCATAGCTAATGTCAAGCACAAAGGTATGCGGGAAGATGCGCTCCTTGGAGCCGGTGGTCATATAATGCGGTTCGTAATAGCCTGCTTCAAACAGGCACGGGAGCTTGTGGCCGTCGCATTTCGGGTCGCCGCCCACGACACCGTCATGGGTAACCCCATGCTTATCGACCCAAGTGACATTGTATTTCGGCGTTCTCTCGCTGTCTTCTGTGAAGCACTTATAAGTACACCCACTCTTAAATCAGGCAATAGACCATATTCGATGAATATAAAATAACGCAACATGAGGCTATGTCTCCGAAACTATTAATGGAGGCATAGCTATTTTTTCTCTTGAAATAATCTCTCCGATGTGGTATAATGATAACTGATACATAAAGCATGACCAATTGTGAGGTGATTGCTATGAATATTGCTATCGTTGATGATGAACCTGTATTCTTAAAACAACTTCATAACAGATTAAGAGAAATGAAACTCCCCGACTGCGAAATACACGAATTTACAAGCGGGAGAGACTTATTGAGTTTCTATGTCAAGGGAATGTATGAAGTCATCATACTCGATGTTGAAATGCCCGATCTGACCGGATTGCAGACCGCTGAAAGAATCAGACAGATAGATGGTTCAGTTATTATTTCTTTCCTGACGAATTATGCCGAATTTGCCGTTAAGGGCTACGATGTGGGAGCGTTTCGCTATATATTGAAAAATCAGCCAGACTATGTATATACCAAACAGCTAAATTCTATCATTGCTGAGTGCCAGCAGCGATTTAGAACTTTCACTTTCAATAATAAAAATCTGTCATTCAAGTTCAGGCTGACAGATATTCTTTACTTTGAGGGACATAGAAGAAAGGTATCACTATTCACAGTTAATGGTGAATTGGAGTACGGCGGCGATTTTTCAACTGTGTGTGGCGAGTTGTTAAAGTACAATTTCGCTATTATAAACCGTGGAATACTTGTAAATCTTGACCATATACAGAATATTACCAAGTACGATATTATTCTAAGCAACGGCAGAAAAATCCCCATAGGCAAAACATATAAAGATGAGATAGTTGCTCGCTATCTTAACTATGCAACAGGGAGATGATCGAGTTGCCCGTATTGATTGAAAATATCATTGAGATTGTCAATGTAGCAATTGAAATGATGTTGGTATTCTTATACTTTTCCTTGTTGAGTAAGGCAAAAGTTAATAAAGCAGTTCTTTATCTGTCGTATCTTCTTTCTACTGTAATACTGTCAGCGACAGTTTTGTTGACAGATAATATTTTAGTGTATCTGATTACAACCATTATTCTTATTAGCTCCATGTCCTTTATTTGTTATGATGATTCAATCCGTCATAAAATATTTTGGAACATATTGTTTTTACTGATTATATCTATATCTGAACCTATTGTGATTGGATTACTTTGCATTGCTAATATGGGAACACCAGATGAATTCTTAGAGTCTGGTTTAGGACGTTATCTCGGAATGGTAGGCACAAATATAATTTATTTATGGCTTATAGGATTGATGCACCGCATAATAAACAAAAAAATTCGTGAACTGCCGATAAAATATTGGATATTGATAATAGTTATTCCAATCATAAGTATTTTTCTTTTACAAACAATGCTTGATGGATTTGTTGGCAGCAACACTTATAGTTATGTTTCTTTGGGCGTTTCTCTTGCAGGAATTATCTTTATAAACCTTGCTATGTTTAATTTCTTTGAAAGTTTTGAAGATAAGATAAAGTTAAAATACCTTGAAACAATAAAGCAACAGGAACAGGAAAACTATAAGCTGCTTACCCTGTCATACAAGCAAGTACGAGAGTTTAAACACGATATTGAAAATCAATTTTTAGTTCTGAATGATATGTTGGAAAACAATGATACTGATTCTGCTAAGGAATATCTTGTCAAGCTAAGCTCATTTGTAAGGCTTGCTAACAGACTCTGCTATACTGGTAATAATGCCGTCGATTCTATTGTGAACATCAAGGGTTCTCTTGCTCAGACATACGGTATAGAGTTTATTTGCAAGGTCAATATCATAACAAATATCAAGGCAGACGAATTGGAGTTGTGCCGTATCATCGGAAACGCTCTTGACAATGCAATAGAAGGTTGCCAGAGAGCTGGTGTATCACATAAGCATATTTGGATAAGCCTAATGGAAGAACGAGAGAAGCTATTTATTGTCATTACAAATACATCAGATAAGGTAGATACATCTGTTTTAACATCAACAAAGAAAGAACAAGGGCTTCACGGCATAGGGATAAACAGTATCAAATCCTCCGTTGATAGATTGGGTGGGTTAGTAAGTTTCGATTATGATGACGGAATTTTTAAGCTGAACATTATGGTTCGTAATTGTTTACAAATTTAACTATTTGCATTTCGGGACAAGAAGACGACATTTGGGGACACTTTGAGACCTTTTTTCTCAAAACCTATTGAAAAAATTTGCAACTTGTGTTATGATTTTTGCAGGAAGTGATTCAGAAATGATTTCAAAACTTGCAAAAAGCATAGCACACTTTTTTGTGGTTCAGAACATAACGGAAGAATCCAAAGAGGTGATCTACGCATATGGAATGGAGCTGCTGATCTCTGATGTGCTGAATACCATTATCGCCCTGCTGATTGCTCTGTTTTCCCATACGCTGCCTGCGGTTGTTGTATTCATAGCCGTATTTATGGGGTTGAGACAGTTTGTAGGTGGGTTTCACGCTAACAGTCATCTTAGTTGTATGTTCACGCTTGTCATGGTGATGATGGTTTTCTCTTACGGCATTTGCAATGTAAGCGGACATATTACGCCAATATTCAGCATCAGTTTCATAATGATAGCATTACCAATCATTCTATGTATTGCTCCCGTTCCGCATCCGAATAAACCGATGTCAGAGGAAAAGAGTGTCAAGCTAAGGAAAAGAAGCTGCATCTTAGCTGTTACCCTATCCGTTGTCACGATTGCACTGCTTGTATTCCAATATCAAAAACTAAGCCTTTATGTATCAAGCGGAATGCTGCTGTCAGCAATCATGGCACTGCTCGGTCACTTTTTGAATCGGGGTGATAACAGTAAACGATGATAAGGAAAGAGAAAAACGGAGTATTTTGGCGATTGTAATTCTTGCTCTTGTAAGGCTGGTGCTGTATATCTCAAATGGCAGCGTTTGCGGTATTACGTTTTATCAACCGAAAGAGCCTGACTTATCTGAACTGTTTGAAAGGAGGGATTTGTAATGAAAAAGCTGATGAGCATAGCAAAGAAGGCTTCTACGGCACTGGCGGCTCTTGCGCTGGTGGTAGCTACCACATCAGTTCCGAGTGCTTGCTTCCATTGGTTCGCACAACCTGTAGAGCCAGAAGAGCTGAGAAACTATGTAAACAAGAAATAATTGGCAACTGTGTGTTGCAGAAAGGTGGTATGAAATGGTTAAGAATAAGATTTTGAAACGTATCGTGGCAGGTCTTAGCTGTATTGCGTTATCTACAACTATGCTTACGAGTTTACCTGCTTTTGCCGATGATTATGTTGACGAATATCAATATTACTCAACGTTAGATCCTAATGGTGAAGAGTACCAAGAATGGAAATCAAATCTGGCAAGTTCTGCTGTAAGTGTTCCCCAAAATAGAATGCTTAAAAGTATTCTCAAAAATAATACTTTAATAGCAAATGACTACATTGAGTTCAACACTGCAAGTAATGGTCACTATACTATTGGTACAATAGGAGGAAACCCTAACAGTTCAACTGATGATAATAAAAAGATGCTTTTCGGTCATCCGGGTGGAGGAACATCGGGAACAGAACAGCTATTGCCAAATGATAAAATAATTGTTTTTTATAATGAACAGCTTATAAGCGGTGTCCAGCCTTGAAGTAGAGGTTGAAGCAATGAAAAAAACAATTATAATTATAATTATATCATTATTAGTTACGGCAGGCACTTTTGTTTTATCTAAGTATCACAACAGAGATAAAATGATGACTCAAATGAATAAAGATATACAAGATTATTATTATATAAGCTGTCCAAATGGAAATGAGCTTGACATCAAGCAAAAGAGCAGTAATGAATATCAATACTCTATTCTTAGTTATCCTTTTAGCACAACAGAATACACTAACAAATTTACATTCAGATTAAAAGTGAGTCTTGATCAGAAATTCATATTTGAAAAAATCGGCTTATTGACAGGCACAAGCGGAGTAAACGCAAATACAGACTTTCCTAATTGTCTTATTAAAGAAAATGATTCTTCTCAATATCAACGTTTTTTTCTCCCCACGCCAGAAGAAGATAATGATGTTTCAACAATCCTTGGCGAAGGCAAAATATATGTATCATTCAAGAATGCAATCAATTCATCAGATATATCATCTGTAATAGATGAATATAGTGAATACGGAACAGTGACATGGCTTTGGGTCGATACTTACAATGATTCTGATTCAACACTACCAACGATTCAAAATCCTCAAAATGACGAAAGAGGAGTGTATGGTATCCCGTTGTTCTATGCTGGCGAAAAGCTCATTTCACCATTAGATAAGTTTGTTAATATAATAAATGATAAACACGCTTATTTGGAAGACGAATTTGAAAACATAAGAAACGGTATTAATACAGGTAAAGATACTATTAAGCAATCTGATATTAATATTATAGGTATTGTTTTATTGTCCCAAAAAGATTTGAACCGTAGTGCCATAATAAACGAAATCGCCATAAAGGGAAATGTCTATGTAGTTAACTAAACTATAAATTTATTGTTATCTTGTTTTATTGCCAAATACTATATTTTTCGTTCCACACAAGTCTGAATAGGCATTGTGGGGCACACCACAACAGGCACAAACTCTATTGGAACTGAATAACCGCAAGCCCTCGGAAATGCTCTTGTAAGCGTTTCTGAGGGCTTTTTCTTTTCAGCGGTTAGAATTCCGCTCCGCAGGCTCGGATAGTGATGTGTGGCATTTCCGTTCGCCTGACGGTCAAGCTGAGGTCGGCTCGGTGATGCCGTGACGGAGTTCATACTCACGCACACGGCGGTAGAAAGTATTTGCTGACATATTCATTCTCCGCATAAAGTCCCTGCCCGTGATGTGCTTGGCTCTCCATTCCCCATAGAGCTGACCGAACCTCGTCCAGTCGGTGGGGATAGGCTTTCGCCCGGTGTACTTGCCCTGAGCCTTAGCGATCTCGATGCCCTCACGCTGTCGCTGTTTGAGCTGCTCACGCTCCAACTGTGAGAGTGCAGCGAACACGGTGAGCATAAATTTGCCCGCAGGAGTGTCGGTGTCAATTTTCTCCTTGTGGCTGATGAGCGTTACTCCCTTGTCTGTGAGGGTGTCGATGATGTTCAGCAAGTCCTTTGTGGAGCGTCCCAGACGGCTGATACTCTCGATGTAGAGGGTGTCACCCTCACGCACATAGTCAAGCATTGCCCTGAGCTGAGGGCGGTCGGTGTTCGCTCCTGACAGCTTCTCGGAGAAGATGCGGTCAACCTGATAACTGCACATGATCTCCTGCTGTCTCGCTGTTTCCTGATGCTCCGTAGAAACACGGATATAACCTATTTTGCTCATAGTTGTTGTTTCCTTTCTTTATTCAAGTGTATTTTTATTTCTATGTTTAGCCTGTGTCCTCTGACGGCTTTTCTCACGCTCACGCTTCATCTGCTGTTCGTTGATGTACTGGCGCACCTGTCGGGTGTACTTCTTCGCCGTTTCACGCTTGGTGAGGAATGCGGTATGCTCGACATTAAGCCTGTTCCACTTCGATTTCAGCTTGTTGGACTTCTCCAAAAGGTCAAGCATCGTCGGCGGTTTGCCGTCAACAGCATACTTCTTGATATGCTCCTTGATGTACTTGACCGTCTGCTCGTAGTCCTCGATAGTGGCGGCATTTTTCTTCTTGAAACGGCTCTGCGACCAGCCCGATTTGCCCTGATACTCCTTGTAAACAGGCTCCAGCTCGTCACGGTGCTTCATCTTTGCAATGAGCGTGTCGATAGCTGTAAACTTCTTTTTCAGATCGGCACGCTCAGTTGTGTGGTCATCGGAGTGAGGTGTATTGAAGAAGAATCCAGACAGCTCGCTGAATGACATAACGCCACCAGCTTCAAGGTCTGCGATGATTTCGTTTGCTCTGCCCATACCTCTGATAGCTTTCCACGGATCTTCTTTCTTTTCAGGTGCTTTACTCTCCGTAGGTGTGGGCTGTGGTGTCCGGGCAGACGGTTCAGGCTTCGGATTGATAGCAGTTGCGTTAAGCATATCAAGCTGTGCCTGCCGTCTTGCTCGTCGGGCTGCAAAGAACTTCTCCACCTGTTCCGCAGCAGCTTTTCTCTTTGCGGTTTCACTTGTTTCGGTGATAGTTTCAGGCTCGGCAGATTGTTTCGGCTTTGTCGGTGCGGTGACTGTCTGTGTCGGCTTCGGCTCGGTCTTTGGAACAACAGGCTTCGGCGCTTCGATAAGCATATCGGGAGTGACATTCGCCGCTGACAGCTTTTCCTGTATCTCCGCTATCTGCTCGGCTATGCGTTCGGGGGTGAAGTCTGCGCCCAGGGTGTCGGCTCTTGTAAACTTCTGTTGACCGTCACCTGATAAACGGAATTTCAGCTTGACCTTATTGCTTGGCTTGTAAACATATTCGATACTGCACTCCGAACATTTTTCAAGAAAATCCTTGAAGTCACGGCTGTAAAGCATGACCTCCGCAATCCTGACACGGAGCTTATCTTTCCACGACTTGCCCTCTTTCTGCATATTCCTCTCAAAGTGAGATACCCCATGTCCCTTTTCAGGCTCGGAGATAACAGATATACCGTGTTCAGCACATATCTCGTCCGAAATCTCACGCAACTCTGCCCACGCTCTTTCAGACTTTCTGCCTTGATTATGCTCGGTGGTAAAGCTCAGACCGTTATACAGATTTGTGTTGTTGAAAATGATGTGGCAATGCAGGTGCGACTTGTCATGATGAACAGCAATGACATACTGATAATCGCCTTTCAGATAACGGTCGCACAGCTCCTCTCCGATCTGCATAGCTTGTTCGGGCGTGACTTCACCGGGGGCAAAGCTCTGTATCATGTGGTAGGCAAGGATTTGGGTGCGTCCTGTTCCTGTGTTTCGGACGGCTCGGAAGTCCTCGCTTGCTCCTGCGCTATCGGCTCGGCAAGCATAAGAGTTGACATATAAACCGTCGATGGTCTTATCATCTCTTGTGATGTAAGCGATCGCTGCGCTGACTGTTGCCCTGATCGTATGGATAGAAGTGTATGCCAAATTTCGTTTACCCCTTTCTTTATCTCGGTAATATCCTCGGCATAGATGTGACCTGTGCTGTAAAGTCGGACAAGTATCTGGTTGATGTTTGCTCCGATGCGTTTCATCAGACGGTTACACTCGGCAATTTCGGAACGGTCGGGCGTGAGATCAACCCTCGCCCGAACACAATCACGGATATACTCGGTCTTGTTCTTGTAACCGTACTGCTCACACTTGGAAAGAATGTCCTGCATTTCCGATTCGGTGAAACGAACATTGAGGGTGTAGGACTTCTTCTCCTTCTTGCGTTTCAGGTACTTGCGTTCATCGTCGGTAAGCTGGCTCTCGTCCTTGTCGGCAAGGCACTTGTCAAGGTCGGCTCTGACCTCTTTGTCAAGTGCGTGATTGATTGCTCCCTCGTAGGTCATACCCTCAAACTCCATAGCCTTGTGTTTGGGCGGTCTTCCACGCTTCTTTTTCTCGGTTTTCATAGTGGTGTCTCCTTTGTTTGTATTTCGGCGTTAGCCGATTTTCTTGACCGCTGTGCGGTCGTTTCGGGGCTTGGGGTGTCCCTAACAAGCATTTGGTATTTTCGCTCGCTGTGCGGCGCAAAATACAATGCTTGTTATTTTTGTTGCGCTGTAGCGCTATTTTCCAGCCTGTGGGATTTTCATATCACTCAGGCTTTCGATGCTCCGTCAGCGAATTTGGAGCTATGCGACTTAAACTCTCCGCCGCTTAGGTCGGCGGTCATACTCGCTCACGCTCCTGCGTGATGCACTCAATATCATCACTCTTGAAATTGTAAACTGGCTCAGCGCAGTTATTGCGCAGTCTGGGCGGCAGTCCTATGAAATATGCTCCCATAAGTTAATACCAAATTATTGACCGCTTCGTTAAGTATACCGCAGAAAAATTTTATGATGAAAATGATATGCAGGGGTGCGTGTGATCGTCACAACGTCAAAGCCCTTCACTTTTCTACCGGTGTTTTTGAGAAAATGGCGTTGTTTTTCAGAAAAGTTTACACTTTGTTCATGACGGTTCTCCCTTGTGCCTAAATTCAACAGCATATTTCTATACAGAATGTGAATAGGTCACGGCGGCACTCGGATAAAACCCCCTCTATATATACAAGCACGTTCAATCAGGAAACGGGCATGATTTTTATAAAAATAGTTGCTCCGTGATAATAATTCTCCGTATTGAATAAATCAGAAATGGTGACCTATGCAGTATGCAGTCAATGTGATATGGCTCGGATTTGCAATGCTCGGTCTGCTTTCTGCAAAATTCCCCATAACAATTTCACGAATGAAGAAGTTTTATGGCGCACTCAACTTCTTGCGCAATGCGAATAGACTTTTGCTGTCCGAGAATGCTATAATATTAGCATAGGGTATTATCCCTAAATCCAATACATTGGGAGGTGATGAGAATGAGTAAGAAAGCTAAGACCGAGGTTGATGAGAAGTCCGCTGTTATCATTACGGATGCTGTTCTTGCGGAGAATCAGGCAAAGCTCGACAGCTACGAAAAGTCTATCAAAGCTGTGCAGGAGCGCAGGCGCAAGGTCATCATTGATAGCAAGCTCTACACCTACGATAAGCTCTCACAGCTTTACGGCGGTGCGGAGGGACAGGCACTTCTCGATGCTGTGACTGCGGAGCATACGCTGATCGGCAAGCTGACAGCAAGCGGTATGACCTATGAGCAGATTGGTGAGCTGGCTGACGATAGTTCTGCCGATGCTGACAACAGCTCGGACGAAAGCTATTCCGAAAAGTACGCTAAGCAGATGAGCTTTTCAGAAACAGATCATTCCTATTCGGAGTAACATATATTCCGACAACAAAACGATTGCTGTGTAAGGGACGGCTCTGCCGTTCCGTACAGCACCTGTGCAGGCGTAACGCCCCTGCAACAAAAAGCCATTGCGTGTAGAGATAGATAATCGCAGGCGGAAAGGAGACACTTGCCAAGAAAAGATACAGGATTTACTTTGGCTGAGCTGAATGAGAGATATAAAGATAAGCCGACCAGCAAAGCCGTGTACGAAGTGGACGGTCAGCGTTATGCTGTGACAAGTCATTTCGTGGGTGAAAAAGACCTTGATAAGGTGCTTTATGAACTTGCTTTCAAAAGAGCGTTTCAGAAAACCGAAAAGAACTAAAAAGTTTTGAAAAAAGACTTGCCATATTCGGTTTTCTGCGCTATAATAGTTGTATCATCGAATATGGTTTGCTTTGATTGGAAAGGAGTTATTATGGCAAAGCAAACTACTTACAATGTCGGGATCTATGTGCGTTTGTCGCAGGAGGACGAACGTGCGGGCGAATCCCTTTCGATTGAAAATCAGAAGAAGATGCTGACGGAATATGTCAGCAAGCAGGAGGGGTGGAATCTTATCGAGATATGCGAGGACGATGGCTATTCGGGAACAAGTTTCGATAGACCAGGTATCAAGCAGATTCTTGATGATGCAAAGTCGGGAAAGATAAATCTTATCCTCTGTAAAGACCTTTCACGTTTCGGAAGAAATTATATCGAGGTCGGTCAGTATATAGATTACATTTTTCCTTCATTCAATATCCGCTTCATCGCCCTGAGCGACAATGTAGACACGCTTGACAGAAACAGTTCGGCAATGGATCTTATGCCTGTGATGAATTTATTCAACGAATGGCACGCCGCCAACACGTCAAAGAAGGTACGCAGTGTCATGGCAGCAAATTCTCGGCAGGGCAAGTATCTGGCGGCTTCAGCTTCTTATGGTTACATCAAGGCAGATGATGAAAAGCATACGCCCTTGATTGATGAAGATGCCGCCGTTATCGTAAGACGTATATTTGAGCAGAGGGCAAGAGGGTTAAGTCCGAAGCAGATCGCTATACAGCTTAACAAGGACGGCATCGCAACTCCCTCGGATCATCGTTATCAGCTTAAAGGCAAAGATAATCCCCTTGTGACTTCACATCTGTGGAATGATTGTATGGTGCGTGGCATTCTTAACAATGAGATTTATATCGGAAATCTCGCACAGCAGAGAGTGACAACGGTATCCTACAAAAATCACAAGCAGATACGCAAGGACAGGTCGGAATGGATAGTGATTGAAAATAATCATGAACCTATCATTTCAAGAGAGCTGTGGGACAAGGTTAGAGAGGTTGACGCATCGGTGAGTATCGGCAAGACAACAAAAGAAGGCGTGATTCTTCCGCTGTCAGGATTTATGTACTGCCCAGACTGCGGTTACAAGATGAAAATGAACAGAACCATGCACACCTCTAAGAAGCGTGGAACATATGAGACTGTCAGCTATCGCTGTGGTACTTATGTTAGAAGCGGAATGGACGGCTGCACTCCTCATTCCATTTTGGAAAGAGTAATTTCACAGATTGTTGTTGACGATATTAGAGCAAAGGCACGACTTGCCGTTGAGGACGAGGACGCACTCCGTGAAGCCGTTAGAAAACGCAGACAGGCTACTGCCGATGCGGAGAGCCAGCATAACAGCAAGGAACTCCATGAGGGTGAGAAAAGGCTTGCACAGCTCGAAACGCTTATCAGTAAGACCTATGAAGAAAAGCTCCTCGGTACTGTACCCGAAGAACTCTGCGTGAAAATGCTGAATCAGTATCTTGATGAGCAGAAGATGCTGAGAGAGAAAGTCGCTGTACTGAAAGAAAAGTGCGAAACCGCTGAACAGGCTGAAAAGGATATTGACAGATACATTGAAAATATCAAGAAGTATGTCGATATTCAGGAGCTTACCCGTGAGACTTGTTTGGAGCTTATCGAGTACATCGTGATTGGTGATCGTCCCGAAAGCAAGGACGAGGACAGGCAGATTCACATCTTTTACAAGTTCCTTGACAAAGGGCTTACGGAGAAAAGAAACATTCTGCTTCCGCAGAATGTGGAGTAAATAATATTTGGGTGTACTTTTATGGGGTTCTCCTCCGTGGGCACACGCACACCCGCCTGCTTATGGCTGTAGGCATGGGTGGCAGTCAGCTTTGCCTCCGCCGTTTTCATGGTGTCCGAAGGGTCGCCCTTTCTGCCGATGACGCAGTAGTAGGAGTAGTCCTCCTGGCAGGCCTGGGTGGAAACCGGCATCTTCAGTGTGGAGGTCGTCACACCCGTGTAAAACCTACCCTCTGGCAGCTTGTAGGGCGCCACCGTAGGATTCTCATTATCCTTCCGATACCACTGATAGGTCAACTCGTCGCCTTTCAGGCTTCTTGCCATGACAGAGAAGGTGACCGGGTTATTTTCATAGAACAGCAGGCCGTTTTCCGGCTCTTCGTTATAATCATCGTAGATAGAGGTCTTACACTTGACGCCCCTCGGCTGGCGGTTGATGACGATGGAGCTGCCGCTGATGTAGCCGCAGACCTTGCACACGCCCTTGGCGTCAAATTCATGGTTGGCGGCATTCAGCTTTTTATCGTCACAATAGCGGCAGGGGTGCCAGTGCTGCGTTCCGTCAGCCTCCCAGGTGGCGGAGGCTATGTGGGTATGTCCGGCGCCGGAATGCTCCGCCTTCAGATGATCCTCAAAATCAGAGTCGCTGAAGCACCAGTCGTCATGATCGCAGCCCATAGCGCTTACGGCATCTCGGCAGCAGTCCTTGCAGCGCTGATCGCAGCCGTCCTCGCAGGGATCGCTGTCGTGGAAGCACAGGCCGCAGTCCTCACAGAAGTGATCCGCATAGTCAGTGTCCATTGCGCACATTCCCTCGGAGCAGTCGGAGTTGCCCTCGCAGCACTCCTTGCACATCTCGCAGGTTTCGCAGAACTCGTCCTCGTCCTCCTTATCTGTGACCCAGCCGTCACAGCCCTGGCAGATGTGCTCGTCCCACTCGGCGCTTTCCACGCAGGTCTCGCCGTCCGGGCAGCCGCCGCCCTCAGAGTTATCTCGGCAGCACTCAAGGCACAGGCCGCAATCCTCGCAGGACTCCTGATTCAGCAGGCATTCCTCGCACTGTTCGCAGGCCGTGTGGCAATCGATGCAGTGGATGACGCCGGTATCATCATCGTCCACGCACTCGTCCACCGAACCGAAGCAGGCGTTACACAGCGAGCAGTGCATCGGGTCGCTGTCATCGTTTGCACAGTCATCGCAGAAGCCGCAGGAGTCGCAAATGGTTATGGAGCAGCAGGGACCCTTATAGCATTCGCCGCATAGCTGGTCATCCTCGCCGATGTAGCATTTGCCGCAGGTCGAGCAGTGCGTGTCCTCCATGCAGTCCGCGCATTTATAGCACGTCTCGCACCAATAGGGCGTGTCTCCAAAGCACACACCGCAGTCGTTACAATGGGTTTCAACCCAGCACTCGTAGTTACAGTCAATGGTGCAGAACAGGCAGTCACACATATACTCGCTGCCAAAATGGTAATGGTTGCAGTTAGGACAATCGAAGCCGTCGTCGTAGTCGTCCCAAAAGGCATGGGCGGGAAGCTCCAGACTCGGCATCAGTGAGAGCAGCATCACAAGCGCCAACAGGACGCTGGCGACGCGCCTTCGTTTGTTCGTTTTTGTCATACTATTATTCCTCCCTCATAATTATTTTGAAGATTTTTATGCTTTTTGTGTTGCCTGATTTAAACACTGTCGATGACCGAAGCAAAGTAGTTTTCGGATACCGAACCGAAGAGAAAAGCGTCTATCAGACCCTCGCGCTTTGCCTGCCGTACCTTTTCGGTCAACTCTTCATCTGTATCATCATCCACAAAGAGAATGACACGACAGCTTTCCGTGTTCCGTTTTACCTTGTCACGGATCGCCATTCGTTCTTTGAACATCCATGGCGAATACGCCTTGACTTCCATTAAAAGCACATCCGGTCGATGCGTTTTGCACCACTCGGCGGTTGCGTCCGGCGACTCGGAGATCACAACTTGGCAATCGTCCAATTTTTGCATCAGCATTCGCTCCATGGTGTGCGCATGGATATCGCTTTGAATGTCCAGAACGATTTTTTTCATCATTCATCACCACCTTCTAAAAGCACAATCCTAATCTTACATTATCTATTATACTGATTTTTTGGCGTTTGTCACTGGCACTTGTGCCAGTAATAGAAGAAAGATCTCGATTTTTTTCAAAAAATTTTTGCCTTTTGGGCGCGAAAAACCCCTTGACCGTACAGCCAAGGGGTTCAGTTTTGCTTACTCGTCTTTTAAGGTGATCACCATGAGCTTGTTTTCAATGGCGGTTGCAACCAGCGCTTCTCTGCTTTCAAAGCCGCTCTTTTCCACCATATCGTCCAGGTTCCAGCGAACGCCGTTTTTGGAGATGCCCAGCTTATCGGCAATTTCCTGATAGGTAAAGCCCTTTATATAAAGGCGTAGTATGTCTAACTGCCGAGGCGAGAAGACATCGGACATCGTACCCTCCATTTCAATGGCCGGAGCGGTATCGGGGAATACCTTTTCCCCTGCCAGAGTGCGCTTTACCACGCTCATCAGCTCCTCTGTTCCGTGGTCCTTATACCACAGGCTGTCGGCAGCACCCATTTTGGCTCTTTGCAAAACTTCGGGATCGACAAGCGAGGTAGCCACAACGATTTTGATTTGCGGAAAAGCCTTTTTGATGCGTTTTGCGGCGGCAAGACCGGAATGCTTATGCTGCGTCTGCACATCCATAAGGACGAGCTTTACGGTGGCGTCGCAGTGCTTTTCCGCTTCAAAGGCGTCACGGAAAACGCCGACAAGATGAAACTCGCCGTCTGCCGCAAGACGATCGACAAAGTGCTTTTGGATGTATAGATCATCCTCTACAAGTATGGTGTTTATCATAGGCTCATCTCCTTTGCGGGAATCGTAATAAGAAGAGCAAAGCGTGGATTGTGCGAAATATGCATTTCACCGCCGGAGCTTTCAATACTGCGGCGAAGCGTTGACAGGCCGCTGCCCTCCTTTATCGGCTCTGTGGGTATTTTGCCGTTGTTGGTTATGGTAACATCATAGCGTTCGTCGCGCTGGGCAATGCGGATATATACCTCATTCCCGTCTGCGTGCTTGATGCAGTTGGTCACGCACTCCTTGGCGGCAGCAACGGTCAGCTCCTCGGCTGCGGTATCACGGGGCAGGTAGCCGTCGATTTTTACAGCCACGCCAAGCTGCTGTGCGGTTCTTTTTACCTCGTCCATTGTGCTGACAGAGGTGACACGGTTGCTTGCCAGCATACCGATGGCATTTTGCAGCGCCTCAAGCTTTCGCTCGGTATCCTCTCCGCTGTCTATGATGTCACGGATGGTCAGGAGGCTTCGCCCGATGGTATCGTGAATATAGACCTTTAGGTCAAGGCTTTCCTTCTCTTTGACATCGTTCTCCATGCGAGCGTACATCTTCCTGAGCTTTCGATTGACTTCTGCCAGTTCTTCATTTATTTCCTCTTGCTTTTGGCAGCCGTTATACAGCTCGGTTACATTGTGCGCCGTTATCTGCTGCCAGCGGTCATCGCTGTCCACGGTGATATTTTGTGTGCGAAACTGCCAGACGGTCTTGTCGGGCAGGATGTAGCAATCATCCTTGACGGTTACGGATCTGTCCGGCGCGCTCAGGGCATTTTCCATATCGCTTTTGATTTGCAGCTCGTGGCCGCAAAGGGCAAAGGAGAGCCTGCGCATACGGTTGTTGCACAGGATGATCCTGCCGTTCGGGTCGGCAAAGCAGATGCCCATAGGCAGCTTATCGGTTGCTTCCTTAATGGAGAACGGCGAGAGCTCGTTCTTTTTATGGCGGTATTCCCGCGGCAGAGCAATGGCAAAGTGAACTGCCGCAAGGAAAATGGCAACGGTAAATATCAGCCACGGTGCGTCCAGCAGAAATGCGTCTCCGATATTATCGGGATCTGCCTGAGAAACGGAGAATAGCAGCGGGATCATCACCGCCATGACTGCCAGACTCAGCAGGCTGCGCACCGGCTTATTGCTGCGAAGAAGCTGATACATAAACAGCCCGATCTCAAGGACGATCTCCACAAGCATGATAAACGGCAGCATGGTCTGCCAAAATTCAGAAAGGGAAGAAAATGCACTCATTTCCTGTCACCTTCTTTCGCTTCAAATACAAGGTGCTGGTATTCCTCGTCGTCCTCTTTTTCACAGCGGATACTGTCTCCGCTTACCAAAGCGGAAAGGTCGGCTTTGCAGCACACATTCAGTGACAAGCGCAAGCCGTTTGCCTTTATGAGGCTTACCTGTATGCCTGTTAAATTCAAAATGTCGGCTTCAATAACCGATTCATAAAAATCAAATACAGCAGTCGCCGTTTTGCCGGAGAGCATGGAAAGAGATTCGTCCACATAGAGCGAGCTGCGGACGCCCAACAGCTTCAGCGTTTGGAGGGACTCATTGAAGGCACGGTGGAGTTCCGTTTCCGCTATTTTAATATCTCGGTCGGTAAGGAGCGTCAGATGCTTGCGGCGTTTAATATAGCTGCACAGCACGGCGATCTCGGCAAGGAGCGTTTTGGCACTGTCGGGATCGGTGCTTGAGATTCGGCGGTATTCCTTAGTGAGCTCTGCAATGCGGTCGATCTGCGTCTGCGTAGCGGAACGAAGGAGATCATACAGGCGGTTTTGCTCCTCCACCTTGCGGCGCTTGGCTTCACGCTTGTATTCATAACGGAGTATTTCGTTCCTGTCGGCAAGCTCGTCTGCAAGAAGCTCGGAGTCCTCCTTGATGTCACGCAAAGCCGACACATCCTCTGTCCATACGGCATAGCCGCCATCAATGGGCATGGTGTGAACGGTCAAGCCACCCATCGTGACCGGGCTTTGCTCGGCTTTTTTCATCGTTTCCTTTGAGATAGGCGCAGTGTTTACAGCTGCATACCGAACGGTAAAGTCCTTGTCGGTGATCTCTGCTGATGTGCCGACAGAGGAGGCAAACAAGTCCACATAACGGCTGTTTGAATGTATATATCCACAGGCGATGCAAAACTCAAAGGTCAGAATATACATCACACTTTGGAATGCGGCAATATCGCCGAACAAGTGGAGCAGCCAATCCGCACCCGCATAATAAAGCACGCTGTAAACGATCGTCAGCAGCATAGGAACAATGGGCAGAAAGTGGAGCCTTCCTTTTTGCACACGGCATTTGAAAAACATAATTACGAGTGCGGCAAAGGCACACAGCACCTGCCAGCCTACAATAATGAAGTAGCCTATCGAGTAGCCGTTGTTTTTGTCTGTCCACACGGCGGCGTCCTTCGGAAAGGTAAATACGAATTGGTGCAGGTCATTTGTGAGCACGAGCAGAAGCAATGTGCCGGAGATGATCCACAGAATCGACATTCCCTTGGGGAATTTGTATTCGTCCGGCTTTCCCAATGACATGGCGATCAGCAGCGCCAGCATAGGCACAAACAGCATGGGCAGATAGAACAGATACCACAGGTAACGGACGGCATCCGGCTGCCAGAATATAAAATACTTTGCCGAACGGACTACCATCCATATGATGAGCAGTACTGCGGTGACCGTCATAAACCTGCACACCTGCTTTTGCACGATCCGCTGACGGACGGAGAGCCCCCAGGCGGCGAACAGACCGATATAGATAAAGCTGCGCAGATAGGAAAACAGCATCGGGTAGAAGCTGCCCCTGCCCACAATTCGGAAGCAATATGCCAGTATCACGGCAAGTACAGCGATGCCGCTTGTTATGATAGTATTCTTTTTCTGTTCGGTCATAAACAGACCCCATTTCGCCTTCATTCGTTTTTGTTTACCTTTGGGTAGCAAAAAAGCCCGATATATTCGGGCTTTTCGCAGGAGACATCTTTTTTGTCTCCGCATTATGGCGTTCCCGAGGTGATTCGAACACCCGACCTACCGCTTAGGAGGCGGTCGCTCTATCCAGCTGAGCTACGGAAACATACTACAATCGTTATTATATCACAGTTTTGCAATTTTGTCAAATGTTTATTTGACAAAAAAGTTGACTCGCCATAGCAACAAGTTCGGCTCAAGATATAAGAGCAAGGCAGAAACAGCAGGCGGTATTATACTTGTTTTGATCGGGCTGAAGATCTTTCTTGAGGGAGTTGGCATACTCAAATAGCATAAAAACAAGGGCGGAAGTTTTCAAACTATCCGCCCTCTGGTTATGTCTGTTAGTCCCGCCGACTATGATGTTTACGCTTTTGCGTGTACATCTCACGATCTGACGCTTTCATAAGATCGTCGATCTCTTTCAACGTTTTCGGCTTTCCCGCCTTGTAGCCACAGCTTATCGACACATCATATGGCGACTTGCTTCTGCGATTGTACTCTGCAATGCTGCGGGATACCTTTTCGTAAAAGCTGTCCGCACCGTCTGTTTCAGCGATAACAGCTACAAATTCATCACCGCCGAAGCGTGAGCATATCCCACCTTCTGCAGTGCATTTTGTCATCAGCGACGCCACTGCCTTTATCGCCTTGTCACCCTCGTTGTGACCATAGAGGTCATTTATCTTTTTAAGGTTGTCCATGTCAATGGAGAATACCCATACGCCTACGCCCTGTTTCTCAGCCTTTGAAATAAGCTTTCTTACGTTCTTGTAAAAGCCCCTGCGATTATATATCCCCGTCATGGGGTCAAGCATATGTATCCTTGCAAGCTCTGCATTTGCCCTTTCAAGCCGCTGGCGGTTTTTAAAGCTCTCCATTATCTGATTGGTGTTGTTTATAAAACGCCTTGTGTTCTGGAAAAGAAAATATATAGGACTATATGAATTTGCCGCATAGCCTATGACCTCATCCTGAAAATGAAGCGGCGAGAACATTAAGCAGTTATGGCGTCCAAGGACTTGCTCCATATCAGGCAAAAGATCCTTGGTGTCAAAAACTTCACCGGTCTTGTATTTGTTGTCAAAAGTCTGCATGAAAACTCTCATCTGCTTTGTAAAGCTGTTATTAAAGCGTTCTCTCTGCCTCGTGTTTGACAGAAAATCAGAGTTTGTGCATACCCAGCTATAATAATCTCCCGAACGTGCCATTACCTTTGCCATTTCTTCTACGGTGTGACATTCCACTGATTTTGCAAGATAAGAGAACATATGCTGTTCGTGACCATCAGAATTGTTCATTCTATGGTAAAGCTCAAGGATCTTGTCGCCTACTTCTCTCGGGTCTATTTTCTTACAGCCGCAAGACTGGGATATCCTCATGGTGTAGTTGACCTCTATTTTTTCAGGAAGAGGAACTCCGTTCATCATATGGTCTATGGCGTTTATTATCTTTTCGCCAAGCACATCATTGTCTACGGCCGCCGTTGTAAGACGAGGGCTGTTATACTGTTCAAGCTCGATGCCGTCAAAGCCCGTTACAATAACGTCTTCAGGCACTTTTATGCCGCGTTCTCTCAGTATGCTGCAAGCTGCTATCGCCATAGCGTCGTTTGCACATATTATCGCCTGCGGAAATTCCAAACTGCTTTCCAAAAATTTCTCCAATACTCCTTTTGTTGGCATATCCCAGAAGTCACCATAGCCAAGACGCTCAGGCTCAAATTCTATGCCGTTTTCCGCAAGCACCTTTTTGTATGCTTCTATACGCTCTTCTGAGAAAGCATTGCCCTTTACGCCAGCAATGAAATTAACTCTTCTGCAGCCGTGAAATTCGATCACATGGCGAACTATCTTTTCAAAAACGTCAGAGTAATTGAATGTCACACTGCAGCAATTATCCATTGTACTGTCAACGCATATGACAGGAACACCATGCTCATGGGCACGCTTGCTTATCTCGTTGGAAATGCTGTCTCTTTTTATTGCCTCGGGCATTATTATAAGTACGTCAAGAATGTCATAATTTATAAGATCAAAAATGCTTGCTTCACCATGGTTGTAGGAAATGTTGTGATAAAGGTCGCAAAAGGTGTTAAAAAGAAGCACCTTGTAGCCCTCTTTTACACCCTTTCGGCTTATGGAAGATACTATCTCTCTCACATAGTCAGATTGTACGCATGAAGTGCAGATACCTATTATTTTATATTTCGCTGTATCGCTTGTAAACATGGCTTGCTCCTTCGTCAGGGTCCCGATGACCCACCACTATCTATATAAAATAATTGCTTTTTGCTTTGATATGTGATTGCTATTAGAAAATATTCACATATCGTTAATTTTACCATATCCGCACTCTAATGTCAATAGAAAACTCACAAAATTCACAAAGATCTTCTTTTTGAAAGCATTTATGCTGTTGCAAAAAATGACAGACCGACTTTCAGCTTTTTTCGCTGGAAGTCGGTCTTTGTTTATCGTAAAACATATCAAGCAAGGGGCGAACAGAGGTCGCTCCTACACAAAATAGCGTATTTTATGGGCTTTTTTTATTCAGCTACCCACTGTTTTAAAGCCGCAGAAAGTCGTCTGTCGATATCCTTTCTTGTCTGCTCGCACTCCTTAGGATAGTCCTTTGCAGCCTTGAAAATAAATTTCATTACGAATTTAAGTCCCACAGGAAGTGCTTTTCTGAGCATTGTCTCAGGAAGCACAAAGTGCGTTCCATGCTCGTAAGTCAGGGCTTCGTAATCGCACTCGTGAGGGCGTTCTTTCAAGCGCTTATCCATGCGGCGGACGTATTTTCCTGCCTCCCAGAAGCTGTCGTCATCAGCACCCACCATTATAAGCTTGCCCTTGATGTTCTCAACCTTTATCATTTCTTCCTCTGTATGTTCTCTTGCCTTTTCAGAGTCGATAAAAAGGTGCGTGCTTCGTGTTATATCTCCCGAGCCTTTGGTTTCTTCTTCTATTTTGTGATAGTATTCAGGGTGGGCATAAACGAATGGCATATAGGCAAGCGGCTTGCCCTGCCATGAAAGTGTGGAAGCGTCAGGGATAGGCCATTCCTTGCAGCCGTCTTTTTCGCCCTGCTCAAAGCCCTGCCATACAAAGTCGCTTGGCGTAAGACCGAAAGTGAGTGTTATGTCAGGGAAATATGAAGCTGCCACAAGGGAATCCATTCCTGCCGTACTCATTCCCATTATGCCTATCTTCTTGTTTCCATGGCTTTTGAGCCACTTTATAGCGGTCTCTATCCTTTCAAGCGGGAAGTTCACATGGCCGTAGTTCTTCACGTCAGGCGACATACACATAACGTTCACGCCATTTTTGTGAAGCCATTTTGCTCCGCACTTTGCCATAAAGTCATTAGGATCGTCGCCGAACAGACCTATCATTGCGCAGTTTGCACCCTTTGGGTTTTCATAATATGTACCATAAAAACCGTCTTTCTCATTGCTAAAAAATTGTTTCTTCATAATACCGACCTTTCTAAGTTGGTTTTCTTTATAAAGTTAGACTTAACTAACCATATCTCAAAAAAACAGGGTAGATTACTTCGCCCTAAGCTATATTATATCACATTTTTGCTTATTTGTCAGGTGTATTAACGAAAAAAGTTAGATGTATTGTAAATTTTTGATTTTCTTAGTGTTGCTTATATATTAATAAAATGGCGGAGAACGCATTCTTTTTGCAGTTCTCCGCTACTTTTATGCCTTATTTTTTGCCGCATCTGCTGTGACAGTGTGAGCAACAGCCACAGCATTTACCTTTTTTCTTTTGCTTTGATATACTTATTGCCGCTGCCACTGCCCATAAAAGCAGAAGTATCACCACTATCCAGTCGGCTGTATTCATAATAATGCTCCTATCTGATATACCGCACAGCCGCAAAGCCATGCCACCATGCACTGCATTATCACAACGCCTACTGTCTGTATCCTTGAATCAAGTTCTCTCTTTATGGTTGCCACCGCCGCAACACATGGGGTGTAAAGCAGGGTGAATACGAGAAAGCTCAGTGCGGAAAGGGTGGAGAATGCTCCCGAAAGAGCAGTGCCAAGATTTGCAGTGCTTGTGTTCATCAGTACCGCCATTGTGCTTACTACCGCCTCTTTTGCAGTGAAGCCCGAAATAAGCGAGGTGGTCACTCTCCAATCTGCAAAGCCCAAAGGCTTGAATATTGGCGATATAGCCTGACCGATAAGGGCGAGCAGGCTGTCGGAGGAGTCTTTCACAACGTTGAGCTTTGCGTCAAAGGTCTCCAAAAACCATATTATGATAGTCGCAAAGAATATAACTGTGAAAGCTCTTTGTATAAAGTCCTTTGCCTTGTCCCAAAGAAGAAGTCCTACGCTTTTTGCCGAAGGAAGACGATAGTTTGGAAGCTCCATTACAAACGGCACAGGCTTGCCACGGAAAGCTGTATTTTTCAGTATCAGTGCAATTATTATCCCAAGCACTATGCCCGTTATGTATAAGCCTATCATCACAAGCGCCTGATATTTCTTGAAAAATGCTGCACAGAAAACTGCGTAAATAGGTATCTTTGCCGAACAGCTCATGTAAGGGGTAAGAAGTATGGTCATTTTTCTGTCACGGTCTGATACAAGCGTCCTCGTCGCCATTATGGCAGGCACAGAACAGCCGAAGCCTATGAGCATAGGCACAAAGCTTCGTCCCGAAAGACCGATCTTTCTTAGAAGCTTGTCCATTACGAATGCCACTCGTGCCATGTAGCCCGTGTCCTCCAGTATGGAAAGGAAAAAGAACAGCGTCACTATTATAGGCAGAAAGCTCAGAACGCTTCCAACGCCTGCAAAAACTCCGTCTATTATAAGGCTGTGTACAACAGGGTTTATGCCGTAGGCTGTAAGCCCTTTGTCTGTTAGGTCGGTGAGCTTGTCTATACCGATGGAAAGCCAATCGGAAAGGGTCGAGCCGATAACATTGAATGTGAGGAAAAATACAAGAAACATTATCCCGAAAAATACAGGCAGTGCAGTGTATTTTCCCGTTAAAATGCGGTCTATTTTTACGCTCCGCTTGTGTTCTCGGCTCTCGTGGCATTTCACAACGCTTATGGCAACGACTTTCTCGATAAAGTCGTATCGCATATCTGCAAGCGCCGCATTTCTGTCAAGCTTTGATTCGTCCTCCATTTCCACTATGCAGTGTTCGAGAAGCTCCAGCTCGTTTTGATTAAGCTCAAGCTGATCCTCGATATTCTTATCACCCTCAATAAGCTTTGAAGCACAAAATCTCGGCGGTATGCCTGCACGGTTTGCGTGATCCATGATAAGATGCACAACTGCGTGTATACATCTGTGTACAGCGGAATCGTCTGAGCAAAAGTCTGTGACAACAGGTTTTGTCTTGTTTCGGGCGGTTTCTACAGCCTTGTCGATAAGGTCTGAGATACCCTCGCCCTTTGCCGCACTTACTGGTATAACAGGTATGCCAAGTGCGTCGCTCATCATTTTTACGTCTATCGTTCCACCGTTGGCTCTTACCTCGTCCATCATGTTTAAGGCAAGCACCATTGGCACACGCAGTTCAAGAAGCTGTAAAGTGAGATACAAATTTCGTTCTATATTAGTGGCGTCAACAATGTTTATAATGCCGTCAGGCTTTTCATTTATTATGTAGTCACGGGTGACGATCTCTTCCTGCGTGTAAGGGCGCAGTGAGTATATTCCCGGCAGATCCACCACAGTGCAGTTCTTCTGCCCCTTTATGTCACCGACCTTCTGCTCGACTGTTACACCGGGAAAGTTTCCAACGTGCTGATTAGACCCTGTAAGGGCGTTAAAAAGCGTGGTCTTTCCGCAGTTCTGATTTCCTGCAAGGGCAAATCTCATATATGGTCATTCTCCTCTGTTTTTTCTATCTCTATGTTTTTTGCGTCCTCTATCCTGAGCGTCAGCTCGTAGCCTCTCAGTACTATATCAAGAGGGTCGCCCATTGGCGCACGCTTTAGCATTTTCACCTTTGTTTTGGGTATAAGTCCCATGTCGAGAAAACGCAGCCTAAGCGCACCCTCGCCGCCTACCGCTTTTATTACGGCAGACTCACCCGTTTTAAGCTTATCAAGAGTCATTGTCTTTTCCTCCATAGCTATATTTTATTCTTATGTTTTATCTAAAAGAACTCCACAAAATAAGTTTACCATGGCTAACTTTACTTGTCAATAGTATATGTCGTATATTTTAGTCAAATGTTATCTAAAAATTTTATTCAAATAGATAACTTCCAATTGACAACGCCAACAAATCGTGCTATCATAAAGTAAGATAAAGTACACTTTTACATTACGGGGGTGTTTTATGGATACCCGTGTGGCAATACTTGCAATAATCGCACACGATAACGGCTCTGCGCAGGAGATAAACGCAATTCTTCATGAGCATGCCGAGTATATAATAGGACGAATGGGTCTGCCATACCGAGAACGTGGCATGAACATAATAAGCGTGGCAGTTGACGCTCCGCAGGACGTTATAAATTCTCTTGCAGGCAAGATAGGCAGGCTTGAGGGAGTGACCGCCAAGACCCTTTATTCGCCACAGTAAAAATCTAATAAATATTTGTGACCCTGACGCCGAAAACGAGTTTTCTCCTTTAAGGCGAAAGAATACACATCAAGCAGAAAACTGCACTATCGTGTGGTCTTGTTTTGCTATAGAAAAGCTGTATCCATAGGGGTATGGCTTATTTTTTTGAGAGGAGCTTTTGCAATGGGACTTAATGACGCACCAAGCGGAGAACGTATACATATAGGATTTTTCGGCAGACGAAACGCAGGAAAATCAAGCGTTGTGAATGCAGTAACAAATCAGGATCTTGCAGTGGTATCCGATACGAAAGGCACTACCACCGACCCTGTTACAAAGGCAATGGAGCTTTTGCCCCTTGGCCCTGTTGTGATAATAGATACCCCCGGCTTTGACGACGAGGGCGAGCTTGGAGAGCTTCGTGTGAAGAAAACTAAGCAGATTTTAAACAGAACAGATTGCGCAGTTCTTGTTACCGATTGCACCTTGCCCCTTGGAGACTGCGAAAAACAGCTTATCTCAATATTCAAAGAGAAAAACATACCCTTTATTATAGCCAAAAACAAAGCCGACCTGCTCACTGATATCCCAAAAGAGGAGGGCGCAGTGTACGTCAGCGCAAAAGAGAAAACAGGCATAGAGGAGCTTAAAAACGCCGTTGCAAAGCTCACTGAAACAGACACCATGACAATGAAGCTTGTGGGCGACCTTATAAAGCCTGACGATATGGTGGTGCTTGTCACCCCTATCGACAGCGCCGCACCAAAGGGCAGGCTTATCCTGCCACAACAGCAGGCCATAAGAGATGTTCTTGAAGCAAACGCCTGTGCAGTGGTGGTAAGAGAAACTGAGCTTTCAGGAGTGCTTGGCAGGATAGAGAAGCCTGCACTTGTTATAACGGATAGTCAGGCTTTCGCAAGAGTTTCAAAGGATACTCCCGAGGATATCCCTCTCACCTCGTTTTCTATCCTTATGGCTAGATATAAGGGCTTTCTTGACGCCGCAGTAAAGGGCGTTAAAGCTATCGACGATCTTAAAGACGGTGACAAGGTGCTTATTTCAGAGGGCTGTACACATCACAGACAGTGCGGTGATATAGGCTCTGTGAAGCTTCCAAACTGGCTGAAAGAATACACAGGCAAGAATCTTGAGATAGTGCTGTCATCAGGTCACGGCTTTCCAGAGGAGCTTTCAGACTTTGCGCTTTGCATACACTGTGGCGGCTGTATGCTAGGCTCAAAAGAGCTTACCTACAGAATGAAATGTGCTTGTGACGCAGACGTGCCGTTCACAAATTACGGCATTGCAATTGCCTATATGAAGGGTATTCTCAAACGGAGCATAGAAGTGTTTCCACATCTTGTAAAGGAGCTTGAAGATCACAATGGCGGTCAGAGAACTTATTGATAAACTAAACTGCGAGAAAAAGCTTTCCCACGATGAATGGGTGAAGCTTATAAAAGAATATGACGAGAGCGACAGAGCCTATGCCTCAGAGCTTGCAAGTGGCATTTCGCAGGAAATGTTCGGCAAGGATATCTATATAAGGGGCATAGTGGAGTTTTCAAACATCTGCAAAAACGATTGCCTTTACTGCGGAATAAGGCGCTCAAACGGCAACGTCAGCAGATACAGGCTTACCGCAGAGGAGATCTTGCAGTGCTGTGACGAGGGCTACGGCTATGGCTTCCGTACCTTTGTGCTTCAAAGCGGTGAGGACGCTTTCTATGACAGGGAAATGCTCTGTGATATCGTCAGAGAGATAAAAAAGCGCCACTCTGATTGTGCGGTAACATTATCCCTAGGTGAGAAAAGCCGTGAGGACTATGAAGCCCTTTTCAATGCAGGTGCAGACCGGTATCTTCTCAGGCACGAAACTGCCGACGAGGAGCATTACAAAAAGCTCCACCCAGCCGAAATGTCTTGGAAAAACCGAATGGAGTGTCTTTCAGATCTTAAAGAGATAGGCTATCAGACAGGCTGTGGAATGATGATAGGCTCGCCGTATCAGACGGCGGAGTGCCTTGCTGAGGATATGGAGTTTATGTGCGATTTCAAGCCCGAAATGATAGGCATTGGACCTTTTCTCCCACATAAGGACACGCCTTTCAGAAGCTGTCCACAAGGCTCATATGAGCTTACCCTCTTTCTGCTGAGCATTTGCAGGATAATGCTCCCCGACGTTCTTTTGCCAGCCACCACAGCCCTTGGTACTATAAACCCCAAAGGGAGAGAACAAGGGGTGCTGTCAGGTGCGAACGTTATAATGCCGAATCTGTCCCCTGTGGCAGTGAGAAAAAAATATATGCTCTATGACAACAAGATATGCACAGGTGACGAGTCAGCACAGTGCAGGGCTTGCCTTGAAAGACGAATGGAGTCCATAGGCTATAAAATAAAGATATCAAGAGGAGATCACAGATAATGATAAAGCTTGCTTTTTACGGAAAAGGCGGAATAGGAAAGTCAACGGCGGCATCAAACGTCAGTGCTGCACTTGCACAAAAAGGGCTGAAAGTCATGCAGATAGGCTGTGACCCAAAGGCTGACTCCACCATATTTCTCCATGGAGGAGATAGGATACCCACCGTTCTTGACCTTGTGCGAAAAGGCGAAAGCTTTGACCTTGAAGATATGGTAAGGGTAGGCTATAACGGCGTTGTGTGTGTTGAAGCAGGCGGTCCGGTCCCGGGGCTTGGCTGTGCAGGCAGAGGTATAATCGCAGCTTTGGAGGAGCTTGAAAAAAAGGGCGCATATGAAAAATATCAGCCTGACGTTGTTATCTATGACGTTCTCGGAGACGTGGTGTGCGGAGGTTTTTCAATGCCAATGCGAAAGGGCTATGCCGATAAGGTGTTTATCATCACATCAGGCGAGAGTATGTCTGTATATGCCGCCGCAAACATCGCAATGGCGGTGGAAAATTTCAAAAGCCGTGGATATGCTTCACTTGGCGGTTTTATCCTCAATAAACGCAACGTAAAAAACGAGGAGGAAAAAGCGGCAGAGCTTGCGGCTGATTTTCACAGCTCTGTGATAGCCGAGATAGACCGAAGCGACCTTGTGAGCGAAGCTGAGGATATGCGCAAAACTGTCATGGAAGCTTTTCCTGACAGCACTGCGGCAGAGCAGTATAGAGCATTGGCGGATAAGATAGCCGAGCTTTGCGGTATGGGAGAAGAAAAATGATAAAAGAGAGCGGCATAAATATAACGAAGGCGGCTTTTCCTGCGCCTTTTGAAAGCGGTCTTGAATATAATCCCCCCACAAGGGGTGTGTGGAATATCGTCCATACCGGTATGCTTATCCCTGAGTCGCGGCAGATATTTGTCTGCGCACAGGGCTGTTTAAGGGGCGTTATCCTCACTGCGGCAGAGATGAATGCCATGGATAGAATGTCATGGGTGACTGTTTCTGAGCAGGATCTGTATGACGGCACAATGGAGCAGGACGTTATAGACGGAGTGAGGGATATAATAAACAGGCTTGAGGAAAAGCCAAAATGCGTTTTGATTTTTCTAAGCTGTGTTCACCTTTTTGCAGGCTGTGACTTCAAAATGATAATAGACGATCTTTCGGCATTGTTTCCGCAGGTGCATTTTATCGACTGCTATATGACGCCTACCATGAGAAAGTCTATCTCTCCTGACAGCCTTATGAGAAAACAGCTTTACGAGCCACTTGAAAAGTGCGAAAAGAAGCCTAAAACGGCGGCTATAATAGGCTGTGACAGAGCCACGGACGAAGCCTCCGAGCTTGTAAAAATAATAAACTCAGCAGGCTTTGAGATTCTTGACATAACAAAGTGCAAGACCTATGAGGAGTATCTCTCCATGGCGGAAAGCTCTTTGAATATCACCTATATCCCCACGGCAAAGCCGTCAGGAGAGGAACTTGAAAAGCGACTTGGCACAAAGCATTTGTATCTGCCCTTGTGCTATGGCTATGATGAGATAGAGGAAAATTACAGCAGGCTTTGCACCCAGCTTGGTGTGAAAACGCCTGACTTTTCTGCTGACAGAGAAGCCGCCGACAAGGCTCTTGCAAATGCCCTTGAGATAGTGGAAAATATGCCTATAGCCGTGGATTATACTGCTCTGCCAAGACCCCTTGGCTTTTGCAGACTTCTTGCAGAGAAAGGCTTCAATGTGAAGCGTTGCTACGCCGACAGCTTTTCAGAGGAGGAAAGGGCAGTTTTTGAGTGGCTGAAAGCCCATTGCCACGACCTTGAAATTCTCCCTACTGTGAATGTGAAAATGGAGTTTTCACATTGCGAAGAAAAATATCTTGCAGTAGGTCAGAAAGCGGCTTTTTTCTGCCAGACAGATAACTTTGTTGATATAGTCGCAGGGGGCGGTGGATATGGCTTCGAGGGCATAAAAAGGCTTGCAGAGCTTATGGCTGAGGGAGCAGTAAACAAAAAGGACAGACGTAAGGTGATACAACACAAGGGCTGGGGGTGTGAAAGCTGTCTATGAATGCAAAAGTGATATCCATATATGCGGCGGATACTTCGGGAGTATGCTCGGCGCTTTATGAGCTTGGTGGAATGACCGTTGTCCATGACGCTTCGGGCTGTAACTCCACCTACGCCACCCATGACGAGCCACGCTGGTATGACCGCAAAAGCATGATATATATTTCTGCACTAACAGAAGCGGACGCCGTTATGGGCAATGACGGCAAGTTCATTCGTGATGTGGCGAAAGCGGCAGGTGAGCTTTCACCCAAATTCATAGCCATTTGCGGTTCGCCAATGCCTGCAATGACAGGCTTTGACTACAGTTCAGCCGCCGAGGAGATAGAGAGTCAAACGGGTCTGACCACATTTTTCGTTGATACCAACGGCACTCATTCCTATCTTCAAGGAGCAGAGGGAGCTTTCCTTAATATTGCAAAGCTTTTCTGCCGTGAGGGAAAAGAAAAGCAGGCAAATTCAGTGAATATTATTGGTGCAACGCCGCTTGACTTTTCAGTGAACACCAGCGTAAGCTCTATAAAAAAGTGGCTTTTGGATAACGGCTTTTCAGTGCAAAGCTGTTTTGCTATGGACAGCAGTCTTGATGAGATCTCTACCGCACCACAGGCGGCTGTAAGCCTTGTTATATCCTCAGACGGGATAGCTGCGGCAAAGTATCTTTTTGATACCTATGGAGTGCCATATGTTGTGGGCGTGCCTGTGGGAAAAAGCTTTTCCAAAAAGCTTTCCACTGACCTGAAAAGAGCAGTGTCAGAGGGCGTTTGTATAAATTCCTGCGGTGAAAAAGCTGTAGAGAATGCTCATATGATAGTTGCAGGGGAAAGCGTTTTTGCTTCTTCCCTTGGGGCTGAACTTGGAGCAAAAACTGTGGCGACAGTTGGCATAAGAAACAGCGAGGTGCTGTCAGGGACGGACATTTTCTGCAAGGAAGAAGCAGAGCTTGAAAAGCTTTTTTCACAGCATAAGACCGTCATAGCAGACCCGCTTTTCAGACCTATATGCAAAGGGGCAAGCTTTGTTTCACTGCCGCACGTTGCTTTTTCGGGAAGATGTTTTCTTAAAGATATCCCCGATCTGATAGATAAAGATGTAAGCAAAATACTTAACCTATAAAAAGGAGGAACGTGCTTTCGCACGGATACTTTTATGATAAAAATAGCCGTTTACGGAAAGGGCGGAATAGGAAAATCCACAGTTACTGGAAACCTTGCCGCCGCATTTGCAAGTCTTGGGAAAAGAGTTATACAAATAGGCTGTGACCCAAAGGCTGACTCCACCATAAATCTTCTTGGGGGCGAGCCTGTTATGCCTGTGATGAATTATCTCAGAGAGCATGACGATGAGCCTGAGAGCATAGAGGAGATATCAAAAGAGGGCTATGGCGGAGTGCTTTGTATAGAAACAGGCGGTCCTACCCCCGGACTTGGCTGTGCAGGCAGAGGTATAATCACCACGTTCAGCCTGCTTGAAGACTTAAAGCTTTTTGAAAAATATAAACCTGACGTTGTGCTTTATGACGTTCTCGGAGACGTTGTGTGCGGAGGTTTCGCCGCACCTATCAGAGAGGGCTACGCTTCAAAGGTGCTTATCGTCACCTCAGGCGAGAAAATGGCATTGTATGCCGCAAATAATATAAACAGTGCGGTGAAAAACTTTGCCGACAGAAGCTATGCAAAAGTCCGTGGTATCGTCATGAACAGGCGAAACGTTGAGGGCGAGGAAGAAAAGGTCAGAGCCTTTGCAGAAAGCGCAGGGCTTGATATCGTTGCGGATATACCAAGAAGCGACGATATCATCAGATGTGAGGATAAGGGCATGACCGTCATAGAGGGCGAGCCTGATTGTCAGGCGGCAAAATGCTTTTTGAAGCTTGCCCAGACCCTTATGCAGGAGGACAGCGATGACTAAAGCGTTTTACATAACGGCGGCGGAGCTTGCCCAAAAGGGAAAAGATAATATCCCTGACGAGCTTCTTTCGGCAAAGCACCTTATCTACAGCTCCCCTGCAACATTGGCGTTCAATTCACCGGGAGCGCAGGGCTTTGGTGTAAAAAGAGCAGGACTTGCAGTGCCAAATTCGGTTATGCTTCTTGTTGCTCCTGCCTGCTGTGGACGAAACACCACTATGCTCAGTGCGGAAAGCGGCTACGGCGACAGATTTTTCTACCTGCTTCTTGACGATACCGATATCGTCACAGGCAGGCACCTTACAAAGATACCGAAAGCTGTGGAGGAGGTATGTCAAAGCCTTGATCACACTCCCTCGGCGGTGATGATATGTATAACCTGCGTTGACGCTCTCCTCGGCACTGATATGGACAGAGTGTGCAGAAAATCCAGCGACAGAGCAGGCGTGCCTGTTGTGCCATGCTATATGTATGCCCTCACAAGGGAAAAGCGTCTGCCCCCTATGGCTTCAGTGCGAAAATCGGTGTATTCCCTTTTGAAACCACGCAAGAGAAAGTCTGACGAGGTGAATATCCTCGGTTATTTCTCACCCTTGCAGGAGGATTGCGAGCTTTACAGCCTGCTCAAAAGTGCAGGTGTAAAGACCATAAGGGAGCTTTCAAGGTGCGATACCTTCGAGGAATATGAAAAAATGTCGCGGGCAAATTTTTCTCTTGTACTCAATGCGGAAGCAAGATATGCCGCCCAGCAAATGGAGCAGGAGCTTAACATACCTTTTATAGAGCTTGCGAGAGTTTTTCAGACTGACAAGATATCTACGCAGTATCGTCTGCTGGGTCAGGCGATAGGAGCGGAGCTTTGCGATAAAGACTATTATGAGCAGACCATGGCTCTTATAGATGATTTCAGAGAAAAGCATAAAGGGCTGTGCTTTGCAGTGGGCGAGTTTTCAAACTGCGACCCTATAGAAATGGCATTGGCACTTATAAGATACGGCTTCAAGGTGGCGGAGATATTCGGCACTGTGGGGGAGCGAAATTTCGGCTTTGTGAAAAAGATAGCACAGCTTTCCCCTGAAACGAAGATATATTCAAACCTCTCACCAACAATGCTCTTTTATGAGCCTGACGAGAGTGTGAACGTTTATATCGGCAAGGACTGTGCCTATTATCACCCTGACATAGCAGGAGCGGACTTCAATGACGAGATACAGCCTTTCGGCTATGCAGGTGTAAAAAAGCTGTTTTTCGACCTTGAAAATGCGCTTGATTGGAAAGGAGAGGAGGATAAATGAAAAATCTTTTGAAGCTTTTGTCACCTTTTGCCCCTGACCAATCAGGTGCGTCGGCAGTGCTTTACGAGCTTGGAGGACTAATGGTAATATGCGACGCAGGCGGCTGTGCAGGCAACGTCTGTGGCTTTGACGAGCCAAGGTGGTTTACCAAAAAGAGCGCAGTTTTCAGTGCGGGGCTTCGTGATATGGACGCAATTTTAGGACGTGACGACAGGCTCATCGAAAAGCTCTCCAAAGCCTGTGAGCAGATATCACCTGCTTTCACCGCCATAATAGGCACGCCTGTGCCTGCGGTCATCGCAACAGATATGAGAGCGTTGAAACGAATGGCAGAGAAGAAAACAGGACTTCCTTGCATAACAGCCGAGTGTACAGGCACGAACTATTATGACAGTGGCTCAGAGCCGGTGTGGATAGAGCTTTTCAAGACCTTTGCCACTGAGAGCAAGCCTGTTCAGAAAGGCAGGCTTGGCATTATAGGTGCAACACCTTTGGAGCTTAGTATCATAAGCCCCGAGAGGATAGTGGCGGAATATAAGGCAAAGGGTTGGGAGAATGTTATATGCTACGGCATGGGAAGCACCCTTGATGATGTGAAAAATGCGGCTGCGGCAGAGATGAACATAGTCTGTTCAGCGGCGGCAATAAAGGCGGCGGAGTATCTCAAAGAAAAGTTCGGCACGCCTTATGAGATAGAATATCCACAAAGCTGTCTGCCTGAGGAGATAGTGCAAAAAGCTGATAACTTTACGGATAAAAACGTCCTTGTGATACATAACCAAACAGCGGCTGACGCTGTGAGAAAGCTTATCACAGAAAAAAGCGGCAAGTGTCATTGCACATCGGCAACGTTTTTCATGCAGAAAAAGGAGCTTTCACAGCAGAGTGATTTTTTCCTTGCAGACGAAAGCGACCTTTGCGACAATGTTGGTGATAACTATGACGTTGTTATCGCAGACAAGGCCCTCAGATGTGTTATGAAAAATTTCAGCGGCGAGTTTATAGACTTTCCGCATTTCGGACTTTCAGGCAGACTTTTGCAGGGAGAGAGTGAAAAGATATGACAGAAGAAATTATAGAGCGTCTTGAAGAATATCTCGGCTCAGAGGAGTTTGAATATGAAGCCGAAAACTGCATGGAGGAGCTTGACGAAAGCGGCGAGGGCATAAACGCAGTTTTGCCTTTGCTTAGGTTTCTGGAAAGACACCCCATGGCTGATATCAGCATGACAAGTGCCGTGGTGAGATATATGGAGCAGTTTTACGGCAGAGGTTATGAGAACATTCTCATGGACTCCGTTCGTCGCAGACCTACAGTGCATACTGTGAGAATGTTAGGCAGGCTCAGAAATGCCGCCATAGATGAGGGTCAGGACGGCGAGGAGTTTGAGGACGTGCTTATAGACGTTCTCAGCAGTGAAGCAGAGGACGAGATAAAGGACACCGTCAGGGAGCTTATCTGATGAAAACTGAGATGATTCGTGTTTATGGTATCGTTCAGGGCGTGGGCTTCCGACCTTTTGTTAGCCGTGAAGCGTCAGACCTTGGACTTTGCGGCACTGTGGCAAACAAAGGCTCTTATGTTGAGATACACGCACAGGGCAGTGAAAAGGCTGTGGAGGAGCTGAAAAAAGCCCTTGAAAGCCGTCCCCCTGAGCGTTCGGTGATAATGGAGATAATTTCAGCCCATGCCGACGAACCGCCTTTTGACAGCTTTGAGATAATCGAAAGCGAAAAGGAAAAAGGTGATATTTTCGTATCCCCTGACATCGCTGTGTGCGAAAAATGTAAGGGAGAGCTTTTCGATAAAACAAACAGAAGATATCTCCACCCTTTTATAAACTGTACTCAGTGCGGTCCAAGGCTCACTATTATGGACTCTATGCCCTATGACAGAGTTCGCACCACAATGGCTGACTTTCCAATGTGCAAAGACTGCGAGGAGGAGTACACCGACCCTGCCACAAGGCGTTATGACGCCCAGCCTGTGTGCTGTAACAAATGCGGTCCGGAGGTCTATATCATAGGCAGTGAAAAGAAAGGCGCTGAGGCTATCACAGCCACAAGAGAAGCTGTCATGGCAGGAAAAATAATAGCGGTCAAGGGCATAGGCGGTTTTCACCTTTGCTGTGACGCAAAAAACGAGAGCACAGTGAAAAGGCTCAGAAAGCTTAAAAACCGCCCTGCAAAACCACTTGCCGTTATGCTGAAGGATATTTCTACCGCAAGGCGTGAGTGCGATTTTGGCGAAGTGCAGGAAAAGCTTCTCACAGGCTGGCAAAAGCCTATCGTGCTTCTTGATAAAAAAACTAGCGGAAGCCTTTGCGAAAGCGTTGCACCCGAAAATCCTACAGTGGGAGTAATGCTTCCCTATGCCCCTTTGCACCTGCTTCTTTTTGATTACGATGACGGCATGGAAATGACCGACAGCCTTGTTATGACCAGCGGAAACGTCCGTGGCGCACCTATTTGTCGAAGCGACGAGGACGCACTCAGCGAAATAGCAGGCTTCTGCGACCTGATATTATCCCACAACAGACGTATCTTGATACGTTCAGACGATACTGTCATGGATACATTTGAGGGCAAGCCTTACATAATAAGGCGTTCAAGAGGATATGCACCATTGCCTGTTATGACATCATGCAGTGATAAGGGTCAGACCCTTGCCATAGGCGGTGAGCTTAAAAATACGTTCTGTATCAGAAAGGGAAGCCTTTATTATCTCTCTTCCTATGTGGGGGATATGGCTGATATCCGCACCGTAAAGGCTCTTGAGGAGTCCGTGAAGCGTATGTGCGAACTTCTGGAAGCAACACCGCAAAACGTAGTCTGCGATATGCACCCTAAATACAATACAGTTGCATTTGCCGAGGGGCTTGACCTACCTTTGAAAAAAGTCCAGCACCACTATGCTCATATCCTATCCTGCATGGCAGAAAACGACTATAGCGAAAAGGTCATAGGCGTATCATATGACGGCACAGGCTTTGGCACAGACGGCACCATATGGGGAGGAGAGATACTTCTCTGCGACCGCACAGGCTTTGAGCGTATGGGAAGCATAAAGCCCTTCATGCAGGTGGGCGGCGATCTTTCCTCTAAAGAGGGTTGGCGTATTGCCACAATGATAGCAGGCTCAGCCTATGGGGAAAGTGGCGGAGAGATCTGTGAAAAGCTTGGTATTTGTACAGCGAAAGAGTACAAGCTTCTGTCCATAATGGCAGAGAAAAAAGTAAACGCAGTAAGCTCCACAAGCGCAGGACGGCTTTTTGACGCCGCCTCAGCAGTGCTTGGCATAAGGCGTTTTTCCACCTTTGAGGGCGAAGCTTCCATGGCGTTGCAGTTTGCGGCAGAAAAATTCAGCCGTGAGCCTTTCGGTATTTACGAGCCTATGGAAAAGCTCACTGCCGAAAAAGAGGGCAGGATAATGCTCTGCACTCAGGCTCTTATCAAGCGTCTTTGCCAGGGTATGCAAAATGGTGAGGACAAAAACCGCCTTTCCTATGAGTTCCATTCACTTCTTGCGGACATGACCGCACAGGCGTGCAGAACCATAAGCGAGAGAACAGGCGTAAAGGTCTGTGCCTTGAGCGGGGGAGTTTTTCAGAACAAGCTTCTGCTTAAAATGGTGAAGTGCCGCCTTGAAAAAATGGGACTTAGAGTGCTTATCCACAGCCTTGTGCCTGCTAATGACGGTGGTATAGCTTTGGGACAAGCGTTTTATCTGAATGAGGAGTGAGGAATGAGGAGTGAGGAGTGAGGAATTAAGGTATCGCCTGCGGCGATGATTTTCTTATTCTGTAGGGGCGACCTTTGGTCACCTGAGGCTGTTTAAAAATACCAAAATAACAGGCGAACGCTGTTCGCCCCTACATATAAACAGCGTATTTACGCCAATTGTAGGGGACGGCGCCCTCGACGTCCCGCTTTTGTCGAACTTTTTCAATAAGCTGGGGCGACCTTTGGTCGCCTGTGTATCTCATTTCTGATTTTGTTATATAGATTAAATTTTTTTGGAGGTATTGATATGTGTGTAGGTTTATCTGCAAAGGTAGTAAGTGTAAACGAGGGCACTGCTGTTATTGACGCAAGCGGTGCAAAAAGAGAGGTATCTGCTGACCTTATCGACGATCTCGAGGTAGGGGATTATGTCATGGTACACGCAGGGGTGGCTATCGCAAAGATAACCTCTGACGATAGCGAAGAAACTGACGAGATAATGGAGAGTATCCAATGAACACTATAGAAAATGCAAAGGAGATAATAAGCTCCTACAAATGTGATGACGGCAAAAAGCTTCGCATAATGGAGGTCTGCGGTACTCACACCCACGAGATTTTCAGGCTTGGCATAAGAAAGCTCCTTCCTGAGAGCGTTGAGCTTATCTCAGGTCCTGGCTGTCCTGTGTGCGTTACCCCCATTGGCTTTATCGACGAGGCTTGTATGCTCGCTCTTGAAAAAGGTGCGGTGATATGCACTTTCGGCGACCTTATAAGAGTACCCGGTACAGAAATGAGTCTTGCAGGAGCAAGGTCAAAGGGTGCGACCATAAAGACAGTTTATTCCCCACTTGACGCAGTTTCGTATGCCGAAAGCCATAGAGATGAGCAGGTGGTATTTCTCGCCGTTGGCTTTGAAACCACAACCCCATCAGCCTGCCTTGCAGTAGAAAAAGCGAAAAAGCTGGGGCTTGAAAACTTCTCTATTCTTGGTGCAAACAAGACCATGCCAAACGCCTATAAGGCTTTGGAGGGAAGCGCAGACGCATTTTTGTATCCCGGCCATGTCAACGCTATCACAGGCACAGCCGTGTGCGAGGAGCTTGTGAAAAAGGGCGTTTCAGGCGTTGTTACGGGCTTTACGGTCGCTGAACTTCTTACGGCTCTTGCTGTTACCATAGAACTTTCTCAGCGTGGCGAGCCGTTTTTCAGAAACTGCTACCCTAGAGTAGTAAAGCCCGAGGGCAACCCTGCCGCCATAAAGCTTATGGAAAAGGTCATGACCCCCTGCGACAGCGAGTGGCGTGGACTTGGTATCATACCAATGTCAGGCATGATACTCCGTGACGAATATGCGGACTTTGACGCACGAAAAAAATTCGCCCTGCCGAAAATAACAGGCAAGCCAAACCCAGCTTGCCGCTGTGGAGATGTTTTGCAGGGCAAGTGCAAGCCCTCAGACTGTAAAGTTTTCGGCAAGGTCTGTACACCGCTGCACCCTATAGGTGCGTGCATGGTGTCAAATGAGGGCGCTTGCTCAGCATATTATCAGTATGGCAATTTGTAAAATAAACTATCCGAAAAGAGGAATAATTATGACAGATAAATTTGTTACCCTTGCTCACGGCGCAGGAGGAAAGCAGACTTCCGAGCTTATCGACCGTGTTTTTAAGGAGCATTTCGCTAACCCTGACCTGACCGCCGACGACGCCGCCGTGCTTTCCATGGAAAAGGGCAAGATAGCATTCACCACAGACGGCTTTATAGTTTCTCCATACGAATTTGCAGGAGGAAATATCGGCAAGCTCAGCATTTGCGGCACTGTGAACGACCTTTCCTGCATGGGTGCAAAGCCTTTGTATCTATCCTGTGCTTTCGTTATCGAGGAGGGCTTTCCAATGGATAAGCTTGAGAAGATAGCCGCCGCCATGGCAAAGACCGCCAAGGAAGCAGGTGTCGAGATATGTGCAGGCGATACCAAGGTGGCAGGAAAAGGTCAGGTAGACGGCGTTTTCATTACCACTACGGGAATAGGCAGGATAATGGACAACGCCAACACCTCAGGAAAGCTTGCCAAAGCAGGCGACGCCGTTATAGTGTCAGGTGATATCGGCAGACACGGCTGTACCATACTTTTAGCCCGTGACGAGTTCGGCATAGAGGCAGACGTAACAAGCGATTGTGCACCACTCTGGGCAAACGTAAAAGCAATGTTCGACGTTACAAACGATATCCACGTTATCCGTGACGCAACAAGAGGCGGTGTAGGCACTGTTCTTTACGAGATAGCAGGTCAAAGCGGTGTGGGAATAACCCTTGACGCTGAGAAAATACCGGTGGCAGACGAGGTGAAAGGCGTGTGCGGTATGCTGGGCTTAGAACCATTGTATCTTGCCTGCGAGGGCAGACTTGTTATATTCGCACCAAAGGACAAAGCGGAGGATATCGTTTCTGCCCTTAGAAAGTGCAAAAACTCAGAGAACGCTGCAATCATAGGCGAAGTCACAGAGGATAACGCAGGCAGAGTTGTAATGAAAACAGAGATAGGCTCACAGACCCTTCTTCCACAGCCTGGCGGAGAGCTTCTCCCTAGAATTTGCTGATATCAAATAATGTACGGGAGCAGCGCAATTTCTGCTTTGCAGAAATACGACGTCCCGTTTAGCGTTTGCCTGTTTTCCATGAATTTCTGCACTGTTACATCGTAGGGGCGAACAGTGTTCGCCCGCCTGATTTTCTCGCAAACTTATGTTGAAAGCCGCATTTGGGAATATTGAGCCAAAAATTGCGTGGATATCATGAGTTTGTCAGGCAAACAAAACGGGCGAACACTGTTCGCCTCTACATATATGGAATATAAAAAAGCGGAACTGTTCAGCATGATTTGAACAGTTCCGTTTTTTATCTGTAAGACCCTATCGCCTCAATAGTCTTTGCAATGTCCTCGTCACTGTGAGCATAGGAAACGAACATCGCCTCGAATTGCGACGGTGCAGTGTAAATGCCGCTTTGAAGCATATGGCGGTAGTATCTGCCGTAGCTTTCCGTGTTGCAAGCCCTTGCCTCATCATAGCTTTTAACTCTCTCGTCATTGAAAAATACCGTCATGAGCGAACCACAGCGATTCACGTTCAGACCCTTTTCCCTTATGGCATTCTCTATCATTGCCGACTTTCTGTCAAGCTCCTCATAGAAGTTTGGTATGCTTTCTATCTGCCTGATAGTTTCTATTCCTGCCGCCACTGCGCATGGGTTTCCCGACAGCGTGCCTGCCTGATAAACAGAGCCTAGGGGCGCAACGCACTGCATTATCTCAAGCTTTCCCCCATAGCAGGCAAGGGGCATTCCTCCCCCCACTATCTTGCCAAGGGTAGTCATGTCAGGGGTAACTCCGAAATATTTTGAAGCTCCCCCATCTGAAAGCCTGAAGCCTGTTATAACTTCGTCAAATATAAGCACAGTTCCGTGCTTTTTCGTTATCTCCCTGAGAAATTCAAGAAAGCCCTTTTCAGGCGGAACAACGCCCATGTTTGCGGCGCATGGCTCAACGATAAGTGCGGCTATCTCGTTGCCGTATTCCTCAAAAAGCTTTTCCACAGACTCGGTGTCATTGTATTTTGCAAGAAGCGTGTCCTTTGTGCAGCCCTCTGTCACTCCTGCACCCGATGGGATAGCCTGCGTCATAAGTCCCGAGCCTGCCTTTACAAGCAATCCGTCCGAGTGACCATGGTAACAGCCCTCGAATTTTATTATCTTGTCCCTGCCTGTGAAACCTCTTGCGGCTCTTATTGCACTCATGACAGCTTCCGTGCCTGAGTTTACGAGCCTGAGCATCTCCATAGACGGAAAGTGCTTTTTTATAAGCTCAGCCAAGGTTATCTCGCCCTTGTGGCAAGCACCGAAGGTAAGCCCCTTGTCGCAGGCGACTTTCACCGCATTTATCACAGGCTCACAGCAGTGACCGAGAATATTCGGCCCCCATGAGCATACATAGTCGATGAACTCGTTGCCGTCCTCGTCCCATATCCTTGAACCTTTCGCATGGTCGATAAAAAGCGGAACAGTGCCAACCGCCTTGCAGGCTCTCACAGGGCTGTTCACTCCGCCGGGCATAAAACCGCAGGCAGTTTTGTAAAGCTGTTCAGACCTTGAAGTGTTCATTACTTGTCCTCCTTTATCCATTTTGCGGCGTCAAGAGCATGGTATGTTATGATAATGTCCGCACCTGCACGCTTTATAGCAGTGAGATTTTCAAGCACGATACGCTTCTCGTCTATCCAGCCAAGCTGTGCCGCCGCCTTTACCATAGAGAACTCACCGCTTACGTTGTATGCCGCAATCGGCAGATCATATCTGTCCCTGGCGGCTCTGAGGATATCAAGATAACAAAGCGCAGGCTTCACCATTACCATGTCAGCCCCCTCCTCGATATCGTCCTCTATCTCACGGAGAGCCTCACGTCCGTTGCAAGGATCCATCTGATATGACTTTCTGTCGCCAAAGCATGGTGCAGATTCTGCGGCGTCACGGAACGGAGAATAATATCCCGAAGCAAATTTTGCACTGTATGACATTATAGGAATATCAGTAAGAGCATTCTCGTCAAGCGCCGCCCTTATTGCTGCAACTCTGCCGTCCATCATGTCGGAGGGTGCAATAATATCAGCGCCGGCCTTTGCAAGGCTCACTGCCATTTTGCACAGAAGCGGCAAAGTGCTGTCATTGAGTATCTTGTCGCCCTTTACAACTCCGCAGTGTCCATGGCTCGTATATTCGCAAAGACAAACGTCCGCAATAATAAGTAGGTCAGGATAGTGTTCCTTGATGTATCTTATTGCCTGCTGTGTAACGCCCTTGTCATTGTAAGCCTCCGTTGCAAGCTCGTCCTTTTTCTCTGGTATGCCGAAAATAAGCAAGCCCGATATCCCGCTGTCTGCTATCTGCGGCAATATCTGCTCCAGATTGTCGATAGAATACTGATAAACTGTTGGCATAGAGTCAACAGGCTTCATGATGTTATTGCCCTCTGCTACAAAAATCGGGTAGATAAAGTCTGCCGCATTTAATCTTGTTTCGCAAACCATTCTTCTCATTGCTGGGTTTGCCCTTAATCTTCTGAATCTTCGCATTTTTATCTTCCTCTCACTTATCTGAAAGTATCTTTTGTATTATTCCCTCTGCCGTGCTTTCTGTTGGAAGCAGAGGGGCATTTATACCGTATTTTTTAAGCTCTGCCGCCGTCACTTCGCCTATGGAGATACACTTTGTATTCTCTGATAAGCTTCCTCCGCCATGGAAAAAACTCCTCACTCCGCCTGCACTGGCAAACACAGCGTAGTCATCATCTATCTTCTCCCCTGTGCTGTAAACAGGCTCGTAAATATGCACATCATCAAAGTTCAGCCCTTTTTCAGCCAATGGCTTAACAAGCTCCGTTGACCCCTCCGAAGAGCGTACTATAAGAAGCCTGTCCTCACAAGTAAGAGTGTCCGAGAGCATATTTCCAAGAGCCACGCTGTTGAACTTTTCAGGCATTATGTCTGCATAAAGCCCAGCCTTTTCAAGCTTCGCCCCAGTGCCTTTGCCTATGACAGCTATCTTCACTCCGCTTAGCTTTCTTATGTCAATACGGCTTTCTCTAAGCCTTTTCAAAAATATCTCCGCACCATTTGGACTTGTAAGAGCAACATGGCTGTAAAAGCCCTCTGAAAGCCGTGAAAAAGCTTTTTCCGTGACCTCATCGTTCAGCTCCTTAAGCTCAAATCCGCCACAGCGGTGAGCATACGCCCCAAGGGCATTGAGCGACTTTATAAGCCGCCTTGAAAGCCCCTTTGTGGCAGTGACAGCCACAGAAACTCCATACAGTGGAGGCAGGTAGGTAGGCGAAAGATCAAGCCCAGCGGTTTCTCCAACTATTATCACAGCAGGCGCAGACAGATCCTCTCTCTTCACCTTTTCAGCAATGTCGCCAAGACAGCCCTTTACAGCCCTCTGCTCAGGGGTAGCCCCCTTTGATATCACCGCCGCAGGAGTATTTTCGCCCATGCCGTTTTCAATGAGCCTGCCTGCTATCTCAGGGAGATTTCTAAGCCCCATAAGAAAAATAAGCGTTCCACCGCATTTTGCATAGCTTTCAAAATGCTCAGGGAGCAGGTCGTTCGCAGTGTGACCTGTTATAACATGAAAGCTCCTTGAAAGTCCCCTGTGGCTTACCGGTATACCTGCAAGCTCAGGCACTGCCACCGAGGAAGTCACCCCCGGTATAAGACTGTATGGTATGCCTGCGGCTTTGAGTGCAGTTATCTCCTCGCCCCCTCTGCCGAACACAAAAGGGTCGCCGCCTTTTAGCCTGAGAACAACACCGCCCTCTGCGGCTTTTTCCACAAGAAGCGTGTTTATCTCCTCCTGCGTGGAACTGTGCCTGCCTGCACGCTTTCCAACGCATATTTTCTCCGCACCGTCCTTGCAAAAGTCAAGCGAACGGCTGTCTATAAGGCTGTCATATATCACCACGTCACAGCTTTTCAGAGCCTCATAACCTCTCATTGTGATAAGGTCATAATCTCCACAGCCTGCTCCTGCTATTATAACTCTGCCGCTCATAGCTTATCAGTCAGCTCCTTAACAAGTTCAAATCTTTTTTCTATCTCTTTTTCGCCCTGAGCAAAATGCCCCTTGCCGTCTGAAACAGTGAGAGATATCTTTTCCCCATTTATCTCGCTGTATGCCCCCACAGGCACAGTGCAGTCCGCACCCAGAAGTCTTATCACCTCACGCTCGGTTTCAAACCTGAGCATAGTTTCCTTGTGTGATACCTGCGAAATTATCTCAGTCGCCTTGCTCTCCTTTGCACATTCCACTGCAATTATAGCCTGACAAGGTGCAGGCAAAAGCTCCCAAGGTTCAAACTCTTTTACCTCGTATTCCGAAAGGGAAAGTCCCAAACGCTCCGTTCCTGCCGCACAAAGTATTATGCCGTCATAAAGCTCGTCAGAAAGTTTTTTTAGGCGTGTACCAACATTGCCTCTTATATCAGCAAACTTTGCGTTAGGATAAAGCCTTGCAAAGCCCCCACGTCTACGCTGACTTCCTGTGCCAACAGTGAAAACATCAGGATCGTTAAATACAACGCCTTTTTTGGTCACGAGCATATCACGATAATTCCCACGAGGGCAAACTCCCGATATCTCCAGCCCCTCGCCCAGCGTAACAGGCAAGTCCTTTGCACTGTGTACTGCAAAGTCTATTTCACCGCTTTGCAAAGCCTGTTCTATCTCCGTGACGAACACACCCTTGCCGCCTATCTTGTTAAGAGGTCTGTCAAGCTGTCTGTCGCCCTTTGTGGTGAAGGTGACTATCTCGGTATCACACTCAGGAAATGTCGCCTTTATCATGTCAAGTACCATATAAGTCTGCGCCATTGCAAGTGGACTTTTTCTTGTGCCTGCTCTCAGTTTCATTTTTGCTCCTTTATCATCTCTATAAGCTGTTCCTCTGTTGGAAGCACGTCACTTTCAAGGCATTTTTTCAGAACCTCTGCCATAGCCTTTTTCCTAGCCTGCTCCGTGGATATATTTTCAAGGGCATAGTCACGGACTTTTCCCATGACATTGCATATATCCCCAAGCCTGCCCTCTGTCTGCGATTGGATCGTCTTTCTCAGATGAGAAGCAAGGGTAGGGCTTTTTCCGCCTGTTGAAATGCCAATGCACACGTCACCCTCTGTAACAATGGCAGGGAAGAAGAACGTACAGCTCTCAGGGTCATCAACTGCGTTGCATGGAATGTGCCTTTGCCTGCAAAGCTGAGAAATGTGCCTGTTTACACCGCTGTCCCCTGTGGCAGTTATCACAAATGTACTGCCGTTTATGTCGCTGTCCTTAAAAGCACGCTCAAAAAGTGTTATCATGCCCCTTTTCGCAAGCTTCTTTATCTCACCGCAAGCTTCCAAAGCCACCACCTTTATTATAGGCGAAAAGTCAAGAAGCTTTTCAATCTTTCTCAAAGCTACCTGTCCGCCACCCACCACAAGGCATGGCATATTCTCAATATTCGCAAAAAAAGGAAAGTATGGCATCGTCATTCTCCGTATTCTTTTATTACTTCTATAACCTTGCCGAAAGTCTGTGAATCAAGCTCCGACTTTAGCCTGAAAAAAAGCTCTTTCGCCGAAACCTCGCAAAGTCTTTTGTCAAGGCTCTCAAACTGCGGAAGAAAATCATGGAACATAAGCTGCTTTTCAAGCTCGTCAGTTTCCTCGTCAATGATAAGCTTCGACCTCTCCACGCTGTCAAGCTTTTTGAGATTGTTTTCTTTGGCAAGCTCCGTGAAAAAGTCCATGTCTATAAGCCTAGCCCCTGCAAGCTTTTCCACGGCAGGGTCAATATCTCTCGGCACTGCAAGGTCTATAAAAAGCTTGTTTTCATTATCATTGAGCATATCCGCCGTAACAGTGTAGTGGGGGCTTGAAGTCGCCGAAATTATGCAGTCACATTCGCCAATGCGCTCATATCTCTTTTCGTATGGTATAAGCTCAAGCTTTGGATCGTCTGAAATATATTCCAGTGCATTTCTGTGGGAACGTGCCGTCGCAAGCACAGTTACGTTCTTGTATGAAAGAAGATTTTTCAAGACCAGCGAGCCTATCTCTCCGCTTGCTCCAAGAAGCATCACCCTGACATTATCCTTATAATGTGCCGCTTCCTTAGCCGCAAGGGTAGCCGTGGAAACGGAAGTCTTTGAAAGCTCCGTCTCAGTCTTTATTTTCTTTGCACAAGCGATAGCCCCCTGAAATATCATGTTCACCTCAGAGGAAAGCCCAATGCGCTCCCTTGAAAGATCATATGCACGGCGAACCTGTCCAAGTATCTCGTCCTCGCCTATGACCGCTGATTCTATACCGCATGATACGCTGTAAAGCCTTTTTACCGCCGTCTTGTCTGTGAATATCATGACCTTGCGTTTGAGCTTTGCAATCTCCACTCCGCTTTGTTCGCAAAGAAGCCTTATGCCCTCCTCAGGTGTTCCGCAAAAGTAAAGCTCCGTCCTGTTGCAGGTGCAAATAAGCACAGGTGAAAGGTCCTTTACGTCAAAAAGCAGCTTTTCACACTGAGCGCTGTCAAATGTGAAAAGGCTGCGAAAGGCTTGTCCGCAAAGCTTGTGATTTACGCTTATGCAGGTGAAATTTTTCATTTTTCTGTGTTATCTCCTGACTTTTCGGGATAAAGTGCGTCATAGTCAAGCTTGGTGAATCTGTGATATGTTATGCCACCCAAGTCGTCCTGTAAACAGTATCGGCAGCCGTCAGGCTCTCCGTCTGGAAAGTATGCAAGCAGGTCAAATTCATCGTCAGGTGCAGCAGTTATAACAGCGTTCTTATTGTACTTTCTGAATATCTCAGCCGCTCTTTCAAGAGAACACCCCTCTTTTACCGCTCCGATAAACTCCACAAGGAATGGGCTTGCCTCCACCTTTTCGTGAATAGCCCTCACGCTCTCCTCTGATACCGTAACAGCTATCCTGCCGTCCTGAGCAAGCGAAGCCTCGCATGAAAGTATCTCGCTTTTGTATTCGTCTATGGCTTTTATCATTTCCTCAGCCGTAAGCTCGCCCCCTGTTATGGCATTGAGTGAGTCAAGAGGATAAAAAAGCGTCACCGCATTAGGGGTAAACCCAAGCTTTATCTGCGACTCTTTTATAGTATCGGTTATATTCTGTTCAAGCTTTATAAGCTCTGTCATGAAAATTCTCCTTTGTACATAATTCCTATAGGCTTTGTATGTTTTTATAATATCACATATTTCTCATGTTGTCAACCTTGTTTCCTCGCCTATATATTTTTTCAGTGCATTGATATAAAATTCCGTCAGTGGATTAGAAAGTACCTTTTTGTGAGTAACTATGCCAATGCGCATGGACCCCTCCGCTTCAAGGGGAACAGCCACGATATCACTGCCGTTGAGCTTTTCGTCAATAACACCGCTGCAAATGGTGTAGCCGTTAAGACCGATAAGAAGATTAAAAAGGGTCGCACGGTCACGGACGCGGATATTCTTTGGTCGCTTTATGGTGCTGAGTATCTCCTCCGAGTAGTAGAAAGAGTTGTATTCCCCTTGCTCAAAGGATAAATAAGGGTAGGGAAGCAGGTCGTCAAGGGTCACAGACTTTTTCTGCGCGAGGGGATTTGCAGAGCCGACAAAAACGTGTGGCTTTGCAGAAAAAAGCTCCGTGAATTTAAGCTCTTTGGACTTTATCTCCTTTGAAAGCACAGGCTCGTTGAAATCGTTGAGATAGAGTATGCCAAGCTCGCTTTTCATTCTCGCCACGTCCTCGATTATCTCGTGGGTCTGCGTCTCACGAATGCTGAAATCATATTCATCTCCGCCAAACTCTTTTATAAGGTCAACAAAAGCGTTCACCGCAAAGGAGTAATGCTGAGTGGATATGCAAAACTGCCTTTTGCCGTGTTGCTTTCCGCAGTATTTTTCTTCAAGAAGGCTCGCCTGTTCAAGCACCTGCCTTGCATAGCCCAAAAAGACTTCACCCTCTTTTGAAACCGTTATGCCCTTGTTTGTGCGTATGAATATAGTGATATTCATTTCCTTTTCAAGCTCACGGATAGCGTTGGTAAGACTAGGCTGAGAAATAAAAAGCGACTGTGCCGCCTCGCTGACAGTACCTTTCTCCGCCGTAGCCACCACATATTTAAGCTGCTGTAAGGTCATATCCCCACCCCTTTTCAGATATATCCTTATTATATAGCGTATTTATGAAATTTTCAACCGAAACAGGTCATACAAAAAACACGCCCCCGAAGGAGCGTGCATTTTTCTACCGTCATATTATTTCAGTGCGTTTCCGTCGCTGAATGCCTGACCTACCTTTTCGCCAACAACATAATAGCCGTGATTTACAGGCTCATATGTTATAGGTCTGAACTTTGTGAGATCAATGCTGCCCTTGTCGTCAAGAACGCTTTCGTCAGCAGCAATGTTTACTATCCTGCCAAGAACGTTGCCCTCTTCTGTGAATCTAACAAGCTCACATTCCAGAACAACAGGAAGTTCGTTGATAACAGGTGCGTCAACAAAGCGGCTCTTTTCTGTTGTAAGACCAGACTTTGCCATTTTGTCAGCAGTGCTGTTTGCAGATACTATACCAACATAATCGCAAGCCTTCAAGTTAGCAGCGTCAGCAAAGCTTACCGTGAAAGCCTTTTTCTCCTTGATGTTCTTTGTGGTCTTGTGGCTCTCGCTAAGGCAAAGCTCCACCATGTCAGCACCGTAAAGACCGCCCCATGCAGCGTTCATAGCGTCTGCATTTCCGTTCTTGTCATATGTGCCTACAATAAGAACAGGCAGTGGATAAAACCAAGGGTTCTTACCAAAATCTTTTTTCATTGTGGATTCCTCCTAAAATTTATTTCTTCTCGTCAAGCAGAACAACGTTCTGCGGCGGGTTTTTGTCTATCGCTCCCACTGTGTAGTGCGGAACATAAAGCTCCTCCAAATAAGCTATATCTTCATTTGTGAGCTTTACATCAAATGCACCTGCGGCGTCGTAAAGATATCTCGTCTTTGTCGCTCCTATTATCGGTGCACAAACGCCCTTTGCCCATTGCCATGCAATAGCCACCTGCGACATTTTGCAGCCGTGCTTTTCAGCGACCTCTGCCACACGCTTTACTATCTGCTCGTCATACTTTTCCATGCGGTCATATTTGCCCATGGCAACACGGTCTGTCTTGCTCCTGAGCGAATCAGAACGCCATTGTGGCCTTGCAAGATGCCCTGCCGCAAGAGGACTGTACGGCATGAGCGAAACGTTCATCTGCCTGCATATCGGTATAAGTTCCTTTTCGTCCTCTCTGTAAAGCAGATTGTAGTGGTTTTCCATAGTCGAAAAATGTGTCCAGCCATTGTCCCTCGCCGCTATCTGCATATTGTGGAATTGATAACCATACATTGCAGACGCACCAAGTGCCCTTACCTTTCCTACCTTAACAAGCCCGTCAAGAGCCTCCATTGTTTCCTCTATAGGCGTGTCATAGTCAAAGCGGTGAATGATGTAAAGGTCAAGATAGTCAGTACCTAGCCTTTTGAGCGTGCCATCAATCTCACGTTCTATAGCAGCTTTGGATAGCCTGCCCTCGTTGAAGTATACCTTTGAGGCAATTACCACCTTGTCCCTCTGTGTTAGCTTTTTCAGTGCCTTGCCTAAATATTCTTCGCTCGTGCCCTGCGAGTAGCAGTTTGCAGTGTCGAAAAAGCTTATCCCAAGATCAAGAGCGTGGGAAATGACCTTCTCGCTCTCACCCTCGTCAAGAGTCCAGTCATGCATAGTGCCTGCCTTGCCAAAACTCATGCAGCCTATGCACAGCTTTGATACCGCAATGTTCGTGTTTCCAAGCTTTGCGTATTCCATTATTCTGCCTCCTTTGTCAAATCCCCAAAAGTCTTTTCACTTCCGCAATGGTTATCTCGTAAGCCGTAGGAAAGGAGTATTTCACCCCAGCCAGTTCCATGGCCTCACGCTGTTTGTCAGTCACAGAGGTGTAAGGATAAATGCCGAACATAAAGGGGAAGAACGAGTATATAAAATCGTGTATATCCCCATCCGTCATGTCAGGGAAGAAGTGCATAAGACATAGCCGTACCTCCTCCAAAGCCTGCCCATACGCCACCTTGAATTCCACCAGCCTCTCCATTCGGCTGTGCTCCTCCATGTCATAGTGGTTCATGGAAAGCAGCTTTAAAAGCGTCCCACGCTGAGAAAGCGAAAAAGCAAGCTTGTGAGCAAACGTCCACTTGTTCATGACATCATTTTCCTCACGTAGTTTTTTCAGTTCCCCCGTCCAAAGTTCATATTCCCTCTGCATAAGAGCGAGAAAGATCTCCTCCTTGGTGTGAAAATAGTTGTATACCGACGTCCTCGTAAAAGACGTTGCGTTACCGATCTCTTTTATGGTAATGTCCCTGAAATTCATTGTCTGATAAAGCTTTTCGCAAGCGTTTATTATCTCGTCCTTTCTGGCATTAGTCAGCTCCTGTGACCCCTTCGGCATTTTTTTACCTCCCACGCTCTATTCTGACACCACGTCAGAATATCCTTTGCACACATTATACCACCATTCTGACATCGTGTCAATAGTCCGACTTGACTTTTCGCCTATCTTTCACCTTTCAAGACCCTGCCAAAGCACATAACAAAAAAGAGCAAGTTCCCCAAGCTTGCTCTTTCCATTTATAAAACCCATATACATAATATCAAATTCCTGATATCCTCAAGATATTTCTGCTCATCTTCCTCAAAAATACCCTTATCCCCCAGGCCGAACACCTTCTGCACAACTTGTCGCGCCGCTGTTTTCATCAAAGCATATGAAAAAGAAAACCTCGTCCGACGAGCCTAAAAACCCCGCTTTCTTTTCCTTTATGGTGTATCCGCACTTGCAGTTTGAGTATATTCCGTCATCAGCCTCGCCAATAACGCAGTCAAAATCCCCGTTCTCGTCAACTATCTCCGCCGAAGTCTTTCCGATAAAGTCCTCAGCGTCATATTTTGACGTGCAACTGGCAAGTGTAAGCGTGAAAATGACAGCCGCAAAAAGTATCAAAACGTGTCTTTTCATAAACTCTACCACCCCATGACATTCTGATTTTTTCGATTATATCATATCGCAGTCATACCTGTCAAGATAAAACAAAAAAAGCCCGCAGAAATCTGCGAGCTTTTTGTCATATTGATACCAAATGGATATGCGATTGCCCGACATAGCAAAGCCCGCTGAGCCACGAAAGGCGAGTTGCGAGCCGTTTCTGCGGTATGGTGGAATTATAGAATATATGTAGAGTACCTGGTTAAGGATTAAGTGAAAATCATCTACTGCAAAATAAAAGATGATCTGCTCTACCGAGAGCACCTAGCTGTTTTTTGAGCGTTATACTGATGGCAGAATATGTATTTTGCAAGGCTATGCTTTGTGGTCGTGCATAGAGCAAAAGTTGTAATAAATGAGAATATTTATTGATTCTATTGTTCATCCATTAAATAGAATCCATCGTTAATTTGCTAAAATTTCATTGCCCAATCACAAAACTCTGTTTAGCTCAAATCTGTAGAAATCATTGACATGGTTAAAGTATGTTTCAAATTCATGGTTAGTAACGAGATAACCATTTCTATCAATAGTTGTCTTCTACATATTATGATTTTATAATTCACATCAGTTTATTTCGAGATTATAATTTAGAAAAGCTTAAATAAATAGCCGTATTCTTATGGAGCGAGTCCTTTTATATAAAATAAATTTTTTACAGATGCGGCGATTTCTTCAGTTTCATATCCTATACGTTTTAATTGCATAGCATAAATCAAACCACGGAGAATAATATATGCTATTGCAATATCATTGTCCAAGTTTATTTTTTTGTTGCCGTGATCTATGTCATTTCGGATACTAACACATTTGTCAGCAATTTCTTCATTTGATAATTCCTTAGCAATTTTTGTTTTTAGCCATTCAATGCATACCTCATATTCATTCAAACAGTATTCAATCTTATCAGCTAGAGCATCATTTCGAATATGTGAAATGAAACCTTTATAAATCTTCTTCTTTCTACCTTGTGCTGCCTCAAAAAGTGGGACAATTTCTTTTTCAACTTCAGTTTCAGCGAGAATACGTTTTTCACTATGTGTAGGTAAGCCTTGCGGGAAACATTTTGAAAACTCATTTTCAAAAGCTGCTGCATCTTTGGATATGGTTATATCACTGACAACAATTCGTTCGTTTTTATTACTTGGTAAATTATCTAAATACCAATCATTTAGATATATTTTTTCTAAGATATTAATTGCGTGTCTATGAAGAATTTGCCAAGGTACAAATCCTCTATAAATAGAATTGCAATCTTCTTTTTCTTTATCACACTTAATAGTTTTTATTGAACAGATTTCTCCTTTTATTTTTTCCCCTATATGAATAAAGAAAGAGTCAGGCTCTATATCTGTACGCATGGAAGTATATTTTATGAATTTTCTTATTGCATCATATATCGATAATAAATGCTTTTCGTCTTTGATTTCTGATATTTGTATAAAGAGTTCAGGAAAGAACTTAAAACTTGTTTCACTCCAAGAACATTTAAATGCTGGGAAGATAGATAATTCAGTTCCGGCCATAATTCCACGTGAAACATATTTGGTTGTTTCTGTATTACAACTAATTGTTCCACAAATACCTTGCGACATATCGTGTGATATTTCGTATTTAGGAACTAATCCCAAATACTTATGGATTTGCTGAGATTCAAATTGTAAACTAACATTTTTAACTGGGAAGGGAAAATCACAGTTGTATTTCGTAAATGTATGGACATAAATGGTGATTTCGCATTCGATAAAATTTTTTATTGATGTTCCATATCCCATTGGATCAAAAAAGAAATGAATAATTTGGGATTGTCCATTAACTTTTCCTTTCAAACAGCCATCGGAAATAGGCTTTTTTTCACATGTACAACATGAAGCATTTTCAATTTGATACATTGTAATTTTATTAAAGAGTTCATATGTAGGATATAGCGTAAGTTTGAGCTCGTCAAATTGAAATGCGATGTCTGCATCTTCATATTTTATTATTCCAGAATATATCATGCAAAACTCCTCCTTTATATACCTTGCAACACTTTATACGAATAAAAAATCTCTAAAATCATTTTTGGAAAAGATTCAAATGTAAATAATGCTGCATTAATAACGTTAACTATGACTAAATATATGATAGATTTTTATCAAAATAATTAAATTAAAGTTTAAATATGACTCTTTAATTAACATAAGAATTTCTTTTTCACATATGTGCCATTATTTATATCTCTAATTTTTTTGAACCAGTTCTCAATCTCATCCCAAAGGTCCATTTTTAATAAAATTTCTTTTGTTATTCTTTTCGAGACTCCATTATTTAATATCTGCTTAATCACATTCTCGCGAATTTTCACATCCTTTATCTCTTGTTTAATCAAATCAACTAATAATTTTGGAATATCTGTAGTTGACCAATTTTCTTTATATTTTGATAGCTCAATATTAAATTCATTTTCTATTAACTCTGGTGAAATATAGTTCTCTATTTCCGGCAATAACGTATGCCAGCCAAATCTTCTACCATCATTTTCGATTTCTATATCATCTATAAGTTTACTATACTTCTCTACATCATTATCAACTATGTAAATTTCATTTACTGATGTCTCACTAAAATAATCTTTATTAATCCAATCAATTAAGCGACTACCATTTAAAGGAACTATAGAAATATCCGTATCTAATAGATCAATTATAGATTTTAGTTCTGATATATTTTGATTAATATTTATCAGAAAATTAACATCGTTGGTTCCTTCTACATATATTACTGTTTTTGTTTTAGCATATGGCAAAATACCAAGTGATTTAGCGATTCCTTTTACCTTAATATCATTGTCTTTTTCAATCTGAGGAATTCCATGTTCGTCCTTTTTTATAAAAATCAGTTGATTGATATCTACCATTTTTGCAATTTCTGGAGTATGACTAGTCACTATAATTTGATGGGTGTCTTTCTCTGATAGTTCCAATAATGTTGTAATAATCATGCGTTGATAATCAGGATGCTGACTAGTCTCAGGTTCTTCGATTGCATAAATCATCTGACGATCATAATTTTCTCTTAATTTTTCTTCAGCATCCGCCCTAAAATAACTAAGAAGTATTAACCGCCTTACTCCACTACCTCGCTTATTAAGAGGAATATCGTTATCAGATACTAAATCAAAACTGAAAGAAGAATCAATCGGTTTTAACGTCACCAGTGGCTGAATATTTTGAGCTATACTCGAATCTAATTCTGATAGTTTTTGGATAGTTTTTCTTCCTATTTCCTCCACTTTCTCTTTTACTTCATTCTGCATTTGCATAATTTGATCTTCCATATCTGCAACCACGGATTTTGTAACGGCTTTTAATGGATCTTGTATTTCTGCATCCTTATCGGTATTCTTTCTATCAGATTCAAAAAGGCAATATATTGGTAATTGTTTGCTTATACTTTCCCAAATCTTCTTACCGTCTTCTTTAGTAATATCTATATCAGTAAGAGCTAACTCAATTGGATTTGTGAGTTCTTTTGCATAAATTGCTTTTCTTAACTCAGCCGACTTCGTTCTTGTTTCAGGAACATATATAGGATCATCCTTATATGCATCATATAGTTTCTGCAAAGTTGCTATTTTCTCTTGTATTAATGGCGTACTATATTTAGTAGGATACATAGCAACTATATATGTTTTTTGGCTGCTAGCAGTTATTTTTCCTTTAGAACAATTCCAAGTATGTTTAACTTCTAAAAGATTCTCATCATTTAGAAGAAATTCATCTTTGCAAGTTGAATAATTTGTTGCATCAATAAGTATTTTTCCATCTCCAACATCAAAACAACAAGCAATTTCAATTATTGGTTCTGGACTAAAAACAGATAAATCACCAATATCTATTTTTACCTTTTCAGAATTAAAGAAAATTTCAAGTGCTTCTAAAATTGTTGATTTTCCAACATCATTCTTCCCTATAATAACATTCATATTACTATCAAAATCAACAACGATGTTAGTATATCCTCTAAAATTTTTTAATTTTAATTTCTTTAAAATCATATTATCACCCTTCACCAATTATAAACATTTATTAAGATAAAGGATTATACGTGAATACTACAGTAAGTTCACTATCGATATTTTTGTCGATCAGATACTGAAAAGCGGTCTGCCCTAATGATTTGGCAAATGAGGAAACTTCAAGAGAATGGGTCAGCCTTGTACGCACAAAATCGCTTTTATCCAACGGAAATACCTGAGTTTTGTCCTGCAAACGTCTGAATGACGCACTGCATATTATTCTGTGATAATCTTTCTGAAATTCATTGCGTAAATCCTTATTATTAAATTTAGACTTGGATTTCCGTTTTTCGCATAAAAGCTTTTCCCAATTCATTACAAGCCCTCTCTTTGCTGTTAATTCAAATGAACGAAATACTGCGGTGCATTTTCAATTCATAAATCACAAAGATTTAGTAGCTTTTTCGACGTAATGCACTATAGCAGAATTATAATATTATTATAACTACGTAAATTTAATTTGTCAACGAATTTGGCATAAGGTGAAGATTTTAGACACAAAATGCACATTTTCTATGTGACAATCGGGTTGGAATCTATCTGATATATTTTGTTCTCACAATCAATAAAATCCTTCGCAAACTGCACCGCCTCCACAAAACTGTCCTCCAGTATCTCAAACCCCACCGCAGCAGTAAAATTGTCGATCTCGTCCTGCCCATTTTCATCAGCAAAAATCCGTATCAAAAAGCCCTCACAGAGAATTTTATCACCTTTCTTGTCAACTCTGGGGATATATTTGTCTGGCGTAATTCTCACATAAAAATCCTTGTATCTCATTCCACCACCTCCTTAAAGCTTCATCTGAAGATCATCATCTTCGTCAAGCTCTTCATCTTGAATTTCATCAAAATACTGTTCGCAAACTGAACGTTCAAGAGCTGCTCTCAGATAACTCGTATCCATACCATTCGCCTCATAACCCTGCTTTATGACGTTGTAATAATAGCTCATAGGCGGCGAGATGTGACCGCTGTTCATCAAATATGCCATACACTCTTTCTTTTCGCCATTAACATCTATCTCAAAAAGCTCTTTGCGGTAATAGTTCGGAAAACCCTCATATTTGTCAAGACTGTGCTCATCTCTACCATCTATCTCCCATATGAGAACAGGAACTTCTGCATTCTCTTTCGGCACAATAGTAGCAACACCTCTGAACTCCAACTCATAACCTTTCAGCATTTCTTTACCAACGACCTTTGAATTCGGGCAGCGGTTTGACATTTGTTCAAGATTGATGTTGCTGCCATAGGCGATATATAATCTTCTGTATTCCATAAAAACTCCTTTGCAATTTTACATACTCATTTCAAGTTCCTCTTCAACGCCATCACATTGGCTCTCTGTGGGCTCGTTGTTTTCTTCGGGTACATTTTCGGCTTGTGTGCTGTTGTCGCTTACAGGCTCGGCACGCCGCTCACGAGCCGCTTGTTTTTCAAGCTCTCGCTTTTCTTTAAGCTTTGACCTTGCTGCAATGCCGTCCTCCGGGTGTCGCCAAGCTATGTTACCCTCAAGATGTTTCAGCAGATGCGACCTGCAATTCTTGAATTCATCTCCTATCAGTCCAAGATTTAAAAGCCACACTCTGAAACTGTACCGCATATTATCGCTTTGTGAAACGTGAGGAGAGCAGTATTTCTTTGTCATTGCCGCATTGCTTATAGCTAACGCAAGCACTATCTGACTTCTTACCTCTCCTGCGTGAAGAGAACCGTTGTAAGCTCTTATCTCATAATGTCCGTGCTGAAAAAAGCTGTGCAGATTGCAGATCACATATCGGCTGTTTGAATAATGCTGAAACTGCTCGCTCATTCTTCCACGATACCAAAGCTTTTTTATCTCCTCCATATCTTTGGGTTTCTTGCGGTTTATGTCCGCTATGAACTGCTTGTCCATCTTGTGACAGTAGCTTTCACGGGCTGATGATACCTGCAAAGCGTCCCACAGAAAGTTCTCCTTGCTTGCGAAGATGTTCACAAGATTTCGAATCTGCTGCGGTGTATAATCGTCCGCTGAAATATGGATATGCGTTCCAGCACAGTACCGAGGACCCGTTACTCCGCCTGCACGGCGTAACGCTCTGACAACTTCCTGCAAAAGCGGTATGTCTCCATATTCCAGCACAGGAGAGTTCATTTCCACGCTGTAAGACTTAGACGCTCTGTCTCCGTTTGCATTATAGCAGTTGATACTACCGTCATAAACTATCGCCCACTTTCTGTTCTTTGAATCAGTTACAACGTATTTGTCATAGCTTCCGCCCTCGTGTTCAACACTTCCGTCAAGCACTTTAGCCATAGCTCTTGCCGCCTGACTTCGTGTAAGTCCCGTCATTTCGATCTCAATGCCGTATTTTCTCGTTTTTATGCCGTCAAAGTTTGATGACAATGTTACACCTCCCAACAAAAACAGCCTGCGAATATATCGCAAGCTGTAAATTTTAATCGTTATTCAATCTCCGTTCTGACCTCATACCCACCTTTAAAGATCAACAGTATCTCCGTCTTGCTCAGAACCTTCACACATTCTATCAGCTTTCTGATAAGCACATTATCGAACGTTTCCAGCTCGAATTTCTCATGCTCTATCATATCTATTATCTTATCAAGCTTGGCTTGAGTTTCGGCGGAAGTTTGATTTTTTGATTTCAGCATTGCAAGTCTTTCACTCAGGCTTTGCTCTTCCTTATACAGCTTTTCAAACTCGCTGTCCAGCTTGTCCTCATCACAGCCGCCTGTTGCTATGAGGCTTATCAGATCATTTCTTGCTTGGTCGATCTCTTTAAGTCTGTTTTCAGCTGCAATAATTTCTTCCTGCCCCTGACATTCAAGCACATTGCCGATATTAGCTTTTAAGATCTTTTCAACGTCGTTACCACAAGAGTAGTAGTTATTTATCGCTCGTATTATAGCTTTGTGGAGCTGTTCTTCCTTTATCGTGGGCGAATCGGGGCAATATCTTTTGCCGTGTTCCAGCCGACTTATACACCGCCAGACTATTAACTTTTTCCCTCTTGAAGTCCACGTTGTACGGCGGTAAGGCGTGCCGCATTTTCCGCAGATAAGCAGTTCGGTAAGAGCATATTTACTGCTGTATTTTCCTTGTTCGGTGATAGTTTTATCTGATACCTTTCTTTTTGAACTTCTCCTTGCAAGCTCCTGCTGAACTCTATTGTATGTGTCACGGTCAATTATCGGATCATGATGATCTGTCACCAGATACATCGGACGTTCGCCGTGATTCTTTACAACCTTGTGAGTGATACAGTCGGAAGTAAATGTCTTTTGCAGAAGTGCGTCACCCACGTATTTTTCGTTTTTCAGGATGCTGCGGATAAGTGATTCGTTCCATACTTTCTTTCCCTGTGAAGTCAAAATACCTTTGTTCTCGAGGAGCTTTTTTATCCTGCTCATGCTGTATCCGTCGAGAAACAGCGTATATATCAGCCTTACTGTTTCAGCCTCTTCGGGTACTATCTCCGGTTTTCCGTCTTCACCTTTTTTATACCCAAGCAGATATTTATACTGAAACTGCACCTTGCCCTCACAGTAGGCTTTTTCTTTGCCCCAGCTTACGTTTTTGCTTATGGATTCCGATTCTGCCTGTGCAAAACTTCCATACAGAGCTATCATAAATTCCGATGTCATAGTTGAGGTGTTTATGTTCTCTTTTTCAAAAATAACTCCGATACCCAAGTCTTTAAGTTGTCTTACATATTCAAGGCAATCCACGGTATTTCGTGCAAATCTTGATATTGATTTGGTGATCACAAGATCTATCTTTTGGTTCCTGCACATTCTTATCATGCGGTTAAACTCGGTTCTTTTCTTTGTCTGAGTTCCGCTTATACCCTCGTCCGCGAATATGCCTGCAAGCGTCCATTCCTTTTTTCTGTTGATAAGATCGGTATAATATGCGATCTGGACCTGATAGCTGTTCTGCTGTTCTTCCTGAGCCGTAGATACCCGGCAATATGCGGCAACTCTTAACTGGTGGTATTTACTGCGATTTTCAGCTGTCTGCACTTTCGCAGGGATTATCGTTACATTGGGTGCTGTGGACATTGTTTTCACTCCTTGACGTTTTGACTTTTTCCGTAATATTCTTGATCCTTACTCCGTTGATAAGCTCGACCTCTATGGTACAAAAATGGCTTATCCAGATTCGTGAAACACACGCTTTGAATAAGCCGATATCTAAGCTGTTTAATTGTTCATGACCTTGAAGTAATTCTTTTAGTTCCTCTGTTTTCTGCGGACTTTCATTGTATGAGCAGCAGTCATATTTCATTTCTGCAAGCTTGAAAATTTCAGCTTTAACTCTGTCAAAATCCACTTGCGGAGAATCTGTCATCTGATTGATCTCATTCTGTTTTCGTATCACATCGGCAGTAGGTGAATATGTGCTTATCTCGCCGCCGGATTCCAACAAACTCGGATTAGCTATTGCCGAGTTCAGAACAGTCAGAACTGCTCCGATTATCATTTGATCTGTAAGCCGATATTCAAGCTTGTAACAATCGGGATTTCTGCAATCCCAATGCTCGTACTTTGAATTGCCGCCTATCCGTGAAAGTCTGTGACCGCATTCGGAGCAGTATGTACGGTTCCTGATTTCTCGCAAATCAGCGGATATCAGATTAAGTGTAGTTGCTTTCCGTATCCGCTTTTTATTTGCAAGTCTAAAAGTATCATCATCAATTATCTGCGGATATTTGTCAGTACCGAGATACTTTTCATTCTCAATTATCCGCTTAACCATGTTCTTGTTCCACTTATCCGAATCAGCATTGTAGCGAATTTTCTCTGACTGCATAAGCTTTGCGATCTCAGACAAACTTCTGCCTTTCAGATACTCGTCAAATATTTTAACAACGGCGTAAACTTCTTTTGGCTCGGTTGTTATCTCACCGTTTTTCATACAGTATCCGAACGGTATCGTTCTGTTTTTAGCCATGATCTCGCCTCCTTTCGACCTACAACAATACCACATTTTCTTCTCAAAAGCTATTACCAACAGCAACAAAAAACTGCCTTGCGATTTGACTTGCAAGGCAGTTTGGCTATATTTTTTCTTCAAACTTTAATCCGCCTATCAAATGAAATTCCAGCTCATGTTGACTTTTAACAACTATCTTATCAACAATGCTTTCAAATGCCGTTTCTTCAAACTCTGTCATAGGACTATCTCTTTTTTCAAAGAAGTCGATAAGTATTTCGATCTTATCAAGTGTTTCGTCCTCATCGTCTGAGCGTGTAAGCTTTTTCAGCTCTGCTTGCAGCTTATTGATCTTTGCCGTAAACTCAGTAGTCTGCTCAATGTATTTAGCCTCGTCAAGAAATCCCTTTGTTTTCAATCTTGCAAGTACATGAGTCTGTTCACGAAGCTTAGCGATTTCTTTGCTAATGTCCATTACTTGAGTTTTACCGCTGAATTTTCTGAATTTTAAGTCCTGCAATGCTGTTTGAAGAGGTACAAGTATTTGCTTATAATCATGCCATAATTTATTGTGAAGTCTTATAAAACTTTGCTTGATAAACTTTTCCTCAACTCGTTTATTCATGCACAATTCTGCTAAATTATCGTGTTTGCGACAAACCCAGTATATTTTATTTCTACTATCTTTGCGTTTGTATTTTGTTCCACAGTTGGCACATATCAATTTTCCTCTGAACGGTGATTCAGACACTATATTTTTATGTTTTCTGCTTTCAATCAATTTTTGAGCTTTTTCAAATATTTCTATCGAAATTATTGCTTCATGAGTATTCTGAATATAATATTTGTTTAATTGTCCATTGTTTTGAATCTTTCTATATGGAAGATTATTTGTCGTAAATGTTTTTTGATAAACTGAATCGCCAATATATTTTTCGTTGGAAAGAATATATCGAATGCCATAATAACTGAATTTATCTTTATACGCTTTGTACTTATTCTGACAGATTTCTGAAATTCGCTGATAACCAATACCATTCAAAAACATATCAAAAATTTCTTCCACAATCCGAGCTTGAATTTTGTCAATAATTAATACGCCATTATTTAACTTAAAACCAAATGGTGCAGAAAAAACATTTACAATTCCTTTTTCAAATCTTTTTTGATAACTCCATTTCAAGTTTTTTGAAATAGATATCGATTCCTCCTGTGCCAGACCGCCCATAATGGTGATCATCATTTCATCAGTCAGCTTTGCGGTATCAATGTTTTCTTTCTCAAAGAACACGGTTATTCCAAGGCTTTTAAGCTCCCTTATATTTTTCAGGCAATCCTTTGTGTTTCTTGCAAAACGGCTGATAGATTTGGTATATATCCTATCTATCTTACCTCTGCGGCAATCCTTTATCATTCGCTGAAACTCGTCGCGCTTGTCCTCACGAGTACCTGTTATTCCCTCATCGGCATAGATATCGACAAGCTGTTCTCTGTCAGACTTTTCAAAAGCCTTTTCATAGTATCTTGTCTGTGCCATAAAGGAATTGAGCTGATCTTCGCTGTCTGAGCTTACTCGGCAGTATGCGGCACAACGGATCTTTGTGTTTTGTTCTGCTGCTATGGTCGGCTGTATCACAGTTACAGTTGGCATATTCTCACCTCCGTTTTACCAACAATGATACCACAAATCTTTATGGAATGGTATCACTATACTTGATAAAATTACTTATCCGAATCTGTGCAGTTTTCACGTTTGTCGGCTTGTCCTGCGGCTATGCACAAAGCCATTGCAAATACGCCGACTGTACCGCCTATGATTAACCCGATAATAAATCATAACAATTCTATCCCTCCTATGCTGCGTCTTTTGACGACGCAAATTCATTGTATATATCTTCTGTATTTCTGTTGATGTAATTCTGCTTTTCGCTTTCTTTAAGAAGTTTATCAAGCTTATGCTCTACAAAAGCTTTTGCTAAATTTTCGAGATACTCTGCCTGCCCGAACTTAGTCATCAAAATCCACTCCTACACTTATTTTCATCGCTTTTTCTACTTTTTCCATAAGTTCAAGATCAACCGAACCCACATAATTTTTCAGACGATATCTGTCTATGGTCCGTATCTGCTCTGCAAGAACGATCGAATCTTTGGGCAATGCTTTTGAACCCTTGATATGGATATGCGTGGGAAGATGATTTTTTTTGGCTGTTGACAGCGGAAGAACCACGAGGGTGGGGCTGTACTTGTTTCCCACATTATTCTGCACTATCAGCACAGGCCGTATACCTCCTTGTTCCGAACCGACAACGGGATCAAGGTCTG
>OOCX01000094.1_pt1 | contig 85001 bp, 70 predicted proteins | sample 1671231 | NCBI WGS metagenome assembly OOCX01 (sample SAMN06348135, study PRJEB24527) | human gut metagenome | biome: human gut; feature: ankylosing spondylitis patient; material: feces | host: Homo sapiens | place: China | collected 2015-10 | reverse complement strand
TAAAAGAGAAAAGGCTTCGGAAATCGCTTTCCGAAGCCAAAAATCACTGGCAGGGGCAGAAGGACTTGAACCCTCGGCACGCGGTTTTGGAGCGGCTCGGAAGTGGTATTATCTTGTATCGCCTAATGCTGCAAAGCTCAAAAAGCGCAGTAATTATCAGCAATCTCAGGATTTTGTAACACTGAACAATATTTAATATATTGTTCTTTATTTCCTAAAATTCAGAAAGTTTTTTAGAAAAATTTTTAGAAAACCCTTACAAGATTTCATCAGTCAAAAAACTGCCAATGCATAATATTCAAAATCAACCCCAAAAATCATCGAAAAATAACCCCTAAAACAACCAAAAACTGAGGACAATTTTCATATCCTCAGCTTTATTTTTTCTGCTTATTCTTTTTTTAATAAATCAAAAAGGGAGGATTCATGATTAGGAATATTTGATACTCTTTTATATTCTTTAATTGCATTAATTAAAGAGTCAACATCTTCAAAATATTCCGTTATAAAAGTTTTACTTTTCACATTTTTATAAGATAAATCTTCTTTACAATAGCTACTTGGTTTCTTTTTAGATTTCTTGTAATCCTCATATTTGTTTTCGTTACAGATAATTAACATTTCAATTTCAGGCGCAGTAATTATATTTATTACATCAATCTTATGTTGGTAGGCTCTGCTGATTTTGAAGTTTTCGTTTCGTGAATCCAGTAGATCCTTAATACCGTTATTTTGTCATCAAAACCTTTTCTCAGATATTGCTGTTCAAATTTTTGACCACTGCGACTTCTAAGTACATCTTCTTCGAGTAAATCTTTTCTGTCAAAAATAAGTTTATTGTTATCCAGCAAAATGTTGATAATAACTTGTTCTGCAGTGCCTTCACATATACATGCTATATATTTAGAAAAATCCATCGTTTCCTCCTAAATGCTATCGCTGATAATAGCATTTTTCAAATCCATATATGCATCGTACATGGGAAGTGTACCTCCCAAAAGACCGCTTTGATATGCTTCACTCTTTTTTATATCATTTCTTTTTAAAATTTTCGATAAGTTTTCTATAGTTATTCCTTGACGATTTCTGACAATGTATATATTGTCGTTGCGCTCAAATTCGTCAAGCAATTCAGAATAGTGGGTTGAAAAAATAAGAGTAGCACCTTTTTTGTTAACCTTTTTATCCATATAAAAACGAATTAAAGTTGATACGATTTCTCTGTTAAAGTGGTTTTCTAACTCGTCTATTATTAGATATCCTCCGTTATTGAATATGCGAATAGCGTATAAAAATGTATTGATGCCCTTTATCGTACCGGAAGAGAGATAACGATTTAATTCAGAAAATTGATTCAAAATCATCTCGTTTTTTGACTTAAACTTTAAATGAATATTTGATTTATTTTTTTCTTTATTTATTTTTAAATATTCTATGCTCGGATCAAAAAAAGAAATTAATTCAACAGGACAGTCTTCAGATATATCTAATTCATTAATGTTAGTATAACGGAGCATATCTGTATAATTAATAGATTCTTTGTTCCTTTTATTGAAGGCGACCATAATACTAACATCATCTAAAAGAAATTCAGAATTAACATCGCGAGTAAAATTAGTTTCTATATCTGAGAAATCATATAAGGCTTTTTTTGTCCTAATTTTGGATACATCCTTTGATTTCAGTGTTTCGGAAACAATTTTTAACTTATTATCTTCCTTGGCAATAACAGTATTTAGAAGATTTATCGATTTGTTGTTTTGAGTTTCAGAGAAAAAGAAAGTATCGAAAGAAACTGTATTATTATCGGCTATACCATCTAAAACTTCAGAACAAGTAATACTGTTTATCGGGGCATTGTTTAACATGCCAAAAACAAAAGTTATTAATTTTAGCACAGAAGTTTTACCGGAAGCATTGATTCCGGTAAATGAAATAACATTACTTTTATAAAAAATGTTAGATGATGTAGAAAATAGTTCGCTCATATTTTCTGCATTTTCACTATTAACTCGTTGTTGAGGTAAAAAATCAATTTCGCATATTCCGTTAAATAAAGGAAGATCTTTGGCTGCTATTTTTAAAATTTTCATGTGAATTACTCCTACTAATTACGCAATATATGTTTTTATATGTGTATTATACCACTATAAATGCAATTATTCAAGGATAAAAACGGAAATCACGGTTTTAGATGTAAAAACAAACGATTTTGAAATACAGAATAATTTATATAACGCTGTTTGTCATCAATACTTTCATTGAAAATTATAGCCCAAAAAGGCGGAAATGTTCAATGAAACCGTCTTGTTATTTTAATTTAGCTACAAAGAACAAAATTCATCAACCACAGGGTAGATAATGGGACAGTGGTTTTGGTATAATATAGTTGACAGATGGGAACATCGGGCAAAAATGATATTTTATCAAAATATCAAAATGTCATGAGGAAAATTTATGAAAAAATGGTGTGTGTATTATCAGGTTCAGAGGTATGAATTAGTCGATTATGTTTCAGCTGATTTGGAGATTACCGATGAACTTTACGAGAAAATTCAGGAAAACATAGAAAACGGTATTCCTGTCCATAGCGGTGAAGTCGGTGAGGAGCTTGAAAAGCTTGCACAAAAGCATTATGAGAACTATGTGACACAATTTGCTTGTGATGACTATGATATGCCGTGGCATGGTGATTATGACAGCGATGAGGCATATGAAAAGGCACTTGAAGAGGATCGCAAGTACTTTTTTGAGGATGATCCTGATGCCACCGAAGAAGAATACGAAGAATATCTTCAGGAATTCAGAGAGGCATGCAAATGGCATATAGAGGATGATTTATACGAGGATTTTACTTTTGATGATCCCGGCGAGGCAACGAGATTCGCAAAATGTCTAAGCGATGTTCAGTGCAAGAGATATTCAGGCGAAAATTCCGGAAGTCATTATTTTGAATTTCAGGATTACGATGATGAAATAATTACTATAGCCTGTGGATCACATTTGATGAAAACGGCTTCGTAATTAATGTGTCTGATATTGATGCACAAGGCTATGAAGGCGAAGATTGCCGACAAGAAGATTGCCGACAATCATATACAGATGGATGCGCCCCCGACTACGGCTTCTTAGAAAGCGAAATCCGCCGAGAACTTGCGGAAGATGAATAAAAGATAAAATTTTATCGGACAGGCATATAAAACCCTCTCGACTATAACAGCCGAGAGGGCCTTCTTGCAAATGGAGGTTAACTTATTGAAGAATGTGTATTTAAAATATATCTTTGAATTTTTAGAAACAAATAATATATTACTTGAGGTCGGAATGTATTTGTCAGTTTAAACTATATGGATTTAAAACAGTTATTAGTGAAATAACTAAAAGCTACTACGAATTAATGTGTTAATTGATAAGAAAACTTATAGTGGTTACTTAAATTCGAAAGAACGAAGTTACTTTAAATTTTTCCTAATTACGAGGATTGAAAAATTTTAATTATGACATTACTATATGAAAAAATAAAAGCTTTTGAAAAATAAAAGCATTATAGAAAAATAGCTGAATTTTATTGATATGATAGGTGAATTGTGATAGAATATATACAAAATTACACTAACTTCAGCGGTAGTATGTGAAGCTTATTTTGTTAAAGACTGTGAAGAATGATGTTCACAAAAGGGTGAATTAGATGATACAAGAAACATATAGTGCAGGATTGATTTCCCAATCATTCTGGTTTGTTGAAATGAAGAAGGTCATCAGGCTGATTGACGAAGGAAAGTCTAAAGAAGAAATTAAAAAAATGTGTATAGAAGAAAATCTTTTTGGTGCGGCAAAAGAGTATCGAGCCAAAAGAATATACGGATACATTTGGAACAGAGCCAAAAGACTGGATAAGGCACTGATTGACTTGTTTTGTACTTCTGACCTGGCAACCCAAAAGGTAATTAATTTGATTGCCATTCTCAAGTCAGATCGATTGTTCTTTGAATTTATGTTTGATGTGTATCGAGAAAAAAATATACTTGGTATTCCGATAATCGAAGATGCAGATGTAAATATTTTTTTCAGGAATAAAGAAATTCAAAGTGAAGATATTGCAGCTTGGACTGATGGTACAAAACGCAAGCTTCGCTCAATATATTTTAATTATTTGACTGATGCGAATCTTTTAACGGTTGTTGAGAAGAAGAAAACAATAACGCCACCGATTCTTGATGTTGCTTTAGAGCGTTATCTTGAAGCGTGCGGAGAGAGTGTAATTATAAAAGCAATTACGGGGGTGGATTAAAATGATGTCGCTTGACGAACGATTAAATAAAGCAGAAGAAATGATACAAAAGCCCTCGTTTAGAGAGAACAAAGGGTTAGGTAATGAAGTCGGATACTATATCTTTGATTATCCGGCTGAAAAGGAATTATATATCCGTGAGAGGATAGAATACATCAAGAAAAAAAGTGAAAATTCAGATGATGATTTCAAAGTTGTGGTGTTTGACCTTTACGACATTATGATTGATATTCTTATCAAAAAAGGATATCTAGAAAAGTGTTATCAGTTTGAAAAGACAAAAGGCTTTGAGAGAGTGTCAAAGTCAATCAGCAATATGCTGAGAATAACTTCTTCGGATAGTTTAATTGTGAATTATATTAAAGACAATACTCCCGAAAAATCAGTAGTGTTTATTACAGGTATTGGAAAGTGCTATCCGATATTGCGTTCACATACGGTGTTGAATAATTTACATCAGGTCATAGATAATGTGCCAGTGGTGATGTTTTATCCGGGCAATTATGACGGTCAGGAACTGGTGCTGTTTGGAGAAATAAAGGACGATAATTATTACAGAGCGTTCAAGCTCGTGGATTAAGAGGAGAGAAAATATGATTATCAAGAATATGTTTTCAAAGCCTATTGACAGAGATATTAAAGGCGTAATCAAGGTTGGACAGGATGACGATGCAAATATTAAGCAGGAGCTTGAAGAATATGTAGTGACAAGAGAACTTCAGAAGCATTTTTCTGATTTTTTTGCAAGCTACAAAAGAGGAATTACCGGGAATACTGACAAGATGGGCGTGTGGATTTCCGGCTTCTTTGGAAGTGGTAAATCTCACTTCTTGAAGATTTTATCCTATCTTCTTGAAAATAAAGAAGTTGGCGGTAAGAAAGCAATTGATTACTTTGTAGACGATAATAAGATTTCTGATCAGATGGTACTTGCAGATATGAAACTGGCAGGAACGATTCCGACGGATGTTGTCCTTTTCAATATTGACTCTAAAAGCGAAGTTAACGGTAAGCATTCTAAGGTTGCCATTGTTTCCGTATTGCAGAATGTGTTCAATGAAATGCAGGGATTTAGTGGCTCTAATCCGTTCCTTGCAGATTTGGAACGCAAATTGACCGAAGAAGGAAAGTACGATTTATTCAAAGAAAAATTTGAAGATAGCTTTGGTTCTGCTTGGGAGGAATCACGTAGCGATTTTGATTTCATTCAGGACGATGTGGTAGAGGTTCTTGATGAGATTGACTTTATGAGCGTTGAAGCCGGTAGAAACTGGTGTGAAAAAGCTACCGGAGAATATGCATACAAGGTTGAAGATTTCGCTGGACTTGTTAAGAAATATCTTAATAAAAAAGAGAGCAATCATCATATTGTATTCCTGATTGATGAGATTGGGCAGTACATAGGCGATGATTCCAAGCTTATGCTAAATCTTCAGACTGTAACAGAAGATTTGGGTACTGCCTGCGGCGGTAAGGCGTGGATTATTGTAACAAGTCAGCAGGATATTGATTCGATTACAAAAACAAAAGGAAATGACTTCTCAAAGATTCAGGGACGCTTTGACACCAGACTTTCTCTTTCATCTGCCAATGTAGATGAGGTTATCAAAAAGAGAATCCTTAAAAAGAACGAAGCAGGAAAACAGACACTTACTCTGCTTTACGATGATAAGGCGACAGTCATTAAGAACCTCATTTTGTTCAATGACGGTGTTGAAAAGAAATTATATTCCGACAGAGAAAATTTTGCGGACATCTATCCGTTTATTCCATATCAGTTTAATCTGCTTGGAAGTGTACTGACTTCCATTCGTACTCACGGTGCATCCGGTAAGCATCTTGCAGAAGGCGAGCGTTCTATGCTTGCATTGTTTAAAGAATCTGCCGTAAAGGTTATGAACGATGAGCCGGGAACGCTTGTGCCATTTAATATGTTCTATGATGCCCTTGAGCAATTCCTTGACCATTCTCACAAGGGCGTTATTTCCCGTGCCTTAGATAATGAGTATCTGAATCCGAATCACGAAAAAGAATGCTTTGATGTTAATGTACTGAAAACACTCTTTATGATTAAATATGTCAAGGAAATCAAAGCAAATACCCCGAATATCACAAGTCTTATGGTATCGAATGTAAATGATGACCGTATGGCACTTGCACAGCAGGTAGAGGACGCATTGAAACGACTTGTTCGTCAGACTTTGGTTCAGAAGAACGGGGATATTTATGTATTCCTGACAGATGAGGAGCAGGAAATCAACAGGGCAATTGAATCACAGAATGTAGATTCCGGAGAAGTCATTGCCAAAGTATCCGAGATGATTTTTGACGGTCTTTACGATGAAAAGAAGTATCGCTATCCGGCATTCAACGGAAGATATGTGTTTGCTTTCAATCAGGTTGTTGATGATAAGCCGTATAAGGCAAATCAGAATAATGACATCACATTGAAAATCCTTACTCCGAACAGCGATGAGCGAGCAGATGAAACGACAATGAGAATTCTGTCCGGTCAGTCAAGCTGTGTGCTTGTAGTATTGCCTGACGACAGAACATTCCTTGATGAAATCCGTTCTGCTTTGCAGATAGAAAAATTTATCCGTTTTGATGCTACAAATGCGGTTACGCAGTTTGAAAGCATTAAGGAAGCCAAGAAGGTTGAAATGCGTGAGAGAAACGGTGCTGCAAAGCTGTTTCTTTCAGAAAGCCTGAAGAATGCAGAAATCTATGTGAATGGCGATAAAATTCAAAGCGGAGCAAAGGAAATTACTTCCAAGATAAATGAAGCACTCGGCAAGCTGGTTTCCACAGTTTATCACAAGCTGTCTTATATTGATACGGCAATGAGTGAGTCGGACATTCGTGCATTGCTCCGAAATAACGGACAGCAGCTTACACTTACAGGCTCAAATACGGCAAAAAATGAACTTGCTCTGCACGATGTCAATGACTATATTGCCTTGAACACACAGCGCCACATGAAAACTTCCATGAAGTCCATTCTGGAACGCTTCTTAAAAGCACCGTATGGATTTGTAGAAGCCGATGTTCAGTGGCTTGTTGCAAAATTGTTCAAAGACGGCGAAATTGCAATGTTCGTTAATAACGATGCCGTTACATTGCTTTCAAAGACTCCGGAAGAAATTATCCGTTATCTGACACGCAAAGAGTTTAATGAAAAGCTTATGACCGAAAAGCGTGTGAAAGCAAATGAAAGGCAGAAAAAATCAGTCCGTACAGTAATGAAAGAACTGTTCAATGTTACTTCGGCAAGTGACGATGACGATGCAATTATGAGAAGTTTTCTTGGCTACGCATCAAATCTTAAGAATGACCTTGAAAAATTGAATATTCACTATGCGACACAGCCTGCATATCCCGGCAAACAGATAATCACATCAGGCAAAAAGCTGATGACAGAAGTTCTGCAAATGAAATATTCCAATGAGTTCTTCACAGGCATCGACCGCAAAAAAGACGATTTCCTTGATTTTGCTGAGGATTACGAACCCGTAAAGAGGTTTTTTGCAGGAGAACAGAAGGTCATATTTGATAAGGCTCTGAGGCTGATGAAGATTTATGATGACAGTAAGACCTTCATTGTAAACAGCGAGATTGAAGCAGTTGTTACAGACATCAAGTCCATTTTGAAGAAATCTGTTCCTTATTCGGAAATCTTTAAATTGCCGGATTTGATTGATAAATTCAGAAAATTTTACGGCAAGCTTATCAGCGAAATGCGTAAACCGATAGATGTTGCCATTCAGGAAGCAAGACACCGTGTATTTGAAAAACTGCAAGATAAGAAATGCCACGATAAACTGGCAGATAAGTATGTAAATCTGTTCAGAGAAATCAGCGACAAGGCAACCACCTGTAACAATGTGGCTACACTTCAAAATATCAAAGTGGAAGCAGATGCACTCAAGGTTCGCTGTCTGAATGAGATTGAAATGGAAGAAGCAAAAATCCTTGCCGCAGAACAGCCCGTAACTGATACTGATGACAATAATGCGGAATCAGATGCAACGACTGCCCCTGTTCCAAGGATAAAGAAAAGAAAAACCGTAAGCATAAAATCAATAAATAACGCAACAACATGGCAGCTTGAAAGCGAAGCAGATGTTAAGAAGTATATTGCAGAACTTGAGAAAAATCTGATGAATACTTTGGAAGAGGATACGATTATCAACATTGAGTTCTAAGGAGTGACACTTATGGAAGTTGTAAAACTGCTTGATGATTACATAGAAAAGCTTGATAATGCACAAGATTTATCAAGCTCAGATTTAGGACAACTTATTGAAAAAATTACAAGAGTTGTACTTGATAAAGATGAAGTAGTGTTGCTTCGTTTGAATTATTATAACTCTTATGAAGATGAAGAAGAGTTATGGTCAGATGCAGAAAAATTAAAAGCAAAATTAAAGTATAAACGAGCTACAATAATTGACGAAAATAAAGCTATGGAAGAACATGAACAGAGGGAAATTGAAAAGCTTCGTTTGCAGGTGGAATTGGCTAAAGAAAGTTCTGCAGTTCATAATCATAATATCAATAATGTTGAAAATAAAAATATAATTAACAACACAATGAATATTTCATTTGAAGATGCAAGAAAAACCATTAATGATATGAGTTCTTTACCGGAAAATGAAATAGAAGAAATACAAAATAAAATCAATGCAATCGAAGAAATTGTAAATTCTAAAGATAGCAAGAGTAAGAAATGGTCAAAGGCAAAAGAAATTGTAAAATGGATTGCCGATAAAGGTGTAGATGTCGGAATTACATTGTTGCCTTTGTTGCTGAAAATGAGCTAACGGAGGAAATTGAAATGAATAAAACAGCGATAAAGAACTTTGCGGTGTGGGCAAGGCAAAAGTTGATTGACGACATTACATATGAGGCAAAGATGCTTGGTATCACTGAAAACGGCATTGCAAAAAAATTACCGCAGTCAACTGATGATATGCACTTTTACGATGTTGGCACAGCTATATATGCAGAGGTTCCTAAAGATAAAATAAAACAGCGTGAATCTTTGGCGAAGAAAATCAAAGAAGAAGAAACCGATATGCCAAGCTACAAGGATGCTTTTTATCATGTTGTAGAGGAAATTGCATACACTTGGTTCAACCGACTTATCGCTATTCGTTTTATGGAGGTAAATGATTACCTGCCTTCAGAGGTTCGTGTGCTTTCCTCAAAAAATAAGGCGAAAATTGAGCCTGACATAGTAACTAATCCGTTTGACACAGATTTGGAATTTACATCTTATGAACAGGATAAAATAATCCAACTGAAAGACGATAATGAATTAGATGAGTTGTTTCGTATGCTCTTCATTAAGCAGTGCAATAAGCTTAACGAAATTTTGCCCGAACTTTTTGAAAAGACCGATGATTATACCGAACTTCTTCTCACAATCTCTTTTACAGACAAAGAGGGGATTGTCTATCACCTTGTTAATGATATTGATGAAAACGACTTTCGCATTAACGATAAAATGTATTCTGACAACGGAAAAATAAAAGCTGATGGTCAGGTTGAAATTATCGGTTGGCTGTATCAGTATTACATATCAGAAAAACATAATGAGATTGTAAATATCTATAAAGGAACAGTAAAGAAAGCTGATATTCCTGCGGCAACACAGTTGTTTACAACAGATTGGGTTGTTCGTTATATGGTGGATAACTCCTTGGGAAGATATTGGATTGAAAGAAATCCGCAGAGTAAGTTAGCTGAAAAACTGGAATTTTTTGTCACACCTAAAAACGGGGAAATTCGGTATGTTGATGAAAAAATCAGTCCGACTGATTTAACCTTTTTCGATCCATGTATGGGTAGCGGACATATTCTTGCATATGCGTTTGATGTGCTTATGGAAATATACCGTGAAGTGGGATATTCTGACAGAGATGCAGCATTAAGCATTGTGGAAAATAACCTTTTCGGTATGGATATTGATAAGCGTGCATATCAGTTGGCGTATTTTGCAGTCATGATGAAAGCACGTAGTTATAATCGTCGTGCATTGACAAAAGGTATATCCAATAGCCTTGCAGTTGTTGAGGAAAGTAACTCTATTGATAAATTTGCTTGTAATGGTTTAACAACGGATAGTGAACAGAATAAGATTGGCGAATACTTAGTTGAAATCTATAAAGACGCACAAGAAATAGGAACTTTGCAGACCGTTGAAAAGAAAGACTATAAGGGTTTTATTGATTACTTAAATTGGATTTGGAACAATGCAGATAACATAGATATTTTTTCAACAACATGGTTGAATGATACACTTCCTAAGATGTTACAGCTTGCAAAACAGGCTGAAATTATGAGTAATAAGTATGCAGTTGTTTGTACCAATCCGCCGTATATGAATAAGTTGGAAGGGCAGTTAAAAAAATTCGTTGTTGATAATTATAAGGCATATTCCGGAGATTTGTTCAGTGTATTTATTTACCGCAACTTTGATTATTGCAAAGTAGATGGATACTCTGCTTTTATGACACCGTTTGTTTGGTTGTTTATCAAGACGTATGAAGCTTTGAGAACATATATCATTGATACCAAGGCGATTACTACTTTAGTACAGATGGAATACTCTGCTTTTGAAGAAGCAACAGTGCCAATATGTTCATTTGTTTTAAAGAATGGTAAAGCAACAGAGAAAGCGTTGTGCTTCAGACTGTCTGATTTTAAAGGCGGAATGGAAGTTCAGAAGCAGAAAGTTTTAGGAGCGATAAAAAATAAAAATTGTGGATATTTTTATGAAGCTGAACAGAGTAATTTTTTCAAAATACCTGGCTGTCCGATTGCCTACTGGGTAAGTGAACAAATGCAAAAAGTATTTGCCACTTCAAAAAAAATGAAAGATATAGCAATTCCGAAAGTTGGATTACAAACAGGAAATAACAATAAATTTACAAGATTATGGTTTGAAGTAGAAATAAATAAATGTAGTTTTTGCGTTAATCAAAACAGTGAAGAATATTATAGACGAAAGTGGTTTCCATATAATAAGGGAGGAGAATATCGAAAATGGTATGGAAACTATGAGTATGTAGTTAATTGGGAAAATGACGGTTTTGAAATTAAAAATTATACGGACGAAAAAGGAAAACTTAAATCTCGCCCTCAAAATATAGAGTATTATTTTCGTCCGTCAATATCGTGGTCATTTATTAGTTCATCATATTTTGGAGTTAGATACTCGCCTAAAAAGGCGATATTTGATGTTGCAGGCTCGTCTGTTTTTCCAGATGAAAAAAATATGATGTATTTGACAGGATTGTTGTGCTCAAAACTAAGCACAGAATTTATGGTTGTACAAAATCCGACACTGAATTTTCAAGTTGGAAATGTCGCAAATATTCCGGTAATAGTCAGCGAAAAAGATAAAATAGAACCGCTTGTAGAAAAAAATATTGACATAGCAAAGTATGATTGGGACGCATTTGAGACATCTTGGGATTTTAAAAAGCATCCGTTGCTTAGCTATACTTCGAATATTATATCTTCTGCATGGGATAGTTGGACAAAAGAATGTAATGACCAATTTGAGGTTTCTAAAAACAATGAAGAAGAGCTTAATCGCGTTTTTATTGATATTTACGGATTACAGGACGAATTGACACCAGAAGTAGAAGATAAAGACGTTACTGTTCGTAAAGCTGATTTGCAGAGAGATATCAAGAGTTTAATTTCTTATGCAGTCGGTTGTATGTTTGGTCGTTATTCTCTTGAACGTGAGGGAATTGTATATGCTGGTGGAAATTTTGATGATGTTTACTGGAAATACAAAGGACAATCCGCACTGGATAAGAATGGTGAGCCAATAGAAGGAGGATACGCAGGTATTGCTCTTGCGGATTATCATTATCCTAAATTTCATGATACTGATGATTGGAGAACAGCAACTGAACTAACATTTGAACCCGATGCCGATAATTGCATTCCAATCACAGATGAAGAATATTTTGAAGATGATATTGTGGGATTGCTCTGCTCTTGGCTGAAAAAGGTTTACGGAGAAGATACGCTTGAAGAAAATCTTGATTTTATTGCCAATGCTCTTGGCAATAAAGGTAAGACAAGCCGTGAAGTAATCAGAAATTATTTCCTGACAGATTTCATCAAAGACCATATTAAGACTTATCAGAAGCGCCCGATTTATTGGCTCTTTGACAGCGGTAAGCAGAATGGATTTAAGGCTCTTGTTTATATGCACCGTTGGAATGCAGATACCATTGGTAATGTCAGAGTCGAGTACCTGCATCGTATTCAGCGTGTGTATGAAAAAGAGATTATCCGTATGCAGGAAATTATCGACAACAGCCACGACAACAAGGAAATTTCCAATGCTACAAAGCGTAAAGAAAAGCTCCAGAAACAGATTAAGGAAACCAAAGACTATGATGCTAAAATTGCCCATTTGGCTCTTTCTCGTATCGACATTGACCTTGATGATGGCGTAAAAGTCAATTACGAAAAAGTCCAAACCGCCGATGGAAAGAAAATGCAGATTTTAGCAAAGATTTGAGGTGTAATAAATGGGTGAAAAAAGATTATTGGATTTAGTTAAAGCCACTGGAAAAGAAACGGTAAATTTTTCATTAAGTAATGTTTTACCTGGAATCGTCAAAGACTATGGAGAAATGGTAGTATCTGAGGGTGTGGCAGGTCTTGCAGGAGAATTGGTCGGGGCGGTTTGTCCTTTGTTTAACAATATAAGATTGTCATATAAGCAAAATAGATTAGAACGCAATGTATCTACTATGTTAGATGGTCTTCTGAAAAATCAGGAAATTTTAAGTTGTAGAGTTGATAAATTGCAACAGACTATTGAGGGTAGAACATTTATCCAACAATCAAATGAAATGCTTTTAGACAATATTGTAGATGAAATTCAGCCGTCAAAGGTTCAATACAGTGTAAATGGTTACATTAACTTATTACAGACTGAAAATGTAAATTTAGATATGTCTTTGATGTTCTTTAAGACGATTTCTGAACTGAATGATATAGATATTCGGATTTTGAAAACATATGATTGGAGAAATCAAGATAATACGAGCCCCATCACTCCTTTTAATTCAGAATTTGATTATAGCCAACTTCGATATATTAGGGAAAAACTTTTTAGATTGGGATTGCTAAAAAGTAAAAATGAGGAACTGAGTGCCCAAAATCAAAAAATAATAATTGACTATTTGCAAAAATTTGACAGAGACTATACTTCTAAGAAGCCTAAGGGTGTTAAATTACCAAAATTTAAAAAATTGCAGCCTACTGATAGGTACAATATTACTTCGTTAGGGTTTGCATTGCTTCAGTTGATTTCAGAAAATTGCAATATGGAAGATTTGAATGTTTCTGATAAAGAAATTGAAGAATAAATGGAGAAAATATGGCAGAACTAAACTTAAAACAGATTACAGACAAATTAAATAGTGAGTTTGCAAGTGATGTCCGTAAACTTGTGTTTTGGTATGATGCCAATGCGGAGTTTCAGGAGGATATTGACAGCATAGAACTGGAAAATGCAAAAATTCTGCATCTTGAGCCGGACAACCAGTTCTATATCAAATACTTCTTGGAACGAGAGGATACGACAACCAATTACCTTGTGTACGCTCCTTTTGCAAAACCGAGTATAAGGGACAATCATCTTGCAGATACGATTCGATATTCCAAAGAATTTTTTGCCGACCGTGCTTCTTTGCTGACGCTTGATTTGGGTATTGATGAACGGTACAAGCCTGTTATTCAGCATTATATTAAATTCTTTGCGAATAAAGACAGAACGCAGAAATTCTATGATTTGGAAATAGAGAATTTCAACAGAAGTACGATAGAAATTGCCTTGATGAGCGTGCTTTGCAAGGACAAGACTGCTTCTTTTGAAGAAGTCTTGCGTTCAATTTTGACAGACGATGGCTTGCAGGATAACAAATATCTGGTTGAGTTTGAGAAGTATGATTTACTTTCTGCATTCTGGCAGCAGGCAGATTTGGCATTTGGATATAACGATCCGAAGCCGACACTTGAAAAACTTGTTATCACAATGTTTGTTACTTATGCGGCTAAGAGTATTCATACGGATATGCCACAGGCTTGGAAACCGTTTGTTTCTTACAAGTCGGGTAATATTATTGCATTTATGGATAACCTGATGAACAGCTATCTGTACGGTACTCGTTTCGATGAGATTTCAGAGATTATCTATAAAGCAATCAACGGTAAAAATTATCTTGAGAAGATGGAAGTGGAAACACTTGCCGATTGCAATATCTTTGCAGGTGTTGATGAGCTTCTGATTAGTTGGATTATCGGCAGACTTGAGAATGAGGATATAGGAGCAAGGTTGAATGGAAAGACGATTCCGGAGCTTTGTGTAGAACGCAGGAAGCAGCATTTTGGAAAGAACTTCCGCAGTGAGTATTTCATTCTTCAAAATGCTTTTGATATGATTGCTGAAGGTAAGTATCAGCCGGTCAGCGGTATCAAAAACTTGGTTAAGGAATATATGGAGTCAACATATAAGATTGACCGTTTTTATAGATACTTCTATTTTTACTTTGATAAATTGGAAGATACCACACAGTTTGAAAAAATCAGGGAACTGGTTGAGAATATCTATACGAATGAGTATCTGAATCGGATAACAGTGAACTGGAACAATGAGCTTGCAGATGCAGACGGAAAAACAGAACTTACATTGCAAAGAGATTTCTTTGCAAGGCACATCAATTACTCAAAGGATAGAGTAGTAGTTATTATATCCGATGCACTCCGCTATGAGGTTGCACATACGTTGTTTGAAAAAATGCAGGCAGATGAGAAGTGCAATGCTTCTATCGGAGCAATGCAAGGCGTTCTTCCATCTTATACACCGTTAGGTATGGCTTCGTTACTTCCGCATAAGACGATTGAATACAACGATTCTTATGATGTGCTTGTAGATGGAAAATTATGTAGTTCGACAGAGCAGAGAGAAGCTATTCTGAAAGAGTATAAAATGAACAGTAAATGTGTTCAGCTTGATTCAATGAAAACAATGAAACAGGCAGACCTTCGTTCTATCTTTACAGGACAGGATGTTGTATATATCTATCATAATCAGATAGATGCCCGTGGAGATAAAGCGGCTTCTGAGAATGAAGTCTTTACCGCTTGTGAAGAAGCAATCGAAGAAATTTATACTTTGATAAAGAGGATTGCATCGCAGGCAAATACCTATCATTTTATTGTGACGGCAGACCACGGATTTATTTACAAGAGAGATAAAATTCAGACAACAGATAAAATATCGGGTAATGTTTCAAAATCAAACAGTGTTGGACAGCGTTATTGTATATCCACAGAGAAAATTAACTCAGACGGTGTTTGCCATACAACGGTTGGTAAGGTACTTGGTAGTGTCGATGAGCGTATTGTATCATTCCCGCTTGCGTCGGATATTTTCAAGGTTGCAGGAGCAGGACAGAACTATGTTCACGGTGGTTGTTCTCCGCAGGAAATGCTCGTGCCAATAGTTGATGTGAAAGTAGATAAGGGCAAAAAGGAAACAAGTCTTGCAGAGATTGCTCTTGTAAGCCTGACTTCAAAGATTACAAATCTTATCACGACACTGGATTTTGTTCAGACAGAGCCGGTAAGTGATATTGTGAAAGAAACAAGCTACCGAGTATATTTCATTTCTGATAATAACGAGAAGATTTCTAATGAGAATATTGTTATTGCAGATAAGAAAGATAAAGATACGACGAAGCGTATGTTTAGACTCCGCTTTAACTTTAAGAACAAGAAATATGATAAATCACAGAAATACTACTTGGTTGCTTATGACGATAAGAATGATATAGAAGTTCTTCGTCACGAGATTATTATGGATATTGCATTTGCCGATGATTTTGGATTCTTCGGGTAATCAATGGAGGTTAGTATGGACGAACAACTGTTAAATAATTTAGAATCAACTACAAATGAAGAAATAAACAGAAAGCTTCGTACTTGTTTTGACGGAAGAATTGTCCGCAAGGATTTGACGAAATCTATCAAAGAGGGCGCAAATGTTCCGGTTTATGTGCTTGAATTTTTGCTTGGACAATATTGCAGTTCTGATGATCCTTCCGTCATTGAAGAAGGCGTGGCAAATGTAAAAAGAATATTGGCAAACAACTATGTGCGGCCGGACGAAGCACAGAAAATCCTTTCCCTGCTTCGCCAAAGAGGAAGTCACACGGTCATTGATAAGATTACCGTTAATCTTAATATTAAAAAAGATACTTATGAAGCAGAATTTTCTAACCTTGGTATAAAGGAAATTTCAATCAGTGAAGAATATCCGAGTAAATTTGACCGTCTGCTTTGCGGCGGTATCTGGTGTATTGTTCAGCTTGAATATGAATACATAGAGAAAGATAAAAATGCTTCTCCTATTCATATCCGTAAACTGACGCCGATTCAGATGCCACATGTTGACATCAATGAGCTGAAGCAAGGAAGAAAAGCGTTCACAAAAGATGAATGGATAAGCGTAATGCTCCGTTCTATCGGTATGGAACCTGATGCACTTACAGAAAGAGAAAAGTGGCTGCTTCTTGCCCGTATGCTACCGCTTGTAGAAAACAATTTTAATTTGTGTGAACTCGGACCGAGAAGTACAGGTAAATCTCATTTGTATAAAGAAATCTCACCGAACAGTATTCTTGTTTCCGGAGGTCAGACGACAGTTGCCAACCTGTTCTACAATATGGCAAGAAAGACAGTTGGTCTTGTCGGTTTGTGGGATTGTGTCGCCTTTGATGAGGTTGCAGGTATCAATTTCAAAGATAAAGACGGTATCCAGATAATGAAAGATTATATGGCTTCCGGTTCATTCGCTCGTGGAAAAGAAGAAAAATCTGCTTCTGCATCAATGGTATTTGTGGGTAATATCAACCAAAGTGTGGATGTGCTGTTGAAAACATCAAGTCTGTTTGCTCCGTTCCCGCCGGAAATGGGAACAGATACAGCATTCCTTGACCGTATGCACTGCTATATTCCGGGTTGGGAAATTCCAAAATTCAGACCGCAGCATTTTACAAATGATTATGGATTTATCAGTGATTATCTTGCAGAGTTTATCAGAGAACTTCGTAAAGAACAGTATGGAGATGCTTTGGATAAATATTTCCGTCTTGGAAAGAACTTAAATCAGCGTGATACGATTGCAGTCAGAAAGATGGTCGGTGGATTTATCAAGCTGCTTTATCCTGATGGGGAATATACAAAAGAAGAACTGGAAGAAGTTTTAAAGATTTCTCTTGAGATGCGTCGCAGAGTAAAAGAGCAGTTAAAGAAACTTGGTGGTATGGAGTTCTATGATGTTAATTTCTCATACATTGATAATGAAACATTTGAGGAATTCTATGTGTCCGTGCCGGAGCAAGGCGGCGGAAAGCTGATTCCGGAAGGAATGTGCAATCCGGGGCAAGTCTATACCGTGGCTCAGGGCAAAACAGGTATGCTTGGTGTATTTCGTTTGGAATCTCAGATGATGTCCGGCAACGGAAAATTTGATCGTTCCGGTCTTGGCTCTGACGGAAAATGCAAAGAGGCAACAAACACAGCATTTAATTTTTTGAAAGCCAATTCTAACCGCATCAGTGGCTCTATTAGTATGTCGACAAAAGATTATATCATCAATTACCAAGACCTGCAGGGCATTGGTATGACAGACAAATTGGCATTGCCGACACTGATTGCGTTATCGTCAGTGGCACTTGGAAAACCTGTTGCAAGCAGCCTTGCAGTTCTTGGAGAAATCAGTATTGCGGGAACACTTATCAAAGTTGATGAGCTTGCAAACAGCTTGCAGGTATGCTTGGACAGCGGGGCAAAGAAAGTCTTGCTCCCTATCGTATCAGCAGCAGACATCGGAGCAGTTCCATCGGATTTAATTGGTTGCTTTAATTTGATTTTCTATTCCAGTGCGGAAGATGCAGTGTATAAAGCATTGGGTGTGGAATAGAGTAGTATTTACCCTCATCACGGAAAAATGTTGGATAATCAAAAGTAAATATTGAAAAAGAGCATAGGAAGCTCCAAAATTGTAGTTGACAAGACAAACAATGGAGGAGAGAAACCTATGCTCTATTTAGATGATATCAAAGTCGAATTTGAAAGTCAAGAATTTAAAGGAATACATATGAAAATCAGCTTTAATAAAGATTAAAGCGTACTGTTTCCGGAGAGCGTAAGAGCTTATAAAATAAGGTTCATCACGATAACCGTAGCCGATTTGTTTTCACAACCGGCAGGTACAATTGTTTTGCCGTGGAATATCAAGTGACAACACATCCTCATTGAGATCATTCGATGAGGATGTTGCTTTTTGAGGGCACGTGGATGAGCTTGTAAAATAAAGTGTGTAAGTTAAAAAATAGCTTGCACACTTTTTTAATTTCGGGAAAGTGTGCTACAATGAAAGAAAGGACAGAAAAGGAATGAACAAAATGGCAAAAAAGAGAGAAAGCACACCGGGCGAGAACCTCGCAAAGCAAATTATCGAACAGTACAATTCAAAAAGTGTAGCCGATATGCAAGACGCATTAAAGGAGCTTGCAAACACACATGGATGCAAATATTTGACGAATTAAAAACACGGGGTGTGGAGGATATATTGTTTATCTGTATTGACGGTGTTTCCGGTCTTGAAGACGGTGCAAAAGCGATATTTAAAGATGTTGTCGTGCAGCGTTGTATCGTACATTTAATTCGAAATTCAATTAAATATGTGCCAAGCAAGGACTACAAAAAATTCACACAAAGCATAAAGAAAGTGTACGGAGCACCGAGCCTTACAGCCTCTCGAAAAGCCTATGAGCAGTTCTGTCAGGAGTGGTCGCAATACCCGGGAGCAGTTGATGTGTGAAAACGAAATTTCAACCATGTCGAGCAGCTTTTTGATTACGGCAGTGCCGTTCGTAAGGTTATGTATACAACCAATGCGGTTGAAAGCATAAATTCAAGTTTCAGAAAAGTTACAAAAAAGGGTGCTTTTCCAAATGAAAACACACTACTCAAATTGCTCTATTTACGCACAACCGAGCTTTACAAAAAGTGGAATGGCAGTAAGGTTCAAAATTGGGCAATGGTCAGAAATCAACTGGCTGCAAATAAAAAAATCAGTGCCCGTATCGAAAAATACGAGCACATGATTTAAGACATTTATATAATTTTTTATGACTATAAATTACAATAGCAATTTGCAGGAAAGTTTGTAACCAAAAGGTAACAAAATAAGTTGATTAATCAATTTGAATATATTGAGTCGTTTTTTCATAATTCTTTTGTGAACATATAATTTAGTCTTTTCCGTGGAAATGTTCTGTGATTATGCAAGCACCATCAATAAATCACTTAAAAAGAGCTAATGTTATAATATAATAAAAGCAGACATATAACCGTCAGTTGTCCTTATGAAGAGGTTTGCTTTGTCAGCAGTAAAAAGACGAGGGCTGTTGTGGTGAGGTTAATATTGTAAGTGACCATCGCTGATTCAGTAGATTTAGGATAATGCTCATTATGATTTAACATAGTGGTCCTCTTATCTTTGTCGTGTTGCAATTTTGCATTGTAACAAGATTACACGCGGGGTAATCACTTACTGTTTGAGATAGTATCAATAGAAGGCAGGACTGAATGGGTGAATTGCGTTCAATTTATCCATCGTGAAAGATAAATATTAAGAATAAAAGGGTACACTTTGATGTGTATCCTTTTTGCGTTGAGAGCTATGTTTGAGTTTTATGATTAGGCATTTACTGACGAAATAGTAGTTAATTCCTAAAGTAACTAAAGCAAAAAACACTTGAAAACGAAAAGATAATGTGATAATATATAGGTGTTGACAATGTACAGTCGTTTCCTTAGAGTGGGTTAGAATTCGTCAATCTGTAAAACGATTAGATTGCAGAAAAGGATAATACTCAAAAGAAGTATGTACCGCTGCAATATTGCCGGTCGCAGTCCGCATATAGTGAAATATGAGGGACGCTGTGATTAAGTAGTATCTGATTTTTAATCAGATCGTGAGACACATACTGATTTATGTGTCGCCCCCTTGTTTGAGATTTTTTAAAATCAAGAAAACGAGGAAGTACCTGAAGGGATAGCTGTATCCGGATGTAGGTGCGCGAAAAACAAAAAACAGACCTAAACTATTATATAAGGGATAACAAGGGATTGTGAAGAAATGAAGTTTAAGACTCCGTTCTTCGTAACTCCTTCTTTATTTATGAAAATGCAGAAGCAATTCGTATGGTCAAGAATTGATTTGTGATGGTGTCACATTGAGATATTTGAAAAAGAGAGATTGCATTAAGATGGGGGTAGTATGCCCTTTTGAATACTAAAAACAGAATATTGTATATAAAGAGAGTACAATTTTTATTTGTACTCTCTTTTTGTTTGCAAGATAATGCCACATCCCGACAGCTGTGTTAAGGAGGCGATAGGAAAATAAAGAACGACATCAAATTAAGATGTTATTAACAGTGATAAAGTAAAAACATAGGTTGAAACAGACCTGATAACAGGTAAAAATGAACTATGTGCAGTTGCCTCACATGAAAATCAGGCAAACACCCGTGATGTTTGGGCGCCGATTCAGTCGGCAAAAACATCAATTTAAAATGAAAGGAGTTTATATATGCAATATAAACTTTTGGTTTATACATGGCTATTGCGTTTTGTGGGCAATCATGAAAAGCGATGCCGCAATTACTTTATCTACTGAAAAATTTATTGAACAGATCAAAGCCGATACAATCGGTTTGGCGTTCACCAAGCTTCTTGAAGCAATGAATGTTTCAAGAGCTGATTATAGAGATGCGTACGGATTTGGCGAGGGAACTGTCGATCATATAGTAAACCGATATGATTTTGATATGAAACCCATAACAATAATTCATGCAGTTTTGGTGCTTAATGTCGATTACAGACTGAGCAAATTTCTGCTCAATAAAGCAGGAATTTGTGAGGGTAAATGCCCCGCATCAAAAATATATTGGAGCGTTTTAAAGAAAGTCAATTCTGATTTTATTCCGTATTACAGCAAAAATATAAATTTTTTCGAAGAAGTTCCGAATACGATTAACGAAATAAATCAGAGAATAGATGAAACGATTGATAAAATGCCGATTTCGGATAAAAAGAAGGGGAAGTATAAGAAAATATATAGAATTAAAGATGCATTAGCTGTATGAAAAATTTTTTATTATAACACAGAATGCGAAAAAAGGGAACACAGTAAATCGCCTGTTGAATCTAATTTGCCGATGATATAATTTAGCTGTCATCGATGATAAATTATTTTTCGGAGGTAAAATTATGAATATCAATTTAGTTGAAATTGATGCCAACAAGACTGTCGGCAAAAATCCTGTGCTTGTAGATGTTGCACCGTCATATGTCTATGAGAACGGCAAAAGAACAGGTGAGGTCAGCGGATTTAAATACACCGTTGCCTTGCCTGATAAGGCTTTTGAAAAGTTGACGATCAAGATTGACGGCGAGTGCAAACTTGAAAAGCCTGATGACAGGCATTATCCGGTGGTCATCTTTGACGGACTTGAGATGCGTCCGTATTGGACTCCCGAGGGCTACAAGGTTTCTGCAACGGCGAAGAATATTCGTGCTGTCAATGCGGGAAAGGCTTAAACTGCACCAAATCAGTCTTTGCATGGTGTGCCTTAAGCACACCATGCAGAGACTCTGCGATAGGGGTAGTATTACCCCTATCGTAGCAATGTAGCAGTAGCAGGGAGGTTTTTATATGGGCAGTTCAAATCCTCAGTCGAGGAAGTGGCTGTTGACCATAAATAACCCTGATGATTACGAGCTTGACCATAATGCGGTCAAGAATACTCTGCATCTGTTCAGTCCCGATTATTTTTGCCTTGTGGATGAAATTGCAACCACAGGAACAAAGCATATGCACATTTTCATTTACTCAAAATCGCCGATTCGCTTTTCAACATTGAAGAACAGATTCCCTGTTGCGCATATTGACAAGGCTAACGGCAGTGTAATGGAAAATCGTGACTATCTCCGAAAGGAGGGCAAGTGGCAAGGCTCAGATAAGGAACAGACAAACCTTATTGATACCTTTGAAGAGGTTGGTAATGTTCCAAAGCCTGTTGATGAAAATTCTCCCGATATGTCCGCTCTGATTGAAGAAATCGAAAACGGACTTGATACCTACGAAATTATCAAGCTTCACCCGAAATATGCCTTTCGGATAAAAGAGATTGACACACTCAGGCAAACAGTTCTTTCAAATATATTCCGTGAAAAGAAAAGACAGGTTACTGTTTTCTATATTTACGGAAAGTCGGGAACAGGCAAGACAAGGGGGATATATCAAAAACACAGGGCATCCGATATTTGCAGAATTACTGCGTATCGCCGTAGTACAGGGATAAATTTTGACAGCTATCACGGACAATCTGTACTCGTTTTTGAAGAATTTGCGTCACAGATTCCGATAGAGGATATGCTGAATTATCTTGACATTTATCCTCTTATGCTTCCGGCAAGATTCAACGACAAAGTCGCTTGCTATGACACGGTGTATATCACCTCAAATATTTCTCTCAGTGAGCAATACAGCGAGGTTCAGCATTATAAACCTGAAACATGGAAAGCTTTTATACGAAGAATAAACTTTCTTGTTGAATACACAGATGTTAATACATACACGGTTACTGAAATCAACAAGGTGAAAGAGGTTAAAGCGGATGATTGATAACAATGACAAATCAAGCCTTCATAATCGGTGGAATATGCGTATCCTCGGTATATATTTCACAAACGGATTGAAAAGAATTTTCGGCAAAAATTCGGGCAGAGTTATTGCAATTATCTATCTTGCATTTTGTTTGATTTTCTGGGAATGTCGCTATTCAATCTGGCAGCCTTACGGTTACTTTCAGAATTTGCAGAAATTTATGACTTCTGTGCTTGTATTTATTTTGATTCCGTCAGTAACATTTGCCCTGACCTTTTTAATCGGTATGCCGTTTGGCTCAATCGGTGTCAGCAACAATCTGCACAGAATAGGATTTGTAAATTCCGCAGGAGAAGCACCGTTGCTTTTGTCAAAATCAGTTGATAAAAGTAATGACAGGGTTATGATTCTCAAATTCAAAACCTTTGGCATTCCTCTGTCGGAATGGACTGATAATCAAGACAGAATAGAATCTGCACTCAATATACATATTGATGAGATGCGTGAGGGCGATGATTGCCGTGTCGTGATTATCAGATGTGTTGACGGTGAAAACAGGCTTTCGGATTATATCAAATGGTCGGAAAATTTGCTTAGCGATGAGAATTTTGAAATTGTGCTTGGTGAAGGTTATTCAGGACGGGTGAGTGTAAACATTGCCAAAATTCCGCATATGCTTATCGGTGGTTCAACAGGTTCGGGCAAGAGCGTTTTACTCAAGCTTGTTTTGATGCAATGCGTCAAAAAGGATGCAAAAGTCTATATTGCCGATTTCAAAGGCGGTGTAGACTTTCCGCCGATATGGCATACAAAATGCTCTTTGCTGACTGATGAAAAAACCTTGCATAAGGTGCTTGTCAGCATAACCGATGAATTGCAAAGCAGAAAACAAATTCTTCGCACGGCAGGTGTTGCAAATATTGACGAATACAATCGTAATGCCGAGAAAAAACTTTTCAGAATTGTATTTGCGTGTGATGAGATTGCCGAAGTGCTTGACAAAACAGGTCTTTCAAAGCAACAGAAGGATGAAATTTTGAAAATCGAATCCGAACTTTCAATAATAGCAAGGCAGGGCAGAGCCTTTGGAATTCACCTTGTTTTTGCAACACAAAGACCTGATGCCGCAATTCTCAACGGTCAGATACGGAATAACATTGATACGAGAATATGCGGTAGAGCGGATAATGTGTTGTCGCAGATTATTCTTGACAATACGGACGCCTCAGATAAAATTGCAAAATCTTCACAGGGACGGTTTTTGACAAACAGCGGAAAAATCTTTCAGGCTTATTGGTTTGATGGAAATATTTTATAGATTGGAGGTGAATTTATGAGCGAAAGCGAAAAGAAAGGTATTCTCGACAATTACAGTGATGTGCTGACTACGGTTGATCTTATGAGTATTCTCCATACAGGCAGAACATTGACCTATAAAATGCTTAAAGAAGGTACAATCAAATCCGTTAGAGCGGGGCGTAGATATATTATTCCTAAAAAATATCTCGAAGAATTTCTCAATGCCGAAAAAAGTAACGAGAAATAGCCAATAAACACTTGAACAGACTGTCAACGCAGAGTACAATTAGTATGTGCATTGGCAGTCTGTTCTCATTATGAAAGGAGATTATAAATGGGAGTATCAGGCAGCCTTCAGGTAAAGGACGGAAAATATTATGCAGTTCTGAGCCTGAGAACAAACGAACTTACTAAAAAAGGAAAAATCAAATACAGAACCAAATGGATTTCAACAGGTTTTGAAGTCAAAGGAAATAAAAAGCGGGCAAAGGAATTTCTCAATGAAAAGTGCCGCGAGTATTCAAAACGCAATGTGGACTACTGCGATATGTATTTTGCCGATTATATGGTTGAGTGGCTTGATGAAATTGAGCCGGAAATCAGGGCGAATACATACAGAGGCTATTCGGGAAATGTGGGAAACCATATTGTGCCGTACTTTTATCCGAGAAGAATAAAAATTCAGGAATTGAAAGTGAGTGACCTTGAAGATTTTTACAAGTACCTTGTTTTTGAAAAGAGTAAATCTGACGGGAGCGAACCGCTGTCGCCCACAACTATAACGCACATCCACCGCTGTATAAGCAAGGCTTTAAATGATGCGGCACGAAAGGGTATTATAACGGTCAATGTTGCGACACTTGCAAGAAAGCCTCATTCGGTAAAATTCAAAAGCCAGTATTTGAACGAAAGGCAGGTTAATGAGCTTTTGAAGACAGTTAAGGACACCCCGATTGAAGTGCCTGTTACAATCTGCGCCGTATTCGGATTACGCCGTGGGGAGGTGCTTGGCTTGAAGTGGAAAGCCGTTGATATGGAAAACAGGACAATTACAATCAGCGAAACACTTCAACAGCATGTCGGTGGCTCATATACTTCACCGCCAAAGACCGAAAGCAGTTACAGAACACTTCCGATTCCCGACAAGGTATTTCAATATCTGCTTGCTCAAAAAAGAAAGCAGGAGAGTGAAAAGAGGTTGCTCGGCAGCGGCTATATTGACAACGATTATGTGTGTGTATGGCCTGACGGCAAGGTCATCACACCGAATTATCTCACGAAAAATTTTCATCAAATGATTGTTGAGAGTGATTTGCCGAATATCCGACTTCATGACCTCAGACACAGCGTTGCAAGTAATTTGCTTAATATGGGATTTACGGTTGTTCAGGTTCAGGAGTGGCTCGGACACAGCAGTGCCGCAACCACATTGAACTTTTATGCTCATGTTGACAAAACAAGCAAACTGAACATTTCACGCACTCTTGATACAAAGCTGAAAATTGATTTGTAATTCCGTGAATAAATTTTCATTTTTCGGAAGATTTACTGTATTTTTAGAACGGATTTTGCGGTTAAAAAGGTGCGAAAATCCTGATGATTACTGATATCTTGTGCCGTTAATTTTCAAGCCGAAAATCACAATTTTTAGAAAATTTTTAGAAAATCCGAAAAAAGTTGCCGACAGAGAAAACTTCTGCAAAAAGAAAAAGTCTCAAAAACGGCTTATCTAAGCCATTTTTGAGACATCATACCTTGGCAGGGGCAGAAGGACTTGAACCCTCGGCACGCGGTTTTGGAGACCGCTGCTCTACCAACTGAGCTATACCCCTATATTAAATTCTTCCTTGCGGAAATCACTTTGATATTATACATATATTGCATCATTTTGTCAACAATAATTATTTCGAAATGTTTTTATGAAGCTTCTTTTTAAATCTAATACACAACAGAAAAAACGATAACAATCGGCGTCGGTGCTATTGCTCGGAAAAGCTGCAATCGGATGATGCATTACCGATGACAAAAACCAGTTTCCGCATAATTATTCTCTTGTCCGTTATCTTTCAAATCAAAAAAAAACGAAAAGATAAACATACAAAACAAAAAGAAACGACAATCTTCTCACGAAAATTGTCGTTTCTTTGGTGGACCATCAGGGACTCGAACCCCGGACCGCCCGGTTATGAGCCGGATGCTCTAACCAACTGAGCTAATGGTCCGTATCTAAACTGCTTGACTATTATATATATAAACGGCACAATTGTCAAGAGTTAATTTTTCTTTTTTTAAAATAGTTGTCGCTTCGAAGTTCGCCGCCGAAACTTGTGTAAAAACGCATAATTTTATATGTTTTTGACGCTTTTACATATTGCAAATCCGTAGATTTATTATATAATTATAAAAACAGACTTTTATCCGGTTTTGTTTTTGTACAAAACATACATCAAGTGAGGTGAGAACTTGTACGGACTTATAGATCATCAGGAAGAAATTAACCGTCTTATGTCACGTTACGGCGTAAAATTCGGACTTTATAAAAACAACAAATTCAATGAACGGCTTTTCCCCTTTGACACCATACCGCGCATAATACCGAAAAATGAATTTGAATTTCTTGAAAAAGGCTTGAAGCAGCGCGTTTACGCTCTTAATTTGTTTTTAAACGATATTTATTCCGACAAAAAAATCATACGCGATAAAATAATTCCCGAAGAATTCATATATACTTCGCCGGGCTTTTCCGCACCGTGCGACAAGCTGACTCCGCCTAAAAAGATATATAATCACATTTCGGGCATAGATTTGGTACAAGGCAAGGATATGTGCTGGTATGTACTTGAGGACAATTTACGCATACCCTCCGGCGCGTCATATCCGATGATAGCGCGCGAGCTTTGCCGCAGAGCAAGTCCCGACACGTTCCAAAACAATTCGGTAGACGACAACCGCGACTACGGCGGGCTTTTGCGCCGTGTTCTCGATGATGTAAACACCGGCGGAATCAACGTGATTTTGACCCCCGGCCGATACAACTCGGCTTTCTTTGAGCATTCGTACCTTGCGGAGCGCACAAAGGCTGTATTTGCTATGCCGCAGGACCTTTTCGTTGAAGGCAACGTGCTTTATTACAGTGAATATTCCGGTAAGCGGCAGCGCGTAGGCACGGTTTACCGCCGAATTTCAGATGAATATATTGACCCTATGACATTTTACGCAGGCTCTCTTCTCGGAGTACCGCATATCATAGATTCTTACAGAGCCGGAAATGTTGCGATTGTAAATGCGCCCGGAAACGGCATAGCGGATGACAAGGGCGTATATTATTTCGTCCCGCAAATGATAAAATATTATCTCGGCGAAGAACCGATACTAAACAATGCCGTTACCTATCTGCCGATAATAAAAAAAGATCTCGATTATATAACCGAAAATCTGCCATCGCTGGTTATAAAAGATGTATCGGAGTCCGGAGGCTACGGGGTCATATTCGGAAATACTCTGTCTAAAAACGAACTCTCCGCCATAAAAGAAGCCGTTAAAGCTTCGCCGCGCCGATTTATAGCGCAGGAGGTAATAGACTTTAAAGGGCTCAAGGTTTTTGAAAACGGCAGGCAAGTCGAAAGGAAAGCCGATCTTCGCGCGTTTGTGCTCTACGGCGACGAAATAAAAGTTTGGCACAGCGGTCTTACACGCTATTCTCAAGATCCGGATTCTTTTGTTGTGAACTCATCTCAGGGAGGAGGATTTAAAGACACATGGGTATTATCTCGATAAAATCCACGGACAATCTCTTTTGGCTCGGCAGATATGTGGAGCGCGTCTTTACCACTCTTCGCGTTTTTTCGGAATATTACGATAAAATGATAGACAAAGACGAAAACGCCTATGTTGATTTTTGCAACAAGCTCGGTATAGAAAACACATATTCATACAAACAGGAATTTATAACGAAATATCTTTTTGATGAAAACGACCCGAATTCCGTTATGAGTAATTTACTCTGCGCCTATGATAACGCCGTTGTTATGCGTAACGAGATAAGTTCCGAAACGCTGTCATATATTCAAATGGCGGTAAATTATATGGAGCAAGGCAGAGAGAGCAGCGCACCGATGCTCAAATTGCAGGAGGTATTTGACTGCATATTTGCCTTTTGGGGCAGTGCTGACGACTTTGTTGAATCGGAGACAACGAGAAATATACTGAAGTTCGGCAGAAGCGTTGAAAGACTTGACCTCTATACCCGTTTTTCCTTTTCTCCGACTCTCATCAAAAAGGAATTCAGTATACTTTTAAACCGTCTTTACAAAGTCGGCGTAGACTGTAACATAGACGCTATCAACACCCTTATGAACATCATTCTCGAAAAAGATGAGTACAGCGACTACGACCTATATACCGTGCGCGACGAGTTGTCTAAGGTATTTATTACGGCACCGCAGTATTGATCAAAAAAGGAAGATAAATGTGAAGCACATCAAATTTTTTTACAGTATGAAAATTGATTTTTCGTCCCCTGTGATAAGGCACTGCTTTTCTTTGAGATGCTTGCCGTTTGATACGCCGTCGCAGAGGATAGAGCTCATAAATGTGGACATAGAGCCGCATAACATGCTTACCGAAACGGCCGACGGCTTCGGCAACAGAGTCCTAACCGACAGAATTATCGAGCCTCACTCAAAATTCGTTGCAATAGTTGAGGGAAAAGCGAGTTTAGACTTTTTAAAGCGCGAAAAGGAAGAGCTTAACTGCATTTATAAATATCCGTCGCAGCACACGGTACCCGGAGAAAAAATCATTGAACTCGTGTTGGGGCTCGGTGATATGGCAAACCTTACCGCGCTTGAGACCGCACAGGCGGTTTCAAAAAGAATCGGCGAAGTATTCAGCTATAAAAGCGGCGTAACAAATATAAATACCACAGCGGAAGAGGCACTGCACCTCGGGTGCGGCGTTTGTCAGGACTACGCGCATATATTTTTATCGGCGGCAAGACTTTCGGGCGTTCCGGCAAGATATGTTGCAGGCATACAAAAAGGAACCGGTGAAACGCACGCCTGGGCAGAGTTTTACGACGACGGCATATGGGTCGGAATTGACCCGACGAATCACAGAATGTGCGATGAAACGTACCTTGCGCTAAGCCACGGCAGAGACTTTGCGGACTGCGGCATCAACCGCGGGCTGTTTATCGGCGGAGGCACTCAAACCCAAAGCATCGTGGCTACGGTGGAAGAAATATAAAAAAGAGTGGTTATCTATGGCCCATTAAACAAAGTATTCTCATCTTTTCAGAGCGAGCGAATACGAAGCGGCAACAAAAGCGACAAGCCCTATACAGAGTGTCCGTACTGCGGCTCGGAAATGACATCGTATCAAAGCTACCACAGTTATGACCAAAGTTAGATTGACGAAATGGCGGATTACGACGAGATGTTCGGCGACGATGACGACTGAAAGCAGAATTTGTTTCAAAAAAAGAATCGAGCAGCGTATATCTGCTCGATTCTTTTCTCTTTTATCGAATGTTGTTTTTTATCACCGACCAACTGTCTGTTAACCGTTCGAGATTATACGACGCATTGGCGGGACTTGTTGATGGCAAAGCCACGGTATCTCTGCCGACGGTATCTTTAATATACTTATTAAACAATTTTTCGCTTGTTTTGCCGTTTGAGTAGATTTGTCTTATACCGCAGGAGGATAAAATTACCCCTATATCATTCGGTACAACATTTTTAATAGAGCTGTCGGAAGATCCCACTATATCGCAACTTTTTATAACGTCCCAAAGCGCGATATTATGGCTCTGCAAAAGAGCTGTTTTTTCTTCATTAGATGATGGCACCGCACAGCCGAGTACGGCGGCGAGCACACGCCAAAAACGATTTTGGGGATGCCCGTAGTAAAAGGATACTTCCCTTGATTTAACCGACGGAAATGAACCGAGAATCAATATTTTGGAATTGCCGTCATAAATCGGCGGTATAGTATGTAAAAGATGCTCCGAAGTCATTGGTTTTTATCCTCAACTATTCTGTAATATGTTCTTGCCGTTACAGCATACACCAAAACGTAAATAATTGCAAACACGGATATTGTTGCGACGGTGCACCAGAAGAACAGCGTAACATTGCTGAGGTTCAGCAGCTTTAACAGCTTTGTAATTACTTTAAATCCGAAGCAGATATGAATTACGGCTGTAACGAGCGGCAGGAAAAATACGGTGAGCACCTGGGAATGGATACTCTTTTTGACCTCTTTTTTGCTCATTCCGACATTTTGCATTATTACATAACGCTGCTTATCGTCATAGCCCTCGGAAATCTGTTTATAATAAATTATCAAGACCGTTGCAACAAGGAAGAGAAGTCCCAAGGTTATGCCTATAAAGAACAGACCGCCGTACAGAGACATCATACTGTCGCGAGAGATTTCGGCACAATTTAAATCGACTGCGGAGGTCTCGCTTATATCGCAAAAAAGAAGCGATATATCCTTCATATACCCCTTTTGCACGTCTTTCGGCGCATCGGTATCAAAGCCGTAGGCGAAGCTCAGGTCGGTATGAGAGGCGTCTGCACCCTCGCTTTTGTAACCCATGGAATTATATATCGACATGGCGGCTTTTTCATCGGAAACAATATAGTAGCTGTAATTTGAGGTAAACGCCGAATAAGAGTCAATAGTAGGGAAAACGTCCACGGTATGCTTTATTTTATATGCGTCGTCGCCGAATTTAACCGTACCCGAAAAAGCCTTGCCGCGCGGCGTACAAGACAGCACCTCATCGCTTTGGAGCGTTTCGTTTTTTCCTGTTATCCTGTTGTATTCCGATACCGGTATCAGCGTCACAATGTCTACTCCGAGTCCGTCGTTGTAGTCGGGAGTTACGGTAGCCGTATAGCCGCTGTCGTTAGCGTAAGACGAAAATGAGAGATAGCGGTAATAAAGCTCGTTCTTACTTTCTATACCGTATTTTTGAGCCTGCGTCGTCATAACATCGGCATAATCTTTGCAATTTTCCGTTGTTGCGTTTTGCACGTCGATATAAATATTGCGAGGATACCGCGTGCGCATAATGTCCTCCGTACCGGCATATAGCGATACCGTAGTGGACACGGTGACAAGCACCGCGGTGGAAAGAATGCAGATGCTCGCAAGTCCTGCCGCATTTTGCTTCATACGGTATATCATACTTGAAACAGAAGTAAAATGCTTTGCTTTATAGTAATATTTTTTATTTTTCCTGAGAGCTTTTAATATCCATATACTGCCCGAGGAGAAAAGCATAAAGGTTCCGACTATTACGAGCAAAACCGCCGCAAAGAACGCGCTCATCGCCGTTATCGGTGATTTTACAACGAGAGCCATGGTATAGCCGGAAGCTAGAAAGACTGCACCTAAAACAGCCGTAAGCACCTTTGCCTTCGGCTCTTTTTCGCCCTTATTTCCACCTTTTAAAAGTTCAACGGGATTTGATAGGCTGATGCATAAAAGATTATGTGCAAGATTCAAAAGAGCTATTGCGCCGAATACCAAAGCAGTAATGTCAACTGTTGACTGATAAAATCTGAAATCAATGTTTCCGCCGAATTTCAGTATTTTAAGCAGCAGCAAAAAGGTCAGCTTTGAAAAAAGCGCACCTATGGCGATGCCTGCCGCAGTTCCGAAAATATAGGTATAGGCAGTTTCAATAAAGAGTATTTTCGCTATATGGCGTTTTTCCATACCGAGAATGTTGTATAATCCGAATTCCTTTTTACGTTGTTTAATAAGGAAGCTGTTTGTGTAAAATAAAAATATGGCAGAGAAAATACCGACTGTTGCAAGGGCAAACGTCAAGAGGGAATGCAGAGCGTCGCTATCTGCCCATTTTATGTTTGCTATTGTGCCGACCACAAAAAACATAGCTGTTGTAAATATACACGTCAAAATATACGGCACATATGTTTTACGATTATTTTTAAGATTTTGAACGGCAAGCTTTGAATAGAAAAAATTATTCATTGCTCTCACCTCTCGTTGCCATTGCGGTCAGAGTGTCCGAAATCTTCTGGAACATCTCGTCGTTATCCATACTTCCGCGATAAATCTGATTGAACACCTCGCCGTCCTTTATGAACATAATCCTGTTGGCGCAGGACGCCGCCTTTGTGGAGTGAGTAACCATCAAAATGGTCTGACCCTCCTCGTTAAAATCGCCGAACAGCTTTAAAAGAGCATCGGAAGCCTTTGAGTCAAGCGCACCGGTGGGCTCATCAGCCAATACAATCTGCGGATTTGTTATGAGAGCTCTTGCGACGGCGGCACGCTGTTTTTGTCCGCCCGAAACCTCATATGGAAACTTTGAGAGTATATCGGTAATTCCTAACTTTTCGGCAAGAGGCTTCAGTCTCTTTGCCATTTCATCGTACGGCTTGCCTGAAAGCACAAGAGGAAGGAAGATATTGTCCTTTAAAGAGAATGTGTCCAAAAGATTAAAATCCTGAAATACAAATCCGAGATTATCGCGTCTAAACGCCGAAATTTCTCTCTCTCCTATTGCTGATAGACTTCTGCCGTTCAACAGCACCTCTCCGCTCGTAGGCTTATCAAGCGACGCCAAAATATTAAGCAAGGTTGTCTTACCGGAACCCGACTCTCCCATTATTGCAACATACTCGCCCTTTTCCACGGAGAAACTGACATTGGAAAGAGCTTGAACGTGCGCTCCGCCGAAACGGGTCGTATAAACCTTTTTCAAATTGTTTACTTCTAAAAGCGGCATAATAATTACCGTAGCCTTTCTGCTACAAATATTACACAAACAAACACGGTTAACCCTTGCTGTAGCCGTACAAGGCGTGACGGGAATTTTGTCTGTCTCAAAATCATAACCGAATAGCTTTTCTTTTTCGGTGTGATTTTACGTACCGAATGCATCCCTTTGTTTATTGCACGTTCAGTATATCAAAACGGAGAATCGCAAGCCATCGAAAAGGCTTACAATTCCCCTTTTAAACTTACATTTATGTAAGATAGCGTTATTCCACTCCGAGGCTGACGGTGTCAAGACAAAGTTTGACCGCAGTCCCCTTTCCCACCTCGGAGGTCACCGTAATTGTGTGGGAGAGCTTTGTAAGTATCTTTTTGCAGAGGAAAAGTCCTATTCCCGTAGATTTTTTATCCTCTCTGCCGTTGAAGCCCGTAAAGCCCTTTTCAAAAATACGCGGTAAATCTTCGGGTCTTATACCGATACCGTTATCGGAAATGACAAGCGTTTTCGCAGTATTTTCATCCAAATAAATATTGATTTCACCCTCGGACGTATATTTCAACGCATTTGAAATAAGCTGTTCGATTACAAACGACAACCATTTTTCGTCCGTCAACACCTTGCAATCAACATTGCCCACAATAACCTTGGTCTTTTTACGCAAAAACTGCTTTCTGTATTTTTTAACCGCCGCTCTGACTATTCCGCCTAAATCATAGCTTTTGATTTCGAGGTCGGAAGAGATACTGTCGGAACGGATGTACTGAAGCACCATTTCAACATATTGCTCTATTTTAAAAAGCTGCTCTTCAAGCTCGTCGTTTTCCGGAGAACAGTCTGTTTGCAGCAGCAGCCTCATAGCGGCTATGGGAGTTTTTATCTGATGCGCCCAAAGAGTAAAATAGTCCGCCGAATCGCTGTATTTGCGATTCATACGTGTTTCGGCATCAGTTTTAAGTGCGGACATCTTTTCGGCAATATCGGCAAGGTCCTTTTTTATTGGGTCATTATAATCCGGCAATTTAAGAACGGCATACTCTGCGTCGTTTTTAATTTTTTCAAGTCTCTTATGCTTTTTGTATACCGAGGAAAATCGCAGAACAAATACAATCAAAAGAATTACGGCGGAGATGAGCGTCGCATACAGCACCGGCTCCGTTTCCACTCCGTAAAGCCAGAACACCGTATAAAATATCGCCGCTGCAAATACAAACGATAATACGGACAAGATGTTGCCCGCCGTATATCCGAAAAGTGCTTTAAACCAATCTTTCATAAAACCTACCTGACTATATAACCGAGACCCTTTTTGGTAACTATAAAGTCGCAAAGCCCGGCATCTTCAAGCTTTTTGCGAAGCCGCGTCATATTCACCGTGAGTGTGTTGTCGTCAATAAAGCTGTCGCTTTCCCAAAGCTTATCCATAATCATATCGCGCGGGACAACCTTGCCCGAATTCTCCATAAGCAGCTGCAAAATTTTAAACTCATTTTTCGTAAGCTCGGTTTTTTCGCCGTTAAAATCTATCGTCGCGTCATTGAGGTTGAGTATTGCACCGCCGTGTTCGATAACCGACGTTGTCCCCGAAAAAGAATACGTGCGGCGCATTACCGCCTGCACCTTTGCAGTGAGAACGCTCAAATCGAACGGTTTGGATATAAAATCGTCACCGCCCATATTAACAGCCATAACTATATTCATTTTGTCGCTTGCCGAGGAAATAAATATTATAGGCACATTTGAAAACTTGCGTATTTCGCCGCACCAGTAAAATCCGTTAAAATACGGCAGAGATATATCAAGGAGTATAAGCTGCGGCGCAAACGACACTACCTGTTCGGTTATATTTTTAAAGTCAACAACAAAATCCGCATCATAATCCCATTTGCAAAGATGCTCTTTAAGGGTTCTCGCTATGACCTTATCGTCTTCAATTATAAGTATCTTTTGCATAGTTTCACCTTCATATGTATTTTAACACGAATACGGCAACTTGTCGATATAAAACAAAAATCGGCGCGGTATAAGACAATACTGCCCTATACTACTGCGCCGAAATAAGCGGTTAAATTATATCAGTCTGCTCTCTTATCGCCAAAGAAGAAGAGCGCAACGGTACCGGGGCCCGTATGTGAACCGATAACGGTGCCTATACTGTTGATTTCAACCTTGCCGTTGAGCTTTTTGAATCTTGCCTCAACAAGGTCGGCAACAGCTCTTGCGTCATCATAGCAGGCGGATTCGGAAATGTAGCACTTGCCGCTGTAATCAAGACCGCCGTCTGCGTGCTCGACCATACGGTTAACTATCTCTTCAATAACCTTTTTCTTACCGCGATACTTTGTTCTCGGTATCAGCTTGCCGTTATTATCCATATTGAGGAGAGGACATATGTTGAGCATTGTGCCGAAAACCTGCGCGGTCTTTGTTATTCTGCCGCCGCGATAATAGCTTGTAAGGTCGGTGGAAAAGAACCAATGATGAACATTGAGCTTACGCTCCTCGGCAAAATCACGAACCTCTTCTATGCTCTTACCGCTGTTTTTAAGCTCTGCCAAAGTGTCCATTAAAAGGCCGTAGCCGGAGGAAGCACCGAGAGAGTCTACTATATATATTTTTCTGTCGGGGTACTCTTCGAGGAGCTCGTCACGCGCAATGCAGGCGGAATTATATACGCCCGAAAGTCCGGATGAAAGAGAGACGTGAAGAATATCCTTGCCGTCCTTTAAGAACTCTGTAAAATACTCCTTGAACTGACCGACGTTGACCTGGGAAGTGGTAGGCTCAGCTCCGTCGGCTATTCTCTTGTAGAACTCGGCGAACGGCATTGATTTACCGAGGTCATCGGGATACTCCTTACCGTCCATATTGAAGTGAAAGCAAACATAATGCACTCCGATTTTATCAAAATGCTCCTGTGAAAGATCTGCCGTGGAGCAGCAGCTTAAAATATAATCTGACATTAGATATACTCCTTAATTTTCTGTATCTGTCACCGGTAAAACTTCCGGTATTTTTGTTTTAGGTTTGCTCTGAACGCTCCAGGCTATGTTAATTGCATGGTCTGCCACACGTTCAAAGTCTGTTATTGTGTTTATAAACAGCATTCCCGCACGGGTTGTACATTCGTGACTGTTGAGCCTGTCAATATGAGCTTGCTCAAAAGTCTCCTGCATTTTATCAACCTGCGCCTCAAGGGAATTGAGTCTTTCCGCCGTTTGTACACTCAGATTTTGCTCCGAAAAAGCATCTACCGAGCCGTCAATCAGCGAAATGACGGTACTATGCATAGTTTTTAACTCTTTTTCACCCTCCTCTGAAAGCTCTATATTTTCATTTACACGCGACAAGGCGGCTTCCTCAAGGTTTGTCGCGTGGTCGCCTATGCGCTCTATGTCGTTTATAACATGGAACAGTCGACCGATATATTTAGCGTCCTTATAGCTTAAATCAAGAGAGTTTATCTTGACCAGCATGGGCGTTATATTGTGATTGAGATAATTGATAATCTTTTCGGTGTGATTTACTTCGTCAAAATGCTTAATTTCCTTGTTTATAAGGTCGCTTGACGCAATATCGAAATTGCGTCTTGCCAAAGCAGCCATACGAAGGACCTCTTTTCCCACCTGCACTACGGCAAGCGGAGGGGTGTTGAGCATTCTCTCGTCAATAAACTGAAGGTGCATTCCGTCGTCCTCTTTACCCTTTTTGTCGGGGACAAGAATGCAGGAAAGCTTTACAAGGGCGCCGGCAAACGGGAACATTATTATGGTGCTCACTACGTTAAATATGATATGAACGAGCGATATCTGCATCATCACATTGTCACTCATAGCCTGTATCCACTTTGTAAACGGAAGGAACATAGATATGACAACAAAAACAACCGTGCCGATTACATTAAAGAGAATGTGCATAACCGCAGTACGTTTTGAATTTGTCTTTGTTCCGATTGTCGAAAGAAGCGCGGTAACACAGGTACCTATATTCTGACCGAAAATAATATATACCGCGAAGGAAAGCGGCACAAGCCCCTGCGACGCGAGAGCCTGAAGTATGCCTACGCTTGCCGCAGAGCTCTGTATAACGCCCGTAACTCCAGCGCCTATGAGTATGCCTACAACAGGATTGTCCGCATTTATAATCCAGTTGCGGAAAACCTCGGAATCCTTAAGCGGATCCATGGCGTTTTGCATAAGCTCCATACCCATAAACAGCATGCCGAAACCGGCGAGTGCCTGCCCGACATATTTCAGCGAATTCTTTTTGGCAAAAAGAATCATAAATGCGCCTATAAATATAGCTATCGGAGCTATCCCGGTAAGATTCAGCGAAACAAGAACGCTTGTGGTTGTGGTACCGATATTTGCACCCATAATAACGCCTATCGCCTGCGTTAAATTCATAAGACCCGTATTAACAAAGCCCACAACCATAACCGTGGTTGCTGAGGAGCTTTGTATAAGCGTTGTTATGAGAAAGCCGACAAGTACCGCAAGAAAGCGGTTTTTTGTCATTTTTTCAAGTAAATGCTTAAGACGCGACCCGGCTGCAAGCTCAAGTCCCTCGCCCATCAGCTTAATACCGTACAAAAGCAAGCCGAGACCGCCTGCAAAGGTCAGATAATTAGTAATACTCAAATTTTTTCCCCTTTAAAATACTCAGTTTTCCGCTTCTCTGCGTTTTTCGCTGAGCTTGAATTCCTTGCCGTCTTCACCCATGTGATATATTGTTTTGCTCACGGAAATACCGCTTTTACCGGTTACCCTTGAATAGTTAACGCCTTTTTTGCGAAGATAAGTTTTATACCACTCAAGTCTTCTTAAAAAGTCCTTGTATCTTCTGTTTTCAAGATTTGTCCACGCGACCTCGGATAGTGCCAAAATACGCGGATAGACGGAAAACTCCAATGCACGCTCCGAATCTACCCATTCAGTCCACATTTCGGCTTCTATGCCTATTACGCGCTGCCCGGATTTTCCGAACCCGGATTTAACGGTATTATATTTATACACTTTTTTAAGCGATATAACAGAATATTTGCAGTCAAAGTAAAAATACGCCGTGGGAGAAAGAATAATATCACGCTTATATGACTGCCTTTTGACCTCGCCCGAATTTGACGGCAGCCAATACTGACACGTAATATCAGGAGAAAAGCTGTCATTGATGCAATCGTTCCAGGCAATGGGTGTTTTGCCGTATTTTTTAAGAATCTCGCCTATGCGAGTCATATAGTAGCCCTGAAGCTCCTTTGAGTTTTTAAGACCGTTTTTCTCTTTTGCCGCACGGCACTTAGGACAATCATCCCATATCTTGTGCCCCTTTGAGGCCTCGTCTCCGCCTATATGGAAATGTGTGCTTGTAAAGAGCGGACAAATCTCGGAAAACAGCTTGTCAATGAAATCATACGCATCTTCGTTTCCCGGGCAAATTGCAGCGTCAAATATACCGTTTTCGCAAGTAGGCTTGAATTCACGCGGCTTACAGGCAAATTCCGGATATGCGGCAAGCAGAGCCGAAGCATGGCCCGGCAAATCAATTTCGGGAATAACCTCTATATTAAGCTTTGCGGCGTACGCCACAATATTCTTTATTTCATCCTGCTTATAGTAATAAAAATATTCTCCGCCGCGGTGCTTTAAGCCGAGTCCCTCAAGCCCGGCATATTCACGTTTAGAGCCTATTTCGTTGAGTCTCGGGAATAATTTACTCTCTATTCTGAAACCCTGATCATCGGAAAGATGCCAATGGAACTTATTTAATTTCAGCATTGCCATATTGTCAAGCAATTTTTTTACGGCTTCCGTGCCGAAGAAGTGGCGGCACTCGTCAAGCATAAATCCGCGATATTTAAATGCAGGCTTATCGCTTATGTAAAGTCCGTTTATAACTGCCCTGCCGTCTGTTTTTTCGGCCTGCATTATTATGGTTTTCAGCGTGACAGCCCCGTAAAATGCACCGGAAGAAGATGAAGCCTTTATCATTATACCGTCTGTGGAAACCGAAATAGAGTAAGCCTCGTTTTCCATTCCGGCTACCTTTTGAAATTTAATTGCGCCCTCGCCTTTTACGGGCTTTGTTCTGAGATAATCGGTCAAATATCTACCAGCAGAAACAAACTCGGGTGAGCAAAGGACCTCGGTATTTGAAGAAATTACATATGTACCGTCCTTTGAAGTATAGTTATTCGGCTTGGGAATAATATTGTATTTAAGCATTTCCAATAACCCTTTCGCAATAAATAATATCCTTTTATCTCAGAAATTACCATTGTGGTAATTATAACAAAAATAAAAGGATATTAAAAGCCTTATTTCAATTTCTGCGTTAATTTCTCATAAATCTCTATAATTTTAAACCGAGGTTCAAATTTTGGGTTACTTTCTACAACTTTAAGCTCATCCTCTGACAAAATGTCTTGAAGCTCCGCATCATCGGATGACTCGGCTGCGGGCAGACACATAGGCGGAAACATAACGCACCACCAATTTTTGCCTTTCCCCTCTCCTATTATGACGCGCACGGCCTCATATTCACCGGCAGGCAAAGTTATACGATCATCATAAGTTCGCGTCGAAAAAAAGTCCTTGCCTATTTCGAGCCTTACATCATAATCGAAGCCGTTTTTACGTATTACCTCGCGCGCCGTCTCTTCAAGCCGCTCCTTTTGCGGAATAAGCAGCTTTTCGGCATTCGCACTTGTCAAAGAACCGTCAAATATCTCCTTGCCCTCATTGAGCACGGCATCGCGCACCTTAAGCTTCAGTATTTGGTCCTCGTCGCTGTCGGAATTAGCTATTACATGCATACGCAAAACGTCGCGTCTTACGTCGCCGCACGACGCGGCAAATGACACAAAGCTGAAAATCGACGTTATGACAAATGCTGCGGCTAACGATATTTCAAATCTTCGAATAAGCTTTTCTGTTTTTGATTTCATATGTTTTTCATCCTTTCGTAAGGTAATTATTGGAAGAAAAATCATATTTATACAAAAAAATGAACGCAGGGGTTTTTCCCTGCGTTCCTGAAGCTCGATGTTTAAAGCTGACTCAATGCGTCGCCTATGCTCTTCTCAAGAGCTTCTTTACCGTATTTGTCTATCTCGTTTTTATCTTTTGCCTCATGGGTAAGGCAGCCTGCGCCGCCTATACATCCGCCGACACACGCCATACCCTCAATAAAGTTATTTTTAAGGATTCCGCGCGACGCTTTCAAAAGAGCCGTTTTGCACTCTTCTATGCCGTCGCACGGAAGCGGATTAACGGTGAAATCTATATTCTGCTCCTTAATTGCCTGGCCGACAGCCTCCGAAACGCCGCCGCTTCGTGCAAATATTCTGCCGTAATAGGAAGCATTGTCAAGAACATCCTCAGGAAGCTCGGTAAGCTCTATATCACGCGAGTCAATAAGAGCCTGAAGCTCCTCAAAGGTGAGAACGCAGTCGACATACTGTGCGACTCTTTCCTGCTTCGCCTCGGCTTTTTTTGCCGTACAAGGGCCTATAAATATAACCTTTGCGGTCTCGTCGGTCTCTTTTATATATTTTGCAATCGCCGCCATGGGAGACAGATTGTGTGAAATGTTCTCGGTAAGCTTCGGATAGAACTTCTTTACATAGTCAACAAACGCCGGACAGCAAGAGCTTGTGAGGAAACCTTTTTCGGCAAGCTCTTTTGATTCGCTGTATGCTACAATATCGGCACCGAGAGCAGCTTCAACCACGCTGTAAAAGCCGAGCTTTTTAATCGCGGTCACAACCTGACCGAGCTTCGCATACACAAACTGACTCGCTATCGACGGAGCCACAACTGCATACACATTAAAACCGTCGCCTTTATTACTGTCTTTTAAAATCCTGATCGCATCAAGTATAAACGACTTGTCCATAATTGCGCCGAACGGGCATGCATAAGAGCAGGCGCCGCAGTTTATACATTTATTGTTATCAATCTGAGCGGGATTTTCTTCGCTGTCTGCCATAGAAATAGCCTTTATTTTGCACGCCTTTTCACACGGTCTTGTATAGTTTGAAATTGCGCTGTACGGACAAACCTTGGCACACTGACCACAGTTTACGCACTTTGTTTTGTCAATATGCGCTTTCTGATTTTCGTCAAAGGAAATGGCTCCCTTGCGGCAGGCACTCTCACAGCGGTGTGCGATACAGCCACGGCAGTCGTGTGATACCTGATAACCGCTGGCAGGACATTCGTCGCAGGCTATATCTATAACCTCTATTATGTTCGGATTTGCTCTGTTGCCTCCGCAGGCGAGCTTTATACGCTCGGCAACTATTGCACGCTCCTTGTATATACAGCAGCGCATAGTTGCCTTGTCACTCGTTACGGTCTTTGCAATATCATTGAAATTGTTGGCAAGGGAAAACTCTCCCTCGTCAAAGGCTATTCTTGCGACCTCACGAAGGACCTTGTATTTTAAAAGCTGTACCTTCGTATCAAATTTTCTCATTCAATTCACCCTTTGTTAAAAATAGCTTACTTTGATCCGTTTACCCATTTTTTTCAGATACTCCGAAAGCTCTGTAACAAGCTGCATCTTGATGTTAAAGTTTATGGGAAGATTTGGATTTTGATGTGCCGGATTTATTGCAGTTCCGACAAAGAAATTTATATCAGTCGCCTCCTGGAAAAGTATGCGCGCTATCTGCGACGCACCGTCCGCACGGACGCTCCAGTCGGCGTAAATATCATCGTCATTTAGATAACTCTTGGCGTATTCAAGCACTCGGCTCATTGTAATTACACCCTCGGTTGTCAAATCGACGCCGTCAATTTCGGCGACAGGCGGTATTTCGGGGTCGAGATATTTTAAATCCGTCTTAACCTCTTTGCCCAAAAAATCCGCCGCAAGAGTTGAAGTTGTTCCGCCGCATACAATATGCTTGCCGGTCTTGCCGAAAAACAACGACATCATTTTATTGACATCTGCAGGGTTCCTCGGCGGTCCCATGAGAAGATTCACGGATTTTCTCTCGCGGATTTTGACAACGCAAACGGTTGTATCGTCACCGGGCATTCCGCCATATAGTTTATCACACTGGTCAAGCAGTAATGATGAAAGCGTTTTAGCCGTAAAATCGGGGCGATAATATTCCTCCATAAACTCGATTATCTGGTCGCGCTGCCAACCGAAATTCATATTTTCACCAATACCGGCATAAACCGCTCCGTCACTCGTAAAAATGAGCGTATCGTTAAGCTTTAACGATATTTTCGATTTATATATCATCTTACCGTCGATTTCCACTGCGCTCTCGGGATACACAAGATTTTTTCCGTCACGCAGCAGAATGACATGCGGATTGTCGTATTGAGCTATTTCAGCCTCTTTGTTGTCTATTACACGCACTATTGTAAAAGTGCTGTATGCCACCTGACGTACCGAACATATAGGCAGTGTTTTTGCTATTGTATCAACACACATTTCAAGCGGCATATTATTTGCAATCATGGTGGATATTATTTTCGAAGTCAAAGTAGAGAGAATATTTGCTTTTACACCGGAGCCGAGCCCGTCCGCAAGCACAACAACATAATCGTCATCGCCCTGCTCTATAACCTCCACCATATCGCCGCACAGCTCCTCGCCGTACTTGGTAAGACTCATATGGCCTATGTCCGTGCAAAGATTATTCATCCTTCAACGACTCCTTAAGCTTAGTGAGGGCTATCTTTGTCTCGGCGGTAGTCTCGCCAAGCAGAGAAGCTATCTCCTGAACTATGCGCATTTGCTTTTCGACGACCTTATCCGTTATTTCTATCGTTTGACGGCTAAGCTCCGCCTTTTTCTCTTTTTCTGTCTCCTCGGCGGTAACGTCGCGCATAATGCACATAAGTATATGGTAGACATGGTCGTATACTATTGTTTCTTCAATGTATTTTTTATATTCGGCGAGGTATACGCGTTTATCGTGAATATCCCTGCCGTTTGAAAGAACATCTATAAAATCAAAAGGCTCCAAAATACGCACAACCGGCTCACCCACAACATCCGAAGCATAACGAATGTTCATAATCTCCCTTGCCGCGGCATTTATCTGCTGAACCACCATATCCTCATTTAAAATGAGGATGCCGTTGGGAGTATTGTTGAGTATATTGTCGGAAAATTTTTCTGCTTTATCCTTAAGGAACGGAAGGCACATCTCGAGATTTGCCTTGCCCTCAAAAACCGCCTGAGCCTTTTCGCGACAGGTATTATAGCCGCACGAACCACAGTTAAGCTCATCTTCCGGCTTTTGCTTACCCATTTTGCGAAGTATCTCCTCTATCGCTCTGCTGCCAGCCATATTGTGCGGTGAAGCAAGATAAATAAGATTTTTTGAAAGCTCGTTTTCGCTCAAGGCGTCATATTTAAAATCATTGTCGCCCGCGTCTTCGGCAAAGCGACGCACGGTTATATAATCACGCACCGGAGCGCGGTGATTTTTCTCCATAGCCGGACCGCCTATACAACTCCCAGGACACGCAGACATCTCTATAAAGCAATGGTGTATATTACCTTTTTCAATATCCTTTACGGCATGGATGCAAGACGACATACCGTCAATCGACATATACGTGTAATCGTCGTTATCACAAAGCATTGTTTTGAGAATTCCGCCGGAGGTCGGGAAAAACCTCGTTTTCCCCTTTTCAACTCCGTCATCATCAGGCTCCTGCGCCAAAACAGTATCGGTTTCGGCAAGCCAACCGGAAAGCTCTTCAAATGTCAGCACACAGTCAACCGTGCCGGGATACTCCTCGGCCTCTGCCTTTTTTGATATGCACGGACCTATAAATACTGTTTTAGCCCCCGGATGCTCTTTTTTAAGTTTCGTACAATGCGCCTGCATTGGGGATACCACTTTGGCAAGATAGGGTATTACATCGGGGAAATGCTTTTGTACCAAGAGGTTTACGGTATGGCAGCAGGTCGAAATGACAACATCCTGCTTTTCACCGTCAACTATTCTGTCGTACTCGTCCTTTACTATTGCGGCTCCGACCGCCGTTTCTTCAACGCCGGCAAAACCGAGCGACATAAGTGCTTTTTTCATCGCGGTAAACGACACGCCGTAATTGGCAATAAACGACGGCGCAAGGCTAACATAGACCTCACTGTCACCTGATAACAATTCCTTTGCCTTATAGACGTCGTCGCGTATGATTTTGGCATTTTGCGGACACGCGACAAAGCACATACCGCAGAGAATACACTCATCCTCAACGATCTGCGCCTGATTGGCCGAAAAACTGATAGATTTGACAGGACAATTCCTGATACATTTATAGCAGTTTTTACAGTTGGATTTTTTAAGCTTTATGTACCCCGCCATATTATACACCTTTTTCCTTGCGACGCAAGATTTTTATGACAGTTTGTCGAGCACGTTGGTTTTAAAGAATTCCTCAACGGTATCGGGAGAAACGGAGAACAGCTCCCCGTCTACGGTAACGCTGACGCCGTTTTGGCAGTTACCCATACAAAACTTTCCGCTGAGAGTGACTTTGTCTTTCAGGTCATTGTCGTTTATGAGGTTCTGAAGCTTTTCAACGACTTCACGCGAACCCTTAAGGTGGCAGGAGCTGCCGATGCAAACTACTACTTTCATATTATTACAATCCCTTTCCCGTAAAACTTTGCATATGAATTTTACTTTAATTCATTTTACCAAAACTTAAATAAAAAGTATATAGGTTTTTTTCGGAAAATTCTTATTTCGCAAACAGGTACGGAAAGAAGTATTCAAGCCGTACCTGTTTGTAGTTATTATTTTGTTTTAAGCATAACTTTAGCGAGATTTGTTCAGACTCTCCCGGCGCCTGTTAAGGTACGCAAGAGGGTGAGCAAAGTGAATCTATCGCGAAAAATCAAACCTCAAAGTATTATTTTCGGCGAGATTCGATGAGAAATTTGCTTTGCGTGCCCCGACGCGTACTAAGGTACGCAAGAGGGTGAGCAAAGTGAATTTATCGCGAAAAATCGCCGAAAAGAATCATTCGTAATCTACTACATCTGCCCATCTCAAGAGGAACTCTCTCTCTTCGGGGTTCCCCTTAACGCTCTGCGAAGCCGCTACGATAGGAAGCCATTTCTGAACATACTGCTTTGCGGTATCGGTCTTTTTGCAGAACAAATCGAGATACTTATCGGCAAGCTTCTGATCGCCTCTGAGGCAGAAAAGAAGATACGTTCTTGCGGCATCGGCCGCTCCGTTACCCTGTGTTACGTGCGCCCAGTCAATTACGTAATTCACGCCGTCATTGCCGATAATAATGTTACTCGGTCTGAAATCACCGTGGCAAACCTTGTTATGGGTATGCATACCGGCAAGACGTGTGTGAAGGTCATAACGTGTTGTTGCGTCAAGGTCGGTCTGAGATATTTTACCCTGCATTTTATCCTTGAGCTTGTTGAGCATAGGGCAGGTCTTAGCCAAAATGCTCATTTGAATATCAACAAAGAGGTCAAGATATTCCTCTGTCTTAGCAGGATTTTCGTCCATAAGCTGCTGAAGAGTTTTGCCTTCGATATAATCTGAAACAATTGCCCATTTGCCGTCAAGCTTGCAAACCTCTATGAGCTTCGGCATAGGAATGCCGGTTTCTTCAACACGTGCCTGATTCAAGGCCTCGTTTAAAATATCGGATTTTTTGTATTCGTCACCGAAAACCTTAATGGCTTTGTCACCGTCTCTGTAAACTGTTTTTGCTGTTCTGACTGCAATAACTTTTTTGAGTTCCATAAAATAATCCTCCCTTATTTACCGTAATATGCTTTAAGGTACATCTCTTTGATTTCGCTCATAAGCGGATATCTGGGGTTAGCACCTGTGCACTGATCGTTAAATGCCTGTTCAACCATTTGGTCAAGTGTGTCAAGGAAGTATTTTTCATCAACGCCGTATTCCTTGATGCTCTTCTTAATTCCTATGCGGTCCTTGAGTTCGTCTATTTTCTTAATAAGATTGTCAAGCTTTTCTTCGTTATTCTTGCCCTTTACACCGAGAGCGTCGGCAACCTCACAATATCTTTCAAGTGTGTGCGGATGGTCATACTGCGGGAAGGTACCCATCTTCGTAGGAACCTCGGCGGCATTGAAGCGAAGAACATAATCTATTAAAAGAGCGTTGGCTATACCGTGAGGAAGATGGTGGAATGCGCCGAGCTTATGTGCCATGGAGTGGCATACGCCGAGGAAAGCGTTGGCAAAAGCCATACCTGCCATAGTAGCAGCATTGCCCATCTTTTCACGTGCTACAGGGTCATTGGGGCCGTTATCATATGCTCTCGGAAGATATTCAAATATCATCTGAAGAGCGCGAATTGCAATACCGTCGGTGTAATCGGTAGCCATTACCGAAGCATAAGCCTCAAGGCAGTGTGTAACGGCGTCGATACCTGAAGCCGAAGTCAGGCCTTTCGGAGCATTCATCATCATATCGGCATCGACTATTGCCATATTGGGCATAAGCTCATAGTCGGCAAGCGGCCATTTAACGCCGGTGTCGGCATCTGTGATTATTGCGAAAGGAGTAACCTCCGAGCCTGTACCTGCCGAGGTGGGTACAGCTATGAAATATGCTTTCTCACCCATCTTCGGGAATGTATAAACTCTCTTGCGGATATCCATAAAGTCCATAGCCATATCAGAGAAGTCAACATCCGGATGCTCATACATTACCCACATAATTTTTGCTGCATCCATTGCGGAACCGCCGCCGATTGCGATAATTGTATCGGGCTCAAAATGACGCATCATATCGGTACCCTTACGAGCGCACTGGAGAGTCGGGTCGGGAGCAACCTCCGAGAAGCAAGTGTGCTGAATACCAAGCTCGTCAAGCTTATCCTCAACAGGCTTTGTATAACCGTTATTATAAAGGAACGAGTCAGTTACTATAAATGCCTTTTTCTTACCCATAACGTCACGAAGCTCATTGAGAGCAACGGGAAGGCAGCCTTTTTTGAAATATACTTTCTGCGGAGCGCGGAACCAAAGCATATTTTCCCTTCTTTCTGCAACAGTTTTGATATTGATGAGATGCTTTACGCCGACATTCTCGGAAACCGAGTTGCCGCCCCAAGAACCGCAGCCGAGTGTAAGCGACGGAGCAAGCTTGAAGTTGTAAAGGTCACCGATACCGCCCTGTGAAGAAGGTGTATTAACAAGTATACGACAGGTTTTCATCCTCTCGGAGAATTCGGCAAGCTTATCCTTTTCGGTAACAGCATTAAGATATACGGATGAGGTGTGACCGTAGCCGCCGTCGGCTATAAGATGCTCAGCCTTTGAAAGTGCGTCCTCAAAGTCCTTAGCCTTATACATGGCAAGCACGGGCGAGAGCTTTTCGTGAGCAAACTCCTCGGAAATGTCAACACTCTCGACCTCACCTATCAAGACCTTTGTTGTTTCGGGGATTGTAACGCCTGCGAGTGCAGCTATCTTATATGCCGGCTGACCGACTATCTTTGCGTTAAGCGCGCCGTTTATGATAATTGTCTTTCTTACCTTATCAAGCTCATCCTTTTTAAGGAAATAGCAACCGCGATATAAAAATTCGTCCTTAACCTTTTTATATATTTTTTCGTGTACGATGCACGACTGCTCGGAAGCACAAATCATACCGTTGTCAAAGGTTTTCGAATGGATTATGGAGTTTACAGCCAAAACTATGTCGGCGGTATCATCAATAATTGCGGGGGTATTGCCCGGACCGACGCCGAGAGCCGGTTTGCCCGACGAATATGCGGCTTTAACCATTCCGGGGCCGCCCGTAGCAAGTATTATATCGGCCTCCTGCATAAGAAGATTTGTCATATCAAGCGACGGAACGTCTATCCAGCCTATTATGCCCTCCGGAGCACCGGCTTTAACTGCCGCTTCAAGAACAATTTTAGCAGCCTCTATTGTGGACTTTTTCGCTCTCGGGTGTGGGCTTATAATAATGCCGTTTCTGGTTTTAAGACAAATCAAGGTCTTGAAAATTGCGGTAGATGTAGGGTTGGTGGTGGGGATAACCGCCGCAACAACGCCTATCGGCTCTGCAACCTTTTTCATACCAAACGCGCTGTCTTCCTCTATTACACCGCAGGTCTTTGTATTTTTATATGCATTGTAGATATATTCTGCGGCATAGTGGTTTTTGATTATCTTATCTTCGACTACGCCCATTCCCGTCTCTTCAACAGCCATTTTAGCAAGCGGGATTCTCGCTTTGTTTGCTGCGATAGCCGCCGCTTTAAAGATCTTATCGACCTGCTCCTGAGAATAAGTCGCAAAAATCTTTTCTGCCTCTCTGACTCTTGCGAGAAGGGCTTCGAGTTTTTCTACCGAATCGACAATCTCATGCTTGTTTTGAGTTTCCATAGGTATATAATCTCCTTTTCAGATATTACAAAATTTACAAAAGTTCTTTTCTGATATGAGAGGAAAGAACCGCCAAAGCCGAAGCAATATTCATATTCTGTATAAGTATGCCCGGACCTGCCGTAAGATGAACCGGAGTGAAATTAAGAATTGCAAGTATTCCGCTTTTGACAAGCTCGTCGCAAACATCCTGAGCACTGTCCGCCGGCACAGCTATAACCGCCATATGCACCTTGAGTCTTTCGCAAAGCTCGCCGAGCTTTCGCATGGGAAAGACGGGCTTTTCCTTTTTGAACGGCTCTTCGTCAAAGTTTACCGCGTCAAATCCCGCAACTATACGAAACCCGCATTCGGAAAATCCGTCGTAATGTAAAAGCGAGCTGCCGAGGCTTCCGACTCCTACTACAACGGCATCGGTTGTGTTGTCGTAGCCGAGGAATTTTTCCAAATCCTTTATAAGCTTCGCGGTCTCATACCCGATTTTAGGCTTCCCCGCACAGGAGCTTACCTTTGCAATATCCTTTCTTACTTGAACCTCATTAAGGTCAAGGTCTGCCGCCACCTTCGGCGCGGATATATACAATACCCCGTCAGCCTTCGCCTTTTTGAGATATGACAAATAAAAAGGTAATCTATAAAGTGCCTGCCTTGATATTTCACGGACAGGCAAAGCCTGCTCTCGCATATCTTTGACCTCACTATCAGTAATTACTTACTGATAAAATCATAGCTTATTGTTAAATGTTTGTCAATGGTAAATTGTTATTATTTTAACATTTATAGCCATAAACAAATTAAGCGGTTCGGCGCGGCGGTTTTTGTACGATTTTACAATCGTTTTTTCGGCCGATGCTTTGTGCCGGGCTTTCGCTTGCTTAAAATATCAGAATCCGAGACGAAATGCCGTTACTGTGCCGCAAGATGAATATCCTCAGCCCAAATTCCATGGTTTTTATTTAGATTGCACATTTACAATAAAAAGCAAAAATGTTAAAATGTATTTTAAATGCGTATACAAAAGTAGAGGTTGATGGGTAATGAAGGTAATTTCAATAGCAATAGGTTTGCTCTTTTTGGGACTTGGAATTCCGATGGTAAGCGGCAAAGCGGAGAATTTTGTCGTCGGAAGCGCCTCGCCCGATAATGAGCTTAGGAATAATTTCGATACAAAAAAGCTGTGCAGAATATTCGGCATATATTTGATTTTTGTTGCAATATTTACGGCACTTTTAGGATTCTTCTTTAACAGGGAATTCTTTACCGCCTATTTCATCTGCGTTCTTGCCGGTGCTTTTATATGCATCGCCGCCGTTGGATTAACTTGCCGTAAAAAGTCCGAATAATTCTGCCGCGAATGTCTTATCAGGCTACATAAGACATCCGCCTTAATTAAAGCTGTAGCCGGAAAGGCCTGAAAAAAATGGATTACGCTAAGGAATCTCTCAAAAAACATTATGAATGGCACGGAAAAATAGAAATCAAAACACGCGCCAAAGCAGACAGTAAGGACGCGCTATCGCTCGCCTACACACCCGGTGTAGCACAGCCGTGCCTTGAAATACAAAAGGACATAAGCAAGTCTTATGAGCTCACAAGACGTTGGAATACCGTGGCCGTTGTAACGGACGGAACGGCGGTTCTCGGACTCGGAGACATAGGACCCGAAGCCGGTATGCCCGTAATGGAGGGCAAATGCGTTCTCTTTAAGGAATTCGGAGACGTTGACGCCATACCGCTCTGTGTGCGTTCAAAGGATGTTGACGAGATTGTAAATTGCATTTCTCTCCTCGCAGGCAGCTTCGGCGGAATAAATCTTGAGGACATTGCTGCTCCGAGGTGCTTTGAAATAGAACGCAAACTCAAGGAAAAAACGGATATTCCGATTTTTCATGACGATCAGCACGGCACAGCGGTAGTTGTTGCCGCAGCAATAATAAACGCGCTCAGAGTCGTTAAAAAAGAGCTCAAGGACTGTACGGCCGTCTTTTCCGGTGCGGGCGCGGCAGGCATAGCCATTGCAAAGCTGCTCATAAGTCAGGGAATTAAAAACGTAATTATGTGCAACAGTCGCGGCATTATTTGTGACGGCGATGAAAAGCTGAATCCCGCACAGAGGGAAATCGCGGAAATCACGAATAAGGAGCACAAGAGCGGTTCACTTGCCGACGCATTCAAGGGTGCAGACATATTCATAGGCGTTTCGGCTCCCGGAATCGTAACAGAAGAAATGGTTGCTTCCATGGCTGAAAATCCCATCGTACTTCCCATGGCAAATCCTGTTCCGGAAATACTGCCCGATAAGGCAAAAGCCGCAGGTGCCGCCGTTGTCGGCACGGGCAGAAGCGATTATCCCAACCAAATCAACAATGTACTTGCGTTCCCCGGAATCTTCCGCGGAGCACTTGACTGCCGAGCTTCCGAAATAAACGAGGAAATGAAGGTAGCCGCAGCAAGAGCGATAGCTTCGCTTGTTTCTGATGATGAGCTTTCCGCCGAGTACATTTTACCGAAAGCATTTGATGACAGAATAGGGAAAACCGTTGCGAAAGCGGTTTATGACGCAGCCGTAAAATCCGGCGTAGCAAGAATATAATCTATAAGAGAGAAAAAGCGCCTTTAAGGGTTATCCTTAAAAGCGCTTTATTTTTGCTTAGATTTTTTTGAGTCCGACAGACAAGCCTTTACCTATCGCAGAACCGAGAACGGCGCACACAACAAGCTCAATGGGAGCGTTGATTCCCGCCGCTATACCTATAACGGTGGTGAGAATATTTTCAGCTCCGCCGAGAGCGGCTGACTGCTCGGGCGTAAAGGTTGTATTTATAAACAACAAAGCTAAAAATCCAAGGAAAAAGATAGTATTAAAAGCCGAGCCACAGATACTCGCGACAAGGTAATTGGCACCGTCTTTTTTTGTCTTTTTTGTCACAGCGTTAAAAATGAGACCTGTGAGCCAACCTGCAAGCACGCGAGGAACTACGCAAACAACAAGCGTTTTAAATACGCTTATAGAAATAAGTATCGCGCCGAATGCGCTCAGAGAAAAGCATTGAATAAAGCTCGATGCACCGAAAACGAGCCCCAAAAAGGCTCCTGCGGCAGGCCCTAAAGTAACTGCGCCTATGATAACAGGTACCATAATAAGTGTCAGTTCAAGCGGCCCGAGCTTCAAATAGCCTATCGGCGTGAAGGTCATAACGGCGATGATTGCGGTAAGGAGAGCCAGCTCGACTAAGCGAACGGTTTTTTGCATCCTTGCCTTGTTTGTGGTTTTTGACATATATAATCCTCCTTGCTGCTGCTCCGCAGAGCGGATGCAACGCAAAATAATAAACTATGTAAAAACTGGATACGATATTTAATTTTTAATTACGGTTAATTACTGTTTTTATCGTAAATGGCTTTAAGCCCGTATAAAAGAAGATTATCATCATGAATTATATTGTGACGGCAATATCCTATTACATATGAGGAAAGCCCACCTGTTGCAACAATGGTTTTCGGCTCACCGAGCTGTTTTGCAAAACGGTCAAGCATACCGTCAATCATATCTGCGGTGCCGAAAATGATGCCCGACTGCAAACACTCTATCGTATTAGTGGCACAGGCATGCGGCGGAGAAGCAAGTGAAAATGACGGTAAGAGAGAAGCCTGCCCCGAAAGTGCTTTCATAGAGATTTCAACACCCGGTGCTATTGTGCCGCCGTGATAGCCGCCATGCTCATCAACTGCATATATTTTTGTGGCTGTGCCGAGGTCAATGACAAATGCGGGCATTTCATATCTCTCCATAGCTCCTACCGCACCCGCTACAAGGTCGGCACCGAGCTCTGCTGGATTATCTATTAAAATATTAAGCCCTGTTTTTACACCGGGGGCTATTATAACAGACTCAATGCCGCACACCTTATTAACCGCTGTTTTAATTTTCCCTGTAAGCTCAGGAACAACAGAGCTTAAAACAGCACCGGTAATTTCAGCCGGCTCCAAATCATGCATTTTAAACACGGCAAGAAATTCAACGGCAAACTGATCGTCAGTTCTGTTACGCTCGGTAGCAAGTCGCGAAACAAAGCTCAGCTTATCACCGTCAAACACTCCGAAGGTAATATTAGTATTACCGATATCGATCGTCAGTATCATAAATTAAGCAAAAGCACAAAATGTGCCGTTCCTTTCATATTGCTTTTAAATCTTGAGACATTTATATTTTAATACATCAGGCAAAAAAAATCAAGCGGCTTTGCTTTTACAAAGCCGCTTGTAATAATTACAGGATTAATTATTTATCCTCTTTTTTCTTCTTTGTGAGAACAAGAGCGATACCTGCTGCCACAGCTACGCCTGCTACTGAGAAGAGAGCAACGTCACCAGTCTGCGGAATCTTGCCCTTTGTGGTTGAAGAGCCACTCTTAGAAGTTGTTGACTTCTTGGTAGTTGTGGGTGAATCTCCGCCTTTGTTTCCGCCGCCGAAGAGACCCTTAATTGTCTCAAAAGCCTTGCCGATAAAGCCCTTAACGCCGTCAATAGCACTTGTGGTAGCCTCTGTCGGGCCTGCAGTTGCTGCATTGTTCTTGGAAACCTCTTCCTGACGAGCGACCTCGGCCGAAAGGACCTCATAAGCCTCATCTGTCAAAGCGGGTTTGATGTCTTCGCCCTTGGCATTCTTGGAAGAATGAAGTTCATCAAGAACCTTCTGGATATCGGCATAATCCATTCTGCTCATAGCATTGATAAGAGCTGTAACCTTTGCGGGGTTGTAAGCCGGCTCGCCGTTTTTATCCTTGTATTCGTTGTTATCAAAATCGGTTGTAAGATATACGTCAATAAGGCCGTTGATATAATCTCTCTGGTCATCGGTGAGTGCGTCAAGAGCACTTCTTACAGAACCGCCTGCCGGAACATCGGGGTTCGGAGTGTTTCCGCCGGAATTGCCGCCCTTGGTAAGAGCGTTAAGTATTTTAAGAACCGTATCGGGATCAATCTTTTCATTGCCGGCCAATTTGCCGAGAAGAGTAATGATCTCTGCGATAACAGCCTCATCCATCTTGCCGTTGCTTTTGATAATAATGCCGACAAGCTGCTTAATGGTATCGGCAGCTCCGCTTATATCAACATCGGGAAGAGTGATACCGCCGAGTATGTCGCCGATTCCGCCGCCGCTTGCAGTAGTGTCTTCAGCAAAAGCCGGGAGGCAGAATGAAAATGCCATCACTAAGGAAAGCAACACTGCTAAGAACTTTTTCATAATTAAATCCCTCTTATTTCAATTATTTGAGTTGTCACTCATTATTTAATGACATTTTACTATATGTTTTTGCGGTTGTCAACTATAAAAAGAGAATATTTTTCCGTAATTTTGGTGTTTTTTAAATAATTCTACACTTTGCGGCGTCAATGTTTTATAAAACCGTATCGATGCGGGGTTTCCGCCGATTTTGTGTTGACGGCAAAAGCTGACAACTATATAATGTATATAAAAATCAAAGGAGGCACTTATGCGAACGGAGGAAAAAGTATTTTTCGGAATCGGAACGGCATCGTTTTTGCTTATGCTCTCGGACCTGCTTCTTGAGGTCTTTTCCGCATCGCTTTTTATAGGCTCTAAGCGGCTTGTTTCTTATATCGGTATACTTATTATAATATGTGCCGTCAGTTTCACGACCTTTTGCTTTCTTGTTGTCAAAAATCACCGAGGCCGTTTTAAAAGCAAAGTAGCACGGATTTTTTTAAGAGTACTTTCGATAATAATTTGTATAATGCTTTGTCTTGCCGGTCTTACAATCGACGGAATTCTATATACCGATACCGTAAAAAAAGCCACATCGGATGACAAGCGTCATACTATTATAGTAGACAGCGAACCCGGCTCGGGCGAATGGAATATGACCGTTTACAGACGATACTCCCCTTTTCTTATGTCCGCTCGCGGAAACGGAAAAAAAGTCGTTGATATGGCAGACGAGAACGGAGATATAGACGTTGTATGGACTGACGGCGGCTGTCTTGTAAGTTACAAGGCTTATAAAACCGATGCAACAAGCGTTGATGACACCGAAACCGTAACGCTGCGATTTTTTTACAATGAAAAATCAGGCAAATAATTAACAGCTGCTTATAAGAGGTGTTTTTATGTGGCTCGTTTTAGCATTTTTATCTGCCGGATTTGCCGGAATAACGGCAATCCTTGCTAAGATTGGCTTACGGAACGTCAACTCAAATCTTGCCACGGCTCTGCGCACAATAGTTGTGCTGTTGTTTTCGTGGCTGATGGTTTTTATTGTCGGATCAGCATCCGAAATAAAGGATATAAGCGTCAAAACGTTTATATTTTTGATTTTATCGGGACTGTCCACCGGGGCTTCTTGGCTTTGCTATTTTAAGGCTTTGCGTCTCGGCGACGTAAACAAGGTAACTCCAATCGATAAGTCAAGTACGGTACTTACAATGATACTCGCCCTGATTTTTCTCGGAGAAAAGCTGACCGCAGTTAAAATAATAGGTATGGTTCTTATCGGCACAGGAACATTTCTTATGATAGAAAAGAAAAAAACAGATAATTCCTCCGCCGACAAAAGGAGTGGAGCTTCGCTTGTATATGCCATGTTCTCCGCTGTTTTTGCGGCCTTAACATCGATTTTCGGAAAAATCGGCATAGAGAACGTTGAATCAAATCTCGGCACGGCGATAAGAACCATAGTTGTTCTTCTGATGGCGTGGATTTTGGTCTTTGCGGAAAAGAAGCAGAGCGAAATTAGGGGCATTGATAAAAAGAGCTGGCTGTTTTTGGCCCTTTCGGGGTTCACCACAGGCGGCTCATGGCTTTGCTATTACGGAGCACTGAAAAACGGCCCAGCAAGCATCATTGCACCGATAGACAAATTGAGCATCGTTGTAACCGTAGCCTTTTCATATATAATATTAAAAGAAAAGCTTTCAAAAAAAGCTTTTCTGGGACTTGTGCTGATAGTGGCGGGTACTCTGTCGCTTCTTATTAAATACTGATTGAAACGGAGACTTATATGTACGGACTTTTGGGTGAAAAATTAGGTCACAGCTTTTCGCCGCAGATACATGCTCTGCTCGGCGATTATGAATACAGATTGTTTGAGAAGCAAAAGAATGAGCTTGACGACTTTTTTAAAAACAGAAATTGGGATGGCATAAATGTTACAATTCCGTATAAAAAAGCCGTCATCCCCTATCTCGACCGTCTTTCGCCCTCCGCCGAGAAAATAGGGAGCGTAAACACGATAGTTGCCGAAAAGGACGGCACGCTCACGGGATATAACACGGATTACGACGGGTTTTCATATTTAATTGATGTTTCCGGAATATCGGCAGAAAACAAAAAATGTCTCGTTTTGGGTTCCGGCGGCGCATCTTTAACGGTGATAGCGGTGCTGAAGGATAAAAAAGCGCGCGAAATTGTCAATATTTCACGCTCGGGAGAAAACAATTACGAAAATATCGACAGACATTTTGACGCGGACATAATCGTAAACACAACGCCAGTGGGAATGTATCCGAACAATTTGAAATCGCCTTTATCGCTTGACGGATTTAAAAATCTTTCCGGTGTTCTGGATATAGTGTATAATCCGCAAAAGACCAAGCTGATACTTGACGCCGAAAAGCGAAATATCAAAGCGCTGAGCGGTCTTTCGATGCTTGTTGCTCAGGCCAAAAGAGCTGCCGAGTTGTTTTTGAATACAAAAATACCCGACAGTAAAAATGACGATATATATCATAAGCTCTCACTTGAGATGAAGAATATTATTTTAATAGGTATGCCCGGTTCCGGCAAAACGACTGTCGGAAAAAGAATCGCCGAGGCCTTGAACCGCGACTTTATAGACACGGATGAAATGATAGTAAAGAACGTCGGCAAACCCATTCCCGACATATTTGCAAACGGCGGTGAAAAGCTCTTCAGAAAATATGAGCACGAGGCAGTGCTTGCGGCGGGCAAGCTCAGCGGCAAGGTAATTTCAACAGGCGGCGGAGTCGTTGTAAACGATGATAACTTCGACGCTCTGAAACAAAACGGGACAATAATCTTTTTAAACCGCAGCACCTCTTATCTGCCGACAGACGGCAGGCCGCTGTCGCAGAGCAACGACCTTAACGAGATGCTCAAAAAAAGGCTCCCGCTTTACAGAAAATTCTGTGATATTGAGGCGGACGGAAATGACACGATAGAAAATGTTGCGAACAATATTTTAAAGGAGCTGCAAAATGAAAATACTTGTAATTAACGGTCCGAACATCAATATGCTCGGCATAAGAGAGCCTGCGATTTACGGCGACAGGAATTACGAGGCCCTCATAAATCAGATAAACGTCTGGGGCGCAGAGCTTCACGCCGAGGTTGAATGCTATCAATCGAACCACGAGGGCGATATAGTAGACAAAATACAGGATGCATTGGGTAAATTCGACGGTATAGTCATAAATCCGGCGGCATACACACACACAAGCGTTGCAATACTCGACACGCTGAAGGCTGTTTCCATCCCGGCTTGCGAGGTACACATTTCGGACGTTAACGAACGCGAGAAATTCAGACATATTTCATACGCCGGTATGGCGTGCGAGGCGCACTTTATAGGGCTCGGATTTGACGGATACAAAAAAGCTATGGAATATCTGTGCGAAAAGTACAAGTAAAAAAGCATAAAATAAACGGGGCTGTAAGGCTGAGCGTTCATAAGGAAGTATTGGTTTCTCGCATAAAAATCTCTTATGCTTTTGTCAAAAAGCCTCGCAAGGCGACAGCCTTGCTTCATTTCTTGACTTCGGCATAAAAAATTTTTATAGCTATGAAACTGCGGAGCACTTCAAAATTATATATTTTTGATACAAGAAAATGCATCCCTCAGATAAGTTTGGGCTTATCTGAGGGGTTATGCAAAAAGATGTTATTTTGAAGCAATACTGCCTTATAAGCACTCAGCCAAGACGTATGGTTTTACGGCTCCGTTTTAATTTTTACACATAAAAAACTCTTTGCGTTTATTCCACGCCGCGGTACAAAAGTCCGCGTGTAAATTCAATTTCGGGCGAAGAACCGTTTTGATACGCTTTGAGCACCGAGCTTATCTGTTCTTTATCCTCGGTTGTAAACTCCAAAAGCACAAAATCCGCGTTTTTGACTTCGCTCATTCTGTCAGCCATATATATGGGTCTTGAATTGAACAGTTCGGAAAATCCATTTGTACAGCGAACCGGAAATTCAATGCCCTTTCTGTCGCGTAAAAAGGATTTTCCGCCGCACTCGCGACAGCTTTTCCCGTTTTTTACCGGACAATTTCTTGTGAGCATAAGCGGTACTCTGCCGTAGACGCAAACACCGCGCCGACATTCTCCCTCAAGCGCAGTCAGCTGTTTCAAAGTCATTTCATATGAGAGCACACATTCCGCCGCTCCGAGCTTTTGAATTTCGGACAGAGAAACCGAGTTAAAAATATTCAAAAACGGCCCGCCTATTATCTGAACACCCGCCTTTTTTGCCGCTGCAACCGAATCGAGCGTATTGCAAAGGGCATACCTTGCGCCGCTTTTTATAAGCCTCTTTACAATCTCGTCAAAATTACCGAATATACCCCTCGGCAAAACTGCACCTGCGGAATACTTTTCAAAAAGCTCCGGCCTTGAAGACAGCGGAATAAAAAGCTTATCACATTTCACATTTTGGGGAATGGCTGATGTATCGCGGAACGAAATATACGTCTGCGGCTTTTTATTCGGCTTGCGATTTTGAAAAATAATATTAGCTTTGTTTATGCGGTACGGTGCTCGTTCTTTAAGCCGTTCGGCAAGGCGAAGCAGAGCCTCCCTGCGGAGCGCATTCATTTCGGCTGCCGATACACTCAAGCCATCGTCTATACAGATGTCGGCATCGCCGAATGAAAATACGGTTCCGCCGCATTTTTTAAGTCTCAAAAGAGCCTCTTCTTTGGTAAAAGGTCTGTTTACGGCTTTTTGCGGCAAGCTTTCGGATAAAACAGTAACGCTTAAATCATTTGCGGAAGCCGTAAGGCTGATTTTCTTATCGGATTTCACAGAGAGAACAAAATACACCCTGTAAACCGCACGCTCTTTTTCGTAAATACGCTCATATTTTTTGAAAAGCGAGGCAGTAGCAGAGGTTACATTTTCCTTTTCACGGAAACCGAACATATTTCTGCCCAGAGCATTTTCGTAATATCCCTTTGTAAATCCGGAGCGTGAAAACAGGGAGCAAAGATCTTCGGAATTCTCGCTTGAATACTCCCCCGACAACGAATTTTTCAGAGCAGTAACAGCGGCTGCGACATACTCGGGACGTTTCATTCTGCCTTCTATCTTAAATGACGATATTCCCGTTTTAGACAGTATCGGTGCGTACTCGATAAGCGATAAATCCTTTAAGCTCAAATCATGCCCCGTTCCGTTTTCCGCCGCAAAAGGAAGCCGGCAGGGCTGAGCGCACAGACCGCGGTTGCCGCTTCGCGACCCTAAAAACGCACTCAAGAGACATTGCCCGGAAACGCACATACAAAGCGCACCGTGGACGAACATTTCAAGCTCAATCGGTGAGTTTTCGCACAGATATTTAATCTCGTCTTTTGATAATTCGCGAGGCAAAACAGCTCTTGAGAATCCTAAATCGGCAAGAGTACGTATGCCGTCCAACGTTCCCACCGACATTTGGGTGGAGGCGTGCAGCTCTATATCGGGACAAATATCCTTTACAACGCGCAAAACACCGAGGTCCTGCAAAATAAGCGCATCTGCACCGCTTTTGCAGATACGCCTGACGCTTTCCTTAAGCTCCGACATTTCACTGTCTTTAACAAGAGTATTTAAGGTTATATGAACTTTAACATTTCTTTCGTGGCAAAAATCCACCGCGCGCTGCAAATCGTCCCCTGAAAAATTCGAGGCGTTTCTGCGCGCGTTAAAGTTGCCGGTGCCGAAATACACGGCGTCCGCTCCGCTTCTTACCGCGGCAGTTAATGCTTCAAAGCTACCTGCGGGAGCCAATATCTCGGGCTTTATCATTTAGCGGAATCCGGCTCTTTTTCGGAAGAGAACAGATTTATCTGCGCCGCTCCGGCTTTTTGCTCTGTTTTAAGGCGGTCTATCTCGCGCTTATAGAAGTCTCTTTCTGACTTCGACTGAGACGCGTCCTCAAGATAATCCTTTATCTGGGCACGGAGATTATCGGCGCTCTGCTCTGCCTTTTTAGCACTGTTGGCATAATCAAGTGCTATCAAAACAGCCGCCTGATTCGTTGAAATAAACGGATTTGCAGCGCGAAGCTCTTTCATCTTTTCGTCGATTTCGGCAGCGAGCATAGTAGTATATTCGGGAGTCTCCTCAGTCGTGAGAGCATAGTCAACTCCGGCAATAGTTACTTTAACCTTGTTTTTTTCCAAGACATTCACACCCCTGTTTTTATTACAAGCATTATTATACTTTATATTTCAAAAAACTGCAACATCATATTTTGCGGTAGACAAGTATACCGAATTCGGCACTAACCGAAAGCTTTTCCAGCTCCTCTACCCTCTTTTGTTCTTTAACTCCGGTTTTGTAATAGTAAGGAGTCATTTTAAAAAGAGAAGATATATCCTCGCCTGAATTTAAATCGAATTTGTATTTTACGTCGATTCTGTCTGTAAAATCAAAGCCGTCAAGGTATGTGTCCGAAACCTCATTTTTATAAGGTGTATCATATGCGGCGCACTTTAACTCCCACAGATGATTTTCAAGTGGTATCACCATTATAAAAGCAGCATCTTTTTTCAATACTCTTTTAAATTCGGCACCGCAGTACGGCGAAAAAATTTCGAGTAAAATATCAATGCTCGAATCCGCAAACGGAAGAGAAAAAGAACTCGCCACCGCAAAATCGACATTTTTGGCGCATTTTGCGGCAACGGTCAGCTCGTCCTTGGAAATATCCGTACCGAAAACCGAAGAAAGCGGCAACACATCGGCAACAGCCTTTGTGTAATACCCCTCACCGCAGCCGCAGTCAAGCACATTTCCCTTTTGGGCGGCGTACTTCTGTACTGTATCGCACAGAGCACGTCTCAGCGGCTCATAATATCCTTTGGACAAAAATTCTCTGCGCGAATCCGTCATAAGGCGATTATCACCGTGATTTTTTCGACTGCTGCCCGTCAGCAAATTGACATAACCGCTCTTTGCAATATCAAAATTATGTCTGTTTTCGCAAATATAACTTTTTTCGTTTTTTACAAGTGGTTTTTTGCACACAGGGCAAATAAATCCGATATTATTCTTCACAATGCTTCTCCAAATAAATTTCGTCCAACAGCTTTTTGCCTGTTTCCGTTCTGAAAATATTTTTTCTTGCCGCACTTACGGCTTTTTTGTCTAGTGAATCCTCAAATGCGTTTACGATAAAATCCGCTTCAATCAAAATTCTGTAATCCGGTGACATATCATCGGTATATGTGTGGTGATGCGCCACAAGATAACACACACGTTCAATATCGTCCTTAGAAAAGCCGAGAGAGGTCATAAGTTTACGAGCTTCACTCGGTCCCTCCTTTTCCTGATAAGTGCCTGCCGTACTGCCGTATTTTTTCTCACAAATATGTATTCCGATATCGTGCACCGCGGCAGCAGAAAGTAAAATATCCTTTATTTTTCCGTCTGTTTTTTCTCCGTCGGCAATCAGTTCGGAAAAAGCACGCACCTTAAGCATATGGTTAATGCGTTTTACGTCTCCGTTTAAATATTTGATCATTTCGCGCGTAAGTTCTTTGTTCATTTCATTCACCGAATTTATAATACAACCGTTAAAGCAAAATAGCAATAGTCGGCGTTGACAAACAAAGTTTAAAAATGTATAATATCTAAGCATTCAGCCGGAATTCAATACATTTTCGTGCGAACAGCGGACTGTTATGCTGTGTTTCGCAAGAATAACAAAGTAAAAGAATCAAATATATCGGGGTGTAGCGCAGTTGGGCGAAGAGGTTCGCCGCGTCCTGCGGACGATTCAGGCGAAGCTCTGAGGTGAAAAAACAACGAGCAATGCGACGCGCTCCAAGCGAGCAGTGCGACTATGTTTTTGAGGGAAGCGCAGCGGACTGTTATGCTGTGTTTTGCAAAAATAACAAAGTAAAAAAATCAAATATAACGGGGTGTAGCGCAGTTGGTAGCGCGCCTGCTTTGGGAGCAGGATGCCGGGGGTTCGAGTCCCTTCACTCCGACCAAAATTTTGACCGAAAGCGGAAAATAATCTCTGCTTTCGGTCATTTTTATATATTTTTAATTGAGAAGCCGGTTTTAAAATTCAAAGCTGCTTTGATATACGTATTTATATATAAAATGTTAATTTCCGCATTCAATGCTTATCTTATTAAATATTGCGAGAATATCGTCTATCGACGTATTCTTTTTATCCTCGCCCGCCTTATCAAGTATGATATTGCCCCTGTCCATCATAACAAGGCGTGAGCCGTACTCCACGGCATAGCGCAGATTATGCGTTACCATAACAGCCGTAAGTTTTTTCTGCTTAACTACTTTATCGGTAAGCTCCATAATTATTTCCGCGGTCTTGGGGTCAAGTGCGGCGGTGTGCTCATCAAGGATAAGGAAGTCTATCGGTGTCAGCGTTGCCATAACAAGTGAAACCGCCTGACGTTGTCCGCCCGACAGCGAGCCCATTTTCACGTGCAATTTATCCTCAAGTCCGAGACCGAGCGACGAAAGCTGTTCGCGGTAAAAATCATATCGTTTTTTATTGAGCGCAAATGACAAACCGAAGGGCTTTCCTTTATTGTCGGCAAGCGACATATTTTCGAGTATCGTCATATTCGGGCAATTGCCCATTGAGGGATTTTGGTACACTCTGCCGATATAGGCATAGCGTTCAAAATCTTTTTTCTTATTCACGCACTTGCCGTTTATAAGAACTTCGCCTGCGTTTACGGGTATGCTTCCGCATATTATATTCAGCATGGAGGTTTTTCCGCTGCCGTTTGAGCCTATTACGGAGACGAATTCCCCGTCATTTACGGTAAAATTAAAATCGTCGAAAAGGCACATCTCCGTAACGAGCCCAGGATTATATATTTTTGAAATATGCTTAAGCTCCAACATTTTTCTTCACCGAGCCTTTCTGAAGATTGCCGAGAACAAGTATTGCCAGGAACAAAACAGCCGTTATAAGCTTCAAAAGATTTGCAGGCAAGCCGAGGCTTATTGCAATTTGTATGCAAGCTTTGTAAATTACGCTGCCGAATATTACGGCGGTGGTGCCCTTTATAAAGCTTACGCGCCTGAAAAGCGTTGTTCCTATAATCACCGCTGCGAGGCCGAACACTATCTGACCGGTTCCCATCGTCGCGGAAAACGAGCGCTGCTCCTGACAGGCAACGGCACCCGAAAGAGCCACAAGAGCGTTCGATATTACAAGTCCGATTATTTTTATTGTGCCCTTGTCCTTTGAGAGAGAGGTTACAAGTACGCTGTTATCGCCTACCGCGCGAAGCAAAAAGCCGTTTTTTGTCTTAAAATAAAGGTCAAGAAGCACCTTACAGACTATCATCAGAATTGCGGAAACGATAAGTTTTCTTAAAATAAGCGACATCGACCCGAAAACCGACATTGTAGCGGGAGATGTAAATATAGTATCTTTTTCACGCGCGATTGAAAGATTCGAACCGGCTATCTGCAGATTTATTGAAAATAAAGCCGTCATTGTTATAATACCCGAAAGCAGGTCGCGTACCTTCAAACGGACGTGGATAAATCCCGTGACAAATCCGGCGAGAGCTCCGACAAGAAAAGATATTAAAAGAGCAAGATACGGATTTACGCCCTTTACAAGTAAAACAGCCGTTACGGCAGCTCCCAAAGGGAAACTGCCGTCTACGGTGAGATCGGGAAAATCCAATATTTTATATGTAATATATACGCCGAAGGAGAGAAGAGCGTATATAAAGCCTTGAGTTAACGTGCTTATAATAAGATCCAGCATTCTTTTACACTACCTTATTTACATTCTATTGCCTTTGCGGCTACATCCGACGGAACGGTAATTCCCATAGCGCTTGCTGCGTCGGAATTTATATATGTGCTGTACTCGGTCACTGTTTCGTACGGAATATCGGAAGCCTTAGCTTCTCCCTTTAAAATTTGAGCGGCAAGCTTACCTGCCATTTTGCCGAGCTCCACATAATCGATACCGGCAGACGCCACACAGCCTTTTTTAACCTGCTCAATTTCGCTACCGTATACGGGAATACCAGCGGCATTTGTCTTTTCAAGTATTGACGGAAGAACGCCTACAACATTATTGTCGGTAAGGTTTGTGATGCAATCAACCTTCTTGTTTATAAGAGTATCGGCAGCCTGTGTAACGGACGCCTGATCGGCAACGCCTATGGCTTCGATAGTAAATCCGTAGTTGCCTGCTTTTTCTTTATACTCGGCGATTGCTGATACCGAATTCGGTTCGCTTGTTGTGTAAATGATACCGATTGTTTTTGCATCAGGCTGGAGTTTTCTTATAAGCTCAAGCTGCGGGTCAACGGGAAGCTTATCCGAAACGCCCGTGATGTTGCCTGTTGTAAGACCTGCTTCACCGGGGTCTGTTATGGCGTTGAATACAACCGGAATGTTCTTATCCTCTGCCGCAGCGTAGCAAGCTGTTGCCGAGGGGGTTGCTATGGCGCACATAAGCGCGACCTTTTTGGAAGAGAAGTTATTGGCAATCTGTGTTGCGGTGGCATTGTCAAACGAAGCATTCTGATAATCTATTGTGTAATCCTCACCTTCTGTGAGTCCGGCCTCCTTAAGACCGAGAAGGAAGCCCTCGCGGCAATTATCAAGCGAGGCGTGCTCACCGTACTGACTGATGCCTATTACCGGAACCTTGTCTTTTTTCGCCGTACAGCCTACGAAGAATATTGTTATTGCCGCTAAAATTATCGCTACCGTTATTTTTACTTTTTTCATAATGATGACTCCTTAATTTTTAAAATAAATCAGTGTACAATGTTATATTTTAAAAATCGCCATCGTCTTAAATAATATTTCATTCTTTTCTCCTTAATAAGCAAATAAAAAAAGCCTTATCCCATATATGGGACAAGACTTTGAATCCTGCGGTACCACCCAAATTGCCGGATAAACCGACCGCTCGTTTCTTATACTTACATATAAGCCGCTCTGATAACGGGTACGGAACCCGTCGGCCGCTACTCGCAAACGCTTTCGTGCCGCCCTCATAAGTCCATTCGCTGTACTCTCCCCTGCGGTATTTCCACCGACAACCGCTCTCTGCAAGCTTTAAGTAAAGCTACTCTTCTTAATCACAGGTTTTTTAGATGTTGCCACAATGTTATCACGCCGTTCTTTCTTTGTCAAGAAAAAATTACAAATATTTTTAAATCGTTATTTATGGGGCAAAATGTCTTATATCGGTACATATCACGAAAAATGCTTTGCTTTGCGGAATAATTAAATAAATACAAGGCAAAAATCTTGATTTTAGTGAGACATTGTGCTAAAATGTACGAATAATATCGTCAAGAATACCTGTGATTTAGCAATAATTGGTTATTTGAGACAATAATATAAAAAGACTTCTATGTCTTTTAAAAAAAATTCACAAATTAACAGGGGGTCTATCATTTGACCAAGTACATCATCAAGCGCATAGCAATGGGCTTGCTCAGCATTTTCATTGTTGCCACGCTGACGTTTTTCCTTATGAACCTTGTTCCCGGCGGTCCGTTCGTTGCGGAAAAATCCATAAGCAAGGCTGCACAGGAAGCTCTCGCAGCAAAATACGGATTGGACAAGCCTTTATTTGAGCAATATATAACCTATATTACCGATTTTATCAAGGGCGATATGGGCGTAAGCTTACGTCAAAGAGGAAGAACCGTATCGGACATTATTTTTTCTAAATTCCCCGTATCGGCAAAACTCGCCGGAATAGCTGTTCTCGTCTCTCTTCTTGTAGGCATACCGCTCGGATGTCTTTCGGCATACAACCGAGGTAAATTTGCCGATAACTTTATTATAGTACTCGCGACGTGCGGTATCGCAATACCGAGCTTTATAATCAGCGTAATTTTACTGTATACATTCGGCAGCAAGCTGAATCTGCTGCCAACGGTAGGTCTTAACACGCTGTCATCATATATAATGCCGGTGACGGCGCTGTCGGTTTACCCGACGGCATATATAACGCGGCTTATGCGCTCAAGTCTTTTGGACGTTATGGGGCAGGATTATATAAGAACGGCAAAAGCCAAGGGCCTTTCAAACTTCAAAATACTCTTCAAGCATGCTCTCAGAAACGCAATACTCCCCGTAATAACATACGTCGGACCAATGCTCGCAAGCCTTATGACGGGTTCGTTTATAGTAGAACAGATATTTGCAATACCCGGTCTCGGCCGTGAATTTGTTTCGGCCATAGTCAACCGCGACTACACCATGATAATGGGAACAACAATTGTCCTTGCGACACTTATCATAGTTGCAAACGTCATAGTTGACATACTGTATAAAATAATCGACCCGAGAATCAAACTTAAGTAAGGAGCGGCATCGCCGATGAACAAAAAATTTCCGAGTCTGCATTTGAAGGCAGACGATTTTATACCGGCTACAACGACGGAAAAAGAAAACCTTGTTGTAATGCGAGACAGCGTCAACTTTTGGAAGGACGGCTTCAGACGTCTGCGTAAAAACAAGGTTGCCATGATAAGTCTTGTCTTTATTTTACTGATAGTGGTTTTTGCTTACATTCTCCCCAGCTTTTGGCCATACAGCTATGAGCAGCAAATAAAATACAGCGAGAACCTCTCCCCGTTTCAGTACAGCGAAACAGAACAGGCGCAAATAGACGCGGGTCAAAAGGTATTTCCTCACATCTGCGGAACGGATAAGCTCGGCAGAGACTTTGCCGTTCGCCTTATGATGGGCACAAGAATAAGCCTTACGGTAGGTCTTGTGTGCGCAGCGCTGGTTCTTATAGTCGGCTCGCTGTTCGGTGCAATAGCCGGTTTTGCCGGCGGTTGGGTCGATAATATAATGATGCGTTTTACCGACATTTTATATACCATTCCCGATATACTTTTAATAATTCTGCTTGCAACCTCACTAAAGCCGCGACTCGAAGCGCTCTCTGCAAATCCGGGTTTTACTTGGATGCAGAGAATGGGACCTAACCTTATAGCAATATTCCTTGTATTCGTTTTGATATACTGGGTAGGTATGGCAAGAATAACACGTTCTCAAATACTTGTACTCAAGGAGTCCGAATACGTTACCGCGGCAAGAGCACTCGGTGCAAGCAATTCGCGTATAATCAGAAAGCACCTTTTGACGAACTGCATAGGTACTCTTATAGTAACAACCACGCTTCAGATACCCTCCGCAATATTTACCGAAAGCTATTTGAGTTTCCTCGGACTCGGCGTTACGGCTCCCATGCCGTCGCTCGGTTCTCTTGCCACGGAGGCCGTAAAGGGTATGAACACTTATCCATATCTGCTGTTTTTACCGGCGCTATTGATAAGCGTTATCATACTTGCCTTTAACCTTCTCGGAGACGGGCTGCGCGACGCGTTCGACCCGAAGCTCAAGAACTAAAGGAGGGTAAATATTTTGAGTGAAAAACTTTTGGAAATAAAAGACGAGAAGCTGTCGTTCTTTACTCCCGCAGGCGAAGTCAAAGCACTTAACGGCGTTTCGTTTTCGATGGATGAAGGCGAGGTTCTCGGAATAGTCGGTGAATCGGGTTCGGGAAAATCCGTCACGGCATATTCAATAATGGGGCTTACCGCCTACCCGGGCAAGCTTATAGGCGGAACAATCAGATTTAACGGTCACGAAATTGAAAAGATGACCGATAAGGATTTCAGAAAGATAAGAGGGAACGAGGTTTCCATAATATTTCAGGACCCTATGACGAGCCTTAATCCCGTTTACACAATAGGTAACCAGATAACAGAGGTTATAAGGCTGCATACGGATAAAGACAAAAAACAGGCATATGAGCGCGCTAAGGAGCTTTTGGAGCTTGTAGGTATTAACGAGCCTACCAAGCGTCTTAAACAGTATCCGCACGAGCTTTCGGGCGGTATGCGCCAGAGAGTTATGATTGCCATAGCTCTTGCCTGCGAGCCGAAGCTTTTAATAGCCGACGAACCTACAACGGCTCTTGACGTCACAATTCAGGCGCAGATACTTGACCTTATGCAGGATTTGCGTAAAAAGCTCGGAATGAGCATAATTATGATAACTCACGACCTTGGCGTTGTCGCGAGTATGTGCGAAAAAATTGCAGTTATGTATGCGGGTCATATAGTTGAATACGGCACGGCAGACGAGATATTTTATGAGCCGAAGCACGAATACACAAAGGGTCTTATAAAATCCATTCCGAAGCTGAATGTCGAAAGTAAGGAAAGGCTTGTACCGATTGAAGGGCAGCCGGTCGATCTTCTCAACCCGCCGGCAGGGTGTCCGTTTGCACCGAGATGTTCAAAATGCATGAAGATATGCTTAAAGCAAATGCCGCCGAAAACGGTTTTAAGCGACACACATTACAGCCATTGCTGGCTGCTTCAAAAAGAAGAATTTGAGGAAGGAGAGAAAGACTGTGAGTGACGATAAAAAGCTCATAGAAGTACAGCACTTGCAGCAGTACTTTCCTGCCGGAGGCAGAGGCAAAAAGAAAAAATACGTTCAGGCGGTAGACGATGTTTCGTTTTATATAAAAAAAGGCGAAACTCTCGGACTCGTCGGCGAATCCGGCTGCGGTAAAACCACAGTAGGGCGCACTCTTTTAAGGCTTTACGAGCCCACAGACGGAACAATAATATATGACGGAGACGTCATATTTGACAAAAAGAAAAAAATCGCGGTGAATATGCTCCCCTATCGAAGAAAGATGCAGATGGTATTTCAGGACCCGTATGCGAGTCTTGACCCGCGTATGACGATAGGAGATATTGTCGGCGAAGCTATTGATATTCATCATCTTGCCGCCAACAAAAAGGAAAGACGCGACAAAATCATATCGCTTCTTGAGACCGTCGGTCTTAACAGCGAGCACGCCAACCGCTATCCGCACGAGTTTTCGGGCGGTCAGAGACAGCGCGTCGGCATAGCGAGAGCTCTTGCGGTAAATCCGGAATTTATCGTATGCGACGAGCCTGTATCGGCTCTTGACGTTTCAATCCAGGCACAAGTCGTCAATATGTTTGAGGATTTGCAGAACGAGCTCGGTCTCACCTACCTTTTCATAGCGCACGATTTAAGCGTCGTAAGACATATTTCAAACCGTATAGGCGTAATGTATCTCGGCAAGCTCGTTGAGCTCGCCGACAGCTACGAGCTTATAACACACAGCGCGCATCCATACACTAAGAGCCTTATTTCGGCTATACCGGAGGCGGATCCGATAATTGCACGCTCCTCTAACAGAATTCCTCTTGAGGGCGATGTTCCGAGTCCGCTGAATCCCCCGAGCGGATGCCGTTTCAGGACCCGTTGCCCGTATGCCGACGGCCTTTGCGCCGAAAAATGCCCGGAGCTTCGCGAAATCTCGGCAGGCCATTTTGCAGCTTGCCATCACCTTGACAAGGTAAAATAGTTGTTTATTGTGCATCTGGAGCACAATGGATATATTTTTAAGCAGCGCGAGTTGCTATAAGAAGGAGATGTATTTAATGAAAACCAAAAGACTTATTGCTGCGATACTCGCAGTTGTCATGTGTCTGTCGGCAATGGCACTCCTGAGTTCATGCGGCAACAGCAAAAAGGACGACGCCGGTATAACGGTTCAGATAGGACCTAACCCCGAAACGCTCGATCCCGCTCTTAACAGTGCTGTTGACGGCGGCAATATGCTCATCACGCTCTATGAGACGCTTCTCATAATTGATGAGGACAACAAGGTTCAGCCCGGTCAGGCTGAAAAGTACACTGTAAGCGATGACGGTCTTACTTGGACTTTCACAATGCGTGACGGTCTTAAATGGTCTGACGGCACCGAGCTTAACGCCAAGGACTTTGAGTATACCTTTAAGCGCCTTACAAACACAGAGCTTGCCGCTCCCTATGCCGAGACTGTTATCGGTATGGTTGAGGGCTATCAGGACGCTATCGGCAATCCGGATAAAGACGGTAAGCCCACCACTACTCCCGATCCCAACAAGCTCAACGTTGTAGCAAGCGAGGACGGCAAAACTCTTACAGTCAAGCTTGCTTACCCCTGCTCTTACTTTGACAAAATCGTTGCATTCGGCACTATGAGCCCCGTACAGAAGGCTACCGTTGAAGCTAACGGTGACTCTTGGGCTACAAAACCCGATACTTATGTCTGCAACGGTCCGTACATGATTACCGAATGGACTCCCCGTGAGCGCATTGTATGCAAAAAGAACCCGAACTACAAAGGTGGTTGGGATTCAAAGCGCATAGTTAACAACAAGCTCACATTCTTGCTTCTCGAAAACTCAAGTGCTTCCTTCACCGCATACAACAGCGGCGAGGCTCAGCTCATTAAGGATGTTCCCACCGAGGAAATCCCGACTCTCAAGAAGGCTGCTGACGGCGGAGAATTCTATGTTGACACCATTCTCGGCACCTACTATCTCAGCATGAACCTTAACAAGGCTCCCTTCAACAACAAGAATGTCCGCAAGGCTCTTAACCTTGCAATTGACCGCGACTACATTGCAAACACCATAATGCAGGGCACATACTCCCCCGCCTATAACTTTGCAGGTCCCGGCGTTGTTGATAACGAGGGTATGTTCTTCGATAACGCAGTTAAGGAAAACGGCGGAGAGACCTATATCAGCAAGGATTATCAGGCTAATCTCGAGGAGGCTAAAAAGGCTCTCGCAGAGGCAGGATATCCCGACGGTAAGGGCTTCCCGACCATCACCTACTCAACAAACGATGCAGGTTACCACAAGGCTGTTGCAGAGTATCTCCAGAGTGCTTATGCTCAGCTCGGTATCACTATGAAGATTGACATTGTTGAATGGTCTTCATTCACTCCTCAGCGTCGTGCAGGCAATTACGATATGGCTCGCAACGGCTGGGTAATGGACTATAACGACGCCTCAAATATGCTTGATCTCTTCACTTCTACCAACGGCAACAACGACGGTAAATACAACAGCTCTGCTTTTGACGCTGACATTGCTAACTCTAAGGTTGCAGACTCCGCAGCTCACTTTGCGGCTCTCCACGCGGCTGAAAAGACCATGATGGAAGATTACGCCTGCATCCCCGTTGCTTATTACAATGACTTCTGGCTCCAGAAGCCCGAGCTTAAGGGCGTATGGCACAGCCCGTACGGCTATTGGTACTTCCAGTATGCTACCCTTGAGAAGTAATTTCTCTTAAGACACTAAGCGCAAAAACAGATCGCCCGTATCGTTTAAGGTACGGGCGGTTTTTATATGCTTGAAAAGATAATAGCCGTATGTTAAAATCATTTTGTACCGAAAAGGCATAATTTTTTCAGATAGGAATGAATAAGATGAGTGTTATTGACAGATTTTTAAGATACGTCGAATTCGAAACGACCTCAAACGAAAACAGCGAGAGCATACCGTCAACGGAAAAACAAACAGTTCTTGCGGATTACCTTGTAAAAGAGCTGAAAAGCATAGGTGTAAGTGACGCTTACCGTGATAAATACGGTTATGTTTACGGACATATACCTGCGACAAAAGGATTTGAGAATCTTCCCAAAATCGGATTGATTTCTCATATGGACACGTCTCCCGATGTCAGCGGAAAAGATGTCAAAGCAAAAATAATAAAATTTGACGGCACAAATGCGCCGATGATAGATGCCAAATATTCGGGCGAGGATATTATAGTTACCGACCACACCACCCTACTCGGCGCAGACGACAAGGCGGGCATTGCCGAAATAACAGAGGCGTGTTGTGAGCTTTGCGGTGACAGCACTCTTAGTCACGGCAAAATTTCAATTTGTTTTACACCCGATGAAGAAATAGGCAGTGGTGCCGACAAATTTGATTTTGAAACTTTCGACGCGGATTTTGCATATACCGTTGACGGCGGAGAGCTTGGCGGAATAGAATATGAAAACTTCAACGCGGCAGGTGCAAAAATAACCTTCAACGGAGTCAACACGCATCCCGGCTCGGCTAAAAACAAGATGAAAAACGCCGTTTTGTATCTTGCTGAATTTATAAATATGCTTCCTGCCGCCGAAGCTCCCGCGCACACCGAAAATCGCGAGGGATTTTATCACGTTTCATCGGTTAACGGCAACGAGAGCAAGGCAACTCTTCATATGATAATCAGAGATCACAACAAGCAAAGCTTTGCAAAGCGCAAGGAATTTATTACCGTACTTGTTGAATTTTTCAACCGCAAATACGGAGAAAACACGGTTTCGGCTAAAATTAAAGACAGCTATTACAATATGCTTGATGTCATTAAAGAGCATATAGACATAGTAGAACGAGCAAAAAAAGCAATGCGTAAAGCCGGTGTGGAGCCGCAAATTACACCGATACGCGGCGGAACCGACGGTGCAAGGCTTTCGTTTGAGGGTCTGCCCTGCCCCAACCTTTCAACCGGTGGAATGAACTTCCACAGTATTTATGAAGCAATACCTGTAAATGCTATGCTCAAGATGGTTGAGGTCATTAAAAACTTAGTAAGCGAATAAAGAAAAAGTCCCGTGAAGTTTACTCTCCTTCACGGGACTGCTTTTATGTATTATTTTTATAACTGCGGTATTCTCTTTCTATCCAAGCCATTAACAGATTAACTATCCGCCTTTGCTCGTCATAAGACAATTCTCTGTCCTTTTCTACATGATACCACTTATTTAAACACCCTCGACAGCAGCAGGCGCAGGCATGCTGAGCCTTAAACACGGGGTGACCGCGCATCGGCGTTTGCTTGCCGTCGTTTGGTATAACCGCCGGTGCAAGACGTTTCTTTATAAAATCCTCCGCATGGCTTTTTACGGTATCCAAGCCTTTTTTGTCGATATAATTTATATCCTCATCGGACAGATGAAATTTAGCTCTGAAAGCAGATTTTTGAAGCCTTGAGAGTGCTTCGTCAACAGTCAACCGAAAACTCCTCTTTTCAGTAAAAATCAAGATAAGCATACACCTTTTTGACTGCTTTTGCAATGACTCGTTTTTTGCTCGACAGCAGAATACTATCTTGACAGCTTCACTTTTTTCATCATAACAGCCGAATACACAAATACAACGGCTTCTGTTATAGGCATTGCCCACCAAACTGCATTTCCGCCGAAAGCAACAGGCAATAAAAGTATCAGAGCACCGCTTATTACAATACCTCTTGCAACGGATGCGATAAGTGATATCTTGGCTCTCATAATAGCCTGGAAATAGTACGTTGAATAGATATTGAACGGCAACAGTACAAATGAAATCGCATAAATTCTGATTATTCCGGGAGCTATTGACAGCACCTCGGGAGTGGGCGTCATAAACAGCTTTATAAACACCTGCGGCATAGCCATAGAGAGAACCGTCCAAATTGCTCCGAAAACGGCAGCGGTTATGATATTGTACTTAAGCATTGTCTTAATTCTGTCTGTAAGTCCCGCACCGAAATTACGCGAAATTACGGGCTGTGCCGCCTGACCTATACCGTAAGAGCAGCACTGTACAAGAGTGCCTACAACAACTATTACTCCGTAAACCGCAAGTGCGTCCGTACCGAGATACTCCATTACGCGGCGGTTAAACAGCATTGTGGCTATACCCATTGCCACGTCAACTATAAATGAAGAAAATCCGTTGACGCTTATCATTTTAAAGCTGTTAAGTATTCTGAGAGGCTTTACGAATTTCAACGTATTCTTTTTGCTGATAAAATGCGTAAGCATCACAAGAACGGACATTGAAGCTCCCATTGCTGTTGCAATTCCCGCGCCTTTAATTCCCATATCCAATGTGAACACAAAGAAATAATCTCCGAACACATTGAATATACCGCCGAAAATAACGGCTTTTGTGGCTCTGCCGGGGTCACCGTCATTACGGAGAAACGACGAGAGCAGATTTATAAATACATATACGGGAACAGTAAGCTTTGGGGCTACCATATATTCTTTGCAAAGCGGCATAAGTGCGTCATTTGCGCCGAAAAGCCTGAGAAGCGGTTCCTCGCAGACCCACACCAAGACCCAAAGTATCAACGCCCATAAAGTTCCGAGTATAAATGCAGAGGTAAAATATCCGTTTGCCGCTTTTACGTCATCGCGTTCTCCCCTTGCGACGGCATAAATCACCGAGCCGCCTATACCGCACAAAAGCCCAAAGCTGTATATAATATTCCAAATTGGGGCAATTACCGCCATTGCGGCAGAGCCGTCCGGTCCGTGATACTGCCCTACCATAGCCATATCCACAAGTCCGTAAATACACGCTATCAGTGCACTTCCGAATGAAGCTATAAAAAATTTGCGGTAAAGCTTACCGACATTATCCTTTAAAAGATCCATACCTACTCCTTGAATATTAAAAAAGACCGGATATGGAACGGGCATTTCAGCCTGCACCTTATCCGGCTTGTTATTTCCATACGATAACCAGCCCTCCGAGTGAGCTATTGTATTGTATCAACTTTTGTAATCAAAGTCAAGAATTTTCAAAGAGGAGGAAATTGAGAAGAGCATTACAGCCCTTTTCTATGTCATTGTATGCTTTGTCAAAGTCGCCTGAATACCATGGGTCGGCAACGTCGGAATTGCTTTCCGTAAACTCAAGCAATTTGTGTATTTTGTAATCCGCATCGCCGCCGAATAGTATTTTCATATTACGTATATTGGCGCTGTCCATGCCGATAAACATATCCGCTTCATAATAATCATTTCTTTTTAGCTGAATCGCCTTTTTATCTCCTATTGCTATTCCGTGATATAAAAGCTGTTCTTTAGCTTTCGGATATATCGGTTGTCCTACGCCATTCCATATTTCCTCATCACTTGTTGCTCTCGAACATACCGAAAATTTATCCGACACACCGAGATTATTTGCCATACTTTTAAATATAAATTCTGCCATAGGAGAACGACATATGTTACCGTGGCAGACAAATATAATTTTTTTCACTTTCACACTATAACCCCCATATTATACCTTTCCTATACCCCATGTATACTTATCCGCTTTTCCTATTTGATGTGCTGTTATCTCGTCGAGCCGCTCCTCCGGCTTAATAAATGTAACGGTCTGCTCATACAGTGAACAGTTTTTTTAATCAGCGTCACACTCGTCTAAATTCGTATAATATTATATTTTACCGCTTCTTTTTTGCAATATGTTCAACTTTTAAATCGTCAAAGATATTAGCTAAGCCCTCCCATGTGAGCTGTCGTTTTTCAAACCAAAGCCTCTGTAAAAAACCAAGAGCCCTGTTCGGATTTGCAAAATGCAGCTTTGAATATCCGATTCTGTTTTTATCAAGATATGAGTAATAATAATCAAGCTTATTATGAAACTGCTCATATGAATTTTCTCCGCGCCAAACGGTTTCGCACATAGCTCCAAGCCTAGGATAAGTCATTTTGTCCGCTTTTTTCATATCGGGAACATATTCCGTCCATAACGTTGCTTCCGCACCGAGGCAATTTCCGTCGTATAATTTATGGTTGGCGGTATCTTTGAGACTTATGTAGCCGTAAGGCAAATCAATATAATATGCTTTTGAACTTGTATCGATAAACGGTCTGCCGCCCGTGTTTATGTCTCCGCATTTCGTAAAGCCCAAATTTTCGGAAAGCAGCTTATCATTCTTCAAATCCCAACTCCACATAAACGCCTGCTTATTCTTGCCTGCACAATAATCATTGATTCTGTTCATAAAACAGCACTGAAGCTCATCCTCGTTATTTAAGCCAAGCTTCTTCATCATTGCTTGACAATGCGGGCAAAGATGCCATCTGTGTTTCGGCACCTCGTCGCCGCCTATATGAAAATACTTATCCGGAAAAAGCTCACATAGTTCATCAACTATATCCTCGACAAATTCATATGTGCTTTCTTTTCCTGCACACAAAACATCATGCTTTACTCCCCAATGGTCGGCGACCGGCAAATTTCTTTCAAAACAGCCGAGGTAATTATAACAAGCCAGAGCACTTCTGCTGTGCCCCGGAATATCAAATTCAGGCATAACCGAAATACCGAAATCATGTGCATATTTGACTATACTTTTAATCTGAGCTTTTGTGTAATAGCCCTTATGTTGCCTATGATTAAAATTCGTCTTTTTCCTTACCGACCCGATTTGCGTCAGCAACGGATATTTGTAAATCTCAACTCGCCATCCCTGGTCCTCCGTCAAATGCAAATGCAGAAAATTAAGCTTGTGCAAAGACATTTTTCTAATAAACAGCTTGACATCGTCAACGGGATAGAAATATCTCCCGACATCAAGCATAAAGCCCCTGATTTTATACTTAGGCTTATCCTTTATCGCAATAAACGGAATCGTTCGGCCGTATTCAAACAGTAGCTGCTTGAGTGTTTGCAGAGCAAACACTTTTCCTGCCTCCCCACTCGAATACACAGTGATTTTTTCGTTTGTTTCAAGTCTGTATTCTTCATTTTCAAGAGAAAAATCATGCGTAAAACTAACAACAACATCATTTCCGACCGGCAGTTCGAGTTTACGTATAAAATCATAAAAATCATCTTTAACAGAACCGTTGACATTTCTTTCGTCAAGCGACATAGATTTTATGAACAATCTTTTTGTTTCATCTGTTTTTTCAAATAACGGAGTTGGGATAATATGAGACATAAAAAACCTTTCGCATAATCTTTATATTAATAATTATACACTTGACTTGTTTTATTGACAACCGTCCTTATTATGATATAGTTATACCATATCATCGGCAGAAGGTGTATTATGAATAATAATAAAAAAAGCTTTGATAAAAAATGGTACAGCGAAGAGTTCTTGAACGAATTAAAGAGAACAGCCTACGCGGAAGACGACGGAAATTTAACTTACACAGCCAAGTATGCGCCCGACGCCGTATCAAAATACGGCATAGATCCGCGCATGCTCGGCGGACCCATAGGCAAAATGGCGAGGAAACTAAAGCTTGTCCCGGATTTTGTTCTAAACAGTATTCATTTAAAAATAACCGAGAAAAGCCTCGGTTTTTTCAGAAAGGGCTGCGACAGGATTTCTTATGCAAACTGTCATATAAAAGGCGTTTCAATCAAAAACAAACACATTAAAGCTTCCGACGGATTTGATATTCCGATCAGAATATATGAAAATGCGGAATGTGAAGGCACAAGGACGGCAATGATTTTCATTCACGGCGGCGCATTTGTCGGCGGAACGCTCGCGCCGTATGACGAGAGCTTAAAAATGCTCGTTGATAAATTCGCCGTTAAGGTAATCAGCATAGATTACAGGCTTTTGCCCGAAAACACCTATCCCGCACCGTACAGCGATTGCTTTGACGTATTGGAATATATAAGCCGCAGCTGTGGCGAATTCAAAATAAACAAGGATAGAATTTTTGTCTGCGGTGACAGTGCCGGAGGAAATATTGCTCAAGCGTGCTCTACCAAATACAAGGGTACCGGAAAAATCAAAGCGCAGCTTCTGCTCTATCCTACCTTGAATATGTTCGGTTTTACCGACGAGTATTATAAAAAAGGATATTCCGACTACAAATTCGAGCCGTCACAAAAATCTGTTTCAAAAGGCGTAATAAAACAAATGCAAATGCTTACACGCTGCAATTTCAAGCAGATAGGCATACTCTCGCCCGACGAATACAATAATCCGTACATTTTCGACGCAAGCGGCAATGTTCCGACATTTATTACAGTAGGCGCGCTTGACTATCTGAAAAAAGACGCCGTTGCTTGGGCTCATAAGCTTTCAAACGCAAATGTAAAAACAAAGCTTGTCGTATACAACGGGCTAGGCCACGGATATTTAAACGCAACCGGAGTTTTTCCGCAAGCAGAGGACGTGATAGACGAAATGGGCAAATTCATATATACGATTTTAGAATTGTAAAAGCAATCTGGCAACGGGTTTCCCGTAAAGACCTAAATATATACTCGCAAAAAGCGTCGGAGATTTGCTTTCTCCGACGCTTTTTGGGTTATGTATTCAATGTCCTTCTTTGAAAATTGTTTTAGCAACGAAAAGCCAATATTGTTTTGCAAAGAAAAGTCCGTTACAAACCGAGTTTGTACGCCCTTTAATATCTGCACAAGTTTGTTTATGCCTAAGCCAAATTCAAGATTGTCAACGCATAAAAGAAGTATTTTAACAATACCTTTTTCATATTCACATATAGCTTGTGCAATCAATTCGTCATTATTCTTTATAGACATAATACGCCCCCTCACGAAACCCTCACGAAAATTTTTAATTATGATTATCTTCTTGATTTTTCGAAGAATGACGACAAGATTTCTTTTGCATAATTATATCGTCTTGCATAGTTATTCGGAACACGAATAAGCTGGAAATTGTGTTCATCACATATTTGCTGTTTCTTTTTATCCCGTTCAATCACCCTAAGATCGGTTGTATGCTCATTACCGTCAAGTTCAATCGCAAAAACCGGTAACCATTCTTTTCCGTCACGCTCATATACTATATAGTCAAATCTACCCGTATAGAATAAGTCGTTCACTTGATTTGAGGAATTAAACACCTGAGAAATAGGCACTTCTTTTTTAACTACATATTTGGTTTTGGTAATCATCATAGCGTTTATTGCATGATTCAACGTCTCTAAAAAAGCAGTTTCCGTTTCGGTGCTGTAAGGTTTAATTCCAAGTGCTCTTGATTCCGGCGCACGCTCTGTAATGGTTGTTATTCCATTTGAACTAACATAATTACATAACTCAAACAAATCGTCATCATCCCCCGGATGATGAAGTCTGTTTAGTTGTTCCATATCGCCTATAATTACTAATTTTTCTTTAGCGCGTGATGTTGCTACATTTATAAGTTCTTTGTTATTCTTTAGCCAAGAATATGTTTTTTCATGTGTCTTATCGGTAAGTGCTAAAGAAAAAATTATTTCTTGCTTTTCATCTCCCTGAAACGCATGAACGGTTCCGCAATCGACATTGGCAATTCCGTTTTGATTTAACTCCTCTTGAATTTCATTGCGTTGATTTACAAACGGTGTAATAACAGCAATCGTTTTGTCGGGGTGAGTTTTAACATAATGAACAATTTCTTTTGCTTCGCTTTCGCTTGTATTTTTTAATGTTGTGTCTTTTGAATGACATTCTATAAATTCAAGCGGGTGCTTTTCATTATCGGAAGAACGAATATTAAGTTTATTGTTATAATACTTTTTATTATTAAATCCAATGATTTTCGGATGGCACCTATAATGATAACTCAATAAAACCTCATCACTGACAGCATCAGCGGAAAGGAACGTTTGATAAACAGATTTATTTCTGTAATCATATTCATCTGTAATGTTATATCGCTTCTTTAAAATCAGGTTGTTCCTCTCATCAAGCAAAATAACCGGTTTTAATTGCTGTGGGTCACCGACAAGTAAAAGTTGTTCACCTCTGATAATCGGAACAAGTGCCACCGCAGTATTACACTGACTAGCCTCATCCATAATAACCATATCAAAGTATTGTTTTGGCTCGCCCAACCGGTGAGCGGAAATATTTGTTGTTGCAACAACAGGAAATATCTTAAGAAATTTTTGAAAATTCTCATCATTTGAAAGGTACTGATTTAATTGTCTTACCGCTTCATTTAAGTCTTTAGTAAATATAATATCGGTAAGTTCTTCATATTTGGGCTCGGATAATCTCTTTATAAACTTAGCAGATGTAAAATTCAAAAATTTAAACAGCTCCAGTCTGTCATGTGAGATTAAAGGTTTTATATCATCATCTGTAATTTCACCGATTTCTTTAAGTGTATTATTTACGTTAACAAGCTGTTCACCTTGCAAATTCGCAAGAAAAGGAAGGTTACTTGAAGAAGAAAGCATTGTTTTTATCATTTCCTTTCGCTCACTCAAATCAAGTTTTTCTTCATATTTGCGAAGCAAATCGCTTAAAGCTTTTGTTTTGTGTTCTTCATAGGTTTTTTTCCTGTTTAATGACGAATCAAACACTTGCATTGACGAAGTGATTTTAAATAAAAGTCGTATTTGTTTAATTGCATCCTTAAGCTTTTCACCGTTACCAAGACGAATAATCGGAAAAGGTATATCATCTCCCTTATATTTAAGATGTGATAGCTTTTGATAAATTTCATCAACCGGATGATTGTTGTACGATGAAATCAAAACGGTTTTATTGTTAAAAAACGCAGTAACAACTGTATTGAGAATCGTATTTGTTTTTCCGCTTCCGGGAGGTCCTTGAACATACAAAACAGGATATTTCAACCCATTATGTATTACTAAAAGTTGGTCAAGGTTTACTTTATCATTATATAAAGCCAAAGGGTAATTTTTAATTCTCCTTGGTTTATCCGTTAAGTCACCAAAAAATGCTTTAATCGGATATGTCACCGTGTTATCTTCATACATTTTAAGAATGGCATTATACTCTTTATCAAGATTTATTGTAAAATCTCTTGATAAAGCCATAACATATGGCATATCATCAACACCGTTGTATTCAGGATTATTCTTAGTAATTAAATCTTTAATAAGTTCGGCATTTTCTTCAAACTTATCAAGCAATTGGAACTCGTCTGCATCAAGAAACCAATGAGCACTTATCTTTACACCGTCAACCGTGAACTCACGACAAACAGATACTTCATCGTCTTGTGTAAGGGTGCGATTTTTGACATCAAACAAAAGCTTTTTATAAGCAAGTACATAAAGTCCTTTTTTAGTATGAATACTACATATATTCATACACAAAGATACTGAACGAGGCATTTTGTTTTGGCTCTTATTTTTAGCATCATAATTATAAACTTTTACTAAATGATCAAACTGTTCATTGCTTAAATTGTAATCTCCTTCACCAATGACATCAACATCAAGTTCATCAATAAGTTTATAATCGTTGCGGTAGGGAGTGTTATCGAGTTTATTACATTCGCTATAATAATCAAGAAGTTTCAAATTTGCGACATTATTAAAAATAAACGAATACCTTGAGGTGTGTTCTTCTATATCTTCAAGCAGTTTAGAGTTTATTTTACAAAACGAACCTTCAATCAAATTTGCGTCAATTATAGAATCATAATACAAATTCAATTCTTTCATTTCCGATGTAGCGACATTGAGCCCATCAACAATAAGCAATTTTTTATACGGGTTTATGTTTTTAATTCCAATCCAATATTTTGTAACATTTTGCTGTTTATTCCTGTATTCCACAGCAATCCACTTACCTTCATGAATCGCTTTGAAAATATCTCTTGAAATCTTGTTTATGACACTCACCTCCGCTAAATTATAATATCATTTTATCTTAATTCAATTTATAAATCAAGGTATATGTGTTTGGTAGGAAATACCGCAACGCATCTGTATTTAAAGGTAAATGTACAAAAAAACGCACCATAAATGTCTAACAACAGAATTTGGTTGACCCGACAACAAGTGAATTGGAACGAATGTTGGAAGCTAAATTATTTAATAACATACAAAAAGCGTCGGAGGAAGCTAATCTCCGACGCCTTTTTGGTTTTATTCTGTGTTACGGTAAAATTTCGAGCCAATAGCCGTCCGGGTCCTCGATGAAATAGATACCCATTTCAGGGTTTTCAAAGCAGATACAGCCCATTTCCTCGTGCTTTTTATGTGCCGAAACAAAATCATCTGCCTTAAATGCCAAATGAAATTCACATTCACCCAAATCGTACGGCTGCGGATGTTCTTTAAGCCAAGTAAGCTCAAGCTCAAAATCGCTTGAATCATTGCTCAAATAAACGATAATAAAATCGTCGGTGGTTTTTCGTCTGACCTCGTGCAAATCAAGCGCATCGCCATAAAACTTAATCGACCTATCCAAATCGGAAACATTATAGTTTTCGTGAATCATTCTAAAGCTCATATTTCTTCTCCTTTTGCGGATTCTGTATTTTTTATTCGTGATTTATACTGCGGATGTTCGGTGATAAACCTATCAATCACGCTCGGTTCGTTCCAATAATGCATAGGAAAAACGGCGTTGCAATCGACATGTTTCAAAAAATAAAGCATACCGTCGGCATAGTGTTCCTCCTGCCGTGGGTCAAGGGGAACGAATGCAGCATCAAAATGAGCGCCCTTGATTTTGTCAATCTCCGCACGGTACATGGAGGCCATTTGGCGGTTGTCATCTTCCGTCTCACCCTCCCAATGCCAATCGTTCAAATCACCTGCGTGGTAAATTGCGCCATCGCTTGTTTTGACGATAAAAGCAACACCGCTGTCGGTTGAAAGAAGCGTAGTAACCTTTGTACCGTTGTCAAGAATATAGGTTTGATCGTGATAAGCCGTCGTAACTTTCACACCGGCAGGATACTTCTTTTTGCTGATATCTTTCGCCAAAACAGCCTGATAATTCATACCCATATCATCAAGAATTTCAAAGATTTTCGGATTGAAATGATCTTGGTGAAAGTGACTGCAAAAGACGACGACTTCCTTGCGTTTGTCAAGGCTCGGCATCTCGCCTTTGTAGTAATCAAAAACATAGTAGCAGTTCTCGGTTTCAACCAAAAATCCACTGTGGTTAATGTATGTTATTTTCATAATACACCTCTATTACTCTTATCTTATTATATCAAAGCGATAAATCGGAATCAATACCGCACAACATTTTCGATACGAAGCAAAACGCTTGAAACGGTCTACTTGAGCCTCTTTACTTTTTTAACAAAAAAACAGTTTTAATTGCCGTATAAAATATATAAATAGCAAAAGACTTGAAACAAAATTCGTGGGTATGGTATAATTTTAAAAAATGACGGAGGAATTTCTATGAACAGAAAAAATGCAGGTGCGTTTTTCGGCACTCTCTGCGGACTGACGGCATTGACCGCAATGTCGGCTGAAATATTCTATAATTTCTCGATAAACACAAAATCACCTATACATATGAGCAAGCTCAACAATCTCGTTCAAAAGGTCACGAACACATCCGGCAGCGAAGAAGATGCGAGCGAAAAATACAGCGGACTTACCGGTACTCCCGAAATGAAAAAATGGTACAATGAGCACGGTGAGGATGTTTACATTATGTCCGATTCTCTTCGTCTGCACGGTAAGATATTTAAAAACAACAGTTCAAAATATGTACTTGTCTGCCACGGATACACAAGCAAGGCCAAGCATATGGCCGGTTTTGTAAACAAATTTTACTCACTCGGGTATAATGTTCTGGCAGCAGACGCACGTGCACACGGCGACAGTGAGGGTACGAAAATAGGAATGGGCTGGCCGGAGCGATTTGACGTTATAGAATGGATAAAGCTTATTATTTCTTGGGAGCCAAATGCGCAAATAATACTCCACGGCGTATCCATGGGAGCGGCGACGGTGCTTATGGCCTCCGGTGAAGAGCTGCCCGAAAATGTCAAGGTTATAATCGCAGATTGCGGCTACACCTCGGAATGGGATGAATTCAAATGCGAAGCAAACGCTCTGCATATCCCGTGGTTCCCCGTACTCAACGCCGCGTCTGTGATGTCAAGACTTCGCGACGGGTATGATTTCAAGCAAGCGAGCGCTCTTGAGAAGGTCAAACAAAGCCGTATTCCGACTCTGTTTATTCACGGCTCCGATGACGAGCTTGTTCCATACAGTATGCTCGATAAGCTGTATTCGGCGGCGGCCTGCGAAAAGGAATGTCTGACCGTCAATGGTGCCGGACACGCGCTTTCATCCTCGGTTGAGCCGGAGCTTTATTGGAACACGGTTGAGAGCTTCATTGAAAAATATTCAGAAAAATAAAATTTGAGCCGTGCCGTTCGGCGAAAATAAGCATATATATTTTAAAGACTATTGCGAATAATGTGCAGAATGGATTGTAGCTTCGATGGTAAATGCGGAATATGGTAAGGTCAAATTGTCATTGACCTTGCACTTTAACGAGTATAATAAATTTCGGCTTCTGTTAGACGGGAAAGAACCTATGGACTTTGAAAATACGGGAAAAGCAATCAATTATGTATTTGAAACAGAAGTCGGAAATCATATTTTAACATTTGAAAGCATTCCTTTTGAGAAAAATCAATTAGGAAAATTGAAATTTTCGTTTTTATCCGAATCATTTCAAAAGAGAATATTGAATCATTTGTTTGCTTTCAGATATGATTTAGCCTGTTTCAAAGTAACATACATACTGCATATTCATCGTAATGCAAAATTGGAAATTGCCATTAAAACAAGCTATTATAATAATTTTCTTTATATAAGGGCTAAATGTTTGCATCCTGTAATTGTTCAAAGCTCAAATATAAAAGTTCAGAAAGAGGAATTTTCTGTATTATATAATAAGCTTTTGAAGAAGAAATTTTATTTTTCTCAGATGGTTATTTGGACAATTTATTTTATTTTGTTAATAACGGTTTTTGGCGGACTCGCCATCTATGATATTATACATTGGGAAGCAGACACCTACATGGCAGGGTTTAATAAAATTTCAGCATTGTTTTTGGGCGTTTTTCCGCCGCTTATTATGATTTTATTTTCTTATTTTTTCTGTATTGCAAATCTCGTTAAACAATACAATAATAATTATTTATGCGAATAAATGATTATATGTGTTTGTAAAGTAGGAGGCTTTTTATGAAAAAGTTAATCTGTATTATAATGTCTGCAATTATTATAATTATGTTATTTATACCCTCATTTACGATTTGTGCAGCAGATACAAATGAATCAAAAAGGATAACTGAATTTACAAACGGGATTGCAGACTTGGCAAGGAAATACGATTCGGGGAAAGAGTTTGTTACCTCCGAAGGAAATGAAACAGCACAAATACAAGCTTTTTCCGCTGAAAATAAAGTAGATGAAACCGATAACACTGCTACACAGGAATATACCTTGCAGGATTTCCAAACCGCAAGATTGATTATTCGTGCTGATGGTAACTTTGACAAATGCGGCGCATTAGAGGAGGTCAGCGGCTTTGAGGACTTTCATATTTTACAATATGAAAGTCCCGAAGCGGCTATGTTGGCTTTTAAGCAGTTACAAAGTGAAAAAAACATAACCAAAATCGCCCCTGACGAGGTTGTTGCTGGGTTGCAGGGTGAGATATCTGAAAATACAGTTGACGTATCCAAAGATTATCTCTGTGCTTGGAGTACGGACAGAACACAGTCAAAAAGATTGCAGGAATATCTTGCAAAGTCAAACATTCCTATGAAAGAAGTTATTGTCGGTGTTGTGGACACAGGCATAGACTACAACCATGAAATTTTTGAAGGTCGGGTAGAGCGAACATATTTTA
>OOCX01000091.1_pt1 | contig 85992 bp, 90 predicted proteins | sample 1671231 | NCBI WGS metagenome assembly OOCX01 (sample SAMN06348135, study PRJEB24527) | human gut metagenome | biome: human gut; feature: ankylosing spondylitis patient; material: feces | host: Homo sapiens | place: China | collected 2015-10 | reverse complement strand
CTGCAGACAACCTTGCGGAAGTCGCATTTACACACAATGATGAGGTATCTGGAAAATACACCGATCTGAAGTGTGATGGGTTTACATACGCACCGAATACGGATGAGGCCGGCAAGGAAGATGGAACATACACTGTTACAATCCGCTTGCGAATCAAAACGGAAATTGAAAAGCGTCTGGATGCACTGGAAACAGGACAGGTAACATTGCAACAGGGACATGAGTCCAATGCTGGAGCCATCGAAGATCTGGCCGGAATGATCGGAGGTGAAGAATAATGGCATGTAGCAATCTTATTAAATTCTATGTCCGTCGGATTACGGTTGATAAAAAAATGACGATTGATGATGTGCCAGAACGCTGGCGGGAACAGGTTCGGGCAGAAATCGAAAAACAAAATAAGGCAGAGTAGAAACATGGAGCGCACCTTGCGCTCCTTTTTCGTGCCGGAAAGAGGGTAGGTTATGGATGAAACAGAAAGAGAGTTTGAGCACCGTCTCACAGAGACAGAACAGCGGTCGAAGTCGAATACGCACCGGCTGGACAAGCTGGAAAAGGTCACAGAAGAAATCCATACCATGAGTGGAACAATGGTTCAGCTTGTGGAAGAAATCAAACACACGAATGAAAATGTGTGCTCACTTGATGAAAAGGTAGACCACATAGATGCACGTGTTGACGATATGGAACGTGCACCCGCGGAAAACGCGAAAAAGTATAAGTCAACAGCAGTAACCGCGATCATCAGCACAATATCCGGGGCATTTGCAACCGGTTTGATAATGATGATTGCTCAATATATAAAATAAGAAAGAATGAGGTATTTATTATGATGAAGAATTGTGTTTTTAAGCCAAGCGTTGATACTCAAAAGTGGTTCAAGAAAACCGCGATCAGATGCGTGAGAACATTTGCTGCAACCGTTGTGTCGTTACTTCCAACAACCGCAGCTACACTTGGTTCGGTTAATTGGCAGATTACATTCAGTTCAGCAGCACTTGCTACCGTGATTATTTTTTTCACATGCGTAGCCGGCATTCCGGAAGTGGAGGAGGAGTAGTATATGGCAGTTAAGAAAGTGATTAAGGCAATCGCAAAAACTTTATTTGCGAATCCTAAGAACTATGGGGGCAAGAGAAGCCTTTCCTCTATCAAGTACATAGTTATCCATTTTACCGCAAACGATGGGGATCATGATGAGTCGAATGCAAACTACTTTCACAACAATGTAGTCAAGGCATCGGCTCATTATTTTGTCGATGATGATTCCTACACAAAGTCCGTGCCTATTAAGAACATTGCGTGGTCTGTTGGTGGTAAAAAATATCCAAACTGCAGCAAGACAGGCGGTGGAAAGTTCTATAAGATTTGCACCAATGCAAATTCCATCAATATCGAGTTATGCGATACTGTAAAGGACGGAAAGATCTACCCTGCGCAAGCGACAATCAACAATGCGCTCGTGCTTACTAGGAAGTTGATGAAGAAGCACAATATTGACAAGGCGCACGTTATCCGGCACTTTGACGTAACCGGAAAACCATGCCCGGCATATTGGGTGAATGATAAGAAGTGGAAGAAAGAGTTCTGGGACAAGCTGTAAAAGACGAGTCGGGAGAGTATCGTAATGGTATTCTCCCGGCTCTTTTTATTTCCAGTAGTTCCCTATTTCTTCCCTGCGGCGGTTTCAAGTATAATCTTCGCATGAAACTACTGATATGGGAAGAACGGGCAAAAAAGAATATGTCGTTGCGGCAGTTAGCCGCACGAACAGGAATAAGCCATGCGGCACTAAACAATTATGAGAATGGCAATAGATACCCTACTATAGAGCAATTGGAAAGAATTGCCAAGGCTTTACATATCAAAATATCCGATCTATATGATTCTGATTTCAAATAATGTACACATATGTTTACATATCTTTACGATGTATTGATTTTACAATCTTTTTTCTTTATTGTTATATTATAACCAATTGGCGAAAATTACATATTGCAATAAACGAACATATGTTCTATAATTGTTCGTAAAGGTCAGTCAAGCTAAACAGTAGAAACCAGACAATTCGATTTTACTAAGGAGTGGTGCAATGTGGATAAAAGGGCAGATGGCAAATGCATGATGTCAAATGAAGAATACCGGGAAGAACTTCGGAAAATGTTTGAGAGTGTTGATGAAAACTACAAACTTAAATGGTTTTACCAGTTTATTGGGGAAAAATTAAGGAGCAGCAATTAAGCTACTCCTTGGAATCGTGCTCAGATATAATTTTCGTTTCTGCTTCAAGCAGATCGAGTGATTTTTTACTCAATTTTTCGGCATAAGCAATTATGCGCATAAGCTGTTCATTCTTTCTTGTCCTGTTAATTAAGGCGGAAGATTTGTCAATAAACTCAGGATCTAAATTATATATTTTAATCACATCGTCAATATATTCTGCCGATATAGTTCCATCAGAAATCAAATCGTAAAGTTTAGTTTTGCAAAATTCATCATATCCAAGTTCTCCGTCGCGCCCCGTATAAGAATACAAATACGTAGCAAATTCTGCTTTTAAATAATTTTGCAACACATCAAGTGTCTGTTCTGGATGAAATTGCATAGCATTTTCTGCACTAGCAGATATTCTTAATGCCTCATTCCTATTTGGCAATGACGGATATACGGCGATCCAGTTCATATAATTTTCATGTACATGTTCATGTAACGCGCAATCGAACTCATCAAATGGGTTATATGTTTCTCCGCATTCTTTACATTCTATGGTGTCTGTTTTGCCAGAGAGGAAATCCACCGTCACACCTAATACTCGTGCAATATCTTGCATTTTATCATCTTTTGGAGTGTATTTCCCGTTTTTCCAATTTGAAATTGTTGCAGTTCCTTTTATTCCTGCAAGTTTTGTTACTTTATAGTCTGTTAATCCGCGAAAATCACGTATTTTAGCATATCTTTCATAAGAATAATCTCCCATATTATACCTCTTTCAAAAAATAGATAAGAAAAATAAGCTATTGCCTATTGACACGCTTATAAAACTATGCTAAAGTACAAACATAGCTTAGAAACATAAGCTAATCAAAAGGTGATCGCTTGGATTTCTGTATTAACTTAGGCAGCACTATGAATATATCAGAAATCTAAGCTATTGTCAATATATTTAAGTAGAAAAGAGGTGGGAAAATGTACGAGAAGTATGCGAAACGCAGGGATGAACTTGGGCTCACTGATTATAAGGTGGCGCAAATGAGTGGGGTTCTTACTGCAACACTTAGCGAATGGAAAAAACACCATGAGACAAATGGAGCGGCTGGATATCAGCCAAAACTTGAAAAGCTTTCTGCTATCGCACTTGCGTTAAATATGAAAGTATCAGATTTGATTGATTAGAAAGGAGATCTATGAATAAATTACAGATCTTTAACAATGACGAGTTTGGAGAAATCCGAACGGCAGTAGTAAACAATGAACCGATGTTTTGCCTTATTGATATTTGCAAAGCGTTGGAACTGTCTAACAGTCGCATTGTTGCTGACAGATTAGATGAAGATGAACGACGTAAGTTAGACTTACCCCGTCAAGGAGAGACTTGGTTTGTTACCGAATCCGGTTTATACGCGGTTATTCTTCGGAGCGACAAGCCGAATGCCAAGAAGTTCCGCAAATGGGTAACATCAGAGGTGCTTCCGTCAATTCGTAAGACCGGCAGTTACAACAAGCCTATGAGCACAGCAGAAAAGATTCAGTTGCTTGCGCAGGGCAATGAGGAATTGAATGAGCGTGTTGATATGGTTGACGGCAGGGTGACCGATCTGGAAAACAATATGACGATTGACTACGGACAGCAGGTTACAATCGGGGATGAAGTCAACAAAGTTGTGATTGGTGCTCTTGGTGGAAAGAACAGTGCGGCATACAAAGGGATAAGCAGAAAAGTCTTTTCGGAATGCAATAAGGATATTAAGCATTACTTCCATGTGAATGCCAGAAACAATATTCCAAAGAAACGATTCGATGAAGCTGTACGGTATATTCAAAAGTGGCATCCATGCACAAATACACAGATTTTGATTAACGAAATCAATTCTGAAAATGGAGTGCGCAAATAACAGGAGGGAAATATGGATAGACAAAAGAGCGTAGCAATCAGAAAAACTTTAGATCAGATAGGCGTGAAACATAGCCTTAAAGGTTACAGATACATAATCAGCGCCATTGAGAAAGCGCTTGACGATAGAAACAAACTTAATCGTATCACAAAAACTCTTTATATTGAGATCTCACAGGAAAACAATGACACGCCATCAAGAGTGGAAAGAGCTATTCGACATGCGATTGAAGTTACTTGGACGGACGGCAATCCAGTGGCAATCAATAAAATCTTCGGATATACGGTTTCCGCGGCAAAGGGTAAGCCTACCAATTCAGAGTTTATCGCCCTGCTGACAGATTTCATTGATTTCAATTATAAAGAGATCGCAGATGGGACATATGAGTTTGAATGAGTTCTTTCCTAATTATATATAGCGCACAGAAAGGGGCAGTTATGAAGAAAGCAATTAGATTTATTATTGGTGCAATCGCACTGGAGTATTCCCTGGTTGCCGCGTGCTACATGGATTGTGACGGAGTGATCGGGAATGTGGATGCAATCAAGTTTGTTGTTGGTGCGGCAGTAGCGGCGGCAATGTATTTCTGGTCAGAACTTGACCGGAAACGCGCCGAACTTGATAAGCGCATCAAGCGAAACCGCAGAATGAGAGAGAACGTATGGTGAGTATGTACATAAGCGGTACGAGATGCACCACGCGGGAAAAGAGAATGCTTGTGGAACTGTTGGCAGGCAAACAGAAAAAAGAGGATCGAGAAAATTTTCAAGATGTTCTTGATTCTGAAATGAAAAAATTGGAACCATCCGAACCGACCAAAGCTGAATGATTCCAATAAAATGCAATAGCATAAGCTATTTGCGTCCATTTTAGCACGAGAAGAAAGGAAAAGCAAATATGAATGAAATTACAAATAATAAAGTGAAGTTGACCGGAACAGTCGTTTCCGAACCGGAGTTTAGTCATGAAGTATATGGAGAACAGTTTTTCAATCTGTTTCTCGAAGTAAAGAGAATCAGCGGTGTTGCAGATATAGTTCCGTTGACCATTTCAGAGAGATTATTCAACCTCGAAGACAAATGTACAGGAACCGTGGTTAGAGTTTCTGGACAGTTCCGATCATTCAACAAGCATGAGGAAAACAAAAACCGTTTAGTGTTGTCTGTTTTTGTCAGAGAGATTGAAAGAGTTGTGAATGACTACGACGAAGAAAACGAGATTGAGATTGACGGATTTGTATGTAAGGATCCTGTATATCGTAAGACACCGCTTGGTAGAGAGATCGCAGATATTTTGTTTGCTGTAAATCGTTCCTATGGCAAATCAGATTATATCCCATGCATTGTATGGGGAAGAAATGCAGTGTATGCATCCGGACTTCCGGTTGGAACACATTTGAAAATCACTGGAAGAATCCAGAGCCGGAAATATATCAAGCGTTACTTGGATGGTGCCGAAGAGGAAAGAACGGCGTATGAAGTTTCAGTATCGAAGATCGAGGAGAAAATCTAATGGGAAAGAAAAATTACGTCTGTGTTCCAAGGGATGAGTATGATGAGCTGATTGAGTATAAGTTGCATATCAACGCACTGTATGAATTTATTACGAAAAAACATGCCAGCAGCATTAAAGCGTGCGGACATAAGTGCGAAACTATCTGCATGGAAGCTATCGAACTTGCTTGTGGATATTATGACAATGAAAATTATTTCAACAATCTGAAAAGAGAATATAAGGAAAGGATGAGAAAGAAATGCGAATGATTTTGAAATCGTTACATATTGAAAATTTCAAAGGTGTAAAGGATAAGACATACGAATTCGGAAAGACAACAAGGGTTTCCGGCATGAACCGAAGAGGAAAGACCACAATCGGGGCGGCGTGGTACTGGCTGATGTCTGATAAGAACTATGAACTTGTAAGTAACCCAAACATTAGACCGGATAATGTAGAAGATTGCATTCCGACCGTTACTGCGACTGTCGATGTAGGTGGAAAAGAAATCACTCTTTCCAAGATGCAGAAACGAAAAGTCGGAAAGCCGGATGCAAATGGAGTTTCAAAAGTTACGATCACAAATACATATGAGATTAATTCTGTGCCTAAGACAGAACGTGATTTTAAGGTATACCTGGAAGAATTGGGGTTTGATTTTGGCAAATTTCTCATTTGTTCACACCCGAATGTATTTACAAAAGACTTGTCGTTGAAGAAAAAGCAGGACGAAATGAGAAAATCATTATTTGCTATGGCAAGCGAAAAAACAGATTTAGAGATTGCGCAAATGAATAAAGAAACTGCGGATGTTGCCAAATTGCTTGAATCCTACAAATTTGAAGAGATTGAAGCCATGAACAATGCTTCCAAGAAGAAAGCAGTTGAGCAGTTAGATGCGATTCCTAATCAGATTATCGGTCTGGAGAAAGCAAAGGTTGATATTGATGTGGCGGAGCAGGAACTTGCCAAGGCTGATCTGACAAGAAAGATTGCGGATTTAGACAGTAAGATCGCAAACTCCGGTAGTGCCATTGGGGACTTGCGAAGCAGAGAAATGCAGCTGCAGTTCGATATGTCTGGTATTATGCAGACCATGAGTGGAGAGCTGTCTGCAAAACGCAGAAAACTTGATGATGCCATCTTTGATGCAGGAAAAAAGGTTGATGATTTGAGCAATCAGATTAAGATTGCGGAAAATGCAATTAAATTAAATGACAGAAGCATTTCTGATGCTGACGCCGAACGAAAGAAATTAGGCGAACAGTACAACGCTGAAAAAGCAAAGGTATTTGATGAAACACCGTTTTTGTTTGACGAATCGAAATGGGTGTTTGATGAAAGCAGTACCGTATGTTCTTTATGCGGACAGACATTGCCGGAGGACAAGGTTGAGCAGTTAAAGGCAAATTTCGAACAGAAAAAGGCAAAAGCAAGGGAACTTTTGAAAAGACAACGCGACAATGCTTACGATGATTTCAATATTGGAAGAGAAGGTGCGCTTAATGGTTTGATTAAGGATGGAAACGGATGCAAGTCAGTAATTAAGTACAAAACCAAAAAGAATGCAGAGTTGCAGCAGTCTATTGAATCCTTGGAGAATCAGGAACAGGAAACACTTGCGAAGAAAGATGAACTTTCCAAGCAGTTGTCACGGTTGCCGGAAGAAGCTGAGTATTCGCAGAATGCCGAGTATGTGAAGCTGAAAGCCGAACATGACAAGGTTCTTGCGGAACTTGCAAAAACTGATTCTCTTGACCATGACGAGCTAATGTTCCAGTTTGAGGAAGAAAAAGCCGATTTGCAGGCACAACTTGACAATGTGAATAAGATCATCGCGCAGGCTGAAAACAATGTTCGCATTGATGAACAGATTGCGGATATGCAACAGAAACAGCGTGAGTATGGTCAAGCAAAGGCAGATGCCGAGAAAATTCTTTATCAGCTCAAAGAAGTTTCAAAGCGAAAGAATGAGTTGCTTGTTGAGGAAATCAATCAGCATTTCGGTATTGTACGTTGGAAGTTGTTCGATTTCCAGAAGAATGGAGAATATAAGGAAGTTTGTATTCCTACGGTACTTGATGAAGAAACCGGCATTTATAAGGTATTCGGGGACACGACAAACACTGGCAGAGAAATTGAAGCAAAGTTGGATATTTGCAACAGTTTTCAGAAGTTCTTTAATATGTATGTCCCTATCTTCCTTGATGGTGCTGAGAGTATCAATGATGAATATGTGCCGGTCGTTGATACGCAGTTAATTCTTCTGACAGTATCGAAGGACAAGCAGTTGAAAGTGGAGGGCGTGTAGAATGAATAGTAAGAACATCAAGCGGCATTTAGGTAACAAACTTCGTGACTGGATGGAGAGCATTGAAGATGAGAACGTAAAGGCTGTGGTGAAAGAAAATACCATTATTACAGGTGGCGCCTTGGTTTCCCTTTTAACAGGGGAGCCGGTGCATGACTACGATGTATATTTCAGAACAAAAGATGCGTGTATTGCAGTTGCGAAATACTATGTTGATAAGTGGAACGATATGCATAAAGATAAACCAGTCACTCTTATGTGGGGAGAAGAATTGGCAAAAGCGACTGGTGGTGATAATGGTTCGGTAAAATGTTTTGTCCGTTCCAAAGGAATTGCAGATGAGGATGAAGTGAGCGGAAACTCTATTGCTTACAATTTTGATTCACAAGCCGAGGAAGATGAAGCAGTTGGAATGGAGCACGAACAGGAAGAAACGGATTCGGATTCCAAAGAAAAATACAGACCACGTTTTATTACAAGCAACGCAATAAGCCTTTCAAACAAGATTCAGATTGTTACAAGGTTCTATGGAGAAGTAGAGGAAATTCATAAGAATTATGATTTCGTTCATTGCACTTGTGCATGGAGTTCGTGGGATAACGAGGTATTTCTTCCCCCTAAGGCGTTGGAGTGCATCATAAACAAGGAATTATATTATGTAGGCTCTAAATATCCGCTTTGCTCTATCATCCGCACAAGAAAGTACATTGAGCGCGGCTACCATATCAACGCTGGTCAGTATGTAAAAATGTGTATGCAGTTAAATGAGCTGGATTTGAAAGATGTAAAAGTCTTGGAAGAACAGCTGACCGGTGTAGATACAACTTATTTTCAGATGATGGTCGAAGCATTGCAGAAACACATGGAAGAGACTGGCGATTCCAAGGTTGACACAATGTATGCAATGGAATTGATAAATAAATTATTTTAGTTAGTGAGGTATCAGAGTGAATTATATCAAAGCAAAATTTCCAAACAGCACCAGAAGCTATACATACCGCACCGAGGATTCCGTAAAAGCCGGTGACACGGTTGTAAATGCCAAGGGTGCAAAGCTGACTGTTACGGATGAAACAGTGGATATGAAGTGGGTGGATACCTACGGCGCTGATAAGGTGGCAGTTGTGAAGAAATTTGAGGAAAGCGAGGAAAAATAATTATGGCAGAAACAAAGAAACAGGAAGTTGCAGTTAAGCAGGAAATGAATACAAGACTTTCATTTTACGCAAATCAGTATACCGGACTTATGGAGCGTGATTTTGCAGAACATGGACTTGCCTTTGATGATTATTCCAAGCAGTGCGTTATGGCATCTATGAGTGCTATTTACAACCTTGTTACATCGAATAAGGCGGCTATGGAAAATCTGAATGGTTCTAATTTGAGACAGGTTATCGGGCAGGTTTCCAGCCTTAAACTTAATGCAAATGCAGTGCCAAGAGAGTGTTATTTCCAGTTGAGAAATAAGCAGGATGCCAATGGAAATTGGTATAAAGAGGTTGAAATGGGTATTGAGGGAGACGGAAACGATGCACTTCTCCGTAATTTTGGTGTTGGTGTTAAAAAGGTCTATCCGGTATGGCTTGTGAAAGAAGGGGATGAATTTACATATCCGAAGCACAGAGGTGTTGAAGTTACGCCGCCGGAGTGGGAAGAAAAAGGATTGTCGCAGAAAGTAATCCGTGTCGTTTACCCGGTCGAGATGGACGGTGGAAAGATTGAATACATGATTGCGGAACGTGAAGGTGTAAAAGGAAACCTTCTGGCTCATGTACGCAACAACCTTTTGAATGAAACGTTTGGAATCTGTGAGAACAAGCGTAAGGCGACCGACAAGCAGAAAGCGGAAATTGCTGCTAAGAAAGATACAATTATTCAGGCTTTACTTGGATGTGAAACTTTGGAAGATATGCTTGCTTGCGAAGCGGCAAGACCTTATATGAGTGCGGCATGGAAGGAAACTTCTGAAGCTATGATTGTCCGTAAGATGCGCAACAATGCAATCAAGAAGCATCCGAAAGACCTTAATGCTATGGCTACACAGTCACTTATACAGATGGATGAAACATATCAGCAGACGCAGGAAGAAATTGCCGAAAATGCCAATTCAGAGGATTTTCCCGTTGAACAGGAAGTGGTAGAAACAGTTGAAAACCCCAGAATGGTAGAACCGGAAAAAACCAATGTCGAGATTTGCGGAGATGCAGATTTACCGGACTTTATGAAAGATTAGGAGGATATGAAGAATGGTTTTTGTAAAATTAGCAATTCTGTTGTGGGTAGCATTTTTGATTGTGAGATGGTTTGTAAGTACAAATGTCACGTTAGAAGAAAGGGTTGCGGTTGCAATCGGGAAGAAACCTAAAATGACATTTGGAAGATGGGTGCTTGTCATTGTATTGCTGCTTGCCCTCGCCGATTCATTCGCGGCGTTGGTGTGGTTTCTGTTTTTCAGATAGGAGGTTGCCATGAGAGTTATATCACAGGACGGCACGCTTGATGTGCCTTATGAGCAGTTTGTTATTCAGCGTTTTAATCGAGTAATATACTTTCTTAATAAAAATTTAACTGGTGTGGAGTCAGTTATAAACGATATGGAAATGGCTGCATATTCTACCGAAGAAAAAGCCAAGAAAGCTATGGAAATGCTTAGAAGTGCGTATACGGGAAGTGTTGTCATGTTTCAGAACGTTGAACCTACAGACGAAGTTAATGAAGCACTCAAAAAATGCAATACACAGGTCATACATGCAATCCTTGACAATCAACCATCTGAAATTAAATTTGAGAATCATCAAAATTTTTATTTTCAGTTCCCGGCAGAGGAAGAATTGGATTAGCCTATGGAAGTTATATCAGTCTTAGAATCCGTTCAGAAAGGCATGGAAGATAATATTTACAATTTCTGCAAAGACGGAAAATGTAGCCAATGCGGTAACTGCTGTTCCAACCTTTTACCGATGAGCAGAAAGGAAGTAAATGCCATTCACAGATATATCCGTAAGAATCATATCAAAGAGTGCAAACACCTGCTTCCTACTGCAAATCGACCATACGATATTACCTGTCCTTTTCTTGACACAGACAAGAGTTGTGAGAAATGCAGAATCTATCCGGTGCGACCGGAAATCTGCAAGCAATTTATCTGTGACAATGAGCAGAGGGCAAAGAATAATCGGGCATTGTTGGGGCAGACGAGACAGATTGTTGATGTGAGAAAGGAGTTTTTTAATGTATACGAATATGAGTGACATTTTGCAGGAACGTAAGGTTGGCGACTATGCGTTAGAAAAATTTGAAATAGGTGAAAACAATCTTTACGCAATGCTTCACGGAATATCATGCGGAAAATACATTCGTCTCCGTCACGGAATAGAAGTCGTTATGTCTGACACAGATATGGAGAAGAGGACAAATGCGAGGTTCGTTGCAAATGCACACGGCAATGTACTTATTGGCGGTCTTGGAATAGGAATGATTTTGCTTGCAATACAAGATAAAACTGATATTGAGAAAATTACAGTAGTGGAGAAATCAGCGGAAGTTATTGAACTGGTAAAAGACCAACTTCCGTTGAATAGCAAAGTTGAGATTGTTCATGCAGATGTGTGGGAATATGTACCATCATGCAAATTCAATACGATTTATATGGATATTTGGAACTTTATCAATACTGATGTCTATAAAGGTTCTATGAAGCCGCTTCTTTCAAGATACAGAAAATTTCTTGTATCAAAAGAGGACGATGCCAATAGATATATTGATTGTTGGTGCAGAAACGAAGCCAAGAATGGAGCGAGAATATGAAACTTAAAGTCTTAGGCTCTGGTTCATCAGGAAACAGCTATGCTTTAATTGCAGACAACGGAGAAATCCTTGCGATTGAAGCCGGATGCAAATTTCTTGATTTCAAGAAAATGATTGATTGGAAAATCTCGAATGTGGTTGGTTGCATTGTCAGCCACGAACACGGAGACCATGCACGGTACATAAAAGACTTTATGAAAGCCGGTATTCCGGTTTACACAGCTTTTGAAACGCAGACTGCATTGGAAACCATTACAGGAGAACGTACAATAGCCATTCCACCACGTACAGTACGGCAAATCGGCAGTTTTTCGGTAACACCATTCAATGTACCACATGACACAGAAATTGAATGTTATGGCTATTTAATCAAGCATGAGGAAATGGGACGGTTGTTGTTCTTAACTGACTTGGAATACTGCAAGTACAATTTTTCAAAGCTAAACATTGAGCATATCATGGTGGAAGCCAACTACGATATGCAGCTTGTAGACCGGGACGAGCCGAACTACGAACACCGCCTACGAGGTCATATGAGCCTTGATACGGCACTTAAATTTATTTCTACTAACGATAACCCGGCATTGAGAAATGTCGTTCTAATTCACTTATCAGATAAAAGCGGAGATCCCGCACTATTCAAACAAAAGACAGAAGAAACAGTTAAATATGGAGTAAATGTTTATATTGCAGAAAAAGGATTAGAGGTTGATATGAACCTTTGTCCGTTCTGATTGGTTGTAACACCAAGGCGAAAGCCTAAAAGAAACATTTGTTCGGCGAGTAGTTATCACAAATTATTGAAAGCCTTGTTTTGGCGGTATATCCCCTATATGCCGCCAACCTTTAGAAAGGGGATGAAACTTTGAAAATATGCAAATATTGCGGGTCCGAATTCGAACCGAATCGCCCAGATCAAAAATACTGCAGACCAAAATGCGCAAGCAGATTCGGACAGTTTAAAAATTTTAAAAAGCGTGGAAGAACCGTGTATACCAGAATATGCCCGAAATGCGGCAGAATTTTTATGACCATAGATGAACACAAGGTAGATTGCCAGGATTGTATGAGCGACGCCATTAAAGAGTGCACGGAAAAACCAAGGAAAAAGAATGATGTAATCAAGGCTGTGAACCACATGGCGCGCGCTTCCGGCATGAGTTACGGAAAGTTTGTGGCTCAAATGAGCATGAAGCCATTGGAGAGGAAGTGATTGAGTTGGATTATAAGAAATTTAGACAGGCAAAAGCCATCGAAGCTAAAAACAAGCAGAAATGGCTTGCATTGAATCCAAGGCTTGATGAATCAAGCGGAATATATATTCTGACAAGACAGGACGAAAATGGGTTTAGATATGCCTATGTGGGGCAGGCTAAGCGTATTTTAACCAGATTGTCGCAACACCTTTCTGGGTATCAGCACATAGACCTTAGCTTAAAGTCTCATGGGATGTATTCAGAGGATAATCCGCATGGATGGAATGTAACATCAGTACACTGTCCGATAGATAAACTTGATGAGCGTGAGCAGTATTATATCAAATTTTGTGCAAATAATGGTTATCAACTTCGGAATAAGACGAGTGGGTCACAGGGCGAGGGTAAAGCTAAGATTGATGATTACCGCCCAGCAAAAGGCTATTATGACGGCATTAAACAGGGAAAAAAGAATCTTGCTAAGGAGTTATCGCATATCGCTGAAAAGCACCTTGAAATCCGCTTGAAGCCGGAGAAAGCCAATAATTCAGTATCACAGAAACAGTATGAAAAATTTATGGATTTGCTTCATGGAGAGGGTGGTTCGAATGGCAGAGAATAAGCGATATTACTGGCTTAAGCTGATGGATGATTTTTTTGATAGTAAACGAATCAAGAAACTTCGAAAGATGGCTGGTGGCGATACATATACGATTATCTATCTCAAAATGCAGCTATTGTCTCTGAAAAAAGGCGGCTATTTGGAATACTCTGGTCTTGAAGATGAATTTTACAAAGAGATTGCCCTTGATATTGATGAGGATGAAATCAACGTTCAAGTTACGATTCAGTATCTTCTTTCCTGCGGATTGATCCAGACAGCCGACAATATTGAGTATCTTATGCCTTTTGTGCAAGATAACTTAGGAAGCGAGACGGCAAGCACTCGTAGAAGTCGGAAATCTAGGGAAAATGCACAAAAAGCGTTGCAATGCAACAGTGGAGCAACAGTGTGCAACAATTTGCAACAAAAATGCAATGTAGAGATAGAGAAAGATATAGAGATAGAGATAGATACAGAGATAGAGAAAGAAAATACAAAAGAAAGTTCCCCAGTGGAACGGTTTGCAGATTTTGTTGCAGCCTACCCGAAAGCCTGTACCGGATATCTGGCAGAGACGGAATACTGCAATGCGGTAGCCGCTGGGGTGCCGGAAGAGGATCTGATTACAGCGGCGCAGAACTATGCGGTTGCCTGCCAGCGGAAAAAGACACCGATCCGGTACATCAAGAACCCGGAAAATTTTTTGAAAGAAAACCTGTTTATGGCTTACGTGAAAGGAGCGGATGATGGATCAGCAAATGAAAAGCATGATCAGCGAGATGATGGAGCGCGTGAGAAGTCGCTCAACGAATTGCTCGCAGAACGCGGAATCTCCGGAGAGTTCGAAGGATTCTGATGTTTGCCCGGTCTGCCACGGCAGCGAGTGGATTTTAACGGAAAAGAACGGCATTGAAACAGCAACACCGTGTAAGTGCCGGGAGCGTGCAATCATGTTGCGGCGGCTGCGGTTTGCGGATATCCCGGAAGCATTCCGGGAAATGGAACTGAAAACATTTCGGATGGATGTGTACCGGGAGCCAGACAGCAAAAAGAAAGTGGCAGATGCCTGCCGGATCATAAAAGCGTACCTTGGAGATTTTGAGAACCAGAGGGAGCAGGGGATGGGACTTTTTATCTGGTCCCGGACAAAGGGCAGCGGGAAAACAAGGATTGCGGCCGGGATTGCAAACGAGCTGATGAAAAGCTACGCGGTCAAATTTGCGGTATCACTGACCATCCTGCAGGAAATCAAGAATACATGGCGGCGGGATGCGGAGTACAGTGAGAGCCGGTTACTGGGTGCGCTTAGTACGGCGGATGTGCTGATTATCGATGATTTCGGAGTAGAAGCACCGGCTGCATGGATCAACGACAAGCTGTACCAGATCATCAATGAAAGGTATATCAACAAGCGCGTGACGATTTTTACCAGCAATGAGTCCTTGGAGACTTTACAGTACGATGACCGGATCACAAACCGGATCAAAGAGCGGGCATATCAGATCGCATTCCCAGAAGAATCGGTCCGGGATCATATCGCAGAGCAGCACCAGGAAGATATGCTGCAAAAGCTTTTGGATGGGTAATGAGAAAGTGGCGAGATACCAGAAAGGAGAAGTAATGCACGGAGTAACACAAAGGGAGCAACTGATACCGATGAGCGTATACCGAAAGGAGCTTGCAAAGGCACGCCTTGGGGATAATGTTGCGAATCACATGGGATATATATTTACAGCGATCTTGTATGATAAGTTTGATCTGACATTTAAGCAGGTTACGAACTTTTACACCAAAACAGTAAACAAGCGTGTTGCATGGCAGGACGATGATAACGAAGATGTTACAAGCGAAAGCATGATGGAGTATTGCCGGAAACGGAAAATTGATGTGGTCGGCTGGGTAAAGTCGATACCAATGTCGCAGAAGCTGTACATGGCAGATATTCAGAAAGGGCGTGCGGTGCTTGGTGCAGATCGGAACATCGAGAGTGCACTTGCATCAACGATGTATCTGACAATCCCGACATTGAAAGAGTCATATCGATTCTCGAATGCCAAGATCGAGGAATTTATGAAGTGGGTTGCCTATTACATTGATTCCTACTGGAGAAAACAGCCAAAGAGCAAAGAACACTATCTGTCCGATGCGATCATCCGGCAGACATTTATCGAGGATGAGCATTGGGACATTGTTACAGGAAAGAAGGTGGGGTAAAAAATGGGAGTTTTGCTTGCATTATCAACCTTATTTATATGGGGTCGGCTGGTTAATATTGATTGCGACCTAAAAGATATCAGCGAAGAACTGAAAAAGATGAACGAAAGGAAAAATGATGGAAGATAGATACTTATTCAAGGCAAAAACCGGTAATGGATATTGGACTATAGGATTTTTACGTTGCAAAGATAATAAATGGTATATAAACAATGCAGGCTCACCATTTGCATATGAAGTAAGACCAGATACAATCTGCCAATGCACAGGCTTAAAAGACAAGAACGGCAAACTGATCTGGGAGAATGATATTGTTGACTTCTTAGGGCATAAAGGGACTGTCGTATTTGAATGTGGCAGTTTTGGCATTGCATATAAAACACCTATAGATTGGAATGGAATAGAAGCAAATATTAAGCCAATAACCGGTTGCGATAATCGTTTATATGTTTGCGAAAATGATAATTATATATCATTGTGGGAAATCTATTGGAATTTTAATGATGAGGATGATTCGGTAAACACAGTAGAGGTTATCGGCAACATCTTTGACAATCCGGAATTGTTGGAGGTGTAGGCATGACGGAGAATGAAGCAATTAAGATATTAAAGAAAGATAGTTGTTATGAATGCTCACAAGGCACATACAGCCCGTTTAATTGTGAATATGGGGAATGCAGAGTTGCGAAAGCTGCTAGATTAGCGATTAAGGCACTGGAAGAGGTTCAGAAGTACCGCGCAATCGGCACGCCAGAAGAATGTCGGGCGGCGGTTAAGCAGACGGCGAAGAAGCCTATATTTAGTCATAACCTTAGCGATACTCTTTCTGTATTCCATTGTGAATGTGGAAACACAATCAAAGTCAGTCACGACATAGGAATAATGAATAACAACAATGCGCCAAATTACTGTAGTAAGTGCGGTTGTAAATTTGATTGGAGTGATGAAGAATGATGTTTCAATTGTACATAAATTTCTTTCTACTAATACTTATAGCCATTAGGTTAGATATTCTAACAAAATTTGGAGTCAATCTTTTTTGCGTTCTGTCAGTTGTAGCAATGATTGGACATGAGATTTTTGATTATTTGAAAAAAGGAGATAAAAAACGATGGGGCTGATTGATGCAGATGCACTAAAAGAATATTGCATGCGTGCGAGTAAATCTGATGATGATTTTAGGAGAGTAAGTTTGGCAACATTGGCGAGCGTGATAGATGCGCAGCCGACCGCCTATGACCCGGACAAGGTTGTGGAACAGTTGGAAGAATACAGCAATGCAGATGAAGCAGAAAGACTTGGAACAATGCCAGTAGTGGAGCTTGCAGACGCAATTAAAATCGTGGAAGGCGGTGGAGTAGATGGTTAATTTTGACAGATTTGACTTTATGGTTGATATGCAAGATGTATATATTCTCCCTACAATTAGGATAAGCACACAGCATGAAATGATTGATAAAAATTTCAACATTCAGATTCATTTTGCAGTATTTCATTTTAGATGGAGGTGAGTAAATGGCAATTAAACCGATTTTACTTAATACGGAGATGGTCAGGGCAATTCTGGACGGAAGAGAAGGTTGTACTAGGAGAGTTGTAAAGCCACAACCAAAAACAAGATTATGTTATACATACGCAGGAAGCCACAATGATTGTATAGGGAAATGGACATATCCAAACAGGGGAGCACACAAACTTTGGGGCGAAGAATATAAGCTTCCGGAAAATATAAAGGATGAGGAATTAAGCAAACGATGGAATCCGCCATATCACACGGACGATATACTGTACGTGAGAGAAACATATGGCGAAGGATATGAAGATGGAACATATATTTACAGGGCTGATGATAAGCTGGCAGACTTGCCTACATTTAATGAATCATTAAAACTGATATACCATCCGTCCATATACATGCCGAAAGAGGCCGCACGTATCTGGCTTAAGGTAACAGATGTGAGAGTGGGGCGGTTGCAGGAGATGAAGCCGGTTGATGTGATAAAAGAGGGAGCTTATCCTGATTGTTGGGATTGTCTTAATACATACGGAGAAAGCGGTTCGCAGTGCTGTTATGGGACAGAAGAACAGTGCAGTCAATGTGATGAAGTGATGATGGAATGGGAAAAACTTTGGAACTCCACCATCAAAAAATCCGACCTTGACCGCTACGGTTGGGATGCAAATCCGTGGGTTTGGGTTATCGAATTTGAGCGGCGTGAAAAACCGGAAGGAGTGTGAGAAATGTCTAAAGCAGTATTGGTTATGGATATGCCGGAACAGGTATGCCAGAAATGCACATTGTGCTATGAGACAGAGAATGATGACGAATATCTGTGCTGTGCGGTAGGAAAACTTTTACCAGACGGAGAAAAGCCGGATTGGTGTCCGCTCTGGGAACTGCCAGAGAAAGCAAATCATCCTGATTATTGTGATAATGGAAGATTTGATAAAGGCTGGAATGCCTGCTTGGATGAAATTTTAAAATAAATCGAAAGGAGTGAGAGGTTTGCTGGCCAGCGTTAAAGAGCTCTTTACTCCAAAAACAAATGGAATCAGTACAAGATAGGATGAAGCGACTTGGAGCTTATGAGAAGATTGCTTCATTCATGCAAAAAGAAAAGCAGGATTACAGTTTTAAAAGAAAATATGCACAGATCAGAGCGGAAGAGTTCAGATCAGAATGTGATCGTAGAGAATTGAACTGCCATGTATCAGTTGGAGGTTTGGACAGCATCATATTGTATATGTTCCTTCATGAAGTGTGTCATATCGATGTACCAGGTGTATCAGCATCTACACTCGAGGATGCAAGCATTCAAAGAGTACATAAGGCAATCGGAATTATAAATGTGCCGCCACTCATGCGGGATGATGGTACACGATGGACAAAGCCAAAGGTTATACGGGAGTTTGGCTTTCCGGTCATATCTAAGGAAATCGCCGGGAAAATCGAGTTGCTGCAGAATCCAACGGAAAAGAATAAGACAGTCAGACACGCGATCATAACGGGAGAGACCGGGGAATACGGCGGCTGGCAGAAGAATTCGAAGATGCAGCTTAATCAGCGGTGGTTAAAGCTGTTCGGTGGATACGAAAATGAAACCGAAGGATGTGACTTTCAAAAGCCGGATTTTCTGGTATCAGCGAAATGTTGCTATTACCTTAAGGAAAAGAATTGTGATGACTGGGGAAAGGAACATAACAGTGTGCCGTATTTGGGACTGATGGCATCCGAGGGTGGAAGACGTGCCAAGAGCCTGCGGATGAACGGATGCAATTACTTCGGTGCATCCACAATACGATCAGCGCCGTTTGCAATCTTCCACCGGCAGGACATTCTTACACTTGCCTTGGAGATGGATGATCTCTGGAAGAACGGATTAAAAGAGAAGTATCGTACTGCTGGAATCAAGGATGGGATAATAACAGAAGATTTTCAGATGCCGGAATCTTTGATACCGGAGATTTATGGTACGATTGAGAAAAAGCCAGACGGAACGTTGTATACGACAAAGGCACAGCGTACCGGATGCAGTATGTGCGGTTTTGGTATTCACATGGAAAAGCGTCCACATCGGTTTGATTTACTTTATGAGAGCAATCCTAAGGAATGGGATTATTTGATGTTTCATATGTGTAAAGACAAAGACGGGAATGATTATGGATGGGCGAAAGTACTTGATTATATTGGCGTTGGATGGGATCCAACAACGATAGGCGGTAATTGCAAAGGACAGATGAGTTTAGAAGATTTTATTTAGAAAGGAGCCGGAACCTATCCGGATAAAAGGCGCGCCGGGTTCCTTTCAGAAAAGATATGATTGGATTTAAATATAAAGGACAAATTGCCTACATCACGAGAATAGACGACTTTCGCGATTATATGGATCCGGAAGTGTATGAAGCAGTTCGGAAAGCCTTTGAAGATGGGTGCGATGGTGGACTGCGGCAGGAATACGAAGAATTGAAATCAGCATATGAAGAATTGCAATCTGATTACTCCGTTCTTGAAGATGAGGCAGGTGATATTGACGACGTCCAGGATGAATTGGATAAATGCGAGGAACAAAGGGATTCGATACAGGAAAAGTACGATACCCTAAAGCGGTGTATTAAAGACATTTTAGAGCAATATTACCAGCGATATATAAAACAGGAAGATATTATTCCAGAGTTAGAAAAAATGATGTGAAAGGAGCCGAACCTCCGGCCGGGGTAACGATATATCGGGTTCCTTTTGAAAAATGACATATAAAGATTTTTTGGAAACAAAGATTGAACTTGCAACAGAAAGCGGATTCGTTGTGGATCCTAAACAAGCCAATAAGGTATTGAAACCGCACCAGAGGGATGCTGTGGTGTGGGCGCTGAAAGGTGGCAGGCGTGCACTGTTTGAGAGTTTCGGACTTGGAAAGACCGTGCAGGAGATTGAGTTTTGCCATTTGGCAGCAGAACATAGCGGTGGTCGTGCGTTGATCGTATTGCCGCTTGGGGTAAAGCAGGAGTTCACGCATGATGCGGTGGAAGTGCTTGGATATGAAAAGCCGGAATATTGTCGGACAATGGAAGAAGTGGAGCAGAGCACAAGCCAGATCGTATTGACAAATTATGAGCGTGTCCGGGATGGAGATATCCGACCAGACTACTTCACAGCGACATCCTTGGATGAAGCCAGTGTTTTAAGGAGTTTCGGAAGCAAGACTTATCAGACATTCTTGGATAAATTCAAGAACGTTCCGTATAAGCTGGTAGCCACGGCTACACCATCACCAAACAAATACAAAGAGCTGATCCATTATGCCGGATATCTGGAAGTGATGGATACCGGGCAGGCGTTGACGAGATTCTTCCAGCGCGACAGCACAAAAGCGAACAACCTCACATTGTACCCAAACATGGAAGATGAGTTTTGGATGTGGGTAAGCAGTTGGGCGCTTTTTATCACGAAACCTTCAGATCTCAATCCGGTATATTCCGATGAGGGATATGATCTGCCGCCGCTTGAAGTAAGATGGCATGAATTGCCGGTGCATTATGGCGATACTGCAGATCGGGACGGCCAGATGCAGTTATTTCAGGAAGCTGCCGAGGGATTGAAAGAAGCTGCGGCAGTGAAGCGGGAGAGCATTGACCGCCGCGTAACAGAAATGAAGCGGATTGTGGAAGAATCGCCTGAAGATCATTTTCTTTTATGGCATGATCTGGAAAATGAACGGCATGCAATCAAGAAAGCGTTGCCGGAAGTGGTGGATATCTACGGATCTATGGATTATGACCTGCGCGAGCAGAGGGTAATTGATTTCTCGAATGGACAGACAAAGTTGTTCGCTACGAAGAAATCATTATCTGGATCCGGATGTAATTTTCAGAGATATTGTCACCGGGAGATATTCCTTGGAATTGATTATGAGTTCAACGATTTTATTCAGGCGGTGCACCGGTGCTACAGATTTTTGCAGAAAAAACCGGTTGTGATCGACATTATTTACATGGAAAATGAGCGGCAGATCAAGGAAGCGTTGCTTGAAAAATGGAAGAATCACAATCACATGGTCGCAAAGATGATCGAGATTGTAAAGAAGTATGGTCTTAACTCGGAAAATAAGACACAGCGGTTAGAAAGGAAGATGGGCGTGGAAGGTAGCAGAGAAGAGAGAACAGTGAGAGGAAACCATTATGAAGCGGTATATGGGGATTGTGTAGAGGAAACCCGGGCAATGGAAACAAACAGCATCGATCTGATACATACCTCGATTCCATTCGGTAACCATTACGAGTACAGTGCCAATTATAACGATTTCGGGCATAACCAGAACACGGATCGGTTCTTTGAGCAGATGGATTTCCTTACACCGGAACTGCTTCGAGTGCTTAAGCCGGGGCGTGTGGCAGCAATCCATGTTAAAGATCGCGTATTATTTGGAAATGCAACTGGTACCGGGATGCCAACTATTGAACCATTTCATGCACAGTGCATCAGCCATTACATGAAGCATGGATTTCAATATTTCGGCATGATTACGGTCGTGACCGATGTAGTCCGTGAGAATAACCAGACATACCGCCTTGGATGGACGGAGCAGTGCAAGGACGGTTCCAAGATGGGTGTAGGATGTCCGGAATATATACTATTGTTCCGTAAACTTCCTACAGACAGAAGTACAGCTTATGCAGATGTACCGGTAAAGAAATCGAAAGAGGATTATACAAGAGCACAGTGGCAGATAGATGCACATGGTTATTGGAGATCGTCAGGAGACCGACTGATCAGCAAGGAAGAACTCAAAGATTTTCCGGTTGATAGCTTACAGACAGTGTACAGAGAGTATAGCCGCGGCAATGTATATAACTATGAGGATCATGTGAAACTTGCGGAAGATCTGGATAAGGACGGAAAGCTCCCGGCAACATTTATGGTTGTTGCACCGGGATCGTGGAATCAGTTGGAAGTATGGGATGATATCAACCGGATGCGTACCCTTAATACCACGCAGAGCCGCAGACGCGCTCAGATGCACGTATGCCCGTTACAGTTGGATATCGTGGAGAGAATCATCAACAGATACAGCAATGAGGGCGATACGGTCTATGATCCGTTCGGTGGCCTTATGACAGTACCAATGACGGCGGTTAAGATGCATCGGAACGGCAAGGGATGCGAACTGAATCCGGATTACTTCCGGGATGGCGTTGGGTATCTGCAGGCTGCGGAGAATGAAGTGGACGAGCCGACATTGTTTGATTTTATGGAGATACCGTCATGAAAGAAGAAACGCCGGAGAAAAAAGTAAAGTCATATAGTGAGCAGATCCGGAAAGAAATAGGCCAATGGAAGGACATAAACCAGAACGGGTGCAATGATCCGTTCTGGCCGGATGGCTGCAATATGAATCTCGTGAGAAACCATATCCTCTATTATCAGAGAAAAATTTCAGAAATCTGCGAGGAAAAGAATTTGCCATATCCAGAAGCATACTATTTTTCAGTACCTCCAGAGGTTGACAACTTCTATATGGCAAATCTGAAACAGAGAGATCGTGTTAAGCGGATATTTTACGGTGGGTATGTACCGGTAAGAAAGAAATATTACTACGATGAACAGCAGATATGTTTGTTTTAAACAGCCGGACACTGCAATGCCCGGCTCATGAGTGCTAAGACTCTATCACTATTGTCATTATAGCACTCACGCACACCATAGTAAAGGCTAGAATTGGAGGGTTATTATGACAAAAGGAGAGTTTACAAATAACTTAATATACGACATGGCCGGCTATTTGGATGCAGAAGGGACAGAAAGATTAAAGATGGCCCTTGCGTACAGGATGAAAGGTTTCCATCTGGTGCCGGATGAAACATTACCGACTACGGATGTAAGGGACAATGAGTGGATTCTTGGACGATACCATGTTGATCTGATCGCAGTCGGCAGGAAAGAGAAAACGATTGAAATGTACCTGTACACATTAAAGAAATTCTTTAATGAAACCGGACTTCATTATGCCGTTATGACCGGACAGGACGTAATGGATTATATTGCCATAAGGCAGTATCGGGACAAGATCTCGAAGTCATACGCCGGAAATATTCAGAAATGTTTATCCGCATTTGTCAAGTGGGCGTACCGGAAACACCATATCGACAAGGACATATACTGGGATATTGACAAGATCAAAATCCCGCAGAAGCGCAAGAAACGCTTATCTGATTATGAAGTGTCTAAATGCAAGAATGTTTTAAAGACTTTGCGTGAAAAGGCACTTTTGGAATTGATGCTTAGTGCAGGCCCGAGAGTTGGCGAAATCTGCAATCTCAAAATCGAGAATCTGGATTTTGAACGTGGTGAAATTCAGATTTACGGAGAAAAGAACAGTAAATGGCGTACTTGTTTTATGACACCGGATTGCAGGGTTGCTTTAGAGCAGTATGTAAACGGCAGGACAGAAGGATATATATTCCTTAACAGCCGGAATGTGGAAACCGGGAAACCACTGTGTAAGGCAACGATAGAAGAAATCGCGAAAGAGATCGCAAAGCGTGCCGGATGCCGGAACGTGGCTACGGTGCACGTATACCGAAAAACATTTGCAAGCCGGGAGTATCAACGAACGAAAGATATTTTATATGTATCGCACAGACTAGGACACGCAAACACAGCGGTTACGGAGAAATACTACATCTGTGACGATATCTTGGCAGACCGGAAGATGGCGAATGTTGCGTAAAATGCAAATGATAGGATAGTATTAGTTTTTAATATACGAAAGAGCCGCCGGAAGCGGAGCGATTTATTTTTTTATTTCCGGAGGGTGATCGTGAATGGAGAAAATTTCAGATCGTGAGTTGTTGAAATACGCGTTGGATAATGGTATTATCAACGTAGCACTTGTGCAGGAACAAGCGAATATGCAGAAGAGAAAGGAAATTTTAAGTAAACATCCATACAATATATGGCAAGGGAAAGACGGATATTGGAGAACATATATTCCAAAGGAATCCGGAAGAAAACTTATAAAGAAAAAGAATAAAGAAGATCTCGAGACTGTAATTATTGATTATATTGAATCTGATAAAAAAGATACATTTAAGGAAAGGTTCTTTATATGGGTAGAACGTCAAAAAATATGTGGTCGGTCTGATAATACAGTTGCAAAATACGAATCTGATTATAGAAGATTTTTTAAAGGTGATGAAATCGAAGATATGCCATTGCGGCAAATTACGGACGGTAAGATTGCTGAATACATAAATCGTTTGTTGGAACGCAAAGATATACCGTACAGAGCATTTAAAGTGATGATCAGCTATCTGAATGCAGTGTTTGAAAAGTCTATAAAGGATAAAGTCGTTGACGATAACCCATGTAAGTATATTGATGTGCCAATATACCGAAAAGGTTGCAAAGAGTCAAAGATTAAAACAGCAGAAGAACGAACGTTGTCAGCAGAAGAACGAAAAATTTTACTGCAAAAGTTGTCCGGCACTGCAAAAGACTGTAAATCTTACATAGCTTCGTATGCTGTAGAGCTGTCTTTGTTTACCGGTATGAGAGTCGGGGAGCTTGCCGGGTTGATGTGGAAAGATATTGATTTTCAGAATCGAACAATCACTATTCAAAGATCTGAAAAGTACAACCGGAAAAACCATGAATTTTACATATCGGGCACAAAGAATAATCTCGTAAGAGTCATTCCACTAACTGATGATATGGAAAAGATTCTTAGAAAGACGATGGAAGAGGAAAAACGGCTTGGATTTCTTGGCGAATTTGTATTTTGCAATGAGGATGGGAGAATCCACACAAGGATGATTTCCCAATGCGTCCGAACAAAAACAGAGACAAAAGAGTTTGTGAACGAAAAAAGTATTCATGCGATACGAAGAACATTGAATTCGAATCTTAGGTGTAATGGAGTACCTGCAACAGTTGCTGCAGCTTTACTGGGACACACCGAAGAGGTGAATGAGAAAAATTATACATATGATGTATCGTCAATGTCAAAGAAAGCCGAAGTGATTCAACTTGCAGGGAAAATTAGCTGATTACTTTTGATTACTCGTTGATTACTCGAGATTTGAAACGCACTAAAATAGCGCATTTTAGGTAGCCTAATCGGGTTCGATTCCCGCCGGGTGCAGTTTATGCTATGTGGCAAGGAAACAACTTACCCATGGAACGACAGGAAAAGCGGTGCGTCATGCACCGCTTTTTTACTGGACGAATAGTATGAGGTGTGGTATCATAAATGGAAAGATGCATTTTTATGGAGGGTTCATATGCAGAATGAAAAATTAAAAAAGTTTACAGACTTTTTTGTGAAATATAGACGATATTTTTGCGCAGCTGTTTTATTTGTGATTCTTGTTGTGATTCTGGTAAAGTGTACCGGTCCTCAGAAAGATCAGAAAGAGACACAAAACGGTACACAGGGAGTGACACAGACTACAGAATATCAGGAAATCGGTAAGCTACAAAAAGATGCAGATGCGGAACTTGTGACACTGATGGAAAATTATTATGCGGCATATGCCGGTGGAGATACGGATTCGCTGGAGATGATTGCACAGCCGCTCAGTGACAATGAAAAGAGTTATATCACGACGTTTTCTGAGTATTATGAGGATTATCAGAACATCACCTGTTATTCCACAAAGGGGGCAACCGATGATTCTTATCTGGTATCTGTATGTTATGATCTGAAATTCAAAGGTGTGGATACTCCGGCACCGGGAATGGATTTCTTCTATGTGGAGAGAGACGGAAAGGGAAATCTGATCATCAATAACATATACTCTGCATACAATTTCAATTTCCTGGATCAGGATCTGGATGCAAATCTGTATTCCCTGATTCTGGCATATGAGAAGAGTGATGAAGTGGTTGCTCTGCAGAAAGAGGTGCAGACAAGCTATAATGAAGCTGTAAAGAGTGATGAAAAACTTGCCAATATGGTGGGTGGAACACTTCGAAATGCCATGGCAAAATGGAGAGAAACGATTGTAAGCAATACCGAAACCCAGACGACAGAGACGGAAAGCCAGACGCAGGAAACCCAGACCACAGAGACAAAGAAACCGGAAGAAACTCAAAAGAAAGAAGAAACTCAAAAGACCGAGGAAACCCAGACAACGGAGTCTACGGAAAAGAAGGAAGATACCCAAAAGAGCGATTCCAAGAAATCTACCGGTACGGTCAAGACAAAAGATATCTGTAATGTCAGAAAGAGCCCGAGTACGGATGGTGAGCTCCTCGGAAAAGTGGATATTGGTGTGGAACTGAAGAAACTTGGAACGGAAGGTGACTGGACCAAGGTAAAATTCCAGGGAGAAACCGGATATGTAAAGAGCGAATTTGTAAAGGAAGTGTCTTCCAAGTCAGGTTCCGGCAAGGGAACCGTAAAAACGAAGGATATCTGCAATGTGCGTAAAACCGCCAGTACAGATGGAGAACTTCTTGGAAAAGTGGATGCGGGCGTAAAATTAAAGAAACTTGGCACCAAGGGAGAATGGACGAAGGTGAAGTTCCAGGGAAAAACCGGATACATCAAGAGCGATTTATTAAAAACGGTAAAATAATAAAGACATCATAAAGAAGCGGAGGCTGTGAGGTCTCCGCGATTTTTGTCAGACAGGGAAGAAACGTGGAAGTCAGAATTAATAAATTTTTAAGTGAAGCAGGGGTATGCTCCAGAAGAGAAGCAGATCGCCAGATTGAAGCAGGAAATGTAACCATCGGCGGAAAAACCGCGCGGATGGGGGATCAGGTATCGGATGGACAGGAGGTCTGTTTCTGTGGAAGACCGGTACAAAAAGAAAAAGAAATGATACTGATCGCGCTTAATAAGCCGGCGGGTATTGTCTGCACGGCGGAAAAAAGGGAAAAAAATAATGTGATTGATTTCCTGCATTATCCGAAACGGATCTATCCGGTCGGGCGTCTGGATAAAGAGTCGGAAGGACTGTTGCTGTTGACGAATAACGGTGAGATTGTCAACAAAATTATGCGGTCGGGAAATATGCATGAAAAAGAATATCTTGTTACCGTGAACCGTCCGGTGACGGATGCATTTCTGCATGGTATGGCAAACGGTGTTCCGCTTGTGGAACTTGGCACGACAACGCGCAAATGCAGGGTAGAACGGACAGGAAAAAAACAGTTCCGGATCATTCTGACACAGGGATTAAACCGACAGATCCGACGCATGTGTGAATATTTTGGGTACCGTGTACAGAAACTGGTACGTGTACGGATCATGAATATTGAACTGGGGGATCTCGAATCAGGAAAGTACCGGGATGTTACACCGGAGGAATTTAAAAAGTTAAAACAGTTGATCGCACATTCGAGCAATCAGCCCGTGCGACCAATGGAAAAACCACAAAAATCAAAACGAAAACCACGCAATTCTGCCATACATGGCACGTATACGGTGGTAAATCATCATATAGATAGAGAGAACAAAAATGGAAACAGAAAAGCAACGGATTGAAGAACTGGTAAAACAGTTGAATGCAGCATCAGCTGCGTATTATAACGGACAGGATGAAATCATGCCAAATTATGAGTGGGATGCTTTGTTTGATGAGCTTACCACGCTGGAAGAAAAAACCGGATATATTATAAAGGACAGCCCGACGCAGAATGCCGGATATGAAGAATCCGGAAGCGGACAAAAAGAACCGCATGAGTATCCGGCACTTTCTCTGGCGAAGACCAAACAGGTGGAAGAACTGCAGCAATGGGCGGGAGCTTATCCGATCTGGCTGTCATGGAAACTGGACGGACTTACGCTGGTTCTGACGTATGATAACGGAAATCTTGTAAAAATTCTTACCAGAGGAAATGGAAACCTGGGTACCAACATTACATTTTTAAAGGGTGCGATCGGAGGATTCCCGCAGAAGATTTCGTATCAGGGGCATCTGGTTGTGCGAGGAGAAGCTGCCATATCCTATACAGATTTTGCACAGATCAACGACATGATTGAGGATGACGATGAAAAATATGCAAATCCGCGAAATCTGGCATCCGGAACGCTGAATCTGGAAGATCCGGCAGAAGTAAAAGCCCGGCATGTCAGGTTTCATGCATTTACACTGGTGCATCTGGATGAGCCGATGGTATCGTGGGGAGAGCGGATGCACTTTCTGGAAGAACTGGGATTTGATGTGGTAGACAGGGAAGCGACAACCGCCCAAAAACTTCCGGAAGCCATTGACCGATGGACGAAACTTGTAGAGAGCGGAAAAATGGATATTCCGGTAGATGGTCTGGTGATCTGTTATGATGATACGGATTATGCGGCATCGGGAAGCGTGACCGGGCATCATGCGACACGCGCCGGTTTTGCGTTCAAATGGCAGGATGAGGCCGTGGATACAAAACTAAAATATATCGAATGGTCGTGTGCGGTGTCTACGATTTCTCCGGTTGCCGTGTTTGAACCGGTGCAGATTGAGGGAACAACGGTATCGAGAGCATCTCTATGCAATATCAGCGAGATCGAGCGTCTGGGAATCGGAAAAGAGTGTACACTTTCCGTGATCAAAGCCAATAAGATCATTCCGAAATGTATTGCGGTAAAAGATGCTGTAGGTGCTCCGGAGATTCCATCCCGGTGTCCGGTGTGCCATGCACCGACAAAAGTTCATGTGAGTGAAAACAGTGGCACAAAGACCCTGCATTGTACCAATCCGGACTGTACAGCCAAAAATGTCAAGAAATTTACCCGTTTTGTCAGCAAGTGGGGGATGGATATCGACGGACTTTCCATTCAGACGATGCTCCGTTTTATGAATGCGGGATTTATCCATGAATTTGCGGATATTTTCCGTTTGAAAGAGCATTTCGGGGAGATCAGCCAGATGGAGGGCTTTGGTGAAAAATCTGTGGCAAATATGGAACAGTCCATTGAAAAAAGCCGGCAGGTACATCCGGTGAACTTTATATTTGCCCTGTGCATACCGCTGATCGGTGTGGATGCCGGGAAAAAAATTGTTGCCGCCATTGGTTTTGAAGGCTTTTTGCAACGTCTGCATCAGGGGGACGGGTTTGAGGATATTGAGGGGATCGGAGCGGAACGTTCCCGATCAATTGTAACCTGGTATCAGAATGAAAAAAACCACAGTGGGTTTGAGGATCTGCTTCATGAACTTTCGATAGAACATGTAGAAGTGCAGGATACTTCTTCCGGAAGCTGTGCGGGACTGAGCTTTGTGATCACCGGAGATGTGCATCACTATAAAAACAGGGATGAATTTAAGGCCTATGTAGAAAGCCAGGGCGGAAAAGTGACAGGAAGCGTCTCAAAAAAGACGGCATATCTTGTCAACAATGACGTGGAATCCGCATCATCTAAGAATCGTAAGGCAAAAGAACTGGGAATTCCGATTATTTCCGAAGATACATTTATAGAACAATTTGGTGGGAGGTAGAAAAAGTTATGCCAATCAGAACACAAAGTGATCTGCCTGCAAAGGAGATCCTCGAACAGGAAAATATTTTCGTGATGGATGAGTCCCGTGCGATGCATCAGGATATTCGTCCGATCAATATCGTGATTCTGAACCTGATGCCACTGAAAGAAGAGACGGAATTGCAGATTTTTCGGTCATTGTCAAACACCCCGTTGCAGGTAGACGTATCGCTGCTTGCACCGGCATCCCATGCATCCACCCATACTTCAAAGAGCCACCTGAACAAGTTTTATCAGACGTTTCAGGAAATTAAGAACCAGTATTTTGACGGGCTGATCATTACCGGTGCACCGGTGGAACAGATGAAATATGAAGAAGTCGATTACTGGGATGAAGTGTGTGAGATTATGGAGTGGTCCAAAAAGCATGTGACATCCACCCTGCATTTGTGCTGGGGGGCGCAGGCTGCACTTTATTATCATTACGGAATCCAAAAATATGATCTAAAGCAGAAAATGTTCGGGGTATTCCGGCACCATGTAATGAATCGCAAGATTCCGATGGTACGCGGATTTGATGATTATTTTTATGCTCCACATTCCCGGCATACCGAGATCCGGGAGGAAGATATTTTAAAGCATGAAGAACTGACCATTCTGGCAAAATCAAAAGAGGCGGGGGTTTTTCTGGTAATCAATCAGGATGGCAGCCAGATTTTTGTGATGGGACACCCGGAATATGACCGGATGACATTAGACAGTGAATATAAGCGTGACAGGGAGAAGGGACTTGCGATCACGCTTCCGTGTAATTATTATCCGGATGATGATCCAACGCAGCGGCCGATGCTGCAGTGGCGGTCACATGGAAATATCCTTTATGCAAACTGGCTGAATTATTACGTTTACCAGCAGACACCGTATGAGTTTATCAATACCGATGAAATCATTGGGAAATAGGGCAGCCGTTATGGGTTGCAGTTTTTACAAGGGGAATATCCGTCTTTGATCAATTTCTTGCGGAGCCCCTTGTATTTTTTTCGGTTTTTACTGCTCATCTGCTTTACCGAATGACAGTCCGGTTTGTGGAATTTTTTGGTGTTAGTATTTAAAATATAGACCGCGGATGCGTGTTCCTTTGCAGAACTATTATGGGAATTCTGGTTATTTTTTCCATTCAGATGACTGTCACCGGTGGCATAATCTATGGCAACACCCGGCTGTACATTGTAGCAGTAGGTACAAAAACAAATGCCCTTTCCCTGATCCTCCACAGAATAAGCTTCCATCAGGACACCGGAAGCGACCAGGTTACTGCCCTCAAAAACCGGTGTCACGCGGTATAAGACATGGTTATTGGTTTTGTCTATATATCGTGCGGTTTTTTCCTCAAAAGGAAGCATACCTTCATTGTTCATGTAGCGGGTGCCGGTGATCAGGTTCTTTTTATTGGCATTTTCCGCAGTAAGGCAGTAGGCGATGAGGTGGCAGCGGTTATACAGATAGTTGCCGTCCACGACACCGGTGTATTTGACTGTGTGCCAGCCGGATGGCCGGATCTGACCGATTTCCCCGCGCGCTTCGGTCGGCATGGTGTCTTTGCTCACATTGGCATAGGCCACACCGCATCGTCCGAGCTTGTCGAGTTTATGGTAGGATTCAAAAGTGTTGGTGTTTTGCTTTTCCCGGCTGGTGAAATATGGTTTATTTCCATGTACAGCCACAGAAGATTTTCCATTGTATTTTGGAACTTCTTTGATGGAAAAACGGTCTTTTGTGTTCTTTTGGGCAGCCTGTGCAGTCGTGATAAGCGCAGCAGAATCGGAACTTGTATCAGAAATGAATGGTACAGGTACGAAAGCTACGGAAAAGGCAAGTAAAACAGCAAGCAAAGAAGTCCTGCATTTTGTGAAGTGTAATCGTTTCATGGGATTTCCTCCTTATTCCGTTATGATTTGTTTTCTATAGTATAACATAAAGTAAAGAATTTTTGGAAAAAAGGAAAAAATCCAATAGATTGGAAACGTCAGTTTCGTATATTCTGATGTTGTAAGCGGAACTGTTTCGGTGTCATCTGATAGCGTTTTTTAAAGGTACGGATCAGATGGCTGCAATCGGCAAAGCCTGTTTCTCCCGCAATATAACTTAAATCATGCCCGGTAAATAAAAGGAGATTTTCCACTTTGCTCAGCCGCACAAATTCGATATACTGCTTGCAGCTTTGTCCATAGTATTTACGGAACTGCCGGGCAAAGTAAGAATAACTCATATGATACGTGCGTGCCAGAGATTCAATGTTGATATTTTCCTGGGAATGATCATCGATATACATCAAAACATTCTGCATCGCTTCTTCCTCCACTTCCGGGATCTGATCCGTATCAAAAGAAATTCCCTGTTCCAGCCAGAAACGTAGCAGCTGTACGATCAGCCGGGCGAACTGGGCATAAACACAGGCATCATATCCGTAGCGTTTTTCCTGAACCTCTTTTAAGATATCCGTGAAAAACAGTTCAGCAGGAAAATCGGGCAGGTTGTCCGAATCAAAAACCAGCGGAGGGTTTGTGCTGTTTAAAATCTGGTGAAAGGCAAAGTTTAAATTTGGAAGATAATTCTCGGAAAGTTTTATGCGGTTGAGATTGAATTTACAGCAGATGTAAACATAGGGCTTATCATCGGTATGATAGATGGAGTGCATTGCCTGCGGAGGAAATACAATAAAGGCTCCTTTTTTCAGGAGACAGGTATTGTCATTACAGCTGACCGTTACAGATCCTTCCTGCACATAGACAAGTTCCAGAAAATAGTGCCAGTGGGAGGAAACGGGACCTTCCCAGTATCCGGTGCCACAGCAAAAAGCTTCAATAGGAGAGCGCAGCATATCACTGTATTCAAATAAATTTTCGTTCATATGACCTCCTGGTATTAAAACAAAAATCATAAAAATAGAATAGATTTGTTCTATTTTTATGTGATTGTATTATATCATAATTCAAAAATAATTGATACAATAACGGAAATTTGACAAGAAAGACAGTGGAGGCTTGTGATGAAAGTGAAAAAAGAAACATTGTTTCCAAAGACAAAAATACAGTGGCTGTGGGAAAATATGAAAGGCAGACGTGTATTATATGTGATCGGCATGCTGGGAACCGTTGTCTATAATATATTGCAGCTGACGGTTCCGTATTATTCTGGAAGAATTGTGGATCTGTTTTTAAGTGGGGCAGATGCGTGGAAAAATATGAGAACGAATAGTGGTTTGTTCTATCATCTGCTCATCCTGATGATTGTATTTACCGTACTTCGCGGTGTGATTGTCTATGGAGACTGCATGATTTACGAGCATGTGTCACAGACGGTACTGTACCGTGTGCGCAATTTTTTGTATGACAAAATCCAGAGGCAGGATATGACCTTTTACAGCACATATCGTACCGGCGATCTGATGACGCGTGTTACGGGCGATCTGGATGCGGTGCGCCACATGGTTGCATGGGTGATCCGCATGGTGATCGAATCATTTTCCCTGTTTGGTGTGGTGGCAATATACTTCTTTTATATGAACTGGAAAATGGCTCTGAGCCTGTTAATTATTTCGCCGTTTGTGTTTTTTATCATTTATCTGTTCAAAAACAAGGTGGCACCGATGCATGCGAAACTGCGTGAAAAACTGGCACAGATGAACACCTATGCGCAGGAAAATATTTCCGGAAACCGTGTGGTAAAAGCGTTTGCCAGGGAAGCATATGAAATTGAAAAATTTGACCGGGCAAACAAAGATTATGCACAGACGAATAAAGAGACCAGCATGGTATGGCTGAAATTTTTCCCGTATGTGGAAAGCATTGCAAACCTTATGCCGGTAGTGATGCTGGCCGTGGGCGGTGTCTTTTTGATCCGGGGCGAACTGACGATGGGAGATTATGTGGCATTTTCCGGACTGATCTGGGCAATTGCCAACCCGATGCGCCAGATGGGGAATATCATGAATGAATTTCAGCGATTCTCAGCCGCATCCAAAAAAGTGATGGAGATTTATTATTCCGAGCCAAAGATCAAAGATGCTCCGGATGCAGCTGCGCACACGGATCACTTTAAAGGAAAAATCGAATTCCGGGAGGTATCTTTTCAATATGAAGATGGGGAACTTCCGGTGCTGCATGATATCTCTTTTACCGTAAAACCGGGGGAGACCATTGCAATCATGGGAGAAACCGGCTGCGGAAAGACTTCCCTGATCAACCTGATCCCGCGGTTTTATGAGCCGACGAAAGGGGAAGTGCGGATCGATGATATACCGGTGCAGAATTTCAGACTGTCCGACCTGCGCAAACAGATCGGACTTGCCACACAGGATGTGCTGTTGTATTCCGATACGATCGAGGGAAACATTGCCTACGGAGACAGCAGCATTGATCTCGAAGAAGTGGAAAAATTTGCAAAATATTCTGCGGCATCTGATTTTATCTCAAAGATGCCGGAAGGATATGATACGGTGGTCGGAGAGCGTGGCGTAGGCCTTTCCGGCGGACAGAAACAGCGAATTTCCCTGGCAAGGGCACTGGCGGTGCGGCCTTCGATTCTGATTCTGGACGATACGACCTCTGCGGTGGATATGGAAACGGAAAAACAGATTCAGGAAGCACTGCGGCATCTGGATTTTTCGTGTACGAAGGTAATTATCGCACAGCGGATTTCCACTACGATGATGGCGGATAAGATTCTGGTGATGCAGCATGGACGGATCACGGAGATGGGAAATCATGAGGAACTTATGGCAAAAAAAGGATATTATTACGAACTGGTACAGCTGCAGACCGGCGAAGACCTGGTATAGGGGGTGAGACAATGGCAAAGAATACATATAAGCAGGATGAAATCCTGGAAGAACCGTTTGATATCCGGCATCTGCTCCGGGCGTCATCCTATATCAAAAAATATCGCAGGGGTATGATCCTTGCAATCGTCCTCAGCGGAATCGGAGGAGCGTTCGGGTACGTGGCACCGATGATTATTCAGCGGGCACTTGATATTGCGGTGCCTGATAAAAATATGAGACTGTTATTTTCCCTAGTGGCGGCGCTGATTGCCATCTATGTGGTCAGCGTGATTTTTACCACGATCCGCAGCCGCATCATGGTGGATGTCAGTCAGAATATTATTTATGATATCCGCAAGGACCTGTTTGAACATCTGCAGGAACTTCCGTTTCAGTATTACGACGACAGACCGCATGGAAAGATTCTGATCCGGGTGGTCAATTATGTCAATTCGGTATCGGATATGTTGTCAAACGGACTGATCAATATCGTGCTGGAAGCATTTAATCTGCTGTTTATTATTATTTTTATGTTTATGGTAGATGTGCAGATGGCACTGGTTGTGTTGTGTGGAGTTCCCGTGCTTGCCGTCTTTATGTTCTGGATCAAAAATAAGCAGAGAAAGGCGTGGCAGGCCGTATCCAACAAGAACTCAAACTTAAATGCGTATCTGCAGGAAAATATTGTAGGTGCCCGGATTACACAGATTTTTGCACGTGAGGATGAAAATGCAAAAATCTTTAACGGACTTTCCAAAGAATGCAGACGGACCTGGAATACCGCTGTGCGCTACTCAAACCTTGTATGGCCGGGCATTGATACCATTTCGGTGTTTGTCCGTGCTGCCATCTTTTTGTTTGGCCTTGTCATTTTCGGGCAGGGAAATAAGTCGCTGGGAACGATCGTGGCGATTTCCAGTTATGCTTCGTATTTCTGGCAGCCGATCATGAACCTTGGAAATATATTCAACAATTTTATCAATAATATCGCTTATCTGGAACGGATCTTTGAAACCATCGATGAGCCGGTTACCGTAAAAGATGCAGAGCATGCGATCAAGATGCCAAAGATCCGGGGGAAAGTTACGTTTGACCATGTGACCTTTGCATATGATGAGACAAAAACGATATTAAAAGACGTATCCTTTACGGTAAATCCCGGGGAGAGTGTTGCACTTGTAGGACCGACCGGGGCCGGAAAGAGTACCATCGTCAATCTGATTTCACGGTTCTACAATGTCAATGACGGAAAGGTACTGATCGATGATCAGGATATCGCAGATGTGACCATTCATTCTCTCCGTGCGCAGATGGGGATTATGATGCAGGACAGTTTTATTTTTTCGGGAACAATTGCAGATAATATCCGGTACGGAAAATTGGATGCCACACAGGAGGAAATTGAAAAAGCGGGAAAAATTGTCTGTGCCGATCCGTTTATCCGGGAAATGCCGAAAGGATATGAAACACAGGTGCGGGAGCGTGGGTCCATGCTTTCCCAGGGACAGAAACAGCTGATTTCTTTTGCGAGAACACTGCTTTGTGACCCGGCAATTCTGATTTTGGATGAGGCAACTTCCAGCATTGATGTGCAGACGGAAAAAGCATTGCAGACCGGATTAAACCGTATGCTTAAGGGCAGAACATCCTTCATTATTGCGCACCGGCTCTCCACGATCCGTGGCTGTGACAAGATCATGTATATTGATGACGGAGGAATCGCAGAGGCGGGAACGCATGAAGAACTGATGAAAAAGAAAGGCAGATATTACAAACTGTATACGGCACAGAAATCTTTGCACTAAAATAAACGAAAAGAGCCAAAAGTACTAGGAATTATCCCCCTTTTATGTTACCATAATAAGTGCAATTATTATGAACAGAAGGGGGATACTTATATGGCAAAAGAACTAGTTGCGATGTTGCTTGCCGGAGGCCAGGGGTCCAGATTATATGCACTGACACAGAAGCTTGCAAAGCCTGCAGTTCCGTTTGGGGGAAAGTACCGTATCATTGATTTTCCGCTGTCGAACTGCGTAAATTCAGGAATTGATACGGTGGGTATTCTGACCCAGTATCAGCCGTTTGTATTAAACGAGTATATTGGAAATGGCCAGCCGTGGGATCTGGACCGTCTTTACGGAGGTGTGCATGTGCTTCCGCCGTACCAGAAAGCATCGGGGTCTGACTGGTACAAAGGCACGGCAAATGCTATTTATCAGAATATTGCTTTTATTGAACGCTATGATCCGCAGTATGTAATTATTCTCTCGGGAGACCAGATCTGCAAACAGGATTACAGTGATTTTCTTGAATTCCATAAGAAGAAGGGAGCAGAATTTTCGGTCGCAGTCATGGAAGTACCGTGGGAGGATGCATCCCGTTTTGGTCTGATGGTAGCAGACGAGGATGATAAGATTACGGAATTCCAGGAGAAACCAAAGGAGCCGAAATCCAATCTTGCGTCCATGGGAATCTACATATTCAACTGGGATATTTTAAAAAAATATCTGATTGAGGACGAAGCAGATCCAAATTCAGAGAACGATTTCGGAAACAATATTATTCCAAATCTGTTGCGTGACGGAAGAAAGATGTATGCTTATCATTTCAACGGATACTGGAAAGATGTCGGAACCATTCCGTCTCTGTGGGAGGCAAATATGGAAGTGCTTGATCCGGAGCACAGTGGAATCAATCTGTTTGATGAAAACTGGAAGATTTACAGCCGAAACAGTGGTATGACCGGTCACAGAATCGGAGAGAATGCTGTGTTGGATAACTGTCTGATTACCGATGGATGTAATATCAAGGGAACGGTCAGACATTCGATTCTGTTTTCGGGTGTTACCGTGGAGGAAGGTGCTATCGTAGAGGATGCGGTTGTGATGGGACATTCCACCATTAAGGCAGGTGCAGTTGTCAGACACTGTATCATTGCAGAAAATGCAACCGTAGAAGAAGATGCCGTTGTGGGAGCTAAGCCAGAAGGAGAAGGTGTCGGAGAAGTTGCCACAATTGCAGCGGATGTGACGATCGGAAAAGGCGCCAAAATTGGTCCGAGCGCTATGATTTATGAAGATGTGAAGGAGGGTGAGGAGCAATGTTAAATTCAAAGACAGAGGCATTGGGAATTATTTTCCCGAACAGCTATGATGCAATGGTGCCGGAGCTGGCTTCGGAGCGCCTCATGGCATCCATTCCATTTGCCAGCAGATACCGCATGTGCGATTTTATTCTTTCCAGCATGGTACATAGCGGAATTGACAATATTTCCATTATCGTAAGAAAAAATTACCATTCCCTGCTGGATCATCTCGGCGCCGGCCGTGAGTGGGATCTGGTCCGCAAAAACGGAGGCCTGAATATTGTTCCTCCGTTCGCACAGAAACAGGTAAAGGTATTCGAGGGACGCATCGAGGCACTTGAGAGTCTGCGCGGATATCTGTTAAAGCAGCCACAGAAATATGTCATTATGACCGATGCAAATATTGCCATCAATTTTGATTTTAATGAACTTTTAGATGCGCATATCAAGAGTGGTGCGGATGTGACCATGATGTACCGCAAGCAGGAAATTCCGAAGGCATTTATCCGTCAGAGCAGGGACCGCATGGATCTGTACTATGCACTCGGCATGAACGGAGACCGCGTCAGCAAGATTTACATCAACCCGACCGAAGAGGGGGAGATGAATTTCAGCATGAATATTTATGTGGTAGAACGCGAGTTTTTGATCAATATGATAGATGATGCGTATGTACATGGGCATACTTACTTTGTACGTGACCTTTTGGACAAGCAGATTGACCGGCTGGATATCCGCGGGTTCTGCTACGATGGCTATGTGGTCAATATCCATGATACCCAGAGTTATTTTGAAGAAAATATGCGTCTGTTACAGGAAGAAAACTTAAATGCACTGTTTTCTCCAAATCAGATTTACACCAAGATCCGTGACGATAACCCGACCCGTTATATCAACGGTTCCAAAGCAAAGAATGTTATGGTTGCCGATGGCTGTGTGATCGAGGGAGAAGTCGAAAACAGCGTCCTGTTTCGAGGCGTTCACGTTGGAAAAGGCGCAAAAGTGAAAAACTGTGTGCTGATGCAGGATACCGTAGTGGAAGATAATGCAAGCGTGGAATACGTGATTACCGACAAGAATGTACGTGTCACAGAGGGCAAGTCACTGACCGGAAATGAGTCGTATCAGGTATATGTATCCAAGGGGCAGGTTGTATAATTTTATGCTTTCCAAATAATACAGAGTCTGTTATAATAAGCAAAGATAAAATACTGAGGAGGCAATTGTATTATGGCTGATAGCAGAAAAACAGTTCAGATAAAATCAGATCCCATCGGGGATGTCCGTATCGCAGATGAAGTCGTTGCGATCATTGCAGGACTTGCAGCAACAGAAGTAGATGGCGTCAGTTCCATGGCGGGAAACATCACAAACGAAATTGTCAGCAAGCTCGGCATGAAGAACCTTTCTAAGGGAATCATGATTGAAATTATGGACAATGAAGTAAAGGTTGATGTTGCCATCAACATTGCATATGGTTACAGCATTCCGGAAGTCTCTGCCAAGGTACAGGATAAAGTAAAGGCTGCCATTGAGAATATGACAGGCCTGACAGTCGCTGTTGTCAATGTCCGTATTGCAAGTGTTGATATGGGAACTGACAATTAAATCTTTGTATTCGAAACAGAATATGGTATAATAAAGGATGTCTGAACGAAAGACATCCTTTATTTTTAAGCGAGGAGAGAAGATGACAAGAAGAGAGTTAAGAGAAAATGTATTTAAGATGCTTTTCCGTGTAGAATTTTTTGACGCGGGAGAACTGTCAGAACAGCTGGTATTATTTGGCGAGGAAGTTGACCATGTGACAGACAAGGATTTCCAGTATATCGCAGAGCGCTATCGGGATATCTATAACCATCTGTCAGAAATTGATGAGGCAATCAACGAAGTCGCAAAAGGCTGGAAGACAACCCGTATGGGCAAAGTAGATCTGGCACTGATCCGTCTGGCGGTATATGAGATCCGTTATGATGATGAGATTCCGTTTAAGGTTGCGGTCAATGAGGCTGTGGAACTGGCAAAACAATACGGAACCAATGAGTCACCGGCATTTGTCAATGGAATTCTTGCAAAGTTTGCAGAATGATGAAACATGTATATTCGGTAGGGCAGGTAAATAAATACATTAAAAATATGTTCGCTCAGGACTTTATGCTGCACCATATCAGCATCAAGGGAGAGGTATCTAACTGTAAGTATCACTCCAGCGGGCATATTTATTTTACAATGAAAGATGCAGACGGAACGATAAACGCGATCATGTTTGCAGGAAGCCGCAGGGAAGGATTAAAATTCCAGATGAAAGAGGGCGACCGCGTGGTTGTGACCGGATCCGTGGAAGTGTATGAAAGAGATGGCAGATACCAGATCTATGCACGGACGATTGAACGGGACGGAGAGGGAAATCTGTATCTGAAATTTGAAGCGTTAAAGCGGGAGCTTGAAGAGATGGGAATGTTTGCGGAGGAATACAAACAGCCCATTCCCACCTATGCAAAAACCGTGGGGATTGTTACGGCAGAGACCGGGGCAGCGATTCAGGATATCCGCAATATTGCAGGGCGCAGGAACCCGTATGTGCAGCTGATTCTCTGCCCGGCCCTGGTGCAGGGAGAGGGTGCGGCAGCATCAATTGTCCATGGAATTCATGCACTTGAACAGATCGGCGTGGATGTAATCATTATCGGACGGGGCGGTGGATCCATAGAGGATCTGTGGGCATTTAACGAAGAAATGGTGGCACGGGCCATTTTTGACTGCCGGATTCCGGTGATCTCCGCTGTCGGTCATCAGACGGACTTTACGATTGCAGATTATGTCGCAGACCTGCGGGCACCGACTCCGTCTGCAGCAGCGGAGCTGGCGGTGTTTGATTACCGGCAGGCAATGCAGGAACTGCTTGGCATGCGGCAGCAGATGGACAAAGAACTCCAAAGGAAAGTAACCGTGGCAAGAAACCACCTGGAGCACCAGAGGATGCGCCTGCACTATCTCAGCCCTCAGCAGCGGATGAATGAAAACCGGCGAAGAGTGGCAGAGTATGAAGAGAAACTGACCGGACGCATGGAGGAACTGCTGCGTGAGCGCAGACACCGCCTGGCACTTCTGGCAGGCACGCTGGAGAGCTATTCCCCGGTAAAGAAACTCAGTGGAGGGTATGCATTCGTGGAGGATGGGAACCATCAGGCACTGCGGAGCATCCACCAGATCAGGAAAAAAGATACCGTGCAGATCCATTTGCTGGATGGCACACTGACGGCAGCAGTGACAGAAATTCAGGCAGCCGAAGGAGTAAAAAATGAGTGATGAATTAGAAAAAAAAGAACCGGGACTGGAGGAACGGTTTGCAAAGATCGATTCCATACTTGATGCGATGGAAGACGAAAACGTAACGTTAGACCGTTCGTTTGCCCTATACAAAGAGGGACTGGAACAGATCAAAGCAGCCGGCCAGTCTTTGGATACGATAGAAAAGGCAATGCTTGTACTGAACCAGGATGGAAAATTGGAGGAATTCTGATGGAGATCAGACAGGAAATAAAACGCAGGGCGGCAGACATTGAAGCACGGATCGCACCGTTTCTGCCACAGGAAAAGGGGTTTCAGCAGACCGTGCTCGATGCCATGGAATACAGTGTTTTTGCAGGCGGAAAGCGTCTGCGGCCGATGCTGATGGAAGCATCTTACCAGATGTTTGACGGAACGAATCCGGCAATTGATGATTTTATGGCGGCGATTGAGATGATCCACACCTATTCACTGATCCATGATGATCTTCCGGCGATGGATAACGACGAATACCGGCGTGGGAAAAAGACAACCCACGCGGTATACGGGGAAGCAATGGCAATCCTTGCGGGGGATGCCCTTTTAAATTATGCGTTTGAGACCGTGGCAGCAGCGCTGACCAGAAACGAAGGAGACTGGAGAATTGTCAGGGCTTTTTCCGTGCTGGCACAAAAAGCGGGTATATACGGAATGATCGGCGGCCAGGTGGTGGATGTGGAGAGTGAGAAAACCGGACAGACCATCGACCGTAACCGGCTGGACTTTATCTACCGGTTAAAAACCGGAGCGCTGATTGAAGCATCGCTTATGATCGGAGCCATTTTGGCAGGCGCGGATGAAGTGTCGGTTGCGCGTATGCAGGAAGCCGGAGCAAAGCTGGGACTTGCCTTTCAGATTCAGGATGATATTCTCGATGTCACGGGATCTTTTGAAAAACTCGGTAAACCGATCGGCAGTGATGCGGAAAATGAGAAGGCAACCTATGTGACATTTGAGGGGCTGGAGCAGGCAAAAAAGGATGTAGAGCGGCTTTCCGGGGAAGCAATAAAGATACTGGATGAATTTGAAGGAGAGCATACGTTTCTGCATGACCTGTTTTTCTATTTGATCAACAGGGATCATTAATTTTTCGAGGGCAACATGGTTTTAGATCGGATAAAAAAAGTAAATGATATCAAACAACTAAACGAGGAAGAACTGGAGGAGCTACAGGAAGAAATCCGTGATTTTCTGGTGGAAAATATTGCAAAAACCGGAGGACATCTGGCATCGAATCTGGGTGTGATTGAACTGACGATGGCGCTTCATCTGTCATTTGACCTGACGAGAGACCGGATTATCTGGGATGTCGGACATCAGTCCTACACGCACAAGATTTTAACCGGGCGTAAGTTGGGGTTTGCCACTTTACGGCAGTATGGCGGGATGAGCGGATTCCCAAAGACGCAGGAAGATCCGGCGGATGCATTCAATACCGGGCACAGCTCCACGTCTATTTCCGCAGGACTTGGCATGGCGCAGGCAAGGGAACTGACCGGTGACAATTATTATGTGGTCTCTGTGATCGGAGACGGGGCACTGACCGGCGGTATGGCATACGAAGCAATGAACAATGCCTCCCGCATGAAAACCAATTTTATTATTGTGTTAAACGATAACCAGATGTCGATCTCCGAAAATGTGGGAGGAATGAACCAGTATCTGAATTCCTTCCGCACCTCGGATGCCTATCTGGATTTAAAAGACGGTGTGACCAATTCCCTAAACCGGATTCCGGTTGTGGGGGAACGGATGGTCAAACGGATCCGCAACGCCAAAAGCGGTATCAAACAGCTGTTTGTTCCGGGAATGTTTTTTGAAAATATGGGAATCACCTATTTAGGCCCGGTGGATGGCACCAACATAAAAGAAATCCGAAAAGTGCTTGCGGAGGCAAAGCGCGTGCGCGGTCCGGTGCTGGTTCATGTACGCACGATCAAGGGAGAGGGATATCTTCCTGCCGAGCGTCATCCGGCGCGCTTCCATGGAACGGGACCGTTTGACATTGACACCGGTGTTCCGCTGTATCATCAGGAAAAAGCGCATTACACGGATGTGTTTTCCACCGTCATGCGCAAAATGGGGGAGCGGGAGCCGAAGGTGGTTGCGATTACCGCAGCGATGGCAGACGGAACCGGTTTAAAGAGATTTAAAAATCTTTTCCCGGAACGTTTTTTTGATGTGGGAATTGCAGAGGAGCATGCGGTGACGTTTGCGGCCGGTATGGCAAAGGCGGGACTCAAACCGGTATTTGCGGTGTATTCTTCTTTTTTACAGCGTGCCTATGACCAGGTATTACATGATGTGTGTGCACAGAATCTCCCGGTTGTGTTTGCCGTAGACCGTGCAGGATTAGTCGGAAAGGATGGCGCCACGCATCAGGGAATTTTTGACCTGTCGTATCTGTCAAGTATTCCGAACCTGACGGTTATGGCTCCGAAAAACAAATGGGAGCTTTCCGATATGCTCAAGTATGCGATTGCTGCAGAGGAACCGGTGGCGATCCGTTATCCGCGCGGAGAAGCCTGCGATCTCTGGAAAGATCAGCGGGCACCGATTCAAAAAGGCTGTGCGGAAGTACTCGCCGAGGGTACAGAGGTTGCACTTTTTGCAATCGGTTCGATGGTGGAAACCGCCTGGCAGGTAAGAAAAAAACTGGCAGAAAAAGGAATCCCGACAACGGTGGTAAATGCAAGATTTGCCATGCCACTGGATAAAAACTGCCTGCGGAAACTGGCAGAATCCCATCCGCTTCTTGTGACGATGGAAGAGAACGTGGCAAGCGGGGGATTTGGAGAGCATGTGGCTGCATTTCTGGAGGAGGAAGCACTGCATACAAAGGTCCTCAGGATTGCAATTCCTGACTGCTTTGTGGAACATGGAAGTGTTGGCGAATTAAAAAAAGCACTGGGACTGGATGCAGATTCCGTGACGGAAAAAATATTAGCAGAATTACCGGAGGAATTATGAAAGAACGATTGGATGTACTTCTTGTAAAACGTGGTCTGGCACCATCGCGGGAAAAGGCAAAGACCATGATTATGGAAGGCAATGTATTTGTCAACAATAACCGGGAGGATAAGGCGGGAAGCACTTTTGCAGAGGATGCTCCGATTGAGATCCACGGAAATACATTGAAATATGTCAGCCGCGGCGGTCTGAAACTGGAAAAAGCGATGACACATTTTTCCATTTCCTTAGATGGCATGGTGTGCATGGACATCGGTGCTTCGACGGGCGGGTTTACGGACTGCATGCTGCAAAACGGGGCAAAGAAAGTGTATTCCGTCGATGTGGGATATGGCCAGTTTGCATGGAAACTGCGCCAGGACCCAAGGGTTGTCTGTATGGAAAAAACAAACATCCGCTATGTCACACCGGAAGATATCGATGATGTGCTCGATTTTGCTTCGGTGGATGTCTCATTTATTTCCCTGACCAAAGTGCTTCCGGCGGCATATGCACTGTTAAAGGACGGCGGACAGATGGTATGTCTGATCAAACCACAGTTTGAAGCCGGACGGGAAAAAGTGGGAAAGAAAGGCGTGGTACGTGATAAGGCCGTTCACGAGGAAGTGATCGAGAGGATCATTACCTTTGCACTGGAAAACGGATTTTCGGTACACCATCTGGAATACTCACCGATCAAGGGACCGGAGGGAAACATCGAGTATCTCGTGCATATTGAAAAATCGGACGAAGCAATAAAGGAGGAATCCGTGGATATTCACGCAGTTGTGGAAGCAGCACACGGAGAATTGGATAAGTAGATGCGTAAATTTATGCTGATCACGAACCGGTACAAAGATCGTGATCTGACACTCTCAAACGAAATTGTCTCGTACATACAACAAAAGGGCGGCAGTGCTGCAATCTGTGTCAGCAATGTGGAGGATGATAACCAGAAAGATTTTGCACTTTCCGAGATTCCGGCAGACACGGAATGTATCCTTGTTCTTGGCGGAGACGGCACGTTAATCCGCGCAGCAACCAAGGTGGAGGCGCTGCAGATTCCGCTGATCGGTGTCAACCTTGGGACACTGGGGTATCTGTGTGAGCTTGAGGAAGCTACCGTATTTCATGCCATCGACTGTCTGATGCAGGATGATTGCATCATGGAAGAGCGGATTGTTCTGACCGGCGAAAAAATTGGCGGAAACGGCGCACATATGGCATTGAATGATGTCGTGATCCACTGGTCCGGGGATCTGTCCATGCTGCTTTTAAATGTGTATGTCAATGGGGAATATCTGACAACTTACCACGCAGATGGCGTGATTGTTGCGACACCGACCGGTTCCACGGGGTATAATCTTTCCACCGGAGGTCCGATCGTGGACCCGAAAGCAAGGGTACTTCTTCTGACACCGATCAATGCACATGACTTAAACTCCAAAAGCATTGTGTTTGGAGCGGAGGATGTTGTGGAGATTAAGATGGGAAGCAGACGGTTTCAAAAGGACGAGACGGCATGTGTCAGCTTTGACGGGGACACACCGGAGCATCTGCACGTGGGAGACCGTGTGCGGATTGCACAGGCACAAAGTACCATCTGGATCTGCAAAATCAGTAACCAGAGTTTCCTGGAAATACTGAGGAAAAAGATGAGACCGTAGGACGCAAAGGAGGACATATGAAAACAACACGACAGGCAAAGATACTCGAATTGATTCAGAAAAACGATGTGGAAACACAGGAAGAATTGTCCGCATATCTCGAAAAAGAAGGGTTTCAGGTTACCCAGGCAACCGTATCCCGTGATATCCGTGAACTGAAGCTGACAAAGATTTCGACCGACAACGGCAGACAAAAATATGCGGTGATTACGGACGCGGATTCCAATATGATGGAAAAATATGCAAGGGTTCTCCGGGAAGGATTTTTGTCCGTGGATGCAGCGGAAAATATTGTTGTGATCAAAACCGTGTCCGGTATGGCGGGAGCCGTTGCGGCTGCAGTAGATGCCATGCGTATGCAGGAGATTGTCGGCTCACTTGCGGGAGACGACACGATTCTGTGTGTGATCCGTACGTCCGATGACGCGGTGCACATCATGAAAAAGCTTCGGAAAATTGTAGAACAGTAATAAAAATGCTTCGGAAAAGTAGAAGGAGAATGTATGTTACAAAATCTACATGTGAAGAACCTCGCTCTTATTACAGAAACAGAGGTAGAATTTAAAGAAGGACTTAATATTTTGACAGGAGAGACCGGTGCCGGTAAATCCATCATCATTGGTTCGGTCGCACTGGCACTCGGAGAGAAGGTTCCAAAGGAACTGCTCCGGGATAACGAAGAGACCGCACTTGTGGAGCTGGTCTTTTCGGTTGAAAACCCAAAGGTTCTGGATGCGATCCGGCAACTGGGCATAGAAACAGAGGATGAAACAGTAATATTAAGTCGTAAGATAACTTCCGGAAGGGCAATTGCGCGGATCAATGGAGAAGCAGTGTCTGCTTCCCGGTTAAAAGAGGTGGCGTCCCTGCTCATCGATATTCACGGACAGCATGAGCACCAGTCCCTTCTTTCCAAAAAGAAACATCTGGAAATCCTCGATGCCTATGCAAAAGACGCGCTGGGAGAAAAAAAGGAGCGTCTTGCCGCCTGTTATCTGGAATACCGGAAACTGAAAAAAGAGTGGGAGTCCTCGTCTTTGGATACCGAGGAGCGCGCCAGAGAGTTGTCGTTTCTTGCGTATGAAGTAAAGGAAATCGAAGAGGCACAGCTTTCCGTCGGGGAGGATACCCGGCTGGAAGAACAGTATCGCAGATTTGCAAACGCAAAAAAGATCATGGATGCCATATCGGCTGCCGGTGCAGCTACCGGGGGAGACGGCGGTACCGGAGAGAATGCATCGGAACTTATCAGCCGTGCCCTGCGGGAAGTCAGTTCGGTTTCGGCATATGAGGAGCGCATTGCGCAGATGGAACAGATGCTTACCGATATTGATAATCTGCTGAGCGATTTCAATCATGAGATTTCTTCCTACCTGTCGGGGGAGGAATTTGATGACGAAGTCTTTTATCAGACCGAAAAGAGGCTTGATGAGATCAATCACCTGAAATCCAAGTATGGAAATACGATGGAAGAGATTCTGCAGTCAGCGGAAGAAAAAACAAAGCGTATTGCCGTATTACAGGATTATGATAAATACTTAAATGATCTTTTAACTTCCATGAACCGGAAGAAAGAAGAATTGGACGGACTGTGTGCAGAGGTTTCCGAAATCCGGAAGAAAGCGGCAAAGGGATTGACGAAAGCGATTGCACAGGCACTTGAAGATCTGAATTTTTTAGATGTGCAGTTTACGATGGAATTCCGGAAGACGGAGTACAGTGCCGGAGGCTGGGATGAGGCAGAATTTATGATCTCCACCAATCCGGGAGAACCGTTAAAGCCTCTGGGAAAGGTCGCTTCCGGCGGAGAACTTTCCCGTATTGCGCTCGCGGTCAAGACCGTCATGGCGGATACGGATGAGATTCCGACGTTGATCTTTGATGAGATTGACAGTGGAATCAGCGGGCGTACGGCACAGATGGTATCGCAGAAGATGAAACTGCTGGCAAAGACGCACCAGATCATCTGCATCACTCATCTGCCGCAGATTGCTGCCATGGCAGATGCCCATTTCCTGATTGAAAAATCGGTGGAGCATGCGTCCACGGTTTCCCGGATTCATCCGCTGCGGGAAGAGGAAAGTATCGAGGAACTGGCGCGGATGCTTGGCGGCGTGGAGATCACGGATACGGTTTTACAAAACGCACGCGAGATGAAACGTCTGGCAGAAAAATACGAATAGATAAAACCAAAGTCCGCATACTAAAGGTATCCGAGAAGATAGGAGAACCTTTGGCATGCGGTCTTTTTATATGCGTATATTCAAAAATATTATCTGTATTTATGTTCTGGCGCTGTGCTGCTTTGCCTATGCCACCATGATACATGCCATTCCCGATCATGTATACGTGCAGGAGGGGCAGAAACTGGAACTGGACAAAAAAATTCCGGTCACACTGGCAATGTCCACAAAACCGCAATCCGTTATGGCACAGATCGGGGAGCGGACGTTTCAGGCAATGAAGCAGGAACGGGCAGTGGAAACGTGCAGCCAGCTGAAGCAGGGGGAATATACACTGACCTGCTATCTGTTTGGCATCCTTCCTATGAAAGAGGTGCAGGTTTCCGTGGTGAACGGAAAATCTTTATACGTGAGCGGACAGGTGGTGGGCATTTACGGGGCTGCCCAGGGAGTACTGGTGCTGGGATCCGGCCCGGTGGAAACTGTGGACGGAAGCAGCCGGCAGCCGGCAGAACACATTGTATTTCCGGGGGATTATATTACTGCTGTAAATGGAAAAGCGGTCACGAAAAAAGAAGAACTGATGGAGCGGATCAATCAGTACGGGGAACAACCGGTGGTGCTGACCCTGTGGCGCGGAGCCGAGCAGATTCAGGTATCGGTGGAGCCGGTTGAGGCAGCAGAACACAAAGGCTATCGTCTGGGACTCTGGGTGAAAGATGACATGGCAGGGATCGGCACGCTGACCTATTTTGATCAGGACGGAAACTTCGGGGCACTGGGACACGGAATCGGAAACGGACAGACCAAAGACCTGCTCCGTCTGTCAGACGGCCGGCTGTACAAAGCACAGGTGCTCGGTATCAAAAAAGGTGTCCGGGGAACACCGGGAGAGCTGGAGGGAGTTGTCTATTATGGGAAAGACAACCAGATCGGAGAAGTGTCCAGCAATACACAAATCGGTATCTATGGCACGCTGACGAAAAACTTCCGGGAAGAAAAGAAAAACGAAAGTCTGTTGTGTCCGGTTGGTTACAAACAGGAGATTCAGACAAAGGATGCGGTAATTCTGTCGGATGCGTCCGGGGAACTGCAGTCGTATCGCATCGTAATTGATGATCTTGATTATACACCGGGAGATAAAAATAAGGGCATCCGTTTTCATGTGGAGGATGAGAACCTGCTGAAGCTGACCGGCGGAATCGTGCAGGGACTCTCCGGAAGCCCGATCCTGCAGGATGGGAAAATTATCGGTGCCGTGACCCATGTGCTTGTTAACGATCCAACGAAAGGATATGGCATTTTTGTGGAGGAAATGACGGCAAATAAAATAGGACAAAAGACCTAGATGTGAAATTTGCACAAAAAAAGAAACGGTAAAATGCAATAAAGTTATATTTTATACATGAAAAAGGATTGCAATAGAAAACAAAAAAGGTTATAATAATCATTAATTGCTCGAAATTATTCGAAAATAATAAATGTTTAACGTAGTGGGAGTATTACATGGATAAGTTGGTAGGGTTTGCCCGGAAGAAGCGACTGGGCGATCTGCTTGTGGATGCAGGAGTCATTTCGCAGGATCAGCTGGTAAAAGCGTTACAGGTCCAGAAAACAGAAAAACAGGGAGAACGTCTCGGAGTGGTACTGCTAGATCTGGGGTTTACAGACGAAAAACAGATCGTAGAGGCACTGAAGGCACAGCTGAAAATACAGAGTGTCGATCTGTCGACCCTGCGCATCCCGGAGGAAATCATCCGGCTTTTGGACGAGGCAGTGCTGCGGAAGTATAATCTGATTCCGTTTAAGTTCAATGAAAAAAATCCCAATCTTTTGTGTGTGGCAATGAGTGATCCGCTGGATATCCGGGCGATGGACGATGTTTCCATCATTACCGGGTGTCAGGTGGAGCGTTTTGCGGCAACCCCGAGTGATATTGCGGCAGCCATCGACCGCTACTATGGAAATGCAGAAGCCCTGCGTGTGGCAGAACAGTATACGAGGGAAAAGCAGGAACAGGCAAAAGCCAGGGCAGCCTTAGACCCCGGGAGTGGAAACGATGAGAACAATGTCCAGCAGGCACCGATTGTCAAACTGTTAGGACAGATCATCGAGCAGGCAGTCCACAAGAGAGCCAGCGATATCCATATCGAGCCGATGGAAAATCAGGTGCGGATCCGGTTCCGTGTGGATGGCGTGCTGCACGAAGCCATGCGGCACGACATCAGCCTGCATGCCGCACTGATCGCAAGAATTAAAATTGTCAGCGGACTTGACATTTCCGAAAAGCGCCGCCCACAGGACGGCCGTGCGACCAGCATTGTGGACCGGCAGGAATACGACATCCGTGTGTCCGTGCTTCCGACCGTCTATGGGGAAAAGGTCGTTATGCGTCTCGCACAGAAAAAAGCACTGACATTGGACAAGCGGGATCTGGGATTCCCGGAGGAAGAATTAAAAAAATTTGATCATATCCTAAGCCATCCGAACGGGCTTATTCTCGTCACGGGACCGACCGGAAGCGGTAAGTCCACGACATTATATACCGCATTAAATGAATTAAACGTAGAAGGCGTCAATATCATCACGGTAGAAGATCCGGTTGAGGCGAACTTAAACGGGGTCAACCAGGTACAGGTAAACGAAAAGGCGGGACTTACCTTTTCCTCGGCACTGCGTTCCATCCTGCGTCAGGATCCGGACATCATCATGATCGGGGAGATCCGTGACCAGGAGACCGCAGAGATTGCGGTAAAGGCATCCATCACCGGACATCTGGTGGTCAGCACCTTACATACAAACAGTTCGGCAAATACCATCACCCGTCTGGCAGATATGGGAGTGGAAAACTACCTGATTGCGGATTCCGTGGTCGGGGTAATCGCCCAGCGTCTGGTGCGCCGGGTCTGTCCGGCATGCGGAATTGTCCGGGAGGCAACCGCAGGGGAGAAAAAGATACTCGGCATAAAGGATCCAGCCAGACGGATCAATGTCCGCACACCGGGGCACAAAGAGTGTGTCCGCTGCGGTGGAACCGGATACTATGGAAGAATCGGTATTTATGAGATTATGCCGGTCACGGCAGACCTGCGGCAGGCGATCAACCGTGGGGAGAATGCGGACGTGCTCGAGGAGATCGCATTAACACATGGCATGAAAACACTCCGCATGAGTGCCATTGATTACGCACTGCGTGGAATCACTACCGTCGAGGAAGTGCAGCGTGTGGCATATGATGACGAAGATGATTAAATAAAAAGGGAAGGGAAGGCAGCAAAACAGATGGAATTGTCAATGTATACGCTTCTTTCGATAGCAAAAGCACATCATGCGTCCGACTTACATATTACCGTGGGGGTACGGCCGAAGTGCAGGATCAGCGGAACACTTTATGAAATGGACGGATTTGAGAAACTGACACCAGCGATGACCAAAGAACTGGTGGAATCTATGTTTAACGAAAAACAGAAAAAAACCATGGAAGCCACAGGGGAAGTGGACTTTGCCTACACGGATACGCGTGTGGGACGGTTCCGTGTCAACGCTTTCCACCAGAGAGGTTCCTATGCGGCTGTATTGCGTATCGTGGCAAGCGATATCCCGACACCGGAGGACCTCGGGGTGCCGGAAGCGGTCCTTGGGCTGACAAAGAAAAAGCGTGGGCTTGTCCTTGTCACGGGACCGACCGGAAGCGGTAAATCCACCACACTGGCATCTTTGATTGATGTCATCAATAAAGAACGGAACGAACATATCATTACACTCGAAGATCCGATCGAGTATTTACATAAGCATAACCGGTCCATCGTAAACCAAAGGGAGATCGGGCTGGATACCGATTCCTATGGAAATGCGCTTCGTGCAGCACTCCGTGAAGACCCGGATATTATCCTTGTGGGAGAGATGAGAGATTTTGATACGATTTCCACCGCGATTACGGCGGCAGAGACCGGACATCTGGTATTTTCCACATTGCATACCATTGGTGCGGCACCAACGATCGAGCGTATTGTTGATGTGTTTCCACCACATCAGCAGAATCAGATCCGTTCCCAGCTGGCATCGGTTTTGGAAGCTGTTATTTCGCAGCAGCTTCTGCCTACGATTGATGGAAAGTCCCGTGTGGCAGCCTTTGAGGTTATGTTAGGAACCCCGGCAATCAAAAACCTGATTCGCGAGGATAAGGCACACCAGATCCCTTCCATCATGCAGACAAGCAAGAAAATTGGTATGCAGACGATGGATGATTCCTTATTCAGTCTTTATCTGAAGCACAAAATTGATGCGGCAAATGCCGTAGAGTATGCACAGGATACAGGAAACATGCAGCAGAAGCTGTTTTAAAAAGGAGTTAAGACATGGCAAGTTATAAATACGAAGTGGTCGGAGCCGATGGAAAACCAAAAACCGGCACCATCGAGGCCATGAACATGGAAGTCGCTTCGGCAGAACTCAAATCCGGCGGTAACACCATCGTTTCCATCGCAAGAGCCAACGCATTTAACAAAGATCTTGAAATCCATATCGGAAAAGCCGTCAGCGTCCGCGAAATGAGCGTATTCTGCCGCCAGTTTGAGAGCGTATTAAATGCCGGCGTGACCGTCGTCGAGGCACTCGACATGCTATCCGAGCAGACCGAGAACAAACCGTTTGCCAACGCAATCGCAGAAGTGCGGGATTCCGTACAGCGCGGGGAGACCCTCGCCGTTGCGATGGCGGAGCACCCGAAGATTTTTCCGAGTCTGATGATCCAGATGATCGCTGCCGGAGAATCTTCCGGTGGTCTGGATAAAGCATTCAGCCGTGTGGGTGGTCAGTTTGAAAAGGAAGCTCACCTGAAGGGGCTGATTGTCAAATCGGCGATTTATCCGGTCATTTTGATTCTTGTTATTATCGTGATTGTAGCGATTATGATGCTTAAAATTGTGCCGACCTTTACCGAACAGTTCGATGAAGTCGGCGGTGAGCTTCCGGGTATTACATTAGCTGTTATGGCAGTCAGTGATTTCTTTGTGCATAGCTGGTATATCATTGTTGCCATCATTGTGGGCATCACAATTTTTATCAATGCCTGGAAAAAGACGGAGAATGGGGCACATATTCTCGGAAAGATTATTTTAAAAATACCACTTGTTGGATCACTCAGCATCAAGACAGCATCCGCGCGTATGACGCGTACGCTGTCCACGTTGATGGGGTCTGGCATCCAGCTCGTGGATGCACTCGGGCTGGTAGCAGATATGATGAGCAATGCAGTTGTCAAACAGGCATTAAAAGATGCCACGGAAGAAGTCAGCCGCGGTATTCCGCTTTCGAAACCACTGGCAGATTCCAGTGTGTTTCCACCGATGGTTTATCACTTGATTGAGATCGGGGAGGAAACCGGTAATATGGAAGATATGCTCGATAAAATCGCGGCATATTATGACGATGAAGTGGAGATGACGACGCAGGCATTGCTTGCCGCAATGGAACCGCTCATCATCATCGTGATGGCAGTTATTGTGGTGCCGATCGTCCTTGCGATCATGATGCCGATGTACAGTCTGTACGACAGCATCGGAGCCTGACCGCAGGCAGAAGAAGGGTTGTTACATGTCTGCCATGAGACATGTGATGATAGATACATAAAAATATATTCAAAAAAGGAGAACAAAGGGTATGAAGAAAATTATGGAACTGCTTCAGAACATGAAAGCAAAGAATGAAAAGAAGGATAACAAAGGTTTCTCTCTCGTAGAGTTAATTATCGTTATCGCAATTATGGCAATTTTGGTAGGTGTTGTTGGTACACAGGTAATTCCTTATATCAATAAATCTAAGGAATCAAAAGATTTTCAGATTGTAAGTAGTTTCGGAACCGCTGCAATGACAGCATATTCATCTAATGCAGATAAGATAAGCACAGCATCTACTATTTCATTTAATGTATATGCAACTGGATTATCTGGAGATGCAGCTACCTTACAGACAGCTATTCAGGATTTAACTTATTCAACATTCCCGTCAACTAAATTTAAATCAACAAAGGGAAAAACAATTACAGATATTACAATTACATATGATTTCAGTGCGAAGACAATCACTGCGCAGGCAACAGATGGAAAAAATAATGTTTTAGATCCTGTTGTATCTGATATGTAATCAAAGTTTTAATAATTAGAGTGGGAGAAATCAATGCTAACTCAACTTACGATTTTTCTTTATATTGTTATATTTTTATACGGAATCGTCATCGGCAGTTTCTTAAATGTGCTGATCTTCCGTATCCCGAAAAAAGAGAATATCGTGCAGTCCTCGCACTGTATGAACTGCGGGCGTAAGCTGGGCTGGCGGGACATGGTTCCTGTATTTTCCTACATAATTCTTCGGGGCAGATGCCGGCAATGTGGTGCTAGGATTTCCATACAGTACCCATTAATCGAGGCTTTAAATGGTGTGCTGTATGTGGTCGTTTTCATGGCGGGCGGTTTCACGTTCAGCAGTGTGCTGTATTGTCTCATGACATCTGCCCTGATTGTCATTGCGGTCATCGATGAGAGAACCTATCAGATACCGGTTTCCCAGAACCTGTTTCTGGGACTGCTCGGTATCCTCATGACAGTGTATGATTTCCGGCATATCCTGTCCCATATCATCGGGGCAGTCATTGTCAGCCTGTTTTTGTATGGCCTGTATTATTTCTCCTCCGGCAAAGCAATCGGTGGGGGAGACATCAAACTCATGGCATATGCAGGCCTGCTTTTAGGCGCAAAAAACATTATTTTTGCATTTATTCTTGCATGCATTCTTGGCTCCGTCATCCATACCATCCGCATGAAAGTAAGCAAGCGAAACAACCTGCTTGCACTCGGCCCGTACCTTTCGGCAGGCATATTCATCGCCGCACTCTGGGGCAGCCGTTTCTGGACCTGGTACCTTGGCATGATGGGCATTTATTAGATAAAATCTGGTATAATCCGCCAAAAAAGTAATGTTTAGAGAAAACATAAAGTTATTTGTTTTCCGTGGCGAATTTTGAACATACTTCCTATTCGCCATCTAAATTTTACATCACAACATAACGATGGAAAATGTATGAAAGCCAATTAGCACACGCGATTTTTCTCAAGGGTTAGAGGCCGTTAGAATTTTGTCAGTACCCAGCGATTCCCGTACACGGATGTACGGGAAAGGACGACATGAGCCCGGATGGCGAATGTCGTCCGGTCGCGTCCGGCACGCAAAATCTTTCGCCAAAATTCTTACAGCCTCTTCCCGAAGAGAATATGAGCGGGGGATAATTGTCTTTCATACATTTTCCAGCACAACTGCTAGAAAATATAAAGGAGAAAATGAAAATGGTCAAAAGAGTAGTAAGTATTGAGGCCGGTGTATGGTGGACAAAAGTCGCACTGGCCGATTACCGCAAGAAAAATCCGCCGGTACATAAAGCGTTTGCGTTCCGTACTCCGGAACATGCGGTGGAAGATGGCTATATCCGCGACAAAGAAGCGTTTGCATCGGCATTAAAGACGGAACTAAGCAGACACGATATCCATGAGAAGGAAGTTGTATTTACCCTTTCCTCCTCTAAGGTCGTTACCCGCGAGGTCATGATCCCGTTTGTCAAGGACAATAAGATCATGGGAATTATTGAGGCACAGATCCGTGATTACTTCCCGATGGATGTGAGCAATTACACCATCAGCTACAGCAAGATGGACGTGGAGGAAGAAGACGGAAAGAAGATGCTTAAGCTGCTTCTCGTTGCAATTCCGGATAATCTTTTAAACAACTATGTGACCTTTGCCGAGCTGGCAGGGCTTAAGGTGGAGACGTTTGACTATATCGGAAACGGAACGGTACAGCTTTTGTGTGACAGTTTTCTGGAAAATGCCGTGGTCGTGCAGCTGGAAGAACAGGCAACGGTCATCAGTATTCTGGAAAATAAAAAACTGGTCTTTCAGCGTGTGACACCGTATGGCTATGGAGCTACGATCACGGCAGTGATCGACCATCCGGTGCTTGGCATTGACGATGAGGAGAAAGCACTTGATTTTCTTTTAGAACACAATGTGATATACAACCGTCCGACGGTTCCGGAGATGGGAAACCAGGAGGAGATGAAGCGCCAGCAGGCTCTGGCAGAAGAGGCATATGAGGATCTGGCAGAGTCCCTGCGGTATCATCTGCGCATTGCAAACACGGCGGTTGAGTATTATCAGAACCAGGTCAAACAGGAATTTGTCGGGAATGTCTATCTGGTTGGCGATGGTTCCCGTTTTGCAGGCATGCACAAACTGTTTGCACAGGAACTTCCGCTTCCGCTGCAGGAAATTGATTTCACGAAGGTCATTGATTTACGGAGCGGAAAAAATAAGGCGGCTGAGGGGATGGTAACACCGGATGCGGCATCTTCCGGGACGAGACCGAAGGCGGCAACGGCTGTCGGTTTTCTTTCGGTCATCGGTGCGGCGGTTCATCCGATTGATGCCAGGCCAAAGGACATGCTTGTGGCAGATTCCAAAAAGAACGACCTGCACACGGCATATGTGATTCTGGCGGGGGCAGTACTGGTAAGTGTCCTGCTGATTCTCGGTTCTGGTGTGCGTCAGCTGCTGGCTTATCGTGAGCACCGCAATCTGACCAAACGGATCAATGATCTTTCCTATGTGCAGGAGACGTATGACGATTACGCGCGGGTACAGGCGGAGGAACAGGTGTATGAGAAACTGGATCTTGCCACCATCACGAAAAATGAGCAGTTGTATCCGCTGATCATGCAGATGGAAAATGAACTTCCGACAACCATCCATGTAAAAAGTATCCAGACGGATGGTTCGCTGGTAACGCTGAATATGGAGGCAGACCGGAAAGTTACGGTCGGACAGATGCTTTTGAATTTTGCGGATGTGACGCTGCTTGAAAATCTTTCGATTCCGTCCATGTCGGAGGAGTCTGATGAAGACAGCGGCACGGCGACGTGGACGTATACGTTAAATGCTTATTATACCGGCGCATTTCTCGGGGAGGACGGGCATCTCGTAAAAGAAGCGGTTCCGTCAGCGGATACCGATGCCGATACAGACAGCGTGGAAGGAGAGGAGCAGACCAATGAATAGATTTAAAATTTCAGATTCCGACAAGCGGCTGCTGCTCATTTTCTGTGCGATTGTCATAGTGGCATGTTCGTATTTCTTTATTTTCAGTAAGGGAATGAGCAAGGCAGCGAAGATCGAAGAACAGAATACGGCTGATCAGGCGAAAGTGCAGCAGATGGAACAGATGGAGGCAGGTCTTCCGAAGGTAAAAGAAAATATCCAGCGGATGGTGAAAAAGCAGAAGACGATTATCGGTATGTATCCTTCGGCAATGACAACCGAGAAGGCCATTGAGTCGTTACAGGCGTATGAGGATAACAGCAGCGATTTCCATATTACGGACATTACGTTTACCATGAACCAGCCGGTTGCTGTGGATGTGCAGACCGATGGCACGGACACGGCCGCAGGAACGGATGCTTCTTCCACTACCGCATCGGATGCAGAGGCATCTTCTGCATCCGAAAGCCAGAGTGAAGAGAGCACACAGGGGGCAGACGCAGCAGAACAGGAAACGGCAGGACCGGAGCCAAAAGAGGTCCGGGGATATTATGCTTCTATCGGTATCCGCTATGAGGCAGGTTATGCCGGGTTAAAGGAAATGATTGCTTATGTCAACAATTTTAAGGATCGTACAACGATTTCACAGTTTACGGCAAATTATGATGATTCCACCGGAAAATTAAACGGGGAGATGACACTGAATATGTATTATCTGGAGAACACCGGAAAAGAGTATGTTCCACCGGTATTCCCGAATATGTCAAAAGGTGTGATGAGTATTTTTGGCAGAAGCACATCGCTTGAAACTGCACCGTAAAACGGATGGGAAGGAGGTCCGCAGATGAAGAGACAACCGAATAACAATGGTGGATTTTCCCTGCTGGAAGTCATCCTTGCCATGGCAATTCTTGCCATTATTTCCATTCCGCTGCTGTCTTATTTTACGCAGTCCATGAAGTACAATGCGATGATGGCGGACAAACAGCACGCAACCAATCTGGCGCAGGAAGTGCTGGAGGATTTAAAAAACCAAAAAGAACTGGCACAGATCAAGGATGTGGGGACAGGCTTTCGTGTTCCCTATCTGGAAGGAAAGGGCTATACACTGCTCCTTGAGACTCCGGCGGCTGCCCCGGCACCGGCATTTCAGGCTAAGAATGTGTACTACGCATCGGCAGGCATTTCCGGCAGGGCGTATGATGTCGAGGTTTCCGTCAGTACGGCTGCAGCTGAAAATGACACCGATATCCCACAGATCGAAGGGATTGATGACACAAAAGATGTTGTGGCACTGGAACATAACCAGCTGCAGGAAGCAATGACGTATTTTTCGGAAAAAAATATGACATATGCCGCTGTACATCCGGGGACGCTTCCGCTTGGGGATAGTGAACTGCAGGCGAAGATGAAGCGGAAATTTTCGGTCACGGCAGACAGCACGCATGTCCGGGTGGCATGCAGCTATACATGTGGGGAAACAGGCGATGAGGTATTGGGCATAGATCCTTCGGAAGTATACGAATGTAATGAGTTTGCAGAGGAAGATATCCGTGATGTGGAGCATATTTACCTTATGTACCATGTGGCACAGGACAGCGATACGATGGAGGTTACATACGCTGCCGGTGTGAATCCCAAGCTGGTGTTTGTATGCCAGAATATTGCGGATGTCAACAGCATCAGACCGGATTATAAGATGACAGTGTTGCCGCAGGGATGCCCGATGCCGTCTGTGGCATCAAACCTTGGCAACAAGTCGTATCCGGATGATCCGGCTGCGGTGACCAACAAGGGAGCAATTTATCAGGACAGCTTTAAGCTGCCGGCCGGGTCGGTTGCCCCTCTGGTGGCAAGCAGCGGGGGAGTGCGAAAGGTCGATCTGACGGTCTGTGTATATAAGAAAGGCAAGGGCGGAAACAATCCGGATAAGGAAAAGTACCGTTATATTACGGTCAGCACGTCGAAAGGAGAGTAGCGATGAAAGGAAACCGGTTCAAACAGGATAACCGTGGCGCCTCCCTGCTTGCCGTACTGGTTCTGATGGTTGTGGTAAGCCTGATTGCCGTGGTGATCACGAAGATTACGATTGTCAATATTGAGATGAAGGAAGTGGAACGCGGCACGAAGAAAAATTTCTACAGTGCGGATGAACTGATGGATAATCTGCGTGCCGGTGCAAGGGAACTTGCAGAGCAGTCACTGGAGAAAGCGTATGCGGATGTCCTTGAAAATTACCTGACGTATTCTGCTTCCGGCGGGGATGTGCAGAAAGTATTTGCCACCAGATATATGGACGGGCTGCAGAAGCAGTTTGCAGAAAACCATACAGATCCGGCAGTTGGTGCGTCGGATACCATGGACGCTTCCGGCAATGTGGCATACCGGGTTTCCGGCTATGATACGGATACGGTAAAAAGCTGCATCAAAGAAGCCGCAGACCAGGGATGTTATATCCCTGCCGCAGATCCAAAATATGAGGTGGATTACGGCGCAGGGACGTTTACGTTAAAGGATGTGCAGATCCGGTATAAAGATGCACAGGATTATGAGACAACGATCAAAACCGACCTTGTGTTTTCCACCCCGAAGATGAATTTCTCCGGCAGGGGGCAGGTGCAGGAGTTTATGCGTTATGCGCTGATAGCCGACAGACAGATCAACATCGGGGCACAGAATGTGACGGTGGATGGCAATGTGTATGCTGGGGCAGACGGAATTTATGCGTCCACGGGCGGAAACGGTACGATCAAGGGGAAGACGGTTCTTACACGCGGGGATATCGTGACGGAGAGCGGATCAGACCTGACGGTCGGGGACGGCGGTTCCTCGATCTGGGCAGAAAATATAAAGACATCGTCTGCCGGAACCAACGGTGCTTCTTCTATCCATATGAACGGAAATATGTATGTGGCGGATGATCTGGAACTGGCTGGCAGGGGGAGCTCCGTGACTTTGCAGGGCAATTATTACGGCTATAATTTCCAGAAAAATTATGGTGCACAGGATCCGGATTCTGCGAAAAAGGCGGAGTTTAGCAGTGCCATGATGGTCAATGGAAAAAGCAGCCATCTGGATATCAAAGGGCTGAATTACCTGCTTTTGGCAGGGCGGACGTTTATTTCGCGAAAGCTCGACGCCAGTAACGAGGATATTCTGATGGGCGAGTCCATCTCCGCGCGGACGAACCAGCTGGCATATTATGTTCCACTGGAATATGTGTCAGGAGATGGCAGAAGTCTGGATCAAAAGAAGTATGCGGCATATACCGGAATCAGTGAAAGTACGCTGAAAGGATATTTAAACAGCAGCCGGCAGGTGGTTCCCTATTATTTTCCGGGTGGGGTCTATTATTACCTGAATTTTAATTCAGAGAAGTCTGCGAATGACTTTTTTTCCGATTATTATGTGAACAATCAGGGGAAAACGGCACAGTATGCCAATATCTATCTGGATGAGGATGCATTGATTGTGGATTCCAATACGATTATGACGTTTTCCGGGGACATTTTAAAACGGGCGGCTTCTGCAGATATGCTGGAGGTTGGAACGTATACGATTGCGCCGGACAACTGGAAAGACAGCAGTGGGTTATACTGGAAGTACTGTTCGAAGCTTGCCGTGCGCTATAAGTCGCTGGAACTGGGACTGACGGATCAGGGGCAGGGAGTGACCGAAGACAATGTCCGTCTGACATCTACGGATGCCAGTGGGCATGAAGTGATTGACAAAACGGTAAATCCGCTGTTTGACTATCTGATTGACCGGAGTGCATTTACCACAGAGGTGGAGAAACACAAGGCATCCCCGACGGCTTCGGAAACGGTGTATTCCCCGGCCGCAGATGTATACCTGATTGAAAATGCCGGAACTTATGCACTTCCAGCTACGGTTACAAAGGGAATTGTCATTGCAACCGGGGATGTCAGGGTGTCCGGACAGTTTGAGGGAATGATTATTTCCGGTGGGGTGATCTCTTTTGATTCCAATGCTTCGGTACGGGGAAACAAGCTTTTGGTTTCCCAGCTGTTTACCGAGGACCAGAAACGGGATACTCCGCTGTTTTCCCAGTTTTTCAAAGGCTGTTCTTCCCTTGCGGCATCAAATATTTCCGGAAACCTTGATCTGGATTCTTATTTGAACTATGATAATTGGAAGAAGAACGGGTAAGGGGTGTGCCAATGAAGAAACGAAAACTTTTGGGGCAGAATGGAATTACGCTCGTTGAAATCATTATCGTTATTGCGATTATTGGCATTCTTGCAAGCACGTCTGTCATGATGATCGGGCATCTGCACTATGCCAATACGCAGAAGGTGGTAAGGACGCTGGATGCTTCGCTGGATGCGCTTCAGGTCAGGACGATGAGCAAAGCCGGCAGTTCTTATCTGTATATTTACAAGCTGGACAATGGATATTATACGCGTGTCCTGTCCGATAATCTGGGCAGTTTTGACGATACAAAGCTGACATCTGACGGGACGAAGCTGTGTAATAATACAATTAAAATCCGTAAGGACAGCAGCACCGGGGAGGAACTGACAGAACCGGGTGCCGGTGGGACATTTATTAAGATTGCTTATAAGAAAACGGCATTTTATGACGATTGTACAAATGTGAATGCCATTTATATTGATGGTGTCCCGGCATACACAATCCGGCTGGTGAAAGATACCGGCAGGCATTTTACGGAGCAGTAACTTTTTAAAGGGGGTGGCAGTGTGCCGAACGATCATAGGGGAATTACGCTTGTGGAACTGATTATCGCGATTGCAATTTCAACGGTTATTTTAGGCGCTGCAACGCTTTTCCTTGGAATGGCGCACAAAAATTATAACCACGCGTCTGCGCAGATTGATCTGCAGTCGGAGTCACAGATTCTGATGGAGCAGATCGGCATGTGGGTGATGGAAGGAAACCGGGTGGAGGAACTTGACCCATCCGTGTCCGGTGTCCGTGGGATCGCCATTTATACGATTCCGAACACCCCGTCGGTAACCAATCCGGCAGGTGCCGCAGCCCCGGAGGCTGCAAGCAAGCGGGTGATCTGGATCTCTGCAGGTGGAAAGAAATTATATACGAAGAAAATGGCTGTGGCAGATCCAAAAACCGATACAACGGTGATTTCTGCAGCTACGGATGAGGTGCAGGAAAATCTGATCGGCGAATATGTTACGGCATTTACCGGCACAGTAAATGCTTCCACGGAAAAGGCATCCGTTGCGGTTTCTTTTGACATGCAATATCTGGAACAGAAGTATACGATACAAAATGAATTCAAGCTGAGAAATGTACTCAGGTAAGGAAGGGGCGTTCGTATTGAAGATGGTAAGATGGCATCGGCAGAAAAAAAATAACGGAAACAGGAAAAAGAGAATTGCATCCGCAGTCTGTATGCTGGGGGTGCTTGTTGTCTGTCTTGGGGTTGTCGGGTACCGGAATAAATTAAAGGCGGATGAGAAACTTCCGGTGATGACAAGAGGGGTCGTTGACCAGATAGAGCAGATTCCGGAGTCGAAGCGCAACATTTACGATGCGAATGCCGCAGCGGCAAAGCTTGGAACCAGGGAAAACCCGTTTCTGATTCTTGAAATTGTGCCTTATGAAGAATACGCAGAGTTTGGATACCAGATCAGTGGATGTGAACCGGTAAATGTGGAAGAGATGCGTTATGGAAATGCTGATATTAATACGGTTAAAACAATAACCGGTGCAAAATGTGAAATGAAAACGGCTTATTTTTTCCCGGATGAGCCAGAAGGGGACATTTCAAAATATTCTGGAAATATGCGTGTCTGTGAGGATGGCATGAAAGATGCAGAATATACCGGATACTATGAGCGCGTCAAAGATGGGGAAGGTACGTTTGTCCAAAAAATCGTAAAAGGGGAAGACGGAAATGAAAGCTTATCGTTTGTCAGACAGGATCATGGAAATATTATCTGGCATACAGTAAATGATTTCGAAAAATCGGATGATAAAGATCAGACATTTGATGAAAAGACGGATCGTGAACTTACCAATGAGGGCGACCGGATTTATACAAAAAGAAAAAGTACCGGTGATAAATCAAAGGATAATATCAATGTAACAGAGAATTACTATCTATATAAAAACAATGATTATTTTTTAAAGGACAGTATCGGCTGTAAAACACAGGAGGAAGCAGACAATTATTCGGTGATTATTAAAACGATTACACCGGAAGAGCTGAATGCACAGCCGAAATGGGCAGATTATGCGGATCTGTATGTGGTTTCCCCAAAGGTACATTCCGGGGGTGATAATATCAGAGAGATCTGGAAAAAACACAACAGGTACGGAAAGCATTCGTCTGTTTCTTCGTATACGAATGGATTTAATGGATCGAAAGATATCAGCTGGGATGTTGCCGTGAAAATGTACCAGAAGATTAATCAGGAGGAGAACTATGCTCCGATCTTTATGGATTCCGGAGTGTATATACCTTCACAGGGATGTTTAGGTGAGGGAAAATCGGTTACGTTTCATATTCTGGACTGGAATATGAATCCAACCATTTATACTTATACCGATACGGGCTATAACAATAATATGTATAAACTGGCAGTCATGCTGTTTTCCATGGATTCTGAACTGTTTCAGCGGTTGTATCTGGATGGAGAAGATGCCTTGATTCAAAAGAAAGAAATTAATGGAGTTGAGACTGGTGTGTTTACTGCACAGACGGGCGATGCGCAGACATACTGGTCTATGTTTACATTTCTTCCGTCCGATGTGGATGGACGTGTGATCGGCGAGAACTGGTACCATTACTGGACGAAGCAGGATAAATGGGAGAAGTATATGACTGCCGGAAATATTTCTACCAATGAAAATCAGGGATATTTAAATGGCAGACTGTTTGTGTTTAAAGGGGATACAACTTCCACACAGGCATTTGGCACGGGGACGGTTCCGGCATCGGATCCGAATTCTAAGTTTACGGATTTTAAGGAATTTACGGGAAATGATCCCAAGGCGACACCGGCAGATGCAGTCCGTTATATTCTCGGATATAAAACATCAAAGGATCATGTGGATGGAGAACTGCGGATATTGGATATTGAGCCATGCTATGACCGAAAGAACGGATATTCGCTGAAAAAAAGTTATATCCAGCTTATGATTCCGAATTTTATCGGGGATATTAAGATTACCCATATGACTACGGCAGAGTTTATTGGTTCCACGGAGGATCTAAACAGCAAGTACAACATGATTTATCTTGGGCTGGATCAGGGTGCTTATAATCTGGTAGAAAAGGATGTAACCTATAAAGATGCAGATGGCAATGTGAAATGGATCAAAGAGAATCAGACGGTGTGGAATGATACCACGATGAACGGAAAAATATATTTCCATACCGGAGATAAAATGACCAGTGCAGAGTATAGCAGGTCAGACGGCATAAGCCGTTCGGTCAAGTTCCTGTGGGCTGGAAGCGGAAATAATGTTATAGAGGATACGACACTCCGTTTCCCGGGAAATGACATTACAAAGATTAAGAAAGCGGAACTGGAGAACTTTTTACATGCCGGTTATCCGGTTGTTGCGGTTGATGACCTCTATTGCCTGTCCGATAAAATAGATGCCGGTTCAAACCTTGCAGATCTGGTCAGGGAGAGTAAGAAGGAAAAGAAAACCATTTACCAGACGTCAGATACCAATGGGCTGATTGCAAAGGTAAAAGAGGTCTGTCCGAAAATTACGTTTACAAAACTGCCAAATGAATATCAGGGAACGACTTCGTCTGGGGGGAAAAATGATACGTCTGTTTCCGTAGATGACAGTCAGGCAAATTATCTGGATGTGGACGGTTTTGGCAGATCAAAACTTGATTTTGGTTTTCAGGTGACGGATGTGCCATCGGCACAGTATCAGTGTAAAGTCTACATTGATCAGAATCAGGATGGTAAATTTGAAGAGGGGCTGGCAGATGTGGATGGCTCCGGGGATACGGATGGTTCGGATGATACAGGGGAAGTTTACTATGAGGGAGATGTTTTTACGGCAGGAGACGGGGAACAGAACATTACACCGGTAAAACTTTCCAGACTGTACTTCGGGCTGATCCAGTGGAAGATTGTTGTATACCGCAAGGATAATCCGGACATTCATTTTACACGTACCGGCTGCTCGGTTGCAAAAAACCAGACCGGACAGAAACGGGAGATTAAGGTGCTTCAGATTATGCCGGATACGGATACTAATAATAAGGGGTATCTGAATCTGGAAGAAAATACGCTGTTTACGAAATATTATAATGCATTGAATGATTATAAAATTTCCGTGGTAACGACTACGGTTTCTGATTTTCAGAAGAATTATTTCGGGGAGAAATTTGTGTATGATTATTCCAGGGATATTTCAGCCCAAAAAGGAAACGAAAATCCAGTTAAAATGTCGAAAAAACAAAAGGAACTGTATCATACATACAATATGTTTATTCTGGGATTTGGCGATACGTTCCATAAGGTGAATATGTCGAATAAAAAAGGTGCGATTGATTTCCTGAAATATTTTATCGCCTCTGGAAAAAGTGTTTTGTTTACGCATGATTTTACTTCTATGCATAATGTGAACAGTGGGGATTTCGGATATTCTGCCAATACATATCTGCGTGATGTCATGGGAATGAACCGGTATAAAGCTGTGAGCGGGAAACTGACCGAGAGCGAACGAAAGGAACTGCTGGCTTATCAGGCGAAACATAAGTATGATACAATGACCCAGACAACCGTTGGCAGCAACGGTACACTTTCTACAACGGCACTTGGTAATACCCAGGGATTTACTTACTATGCCATGAAACGTCTGGGATGGGAAAAGAAAAATACGGATCAGATCATCCCATACCGGTATATGATCAGAAGTTATAAAAATGATGAATATATCTGTGGCGTGAGTAACGATAATGTGAAATTGACAGGATTTAACAATAATAATGACCTGACAACGCGTGCAACGAAGACGAATACGGGACAGATTACGGAATATCCGTTTAAAATTGACGAAACACTTAAAATTGCATCAACGCATGGGCAGTGGTATCAGCTGGACATGGAAGATCCGGAAGTTACGGTCTGGTACTGTCTTTCGGATAATGAGAACGGAGATCCGTGTGCATGGGCGGGTACGGCTTCAAACGGAGATGGAACCGGTGCCACCTATGGGGCTTCCCCGAATGATGCCGCCAATAATTACTATATTTACAGTAAGGGAAATGTTTTTTATTCCGGAGTAGGTCATTCTACGGTAGATGGAGATATGGAGGCAAAGCTTTTCATTAATACGATGATTGCCGCATACCGTACCACATATGAGCCGCCAATGGTCGAGATCCTGAATGAAGAGGCGGAGCTTTTAAAAGAGGAGTCCGGAAATGGAAGTGATCCGAATCTGGTGTATAAGATGAACTGGATGAAAGAATATGGAAATAACCTTGACGGCACTAAGGAAAAAATCCGCTTCAGCCCGGTCGAACTGAATACCGTCAGAACGAAGCTGACCTGTTCGATCCAATACAAGGATGGAACTTATGTAGATAAAATTTATAAAAAAGACGGAACGGTGATTGAGGGAAAAGCAACAAAGGAGAATCCTAAAAAATATGTGTTTGAAAACCTGAAAAATATGAGTGAGTATTACTTTATTTATGATACGACAGGGGAAAACAAAAAGAAGGAAGGGGATATTGTTTTTGAAATTTATAACAATAAGTCCAAAAATCCGGATGGAACACCAAGAGTGGGAAAAACTACTGTGAAAATGGAATCCCAGAATTTGTTCCTGCTTGATTAGTATGGGGATTTAAGAAAAGACACACAATGTGAGAGAGTATCGCATTGTGTGTCTTTTTTATGATGGTCACAGGTAGAATACGTTTTGCAATTACATATATGCAGTATACGTAAAGTTTTCCTTGCCAGGAAGGTGGGGATATGCTATGGTAAACATATCTTTTTTCAGTGGCAGTTTCTGCCAGAAATCCCATTTGTTTTGTTGTATAAGTGAAAGATGTGAACTTTAATATGCCTTTGACGGTCAGGTTTTGACGGTCTGAGTTTGACGGTCAAGGTTTAACAGTCTGCAATTTTTGTGCGTTGAAATAAAAGAAAAAACCACATATAATATAAGGAGAACATTTGGAAAAAGAACAAACGAAAAATCAACAGGAGAAGAATCAGAAAAAGTCCCAAAAGCTGCAGTGGCATCCGGCATTCTGTTCAGCCTTGCGCCTGGAACTGCTGGAGGATGCAGAAAATTTGGAATTTACCGATGAGTTCCAGCTTACGGAGAAACCCTTGCAGATTGACTGTACGGTTGTAAAAGTAAAGAAGGACTGCAAAATAAAAAATGAAATCGGGAAGATCTTCCGGAAACACAACATTTTTGAATATAAATCCCCGAAGGATGAGCTGAATATTGATACTTTTTACAAGGCGGTTGCGTATGCGTGCCTGTATAAAGTATTACCAAATCATGTGGATGAAATTCCGGCAGAGGAGATTACCATTACACTGATTCGAGACCGCAAGCCGGTGAAGATGATGCATGAACTGGAAAAATCTGGGTATGGATATAAAAAAGAAGCAGCAGGAATCTACTATGTCAGTGGCGTGATGTTCCCGGTGCAGATCATTGTGTCATCGGAACTGGATGTGGATATGCATGTACAGCTCAAGGCACTGACCGACAGGCTGGAGGAATCGTTGCTGCGTCAGTATTTATTGAAGGTGAGTGCATTTTCGGAAAGAGAGAAGAATCTTGCAGATGTTGTGCTTCAGGTTATTGTAAACAGTAACATGGAGAAAGTGCAAAAATGGAAAGGAAGTGAAAGGATCATGTGTGAGGCATTACGTGTTTTGATGGCAGATGAATTGAATGAGGAGCGTATGGAAGGTCAGCGCGAAGGACTGATTCGTGCATATGCATCCCTGGTGCAGGATGGGATCATCACCGTGGAAACGGGTGCAGAAAAAGCAGGAATGTCTGTCGATGATTTTACAAAAGAAATGAAACAGGCTGGTTATGTAATCCCTGCGGTATAAAATCATTTTGTAAAGCCATGTAGTATGTATGGGTAAAAACATCTATAATTTCAATTATTCTGCGGATTCTTGAGAAACAGAGTCTTTCTTTTTCCTGGATTTTGCAGAAAGCATTTTATGACCAGAGTAGATAGCCATAATCATGCAGAGAAGAGAACTGCAGGCAAAATATTTGTGAGCTGATTTCATATTTTTATAGCCGGTATAGATAGTTCCGATCATGGTTGCCAATGCACCAAGGGACCAATATTTATGTGCTTTCATTTGAATACCTCCTGTGTTTTTCTATATAATACCTCTTTTTGGAGAGTATGCAAACAGGAAATTTTATTTTATTTGCTCTAAACTGTTTTTCTGATGAGGCAATATTTGTTAGAGGTCGGTGCATTTGCAGAGAGGGAAAAGGATCTTGCGGATGTTGTGTTGCAGGTTATTGTAAACAGTAACATGGAGAAAGTACGGGAATGGAAAGGAAGTGAAAGGATCATGTGTGAGGCATTACGCGTTTTGATGGCAGATGAATTGAATGAGGAACGTATGGAAGGTCAGCGAGAGGGCAGAATTGAAGGCCAGCGCGAAGGTCAGCGCGAAGGACAGATTCGTGCATATGCATCCCTGGTGCAGGATGGGATCATCCCCGTGGAAACAGGTGCAGAGAAAGCAGGAATGTCTGTCGATGATTTTACAAAAGAAATGAAGCAGGCAGGTTATGTAATCCCTGTGGTGTAAAATCAAATTTGTAAAGCCATGCAGTATTGGATTTTTCCATTGCATGGCTTTTGGTTTTTCCAGCCCGGGATGTTTTTTCTTGCAGCGGTCATAAACATATGGTATAGTAAACATATCTTTTTTCAGTGGCAGTTCCTGCCAGAAATTCCATTTGTTTTGTTGTATAAGTGAAAGATGTGAACTTTAATATGCCTTTGACGGTCAGGTTTTGACGGTCTGAGTTTGACGGTCAAGGTTTAACAGTCTGCAATTTTTGTGCGTTGAAATAAAAGAAAAAACCACATATAATATAAGGAGAACATTTGGAAAAAGAACAAACGAAAAATCAACAGGAGAAGAATCAGAAAAAGTCCCAAAAGCTGCAGTGGCATCCGGCATTCTGTTCAGCCTTGCGCCTGGAACTATTGGAGGATGCAGAAAATTTGGAATTTACCGATGAGTTCCAGCTTACGGAAAAACCTTTGCAGATTGACTGTACGGTTGTAAAAGTAAAGAGGGACTGCAAAATAAAAAATGAAATCGGGAAGATTTTCCGGAAACACAATATTTTTGAATATAAATCCCCGATGGATGAGCTGAACATTGATACTTTTTACAAGGCGGTTGCGTATGCGTGCCTGTATAAAGTATTGCCAAATCATGTGAATGAGATTCCGGCAGAGGAGATTACCATTACACTGATTCGTGATCGGAAGCCGGTGAAGCTGATGCAGGAACTGGAAAAATCCGGGTATGAATGTAAAAAAGAAACAGTAGGGATTTACTATGTCAGTGGAGTGATGTTTCCGGTGCAGATCATAGCGTCATCGGAACTGGATGTGGATATGCATGTACAGCTAAAAGCATTGACGAATCATCTGGAAGAATCGTTGATGCGTCAGTATTTATTGAGGGTGAGTGCATTTTCGGAAAGAGAGAAGAATCTTGCAGATGTTGTGCTCCAGGTTATTGTAAACAGTAACATGGAGAAAGTGCAAAAATGGAAAGGAAGTGAAAGGATCATGTGTGAGGCATTACGTGTTTTAATGGCGGATGAATTGAATGAGGAACGTGTGGAAGGTCGAATCGAAGGACAGCGAGAGGGAAAGATTCGTGCATATGCATCCCTGGTACAGGATGGAATCATTACAGTGGAAATTGGTGCAGAAAAAGCAGGAATGTCTGTCGATGATTTTACAAAAGAAATGAAGAAGGCCGGTTATATAATTCCAGCAGTATAAAATCAGAACATAAAATGTGTGGTGCCCGTGGTTGCACCACACATTTTATTTTAATTTAAGAAAAGTTTTATATAATAGGAATTGTTCTGGAAATCAGTTCATGATAGTATAAAAGCTATGCATATGAAAAGGAGTTAAATCATGGGAAAAATATTTAAAAACATGCTCCCATACTGGAAATGGATTCTGGTTATTGTGGCTTTTCTTGTGATGCAGGCATTTTGTGATCTGTCACTGCCACAGTATACATCAGATATTATCGATGTCGGAATCATGAGCAGCGGAGTGGAGCATATTCTTCCAGAAGAAATGACACCGGAAGATTTTGTGTCAGCACAGCTTTTTATGACCAGCAGGGAAAAGAAAACATTTGCCGCCTGTTATAAGGAGCCGAAAAAAGATGGAAACTATGTGAGAAATTGTGAAGAGGATACGCTTGACGATATGGATGAGTCTCTGTTGGAGCCGATCGTCATGGTATATCAGATGTCCCAGATGAAGGAGTCCGATATTGACGAGAAGGCTATCACGGCGAAAATGGGAACGGATGGGACGCAGGTAGATATGAAGCAGCTGATGCAGGCACTGGCAGCCGGCCAGGTACCGGATCAGCAGATTCTTAAGATGCGAAAGCAGGTGTCTGGACAGATTGATGCGATCGGATCTTCTACATTGAAATCCATGGGTGTGACCTATGCGATCTCCTGTGATAAAAATGCAGGTGTGGATGTAGATGCCATTCAGAAACATTACTTATGGACCACCGGAGCCAAGATGCTTGGTTTTGCGCTGCTGATGGTTATGGCGGCAGTGGTTGTCGGATATTGTGCTTCCCGTGTGGGAGCATCCATCGGACGGGATCTGCGTGATAAGACATTCCGCAATGTTGTACAGTACTCCAATGCAGAGATGGATCATTTTTCAACGGCATCCCTGATTACGAGAAGTACCAATGATGTACAGCAGATTCAGATGGTGACTGCAGTATTTCTGCGAATGATTCTTTATGCTCCGATCATTGGAATCGGTGGTGTGATTAAGGTTGCACAGACCCATGCAGGAATGGAATGGGTGATCGCGCTTGCGGTGCTTGTTATTCTTGGATTTGTAATGCTTCTTACCTCCCTTGCCATGCCGAAGTTTAAGATTATGCAGAATCTCGTGGACCGGCTGAATCTGGTTTCGAGAGAGATTCTGACAGGATTAAATGTCATTCGTGCATTTGGACGGGAAAAACGGGAAGAAGAGCGGTTTGATGAGGCCAACCGCAATCTGACAAAGACGCAGTTGTTTACCAACCGTGTTATGACATTTATGATGCCGGGAATGATGATGATCATGTACTGCATTACGCTTCTGATTGTGTGGGTTGCCGCAAAGAGGATCGATGGCGGATATATGCAGGTTGGTTCCATGACGGCATTTATTACTTACACAATGATGATCGTTATGGCATTTCTGATGCTGACTATGATGTCTATCATGATGCCGAGAGCCGGTGTAGCTGCAGAGCGTATAGATGAGGTTGTACGCACAAAAAGTACGATTACAGATCCGAAAGAGCCGGCTGCCATGGAACAGTGTGAGGGTGTGATTGCCTTTCATCATGTAAATTTCCGGTATCCGGGAGCCACGGAAGATGTGCTTTCGGATATTGATTTTGTTGCAGAGCCGGGAAAGACTACTGCAATTATCGGAAGTACCGGATGTGGTAAATCTACGCTGGTCAACCTGCTTCCGCGTTTTTATGATGTGACAGGCGGAGAGATCACGCTTGACGGAACGGATATCCGCAAGTATACATTGCAGGATCTGCGGGAACATATCGGATTTGTACCACAGAAGGGAATTCTTTTCTCTGGTACAATTGCAAGCAATCTGCGCTTCGGGGCAGAGGATGCGTCAGATGAGCAGATCCAGGAAGCAGCGGAGATTGCGCAGGCAACAGAGTTTATTGACAGCAAACAGGATGGGTATGAGAGTGCGATTGCACAGGGCGGAAGCAATGTTTCCGGCGGACAGAAGCAGCGGCTTGCCATTGCCAGAGCAATTGCAAAAAATCCAAAGATTTATGTGTTTGATGACAGTTTTTCCGCTCTGGATATGAAGACCGATGCGGCACTCCGCAGAGCACTTGAGACAAAGACGGAACATACGACCGTGATCATTGTCGCACAGCGAATCAGTACAATTCTGCATGCGGACCAGATACTGGTACTCGACGATGGAAAGATTGTCGGAAAAGGCACGCATGAGGAATTACTGCACAATTGCGAAGTTTACGAGCAGATTGCCAGGAGCCAGCTGTCTGCCAAAGAACTGGGACTTTCTGAGGAGGTGAAATAAGATGGCAGAACAACGTACAAGAAGACCTCACGGTCCGATGGGCGGCCCGGGCAGAGGAATGATGCCGGGAGAAAAGCCAAAAGATTTCAAAAACTCTATCGAAAAACTGGTTCGTTATCTCGGAAGATACTGGTATGCAATCGTTGCCGTTATGATTTTTGCGGCGGTGTCTACCGTCTTTTCCGTTGCCGGACCAAAGGTTATGGCACGTGCAACGAATGCATTGGTGGAAGGTCTCGGAAAAAAGATCGCGGGAACCGGATCTATTGATTTTACCTATATTGCCAAAGTGTTATTGTTTACACTTGGCCTGTATATCTGTTCTGCAGTATTCAGTTTTATACAGGGAATGATCATGACAGGAATCACGCAGAAAACCTGTTACCGCATGCGTAAGGAAATTTCAGAGAAAATCAACCGCATGCCAATGAAATATTTCGAGAGCCGCACGTACGGAGAGGTGCTATCCCGCATCACCAATGATGTGGATACACTTGGACAGAGTTTAAATCAGAGTGTGACGCAGATCATTACGAGTGTGGCAACACTGGTCGGAACACTTGTGATGATGATTTCAATTTCCGGAATTATGACATTGATTTCACTTGTGATTCTTCCGGTATCTGCCATCCTGATTTCGTTTATTATCAAACATTCGCAGAAATATTTCCGCCAGCAGCAGGAATATCTGGGACATATCAACGGACAGGTGGAAGAGGTCTATGGCGGACATCTGGTGGTGCAGGCATATAATAAGCAGGAGAGCACCATCAAAAAATTTGAAGATACCAATCAGATTCTGTTTCAATCGGCATGGAAGTCCCAGTTTTTATCCGGACTGATGCAGCCGATCATGCAGTTTGTCGGAAACCTCGGTTATGTCGGAGTGGCAATTTCCGGAGGACTTCTGGCAATCCGCGGAACCATCGGGGTTGGTGAAATTCAGGCATTTATTCAGTATGTCCGGAATTTTACTCAGCCGATCCAGCAGATTGCGCAGGTGGCAAATATGCTGCAGTCGATGTCTGCAGCCTCCGAGCGCGTATTTGAATTTCTGGACGAAGAGGAAGAAGAACTGACGGTTGAACATGCTGTGCATCTCGACCATGTGGATGGTTACGTGGATTTTTCCCATGTAAGTTTCGGATACAATCCGGGTCAGATCATTATCAGGGATTTTTCCGCTCATGTAACACCTGGACAGAAAATTGCAATTGTCGGACCAACGGGAGCAGGAAAAACCACAATGGTCAAACTGCTTATGCGTTTCTATGATGTGACAGGCGGAGCCATTCAGGTGGATGGGCATGATATCCGCGACTTTAACCGTCAGGAACTTCGGGATGCATTTGGTATGGTATTGCAGGATACCTGGCTGTTTAAGGGATCTATCATGGAAAACATCCGGTATGGCCGTTTAGATGCCACAGATGAGGAAGTGATTGAGGCGGCAAAAGCCGCACATGCCCACCATTTTATCCAGACACTTCCGGGTGGCTACCAGATGGAGTTAAACGAGGATGCAAGTAATGTTTCCCAGGGACAGAAACAGCTTCTTACAATTGCACGTGCTATCCTTGCGGATAACCCGATTCTGATTCTGGATGAGGCAACCTCTTCGGTAGATACCCGTACCGAAGTGCGGATTCAGAAGGCATTGGATAATCTGATGCGTGGACGGACCAGCTTTATCATTGCACACCGGCTCTCTACGATAAGAAATGCGGATCTGATTCTGGTGATGAAAGATGGCGATATCATAGAGCAGGGGACACACGAACAGCTTCTGGCACAAAAGGGATTTTATGCAGATCTGTATAATTCCCAGTTCGAAGAGAATGCATAAGACATTGAAATAAATTGGCAGTTGTGCTATAGTTTAACTGTATTTATCGACAAATTTTGACAAAATCGGACAGTGCTTTCTGGTATGCTTATTTTTGACTGAATTTGACATTCTAGGAGGCCTACATGGGAAAACTAAATGTCGCAATTGCAGATGATAACGAGGTTATGCGTGACTTATTGGAAGAAATGGTAACCAGTGATGATGAACTGCACCTGATCGGGATGGCGAAGGATGGAGAAGAAGCCTGTCATCTGATCAGGGAAAAAGAACCGGATGTTGTATTATTGGATATTATTATGCCGAAATTGGACGGTCTGGCAGTCCTTGACAGGATCAGGGCAGATCACACGCTAAAAAACCGGCCGACATTTCTGATGATCAGCGGAATCAGCAATGAAAAAATTACCGAAGATGCGTTTGAGCGGGGAGCAGATTATTATATTATGAAGCCGTTTGACCGGAATATTGTTTTGGACCGGATCAAGACACTCAACCGTCGAAAAAACAAAGTACGAAAAGAAATTGGCAGACCGGTTGAGATGGAAAAGAAATCGGAAAAGTACTCGTTACAGACACTGGAAGAGGATGTCACAGAGATAATTCATGAGGTTGGGGTTCCGGCACATATCAAGGGATACCAGTATTTGCGGGAGGCAATCATCATGTCTGTGACGAATATGGACATGTTAAATTCTATTACGAAAATTTTATATCCGGGGATCGCAAAGAAATTTGATACGACACCAAGCCGTGTCGAGCGTGCCATCCGTCATGCAATTGAAGTAGCATGGAGCCGTGGCAAGATGGATACGCTGGATGATCTGTTCGGATATACGATCAGCAATGGAAAAGGAAAACCGACCAACTCGGAATTTATCGCTCTTATTACGGACAAAATACGATTACAGATGAAGAGTAAGTAAAGGAGTGTTATGTATGAAGAAGATTCTGTTTGTTTCATCAGAGGCAGTGCCATATGTGAAAACCGGAGGTCTTGCCGATGTTGTCGGATCACTTCCGAAATATTTTGACAAAAAAGAGTATGATGTGCGGGTAGTTATTCCGAAATACGCCTGCATGGATCGCTCATTTCTTTCAAATTTAAAATTTTTGTGCCATTTTTATGTAAATCTGAATTGGCGCAGGCAGTATGTTGGAATTTTCGAGTCAGAATATCATGGTGTTCACTTTTATTTTGTGGACAATGAATTTTATTTCGCAGGAGAATCTCCATACAACAATATCTATGAAGATGTGGAAAAGTTTGCATATTTTTCCAAGGCAGTACTTGCTAGTCTGCCGTATATTGATTTTGCCCCGGACATTATCCATTGCAATGACTGGCAGACAGGACTTATTCCGGTGTTTCTGCATACGGTATTTGGAGATGATAATTTTTATGCGGGAATCAAAACCGTGTTTACGATTCATAACCTGCAGTTTCAGGGACGCTGGCGAATTCAGGAGATTATGGATATTACAGGACTTCCGGCACACATTTTCAATGCATATGAACTGGAATCTTATGGGGAGGCAAATTACTTAAAGGGTGGCGTGGTATATGCAGATTATATTACTACCGTCAGCCCGACGTATGCAAATGAGATTACGACCGTAGAAGGTGGAGAGGGCTTAAGTGGCCTGATGACTGCCCGAAAGGATCGCCTTCTTGGTATTTTAAACGGAATTGATTATGAAGAATATAATCCACAGACAGATCCTTATATTCCGGTAAATTATTCGAAAAAAGATGCAGTGAGTGGGAAAAAAGAAAACAAAGTTGCATTACAGAAAGAACTTGGGCTTCCAGTCAGGGAGGATGCTTTCCTGATCGGAATCGTATCGCGTATGACCAGCCAGAAAGGATTTGACCTGATCGGCTGCGTATTGGATGAACTTTTAACCGAAATGGATATACAGCTGGTGGTTCTTGGTTCCGGAGAGAGCCAGTATGAAAATATGTTCCACCATTATCAGAGTAAGTATCCGGACAAGGTAAGCGTACATATCGGATTTACCGAGGAGCGTTCGCACCATATATACGCGGCAAGTGATGTGCTGCTGATGCCTTCCATGTTTGAACCATGCGGGCTGGCACAGATGATTGCCATGCGTTACGGAACACTTCCGATCGTACGTGAAACCGGAGGACTCCGGGATACGGTAGAACCATACAATGAATATGAAAATACAGGATGTGGTTTTTCATTTGCGAATTTTAATGCACAGGAAATGGCAGATATTGTCCGGTATGCGTATCGTGTGGAGCATGAACAAAAGGCCGCATGGAAAGAACTGATCTATCGTGCGATGGATCGCAATTTTTCCTGGAATGCTTCGGCACATGCATATGAGAAGCTATATGATAAACTGGTAGAAATGTAATAGATGTTCCCCGCAGAATTTTTTCTGCGGGGATTTTGTGTCTGGAAATATAATCTATGAAGTGCAGACCGGCTGCGGCATGGTCAGCAGATGGCTGTGCCGGCAGTAATAGTAGGCATGGTCGGACAGAATTTCTTCATCCTGAAGCTGTGAGGCATTCACTTCTTTTACCATTGCGGTGTAATGGTCGAGATTCTGCCTGTCGTTTTCATCGGCGGCAAGAATCAGTACTTCGTGAATACTGCTTGGCAGAATGATCAGATCCTTTTCAAACAAATCGGACAGTTCTTTTAAGATGTCATCGTAGAGGAGAACGGTTGCACCATTGGTCCGGTACGTATTGGTCAGAACATACAGTGGCGGGGCTGCTTCCGGGAGTGGAGTTTCCGCGACGAGCTGTATTTCTTTGAGAAGACTGCTCATCGGGGTAAGCTGTGGGGGAAGAAGCTGTGGCGTGTTTTTCTTCGCAAGCCGGTAGAGCGTTTCTTTGTCGGTTTTCCAAAGGTTTAAGTGATGATTGTGGATCAGAATATTTGCCTGGTTTTCGGCACTTGCATGGAGCAGACAGTAAAAGATTACGGCCAGATCCTGATAGCGGAAAAACGGAACCTCTTTTAACAGTTCCTGATTTTTTTCAAAGCTTACAAGACGCATGACGATGTGCTCGCTGGCACGGGAAAAATCGGTAAAGTAGGACGTGTCAAAATTTTCTTCCGGGGCATGCGCCTGATAGGTATGAAGAATATCTTCACAGATTTCTTCAAGGCATACCCCTTCTAGATAGCGATGATAGTATGGCATCAGATAGATCGCAGGTGACACGTTTTTCTTCGGATGGAGAAGTACCAGACCATCGTAATGTGTTCCGTTATTTTTGGTAAAGGAACGAATGTCTAAAGTGACACCTGTCTCGATACGCAGAGAAAGCTGTGTACGGATCGTTGTTAAAAATTCCTGATAGTTCATATGTAATTGAAAACAAATGTATATATGGGAAATTTCGGAATGACCGTTTCCGAAGATGAAAAATCCACGGTGTTAACCAGACACCGTGGATTTACTTTAGCATGTTTTGACTGAAATTGCAATCATTTTTCTCGGTTTTTTAATAAGAGAGAAGTTCCTGCCACAGCTTTGTGTACTTGGCGGAATCATCATCACTTAATGCTTTATAGATTTCACATCTTTTTATCGTGTCACTGGAAGGATTGATAGCTTCGTTATTTTTTACGTCAGCGTCCTGATTTTCTACCACAGATGTAATCGGAGAGGCATACTGCACATATTCGAAATTCTTTTCTGCGATATCATCCTTGCACAGGAAATTTAAGAATTTTAAAGCGTTGGTCTGGTTAGTGCAGGACTTTGGAATGAACCAGGAATCGATCCAGAGGTTGGATCCCTCTGTTGGAACGGAATAATCCAGATTGTCGTTCTCTGCCATGGCCAGTGCAGCCTCGCCGGAGTAGCACAGTGCGATGGAGGCTTCTTCTCCGATCATGGCATCGGCTGTCTCATCTACATAGTAGGCATATACGATTTTATCATCTTTTTGCTTTTTTAATATGTCGAGGGCTTCCCGCAGATGATTTTCATCGGTATCGTTTAAGGAATACCCTTTGGAGATCAGGGCAGGGGCAAACGTATCACGGACGGAATTTTCCATGATGATTTCATCCTCATAGGTAGGATCCCACAGGCAGTCCCAGCTTGATACGGTTTTGGCATCAATGGTTGTTTTGTTGTAGAGAAGGCCAAGAGTCCCGTAAAAATATGGAACGGAATAGGTGTGATTCTTGTCATAGGAAGCAGACATATCAAGGATCGTTGGATCCAGATTTTTGTAGTTGTCCATGGCATCGTAATCTTCTTCGAGAACTTCGCCCTCGTTGATCAGACGCTCAACCATATATTCGGAAGAGCAGATTACATCATAGTTGATGGAACCGGCTTTGTATTTGGTATACATTTCTTCCGGACTTTCATATTCTTCGTATTTGACGGTGATACCGGTTTCTTTTTCAAACTGTTTGACTACGGACTCATCGATATATTTTCCGTAATTTAAAACGGTTAAGGTCTGTCCGCTTTTTTTTGCAGAGGAAGATCCCCCACAGGCAGTGAGTGCGCTGACTGCCAGAGCAGAAATTAAGAGGGCAGAGAAAATTCTTTTTTTCATAATAGGACTCCTTTCGGCTGGAATAAAATTCCAATGGAAAATTTATTTGGCTGCAACACGCTTCTTCCCCGGATAAACATTTCCGGCAAGAAGAATGAGCAGAACGGCAAAGAACAGAATCGTGGAAAGTGCATACAATTCCGGTTTGATTCCTTTGCGAAGTTCTGTGTAGAGCATGGTGGAGAGGGTATTGACCCCAGCTCCTTTGGTAAAATAGGTGATGGAAAAATCATCCAGTGACATGGTGACTGCCATCATAAATCCGGAGAACACACCGGGACGGATTTCCGGCCAGGTGACTTTGTAAAATGCATACAGCGGCGTTGCTCCGAGATCAAGTGCCGCCTCATAGGTGCTGCGGTTTGTCTGTTTCATTTTCGGAAGCACATTTAAAATAACATAAGGAATACTAAAGGTAATGTGCGCTAAAAGAACCGTCACAAATCCGAGGTCGATAAATTTCACAAACAAAAGCATCATGGAGATACCGGTTACGATATCCGCATTCAGAAGTGGAATATTGGTCGCGCCGAGATAAATGGTCTGGTGCCGTTTTTTCATGGCGGCTATGCCGAGCGCAGCAAGTGTTCCAATCAGTGTGGAAATAATTGCGGACAGGAAAGTGACCTGCAAAGTTGTGACAAATGCAGTCATAATCTTTTCGTCCTGAAAACAGCCGGTATACCACCGGAGCGTGAAGCCTCCCCATTTTACCTTGGAACGGGAATCGTTGAAAGACAAAGCAATCAACACAACAATCGGAAGGTAAAGGAAGGCAAAGATCAGGATCATATAGATCCGGGATGCACATTTTTTTAACATATGGATGTTCCCTCCCCTTCTTTATCAAATATATTTACAATTGTCATACTTACGATTACAAAGATCATCAGGACAAAGGAAAGACCGCTTCCGGCATTCCACTGCATTCCCTGCATAAAATCCTGCTCGATCACATTTCCGATTAAAAGAACGTGACCACCGCCTAATACCTGTGAGATTGCAAACGAGGTAAGTGACGGGACAAATACCATGACGATTCCGCTGATGATTCCGGATACGGTAAGCGGAAGGATAATCTTAAAAAAGATGGTTACATTTCCGGCACCCAGATCACGGGCCGCCTCAATCCAGTCTTTACGGATTCGTGTCATGGAGTTGTAGATAGGCAGCAGCATAAATGGCAGGAAGTCGTATACCATGCCAAGGACAACTGCCGTTGGTGTATTTATGATATTGATGCGGGAAAGTCCGAAACCTGTGAGAATGGAGTTGATTACACCATTTTTGGAAAGCAGAAGTTTCCATGCCAGGATACGGAGCATAAAGTTCATCCACATCGGAAGCATAAAGATAAAAACAACCAGTCCCTGATTTTTGATTTTCATATTATTTAAAATCATTGCCAGCGGATAGGAGAGAACCAGGCACACGATGGTGCATATAATTCCAAGTCTCAGGGAAAGTCCCATGGCTTTGCGGTTGGTTTCATCTGCTATCGCTGCGATATAGGATAACGTAAAACTGCCATCGTTGTTTGTAAATGCATAGTAAAGAATCATGATAAGCGGCAGGAGGATAAAACCGATGATCCATATGAGGTATGGACCGGCAAGAAATTGCTGTTTAAATTTACGCATCGATCTCCACCGCCTTTTCATCGGAAGATTCCGGCTTATGCATGATCTGGATATTGAACGGGATTACTTTGATGCCGACTTTTGTGCCGACCGGAACAAATCTGGTGGTGTGAACCAGCCATTCATAGCCGCCGGCCATGACATCGAGTTCATAGTGAACGCCTTTAAAAATCAGGGAGGTTACTTCGCCCTGCAGCGTTCCCTCCGAAGGATCGACAAGTTCTACATCTTCCGGACGGATGACAACGTCGACCGGCTTATTGTTGCCGAATCCTTTGTCGACACATGCCCACCGGGCACCGAGAATCTCTACAAGTTCATCTTTTATCATGATTCCGTCAATGATATTGCTGTGTCCGATAAAATCGGCAACAAATGCGTTTTCCGGTTCGTTGTAAATGTTTTCCGGAGTACCGATCTGCTGGATATATCCCTGATTCATGACAACGATGGTATCGGACATGGTCAGGGCCTCTTCCTGGTCATGGGTGACATATACAAAAGTAATTCCCAGTTCTTCTTTCAGACGGATGAGCTCGTACTGCATGCTCTGGCGCAGTTTTAAATCAAGTGCACCGAGAGGTTCATCTAAAAGAAGGACTTTTGGCTCGTTTACAATCGCACGGGCGATGGCGATACGCTGCTGCTGACCACCGGAGAGAGAATCGACCGAACGGTTTTCAAATCCTTCCAGATTGACCAGTTTTAAGGCATATTTGATTTTATCCTGGATATATGCTTTGCTTTTCTTACTTATTTTAAGGCCGAATGCAATGTTTTCGGCGATGGACATATGCGGGAAAAGAGAATACTTCTGAAAAACGGTATTCAGTTTCCGTTCATTGGCGGCAAGAGCTGTGATATCCTGTCCGTCAAACAGAATCTGTCCCTTGTCTGGGCTTTCAAAGCCTCCCAGCAGACGCAGGGTTGTAGTTTTTCCGCATCCGGACGGACCTAAAAGGGTCAAAAATTCATTCTCCCGGACATACAGATTTAAATCATCCAACACAAGATTGGAATCGTAGGATTTGGAAATTCCAATAAAATCAATTAAATGTTTACTCATACGTTTGTCCTCTTAAAAATTTGGTGGGGTAGTAACCCAGATGATGACGGCATCTTTCGAACCGGTGTTTTCCAGATAATGCTTTTTTCCTGCTTTAAAATAGAAAGATTCCCCGGCATGTACCGTCTGGTTTTGTCCGGCATAGTGGATACGGACGTTTCCTGTGATTACATAACCGAAATCCTCCCCCTCATGGGGCTGATAAACTTCTGACCGTCCACCGGCGTGTAAAGTCAGACGAACCGGTTCCATCTGGTTTTTCTGTGCATTGGGAACGACCCATTCAATACAGCAGTGTTTTTCTTCGTCGGTTTTTTCAAAATAATCTTCCTGTTTGAAAACAATCTGTTCCGGCTCTTCATCTGTAAAAAATTCTGCTGGTGTCGTACCAAGGCACTGGATGATATCCAGAAGAGTTCCGATGGACGGAGAGTTCTGGTTTCGTTCCAACTGTGAGATAAAGCCCTTGGTCAGCTCGGCACGGTCCGCCAGCTCCTGTTGCGTCAGTCCGTACTGGATGCGCAGTTCTTTCATGCGGTGTCCAATGTCCATGGCATGCCTCCCGTAAATTTATGAAACATGATTGTTAGTTGATTTTTTGTTTACTGATTATAAACTCAACAGTTTCTATTCTACAGAATCCATGTGAAAAGTCAATCTTTTTTTAATATAAATTTTATGAAAAAACAGTTGATTTTCTGAATCGGTTTTGGTATTATATACAAGTACGTTTTGCCAATATGGCTCAGTTGGTAGAGCAACGCATTCGTAATGCGTGGGTCAGGGGTTCGAGTCCCCTTATTGGCTTCGTTTCAGACACGTTTTGTATCGGGTATCCGATACAAAACGTGTCTTTTTTACTTTAAAAAGTGCTTGTTTCTTAGGCATGAAATTGGTATAATGGGCGCAGACAAAGAAAATAAGAATAAAGGTTGAGGTAAAAAATGGACAAGAACAAAAAGACGTTTCAGGTACCGACATTACTGGCCTTTGCAGCAATTGTTGCAATTATGGTGATTGTAGGGGTGAGAGTCCTTAACGTTCCGGTAGTTCCTATGTGTCTGCTTGTTATCATTGAGGCAGTTATTGCAGTGATGCTGCATCATGCGGAACTCTGGGTGCATGGACTTCTTATTCTGGCAGAACTTTGTGCCGGTGTTGCCGGGAAAAAAACAGTATTGATTATTTTATGTGCAGTTGTTTACATTGCAGCGACGTTTGCACTGCAGATGTTAGATAAAGGAGAAACACACAATGGACAGTAGTGACAGTAGTTATTACAGCAGGCAACAGCTGGATGAGCTGTTTTTACAGATGATCGCCTTTTTTTCCGGAGATCCGAAACGGATTCAGCATTTCATGAAAGTGCATAGTTTCGCAAGAATCATCGGAACAAAAGAAGGGCTTGACGAGACATCCCTTTTTATATTGGAAGCAGCCGCTTATACCCATGACATTGGAATCCGTCCGGCAGAAGAAAAGTATGGACGGTGTGACGGAAAGCTGCAGGAGCAGGAAGGACCGATTGTGGCACAGAGAATGCTTTCCGATGTGGGAATTGAAAATTATCTGATCGACCGTATCTGCTATCTGATCGGACATCATCATACATATGATAATATCGAAGGACTGGATTATCAGATTCTGGTGGAGGCAGATTTTCTGGTCAATTTATATGAAGATGACATCAATCGTCACGGAATTGAACAGGCATATCAGCAAATTTTCCGGACGCAGACCGGAAAAGAAATTTTTAATCAGATGTATACAGATGAAAGATGAATAAAAAAAATTATCAGAAAATAATGGAAGATCTGATCCGTGAAAACTGTACGGCAGGGGAGGCTCCAAGCCTCCTTTTGCACAGCTGTTGTGCACCGTGCAGTTCTTATTGTATTGCATGTCTTGCAGAACATTTCCATGTAACGGTATTTTATTACAATCCCAATATTTATCCGCCGGAAGAATATCATATGCGGGCAAAGGAGCAGGAACGTTTTATTGCTGAGTTTCCTACAAAATATCCGGTTACTTTTGTGGAAGGTGCATACGATACACAGCGGTTTTACGATATGGCAAAGGGCATGGAAGAGATCCCGGAAGGGGGAGAGCGCTGTTTTGCCTGTTACCGGCTGCGGCTTTCCGAGGCTGCGTCCTATGCAAAAGCGCACGGATTTGATTTCTTTACGACAACATTATCCATCAGTCCGCTGAAAAATGCGGAAAAGTTAAATCAGATCGGAGCAGAACTGGCAGATACCTTTGATGTCCGTTATCTGTTTTCGGATTTTAAAAAGAAGGAAGGCTATAAAAAGTCGACCGAAATTTCTAAGGAGTATCACATGTACCGGCAGTACTACTGTGGGTGTGTGTATTCCAAGCGTGACCGCGACCGTGAAATCGTACTGCGCAGACAGCAGGAAGAACAGATTTTATAAAAAACAAAGAATTTAAGAAAGAGAGGAATTTAGATATGGCACAGTTATGGGGCGGAAGATTTACGAAGGAGACAGACCAGCTGGTTTACAATTTTAATGCATCCATTTCGTTTGATCAGAAATTTTACAAGCAGGATATTGAGGGTTCCATTGCACATGTGCGTATGCTTGGAAAGCAGGGCATTCTGACACAGGAAGAGATGCAGGCGATTGTTTCCTGTTTACAGGAAATTCTTGCGGATGTGGAGAGCGGAAAGCTTGCCATCACTTCGGAATATGAGGATATTCACAGTTTTGTGGAAGCAAACCTTATTGACCGTCTGGGAGATACCGGAAAGAAACTGCATACCGGACGAAGCAGAAATGATCAGGTGGCACTGGACATGCGTCTGTATACCCGGCAGCAGGTTCTTGAGACGGATGAACTGCTGGAACAGCTGCTGCAGGTACTGCTTCGCATTATGAAAGAAAATACGCAGACGATTATGCCAGGATTTACCCATTTGCAGAAAGCGCAGCCGATCACACTCGCACATCATATGGGGGCGTACTTTGAAATGTTTAAGCGTGACCGTTCCCGTATGCACGATATTTACGAGCGCATGAATTACTGCCCGCTCGGTTCCGGCGCACTGGCAGGAACAACCTATCCGCTTGACCGCGAATATACTGCAGAGCTTCTTGGCTTTTACGGACCGACCTTAAACAGTATGGACGGTGTTTCCGACCGCGATTACCTGATCGAATATCTGTCTGCCATGGCAACCATTATGATGCATTTAAGCCGCTTCTCCGAGGAAATTATCATCTGGAATTCCAACGAATACAAATTCGTAGAGATTGATGATGCATACAGTACCGGAAGCAGTATCATGCCACAGAAGAAAAACCCGGATATTGCAGAACTTGTCCGAGGCAAGACCGGACGTGTGTATGGCGCGCTTATGTCACTTCTGACCACAATGAAGGGGATTCCGCTTGCTTACAATAAAGACATGCAGGAAGACAAGGAACTTTCCTTTGATGCCATCGACACAACGAAAGGCTGTATTGTGTTATTCACGGGCATGCTTGATACCATGAAATTCAATAAGGATGTTATGAGAAAGAGTGCCGCACACGGCTTTACCAACGCAACGGATGCTGCCGATTATCTTGTAAATCACGGGGTTCCGTTCCGCGATGCGCATGGAATTATCGGACGTATTGTTTTGTACTGTCTGGACAAACAGATGCCGATTGACGATATGAGTCTGGAAGAATTAAAACAGTTTTCTCCGGTATTTGAGGAGGATGTCTATGATGCAATCTCCATGGAAACCTGTGTCAACAAGCGTCTGACGATCGGTGCACCAGGGGAAGAGGCGATGAAGAAAGTGATCGCAATCGAAGAGGCATATCTGGAGAAAAAATGAGACAAAAGGAGCACATCGCATGCAGAATCGCTTGTCGATGCGATGTACGTAATTGCGGTACATCTCTGATATATTGCCTGAAATACCGCTTAGTCGGTATTTCAGATTGTGCAAGTCCTACATATATTTGAGGAATATTTTATTTATTTAGGACAATTTGTTCCTTGTAATTTTACCTGGTTTCAAGTAATATATTTCCTATAAAGACACATGTTCGTGCAACACGGACAAAAAACAAAAATGTTTTTCTGTAAAAGACAGGTGTCCGCGTATAAAGAAAAGAACAGAGGAGATTGGAAAAATGAGTGAGAAGTTAAAAGTTGGTATCCTTGGCGGTACAGGTATGGTAGGACAGAGATTTATAACATTACTTGAGAATCATCCTTGGTTTGAGGTTGTTTTAGTAGCAGCTTCAGGACGTTCAGCAGGAAAGCTTTATGAAGATGCTGTTGAAGGACGCTGGAAGATGCAGACACCAATGCCAGAGTTCGTTAAGAAGATGACTGTATATGATATGGATAAGGATTTTGATGAAATTGTTTCTAAGGTAGATTTCGTATTCTGTGCAGTTAATATGCCTAAGGACCAGATTAAGGCTATAGAGGAAAGATATGCTAAGGCAGAAGTTCCAGTTGTTTCTAATAACAGTGCTAATCGTTGGACACCAGATGTTCCTATGGTTGTTCCAGAAATCAACCCAGAGCATCTTGAAGTTATTAAATATCAGAGAGAAAGACTTGGTACTAAGAGAGGATTTATCTGTGTTAAGCCTAACTGTTCAATCCAGAGCTACACACCTGCTCTTAATGCATTAAAGGAATTCGGACCAAAGCTTGTTGTTGCAACAACATATCAGGCAATCTCAGGTGCTGGTAAG
>OOCX01000090.1_pt1 | contig 86327 bp, 96 predicted proteins | sample 1671231 | NCBI WGS metagenome assembly OOCX01 (sample SAMN06348135, study PRJEB24527) | human gut metagenome | biome: human gut; feature: ankylosing spondylitis patient; material: feces | host: Homo sapiens | place: China | collected 2015-10 | reverse complement strand
AATATGTATAAAAAGGGTTATACATTGGATCAGATCGCAGATGTAGCTGAAACAGGTGTTGATGAAGTTGAGGCGATTATTAAGAAGAAAGAGCCTGCAATGGCGTAAACATCATGGTAAAATAGTTTAAAATGAAGATGCGGCAAAATCGTCAACAGGTTGTTGAGGAGTTGCCGCTTCTTTGAATTTTATGTTATTTTGATAAATCTTAGTCTGGCATAAATTGTTGCCCCCATTTGCACATAGAGTCCAATAAAGGAATCAGTGTCTTGCCTAACTCGCTTAAGCTGTACTCTGTTTTTGGAGGAATTACAGGATATATTTTTTTAATGATTAAGTTATCGTTTTCAAGTTCGCGTAACTGCTGAGCCAGCATTTTATCAGTGATAGCTGGAATTTTTTTGTGGATTTGGTTATACCTTAGCGTGTTGTTGCCAAGATGATACAATATAACGGCTTTATATTTTCCACCAATTTTAGATATCGTTGCATCAACAGGACAATTATATTTGTTTTGCATTTTTACATTTTACACTTTCTTTTTAGTTAGTATATTACAAAAAAGTACGTTCTTGTCTTTTTTATATCGAATCCATTATAATCAAATTGTCTAGACAATACAATCATAATTTTAAGGAGATTTTACAGAAATGAATATTTTAGATATTGCAAAACAGCGTTTTTCAGTAAGAAACTATCTGACTAAAGAGATTTCACAGGAGACATTGGAGACAATTTTAGAAGCAGCTCATGTAGCACCAACCGCAGCAAATATGCAGCCTGTTAAACTATTGGTTGTAAAAAGCGATGAAGCAAAAGAAAAACTGGCAAAGGCAGCCAATATTTACAGTGCTCCAGTTGCAATCATTGTGTGTGCAGATACGGATAAAGCATGGACGCGTCCATTTGATGGGATGAAAACAACGGATATAGATGCGTCAATCATTACCGATCATATGATGCTTACAGCTACAGAACTTGGCTTGGGCTCTGTTTGGATTTGTTACTTTAAACCAGATGTGATAAAAGAAGAATTTAAACTTCCGTTGGGACTTGAACCAATCAATATATTGGCGATTGGATATACGAATGAGAAAGCAGATGCAAATAGACATGAATCCCAGCGTATACCAATGAAAGAATTTGTTTCATTCCTTTAATATAAAAATTATATATCAGCTCAAATTGCAGATGTAACAGAAAAGAGCATATCTGAAATTGAGAAAATTGTAAAGAAAGAGCCTGCAATGGCGTAAATCTTATTTACGAAAATAATTAAAAAATAAGAGGCGGCAAATTAGTCAACAAGTTGTAGATGATTTGCCGCCTCAAATGGGTTAACGCATCATTATAAATTGATGTAAACACTCTTTTATACCGATACATTAATAGAATTACGAACGAGTCTGTTACCATTTTGGACAAGTGTAGCTTCTACGGATTCTCTTGTGACATTATCAAGAATGCTTGTATCAAATGCTTGTCCGGGTTTCCAATTTGGATTGGCTGATTTTACATGCAGGTAATCTCAGGTGCGTTTGATACTTTAAGCCATGCAATGGAGACTTATCTTGGTAACTCCGATCAGGATAATGTTTCTGATGATGTAGCACTTGCAATTATGAAAAATACGGTTGTGAATATGCGAAGACTGCTTGTTAATATTGATGATATGCAGGCGAGAAGCAATTTGATGTGGGATTCGGCTATGGCAGAAAACGGAATCTTAAAATGCGGACGTCTGACAGATTTTCAGGCGCATCAGATGGAACATCAGCTTGGAGCGTATACAGACTGTAATCATGGCCAGGGACTTGCAGTTATTCATCCGGTATATTATCGTCATATTGTGAAAGATGCACCTGAAAAATTTGAGCTTTTTGCAAAGGAAGTGCTGCGTAAAGTGGCTGACTCCTGCAATATCATCAAATGTAATCCAAGAGAGCTTGATCATGAGGAAATCTATCAGATTTTGATGGAGTGTTTATAAGAAGAATCCGTTGATTGCAAAGAAGTCCGGGACATAACATACATGTGATCGATTGGCTGCATGGATATAGACATCATCGGTGAAATCGTGTATAAAAGAAACAGGGAACATGACTGGAGGCATTGAGATATGAGTGAAAAAACAATTACAGATGGTTTATTTGCATTAAAGGATGAAAACTATCGTAGATTTCATGCCAAACTGATTCCCGATATTCCGATCGATAACATCATTGGCGTCCGGACTCCGGTATTACGGAAGTATGCAAAAGAAGTGGCAAAGCTGCCGGAAACAAATATATTTTTAGAAAGCCTTCCACATATCTATTATGAAGAAAATAATTTGCATGGTGCTTTGTTGTCCTTACTTTATCCAAAAGATATAATAGCTTTTATGGAACAGCTAGAACGTTTTTTGCCGTATGTAGATAACTGGGCAACTTGTGATATGCTTTCGCCGAAGATTTTTAAGAAGCATTTGTCTTATGTTTATGAAAGAGTACAAAAGTGGCTGCAAAGTGATGCGGTCTATACCATTCGGTTTGGTATTGTAACGCTTCTGGGATTTTATCTGGATGATGCATTTGAGCCAGAAATGCTGCAACTGGTTGCAAATGTAAGATCGGAGGAATATTATGTAAATATGGCAGTGGCTTGGTATTTTAGCATGGCATTGGTGAAACAATATGATGCGACGCTTCCCTACATACAAAATAGGGTGTTAGAGCCATGGACACATAATAAGTCCATTCAGAAGGCGATCGAAAGCAGAAGAATTCCACAGGAAACAAAAGCGTATTTAAGAGGCCTGAAAATCAGATAAAGGGATAGGAAACTGCAGCATTGGTACAGACATATACACTAAGAATTAAAAATGGAACGAGGCATGTAAAACGATACCGAATATGGCTATGGTGGAAAAAATATATCTGCATCAAACGGGCAAATGGCAGAGTATATTATGAAAAAAAAGAATGTTCCAGGCGGGAAAAAAATCATATGCAGCGTTTTAGCAGAAGAAAAGGACTCACTTTTGAAGCCGTGCCGACGCAATATACGCGAAGTAACAGTTACCGCAGTCAGTTTTTTGCCTGTCATCCTTCCGCAACTGGGAAATATCGATGTGCATACTGTGGCAAAAAAAAGCCAAAAGATAAAATAACCATTGACCATATTTTCCCGGTTCATTGTATGGAAAAATATCCGGCCGTGCGCAAAAGAGCCGCATTGTTTGGAATTCACGGTTCGAATGATATGAAAAACTTATGTACTGCCTGTATGCGGTGCAATCAGAAAAAAGAAGCGAAAATGGGAATTTGGATTCTGAAAGGCTTTCTTGGAAAACAGCCTTGGTACTGGCCGCTTCGGAGAATACTTACGGTGATACTGGTGTTTTTTGTGCTATATCTCGGGCGAAAAATATATATGCCTGTGGTATGTAACTGGATAAATACATTACAAAAATAAAAGCTGGGAAAATGTATAAATACATGCAAATCCGGGAATTATTTTCCAGAGGTGAAAAGCATGAAAAACAGAAAACCAATGCATATCGGAATCATACCGGACGGAAACCGCAGATGGGCAGAGCAGCATAAATTATCCAGAGAAGCCGGTTATGCATACGGACTAAAACCGGGGCTGCTTCTTTTACAGCAGGCAAAAACGTATGGAATTCAGGAAATCACATATTATGGGTTTACCGTTGACAATTGCAGGCGTCCGAAAGAACAGGTGCAGGCCTTTCAGCAGGCGTGTGTGCAGGCGGTGCATGATCTTGCCACAGAGGGGGTGGATCTGCTCGTGATCGGGAATACCGATTCAAAATGTTTTCCGGAAGAATTAAAGAAGTATACAAATCGAACTGCGATAAACGGAGGTGGTATCCGGCTGAATTTTCTTGTAAATTATGGTTGGAAATGGGATCTGTCCAACATAAAAAGCGCGGGTTTTTTGCATTCTTCGGATATTTCGCGAATTGATATGGTGATCCGCTGGGGCGGCATGCGGCGGCTCTCCGGTTTTTTGCCGGTGCAGTCGGTTTACGCAGACTTTTATGTGGAAGAAAAATTGTGGCCCGATTATGAAAAATCGGATTTTTACCGAGCCATGGACTGGTATAAAAAACAGGATGTAACTTACGGAGGATAAAAAGAATATGGCAATTGGAGCATTACAGACAGGATACACTACATTATACGGAAAAGTAGCAGGACTGGGTACACAAAACGGACAAACGCGCAGAAGCAGTTTTCGGGAGCATATAGACGGAACCGAAAAGAAAGCGCCGTATCAGCATCTGGCACAAAACGGTACAATCACGTACAAAGGGGTTACGTTTGTATGTGATACGGACAGAAATCGGATTACACTCGGGGATGTCACCGACCGGAGCAAGTGCCTGAACATCAGCTTAAAAGGTGGCGGGTGCCTGATGGTCAACCGGGATAATCTCAGTGACCTGTCACAGGCAATTACGATGTTCTGCCCGGAGGATATCAACCGTATCATGACAGCAATCGCGGAGGATAAGCGGGCGCAGCAGATGCTTCTGGAAAAGGACGAAATGGAAAGCAGTGTTGGGGAAATCATCACGGAATAAAAGAATGTACTATGATTTAACAAAAGGAAAAATATCAAAAAATCTTATCTTATTTGCACTGCCGATGATGGCGGGCAATCTGATGCAACAGTTTTACAATATTGCGGATACACTGATTGTCGGGTGCGTGGTTGGAAAGAATGCACTCGCGGCGGTGGGACCTGCCTATACACTTATGACCTTTTTGACCTCGATTTTTCTGGGACTTTCCATGGGGGCAGGAGTCTTATTTTCCATTTATAAAGGGAAAAACGATAAGCATGCGCGCGGGTAGCTGTGGCGCATGCTTTTGTGCTGATCATGGCAGTGATGGTCTTCGTTAACGTGCTGGTGTATGTGTGTATGCATCCTATTCTGTGGTTTCTACGTGTGCCACAGGAAGTCATGGAGGAGATGCAGCAGTCGGTCATGAATTTTGGAATTCTGATGGTGCAGGGGCTTGTAAACAGTTTCGGGGCAACAACGATGGCGGCATTTGCGGCAGCGGTCAAAATTGACACATTTGCATATCTTCCGGTACAGGATTTCGGCAATGCGTATTCCACGTTTGTCGCACAGAATTATGGGGTGAAAGATTACGGACGGATCCAAAAGGGAACGAAGGAAGCCTTTGCGATCAGTATTGTATTCAGTATCATTATTTCCATTCGGTGTGCACGTTTGCAGCATCTCTGATGGAGATTTTTGTGAAGGCACAGGAGACGGCGGTCATCGCGTGTGGTGTGCAGTATCTGCGTATCGAGGGCTCGTTTTACTGTGGAATCGGGTGTCTGTTTCTGCTGTACGGATATTACCGGGCAATCAACAAAGCACAGATGTCAGTGGTACTTACGGTGATCTCTCTGGGGCTGCGTGTTGTGCTGGCCTATATCCTTTCGGTGCCGTTGAAAGCCCCGGGAATCTGGGTGGCAATTGTGAATCACAAAAATTTAAAAGAAATTTAATAAGAAGACAAAAGATTCCGTGCTATAATGAGCCTGTCAGAATGTAAAACGATGGGAGGAAATGAGCATGAGAACGTATGGACGTTTATTGAAAAATATAGCAGCAATAGCACTTCTTCTGGCATTACTTTCCATGCTATTGCCGTTTTGTAAGTTTTCGGCAGGCGGGCAGGAGATGACGCTGTCCGGTCTGGATGTGGTGAAAGCAGGAGGAAGGGCAGGTTATACGTATCTGACAGAAGGCAGAGTGGCAGATACTTTCGTTTTAAAAGCTCCGATCACGGTTGGTACGGTAAAAAGCAGTCTTTCTTATGTACAGGGAGTGGGACAGATGCGGCTTCTGGCAGTTTGTGCCATTGCAGCACTGCTCCCGGTACTGCTTTGTTTTTTGTCTGTGGGAATGTTGTTTCTGGCGGAAGGAAAAAAGACGATGCTGCTGCCAACGCTGTTTACCAGTCTGGTGCTGGCAGAACTGCTGATTGTTTTGGCTGTGTTTCCGGCACTGTATCCGTTTCTGTTGTCAGGGATATATTTCTTTACCCTGCTGCACGGAGTCGCATGGATACTCATACTGACAGGATGGATTACAGGAGGGTACCGTCCACCCGAAAAACAGGGAAATGTGCAGATAAAAAGGGAAAAGAATCCGAAGCGGTCCGGACACGGCTGGCGGCGCAAAAAAGCTCACCGGCGGAGAAAGTCGAAAAAGAAACGCAGCCGGAAAGAGGATTCTTCCACAAAAAAGAAGAATACAGCAGGAAACAAAACATTCGAGTGGAAACATTGTCAGATTTCCTATGACCCTTCGAAACAGACATACCGGATGATCAGTGATTCTCCGGAGAAGATTTTACTGCTGAAAGAAGACAACGTGATAGGAACGTTAGAACAGGGAGAATGCGTACATGTGGAACGCCCGGTGATGCTGCAGATTCAGGGAAAAGAAGAACGTCTGCATTTAAAATAAATGACAGGAAAAGAAAAACTCCGCAGAACCGGAACCCTCAGGGATTTGATTCTGCGGAGCCTTTTATTTTTTCCTGCGGATATGTACCTCCGGAATCGCTACATTGTCATAGTGCACCGGGGCATCTTCACCCGGAGTTTCTTCGTGATCTTCCGGTTTGTGGGTGTGCACTTCCGGAATCGCTACATTGTCGTAGGTCAGATCGTAATTATGCTTTTCAGTTGCCTTTTTCTTTAATTTTTTCCAAAACATTTTCGTTGTCCTCCCAATTACAAAATATTGATAAAAAAGGTAATTACAAGGCTGTTGATAAAATCTGCAAATAAACTTCCGATCAGGGGAATCAGGAGATACGCTTTTACGGAAGGTACATAGCGGTCGCAGATGGCCTGCATGTTTGCCATGGCGTTTGGTGTGGCACCCATACCAAAACCACAGGTTCCGGCAACCAGTACGGCAGCATCGTAATCCCGTCCCATAATGTTAAACTCGATGAAGTAAGTAAATACACAGATCAGTAAGATCTGTGCGGTCAGCAGGATTACAAGCGGAAGTGCCAGGGAAGCAAGTTCCCAGAGTTTTAAGGTGATCATTGCCATACCCAAAAAGAGGGAAAGACAAATACCACCGAGGTCGTTGATCTCACCCATGTGGATCGTTGCTTTGCCAGAGTATTCGGCAATGTTGCGGATCAATGCGGCTGCCAGCATGGCACCGATGTAAACCGGAAAGGTAAGCCCGGTTTTGGTCAGAAAATAGGAAAAAATAGTTCCCAGACCGATCGCAAGGATTAACTGAAATACGGCAGAGGGATACATATTTGTATGGCGCTCATGCTTCTTTTCGTCCTCAACCAGCAGACTGTCATCTTCCGTGACTGCCGTGGACAGCAGGTTCTGTTTTTCAATCAGGCGTCTGCCGAGCGGACCGCCGACCAGACTGCCGGCAATCAGACCAAAGGTGGCAGCTGCAGTACAGATCGTGGTGGCTCCCTGAATATTAAAGTCTTCTAAGACAGGACCGAATGCTCCGGCTGTACCATGACCGCCGACCATTGGGATGGAGCCGGTACACATACCAATCAGCGGATTTAAGTGCAGGACATGGGACAATCCCACGGCAAGAAGGTTCTGACATATAATCAGTGCAACGACAAGACCGAGGAAAACTGCCATGGCTGTGCCTCCGCTTTTTAAAACTTTTAAGTTGGCCTGAAAACCGACCGAGGTAAAGAAAAATACCATGCATACTTCCCGGAGTGTGTCGTCAAAAGAAAATTTCGCAATTCCGGTAACATAACAAAGACAGGTCAAAATTGCAAACAAAAGACCGCCAATGACAGGGGCAGGAATACAGAATTTTTCCAGAAACCCGATGCGGTGTCTTAAAAAGCTGCCAAACAAGAGTACCAGTACAGCAACTGCCAGTGTCTGGTACATATTCAAATGTATTTCCATAGTTGTCCTTCTTTCATATGTTATTTTGTATTGACGCTGATTCCCTGCCCGGCATAATAAGCAGCAGCACCCGGATGGAAGGGAATGGTTACACCGGAGGATGCATCTGTCTCGTCAAAAGCAGCGTCTAAAGATGTGGCATAGGCCAGATCCTGTGCGTGGGAAAACAGAATTTCTGTAAGCTTTTCCACGGTTTTTTCGGAAAGGGCATCGGAGGCAAGCAGTACGGCTTTGACTCCAATGGTTGTCACGTCTTCGTCCTGTCCACTGTAAGTGTTTGCAGGAATGACATATTTGCTGTATTCTTTTGTGGTTGCAAGCAGTTTTTCCAGACAGGTATCGTCGATGGAAAGAAGCCGCAGATCACATTCCTTTGCCAGTTCTTCGATGACAGCAGTGCGGATGCCGGCGGTGCAGAATAAGGCGTCAATTTCACCGGAGGCAAGTTTTCCGGCGGCATCTGCATAATCCAGATTCACCATGTGCACCAGTTTTGAAGTCAGACCACTCAGTTTTAAAATTTCGGTAGCGTTTTGTTCGGTTCCGGATTCGCTGGCACCGATGCTGACGGTTTTTCCCTGCAGATCATTTAATGTCCGGATATCAGAATCTGCCCGGACGACGATCTGGCAGGCTTCGGTATAAAGTCCTGCAATGGCACGGTATCCCTGTTGTCTGTTATCAGAAAAACTGCCGGTTCCTTCATGGGCTGCCCGGACCAGATCCGCCTGTGCGATCCCAAGATCAATGTAATTTCCGGACAAAAGCCGTAGATTTGCCGCAGATCCGGCGGTGTTTTTAACTTCAAATTTCAGGTCGGAGGATTCTTTGGATGCCAGACCGGCATAAGCATTTGCAACGGTATAATACATCCCACCGATGTCGGCTGCACCGAAACGGATGGTCTTTGTCTGGTAGCTGCATCCGGTAAGGAGCAGGGCAAGACAAAGAAACAGTCCTATTTTTTGTTTCATAGCTATAAGTCCTTTCTTAAGTTGTTATGCAATAAACATTGCCGTAAAATGTATTTTACACGAAAAGAGTGAAAAAGAAAATATAAAATTCCGCAAGGTGATTGTATCCTAAAATGAAATTTTCCTGAAAGTTAAAATTTTGGTTGACAGACACACTGTAGTGTATTAAACTGTTAATAAATTAAAGAGAAATAAAATCATTGAGCGAAGGTAAGTACAGCAGATGATTCCTTTCAGAGAGCCGGCGGCAGGTGTGAGTCGGCAGGATAGTTTGTCATGGAATGGATTCGTTAGATGCAAGGTGAAAGCGTAAGGCGAGTAGTTGAGCCGTTTCCCCACGTTACAGGGGCATGGATATCGAGACGAAGAGATTTTGTTTTCTGTATCACAAGAGGTTGCGTAATTGGTGGCAGTTATTTCCGGTTCGGGGATGGCTGCCTTTGTTAGTTTTCAGTTACGGAGCGAAGAAGGGTGGCACCACGAGGATAATCGTCCCTGATCCGGCAGCAGTCGGACCAGGGACGTTTTTTATTTGGAAAAAAGGAGCAGTAATATGAAGCGGAGATTACGGGTATACAAAAAGACAGTCAGCATTGTAAATGAAACAGCGATCGGCATGTATGAGAGTCTGGTAGGAAACAAAAAAGGATTTCTTCTGGAAAGTTATGATAAAAATTATGACAGATATACGTTTTTTGGAAAAGAACCGGAAGAGATCATTACTTCCCGCGGGGATGCACTCGTGATCCGGCAAAACGACGGGACGGAAGAAATCCGGAAGGGAAATCCGCTCGAACGTCTGAAAGAATATTACAGCGAGTTTGATATCGTAAAAGAAAACGAAGAGCTGTCTTTTTCCGGAGGACTGGTCGGAAATCTGGGATATGATTTTGTCCGCTATGCGGAAGTACTGCCGGATAACAATCCAGACGAGATTGGAATCGAGACCATCCAGATGATGCTCATGACAAAATTTATCCTGGTGGATCATGTGGCAGAGACACTGACTGCAGTGATTCTTGGAGAAGATTCGGAAGACGGAAAAAAGAAAGCATTAGCAGAAGCAGCAGAACTGATTGAGGAGGCAAGAAAAAATGCCGGACAGATACCGGACAGAAATTTTACACATGACGGTGTGATTGTCAACCAGTCCGATACCTTAGAACAGTATTGCAAAAAAGTCGAAAAGATCAAACAGTACATCCGGGAGGGACATATTTTCCAGACCGTGCTTTCCCAGAGATGGACGATTGAGACAAAACAGACCGGATTTGAGCTGTATAAAGAACTCCGGGAACTGAATCCATCCCCGTATCTGTATTATTTCAATTATGGAGAGTTTGAAGTGATCGGAAGTTCTCCGGAAATGATTGTAAAGCAGCAGGGAAGCAGGGTGTATACCTGTCCGATCGCCGGAACCCGGCGCAGGGGTGTGGATGCCGAGGAGGATGCATTGCTTCGGGATGAATTGCTCCGGGATGAAAAGGAACGCGCCGAACATGTTATGCTGGTGGATCTTGCGAGAAATGACATGGGAAGGATCTCAGAATTTGGAACCGTCAAGGTGACACAGTTTATGGAAGTGCAGAATTATTCCCATGTAATGCACATCGTATCCATGGTGGAAGGGAAGAAAAAAGGAGAATTTCATCCGCTGGATCTGGTTTCTTCGTTCCTTCCGGCAGGAACGCTTTCTGGAGCACCGAAGATCCGCGCGATGGAGATTATCGATGAACTTGAGAGTGTGCGCAGAGGACTCTACGGAGGCGCAACCGGATACATTGATTTCTTCGGTGATATGGATTTCTGTATTACGATCCGGACAATGATCAAAAAGAAAAACCGTGTATATTTGCAGGCTGGAGCGGGAATAGTTGCAGATTCTGTTCCAGAAAATGAGTATCAGGAGTGCTGCAATAAAGTAATGGCACTGGCCAAGACGCTTATAGAGGAGGAAAATTTATGATTTTGCTGATTGATAACTATGATTCTTTTACTTATAACCTGTATCAGTATATCGGAATTTTTAACTCCGATATCAAAGTTGTCCGTAATGACAAGATTACCATTGATGAAATTACTGCGATGGACCCGGAGCGGATCGTGCTTTCTCCAGGACCGAAAAATCCAAAAGAGGCTGGCATTTGCATGGATGTTGTCCGGGAATTTACCGGAAAGAAACCGATTCTTGGTATCTGTCTGGGACATCAGTGTATTGGTGAGGCATTAGGGGGAACCGTTTCTTATGCAAAAGCACTGTTTCATGGCAAACAGTCACTGATTGAGCATGATGGAAGCAGCGTATTTACGGGAATCAATTCTCCGATCCGTGTGGCAAGGTATCATTCGCTTGCGGTACAGGAAAAAGATCTGCCAGATTGTCTGCGGGTGCTGGCACGGACAGACGATGGCGAGATCATGGCTATGCGTCATAAGGAATATCCGGTTGTCGGATTACAGTTCCATCCGGAATCCATTTATACCGAACACGGCAAACGCATCATAGAAAACTTCGTAAATGATATGTGTTAGATTTCCTTGGAAATCTAACATGTAGCGTCGGTCCTTTGCCGAAGGCAAACTTTATATGGACCGATGTTCCCGAAAAGTGTTAGGAGATACGATATGATTTTAGAAGAAATTGTAGCAGACAAAAAAAGACGGCTTCCAGAACATATGGCTCGCATTTCAGAAAGTCAGATGCGCCGTATGGCAGAGGAGACAAAGACGAGGGAAGCCAATTGCTTTTACAATCATTTAAAGAAACCGGGACTTTCTATTATCGGAGAATTTAAGAAGGCATCCCCAAGTCTTGGAACAATTACAAGCAAGATTGATCTGATGGAGCGGATCGCGGAATACAATGCATCTGTGGATGCCATTTCGTGTCTGACAGAAGAAGATCATTTTCACGGAAATGTAGAATATTTAAAGGAAATCCGGGCGAAATCACAGCTTCCGATTTTACGGAAAGATTTTATGATCTGTGAGTATCAGTTTTATGAGGCAAAAGTGATTGGAGCGGATGCGGTACTTTTGATTACGGCAATTTTGGATGATGCACAGATGCATGATTTTTATCAGCTGGCAAGAGAACTTGAACTCGATGTGCTGGTAGAAACGCATGATGAGGCAGAGGTAGAGCGGGCAATGAAAATTAATCCGCGCATTATTGGAGTCAATAATCGAAATCTGAAAGATTTTACGATTTCTCTAGAACATACCAGACGGCTTCGCCCTTATGTGCCAGAGGATAAGGTGTTTGTGGCAGAAAGTGGAATTACAGGGGATGAAGATGTACGTTTTCTGCGCGACTGCGGAGTAGATGCCTTTTTGATCGGGCGGGCATTTATGGAATCGGAAAATCCAAAAGCGCTTGCACAAAAGTGGAAGGAGCTGTATCAGGCATGAGACCAAAAGTAAAGATCTGCGGACTTCAAAAGCCAGGGGATGCACAATATGTAAATGATGCAGGTGCCGATTATGCAGGATTTGTGTTTTATGAAAAAAGCAAACGCAATGTAAGCTGTCAAAAAGCAAAAAAAATTATGGAAAAAATCCGTCCGGATATAAAGAAAGTTGCCGTGACTGTTTCTCCGGATGCAGCACAGATTCAAATACTGCAACAGATGAAATTTGATATCATCCAGATGCATGGAACGCTGTCAGCCGAGGCACTTTCGGCAGTGGAACTTCCCGTCTGGTATGCCATAAACCTGTCAGATCCCAAAGAGTTTGCAGAAAAGACAAAAGATTTTTTGGATTTGCCGGAAAAGTTACAGCAGAAAATTACAGCACTTGTGGTGGATGGAGCAAATTACGGAGGCGGACAGACGTTTGACTGGCAAAAGACGCAGACGTTTCACCAGACAGAGGGGATTTTTGCCGGGAGAAAATTCGTTTTAGCAGGAGGCTTACATGCCGGAAATGTGAACAAAGGAATCCAGCTGTTTCATCCGGATGTTGTGGATGTCAGTTCCGGGGTGGAAAATGAAAATGGCAAAGATGAAGCATTGATCAAACAATTTGTAACATGTGTCAAAGAGGAAGCAGAAGAAAGGAAAGAAAGATGAATAAGAAAGCATATTATGGACAGTTTGGCGGACAGTATGTGGCAGAGTCGCTGATGAATACCTTACAGGAACTGGATCAGGCATATGAGGAGGCCATTCATGATCCGGAGTTTATGAAGCAGTATCATTATTATCTGAAACAGTATGTCGGCAGAGAGACACCACTTTACTATGCAGAACGTCTGTCTGCAAAATACGGTACAAAAATTTATTTAAAGCGTGAAGATTTAAACCATACCGGTGCCCACAAGATCAACAATGTGATCGGTCAGATCCTTCTGGCAAAGCGTATGGGAAAGACAAAGGTAATCGCGGAGACCGGTGCAGGACAGCATGGTGTAGCTACTGCAACGGGAGCAGCACTGTTTGATATGGAATGTACGGTGTACATGGGAAAAGAAGATATCCAGAGACAGAAACTGAATGTGATGCGTATGGAGATGCTTGGTGCAAAAGTGGTATCCGTGGAATCCGGAAGCAATACCTTAAAAGACGCGACAAACGAAGCCATCCGTACCTGGGCCAAAACAGCGGAGGATACGTTCTATATTATCGGATCTGCGGTAGGACCGTATCCGTATCCGAAGATGGTGAAAGAGTTTCAGAGTGTCATCAGCCGGGAAGCAAAGCGTCAGCACATGGAGGTAGAAGGAAAGAATCCGGATGTCGTTATGGCTTGTGTGGGTGGTGGTTCTAATTCCATCGGAATGTTTGCTGATTTTATTGACGAACCGGAGGTGGAACTGATTGGTGTAGAAGCAGCAGGACTTGGTATCGAGACCGGAAAACATGCCAGCGCCATGGCTTTGGGAGAGCCTGGAGTATTGCATGGCATGCGTTCGTATCTGTTGCAGGATACCGATGGAAATATCCAGCTGGCACACTCCATTTCCGCCGGACTGGATTATCCGGGAGTCGGACCGGAGCATGCATATCTGCGGGATACCGGACGTGCAAAATATGTGGCAATTACGGATGTGGAGGCAATGGATGCGCTGATGGAACTGTGTAAATTAGAAGGAATTATTCCGGCAATTGAGAGTGCACATGCCGTTGCCTATGCATTTAAAAAGGCAAAAGAAATGACCATGGACCAGAGCATGATTATCTGTCTGTCCGGTCGTGGAGATAAAGATGTAAACACCATTGCGGATTATCTTGACGGAAAAGGATATCTGAATTAAGGAGGGCATAACAGGGATGAATCGAATTGAGACAGCGCTTCAGGCGTTACAGGAAAAGAAAGAAAAGGCATTTATTACTTATATCACAGCAGGTCTGCCGGATTATGATAAGACAAAGGCGATCATCAAAGCACAGGAAGCGGCGGGAACGGACATTATTGAACTTGGAATTCCGTTTTCCGATCCGGTAGCGGACGGTCCGGTTATTCAGGCGGCTTCCTATGAGGCAATTCTCGGCGGGGCAAATCTGGAGAAGACATTTACCTGTATGAAAGAGATGCGTGACGATGGTGTGCAGATCCCGGTTGTATTTATGATGTATTACAACACGGTACTGCATTATGGCGTGGAAAAATTTGTAAAAGAGTGCAATGCCTGCGGGGTGGATGGACTGATCATTCCGGATCTGCCGCTGGAAGAGCAGGAAGAACTCCAGACACAGTTACAGAAAGAGGATGGAACCATTCTGATCCAGCTGGTTTCCCCGGTATCCAAAGACCGTGTGCCAAAAATCCTTAAAAATGCAAGGGGATTTGTCTACTGTGTGTCTTCCATGGGAGTTACCGGACAGGAAGCAACCTTCCACCGTCAGATTTTAGAATATCTGACAGCGGTAAAGAAAGAGGCAAAAATTCCGGTTATGATGGGATTTGGTATCCGCACGGCGGAGGATGTACGTCCGATGAAAGAGATTATTGACGGAGCCATTGTAGGCTCTCATTTTATCACACTGATGCGGGAACACGGTTTTGATCCGCAGGCTGCAACAGACTATTGCAGCACATTCAAAAAAGAGTTAAATGAAATGTAACGGAAAAGCGAATCAAACAGGAGGATATCATAGATGAAAGAGATTCTGGCCAAACTGGTAGAGGGAAAAGATCTGACAAAAGAGGAAGCGATGAAAGCACAGGAGCTGATTCTTACCGGACAGGCAACAGAGGCGCAGATTGCATGTTTTCTGACAGCACTCCGCATGAAAGGGGAAACGCTGGATGAGATTACGGGACTGGCAGCTGTATTGCGCAACAAGGCAAATACGATCAGTCCGAAGGTAGAGGATTATGTAGATTTTGTCGGCACCGGCGGAGACTGTACCTATTCGTTTAATATTTCCACAACATCAGCGTTCGTTGTGGCAGCAGCTGGGCTTCCGGTGGCAAAACATGGCAATCGTTCCATTTCTTCTAAAAGTGGTGCCGGAGATGTGTTAGAAGCACTTGGCGTAAATATTTCCGCAGATCCGGCGGTGGTAGAAAAATGTGTGGAGACCGTAGGCATCGGATTTATGTTTGCACCGCACTTTAATCCGGCCATGAAATATGTAGGACCGGTCAGAAAACAGCTGGGCATCCGCACGGTGTTTAATATTTTAGGACCACTTTCTAATCCATCCCGCGCGAAGGCCATGCTCGTAGGTGTGTATTCTCCAGCACTTACGGAAGTGATTGCAGGAACTATGATGAATCTTGGAGTAGAAAGAGGCATGGTTGTCAGTGGAGAGGACAACATGGATGAGATTACGCTGACAGGTGAGACTACCGTATCGGAGATCAAAGAAGGAAAAGTAATCACCTATACAATTACACCGGAACAGTTTGGATTAAAACGGTGCAACATCGACGAGCTGCAGGGCGGGGATGGTACCGTGAATGCACAGATTACAAAAGAAATCCTTTCCGGAAAAGAGCAGGGGGCAAAGAGAGAAATTGTTCTTCTCAATGCCGGCGCTGCTTTGTATATAGGAAAAAAAGCAGACAGTATTGCAGATGGAATTGCGCTTGCTGCAAAGACGATTGATTCCGGTGCTGCTGTCAGAACCCTTGAGGCAATGGTACAGGCAACAAACGCATAAGGGTTTGCCTGATACGGAAAACAAAAAAGAGGCATTTCATGGCATAAAACATGGAATGTCTTTTTTCTTCGTCTTATTTCACAAAATATTGAAAAAAACTTAGTGATTTTTCCAATTTACAGATACATAAAATTAAAATATAATGAATTACGAAAAAATGCGAAAATAATATATTTCAGGGAGGAGAGAGGGAATGCAGCAAAGGATTCCATATGATGGAAATGATCTGGGTGCTGTGTACACAAAGAAATATACAGCGTTCCGGCTCTGGGCTCCGACTGCGGATGCAGTAACACTGTGTCTGTATCGGGAAGGAGACGGGGACTGCCTGTCGGATACACTTCCGATGAAACGGGATGTACAGGGAACCTGGACGATTCGGGTAGACGGAGATTTGCGGCATGTTTATTATACATACCGTCTGGAGAGAAGCGGCAAGACCGTGGAGTCACAGGATCCATATTCGGTAGCTGTCGGTGTGAACGGGCAGCGGAGTATGGTGCTGGACCTAAAAGAAACCGATCCGGAGAATTTTAAGGAGGATCATGGACCGGTTTTTTCAAACCGTACGGATCTGGTGATCTGTGAGATTTCTGTTCTGGACAGTACCGCGGATGGCTCTTCCGGGGTAAAATATCCGGGAAAGTATTTGGGACTGGCAGAAAAGGGAACCAAAAACAAAGAGGGAGAAGCTACCGGGTTGGATTATCTGAAATCGCTCGGTATTACGCATGTGCAGATCATGCCAATGTATGATTTTGCAAGTATTGATGAGGCGGCACCAAAGAAGCGGGAGTATAACTGGGGATACGATCCGCTGAATTATAACGTACCGGAGGGATCTTTTTCAACAGATCCGTTCCATGGGGAGGTGCGTATCCGGGAAATGAAAGAAATGATTGCGGCTTTTCACAGGGAGGGCATCGGAGTGATCATGGATGTGGTGTACAATCACACCTATGATCTGGACAGCTGTCTGCAGAAATGTGAGCCGGATTATTATTACCGGATGAACGGAACCAGATATTCCAATGCATCTGCCTGTGGCAATGAAATTGCTTCGGAGCAGCCGATGATGCGCAAATACATCGTAGAATCTGTCTGTTACTGGGCAAGGGAATATCATGTGGATGGGTTCCGGTTTGATCTGATGGGTGTTCTTGATATTGATACCATGAATGAGATCAGCCGCAGGTTAAAAGAAATCAATCCATATATCATTCTGTATGGAGAGGGCTGGACAGGCGGTACTTCAACCATGCCGGAATTTAGGCGTGCCATGAAGAGAAACGCGCGTATGCTGGACGGCATCGGAATGTTTTCGGATGATATCCGGGACATGGTGCGCGGACATGTGTTTTATAACAAAGACTGCGGCTATGTCAGCGGAAAGGAAAAAATGAAAGTTGCGGTGCGTTACTGTGCAACAGGAGGTGTGTGGCATCCACAGGTAGATTATGCAGCTTATACCTATGCAGCCGGCGGCACATGGACGGATACACCGGAGAAAGTGATCAATTATGTTTCCTGTCACGACAATCTGACCTTGTGGGATAAACTGCAGATTTCCAGACCGGATTGTGATGCAGGCGAACGCCTTGCAATGAACCGTCTGGCGGCTGCGATGGTATTTACCGCACAGGGAGTTCCGTTTTTCCTTGGGGGAGAAGAGTTTGCACGAACCAAACCGGCCGGAAAAAATGGTGAGATATCCGAGAACAGTTATAATCTGCCGTATGAAACAAATGTACTGCGCTATGACTGGAGCGATGGACAAAAAGGGCTGCAGCAGTATTACAGGGGACTGATTGCTTTCCGGAAAGCACATAAAGGATTGCGTATGACAGACGCAGAGGAGATCCGCCAGAATATTCTGTTTATGGAAATGACATCCGAACAGACCATCGCGTTTACAATCCGCCAGCCGGAAGAAACACTTCTGGTGGCATACAATGCATCCGGCAGAAAAGAAACACTCCTGCTGCCGGATGACAGGACATGGACGTTATATATTGATGACCTGCATGCAGGAACCCGGCCAATCGGTTCGGTTCATTCGAACATGGAATTGCCGGCGACTGGCTGTGTGGTTCTTGGGATTAATGAGTTGTCTTGTTGATGTAACTGGTTTTGTATTTGGAGTACACAATCTTCTGGCTCCGGTACAGACCAAAGTATCCGGAGAGCATATAGCTGAAAGCGACAGCCAGAAGAAAATACGGCATGCCGTCATAACCGAACAATTCAAAACTGATTAACAGTGAAGTGATCGGACAGTTTGTGACACCACAGAATACGGCAGTCATGCCGACAGCCGTACAAAGTGTCGGGGATATGCCGGTCAGCGTTCCAAACAGGCAGCCAAAGGCCGCGCCGGTGAAAAAGGAAGGAACAATTTCTCCGCCTTTGTAACCGGCACCAAGAGTCAGTGCGGTAAAGATCATCTTTAACAGGAAGGCTTCCGGACGGACCGTTCCATCAATGCACATCTGGATGATGCCGATACCGGTACCGTTGTAATTCTGGTTGCCGACAAGCATCGTCAGAATGACAACAATACATCCACCGGCAAAGATGCGGATGTAGGGATTCTGGAACAGTTTGCGGTAAATTTCTTCACTTTTGTGTAGAAGAATACAAAAAACAATACTTACCAGTGCGCAGAGTACGGCAAGGATGGAAATCTGCACGGCAGGAAGAATGCCAAAGTCCGGGATGTGCTCGATGGAAAACCATTGGTTGGAAACACCAAACAGGTAAGCAACTCCGTGTGCGACAAGAGAACTGATCACACATGGAACAAGGGCGGTATAGTACATGACGCCGACACTTACAATTTCCATTGGAAGGATGGCAGCAGCCATCGGGGTACCAAAGAGAGCGGAAAACGCAGCACTCATGCCGCACATGATCATGACATGTTTATCTTTATCGTCAAAACGGAAGAATTTTCCGATTGCGTTTCCGATACTGCCACCCATCTGCAGGGCGGCACCTTCACGGCCGGCAGATCCGCCAAACAGGTGCGTGATCAGTGTGGAAATAAAGATCAAAGGAGCCATGCGCAGGGGCAGCTCGTCATCCGAGTGGATGGCAGAGATGACCAGATTGGTCCCGGTATCTTTTTCGTCCCGCAGCAGATGGTAAGCACCGACAATGATCAGTCCCCCGACAGGGAGCAGATATAAAAGCCACGGATTCTGTCCACGCAGTACGGTGACAAATGTCAGGCAAAAGTAAAATGCCGTGCCGCACAGCCCGACGATACCGCCGACAAGAATTGCAAAAATTACCCATTTGACAGATACCAGTGCACGGTGTGCATTGTGTTTGATTTTATGTTTTATGACATCGTTCATAATTCTTCACCTCGTAATCCCTTTCTTTCATACTAGCATTGAAAAATGCTTTTTACAAGGGGACAAAAAGGTGGTATGATATAATTATAGATTATAGATTGGATCTTAGGAGGAATCACTTATGAGAACAAGTGGCGTACTTATGCCGATATCTTCCCTGCCATCACCGTATGGCATTGGAACTATGGGAAAATCAGCCAGAAAATTTGTAGACTTTCTGGTAAAAGGAGGTCAGACTTACTGGCAGATTCTGCCGATCTGTCCGACCAGTTACGGAGATTCACCGTATCAGTCGTTTTCCAGTTTTGCGGGAAATCCGTACTTTATCGATCTGGACATTCTCTGCAAGGAAAATTTATTAAAGGAAAAGGAATGTGAGTCATTTGACTGGGGCACAAGCGAGGAATACATTGATTATGGAACCATGTATGTATCACGCTATGCATTGCTGCATAAAGCATATGCCCGTTTTGTAAAAAATATGCCGGAAGATTTTTCGTCATTTTGTGAGGCGGAAAAAGACTGGCTGGAAGATTATACGCTGTTTATGGCATTAAAAGATGCAAATGACGGAAAAGCATGGGCCGAGTGGGATGAGAAACTTCGTGTGCGTGACGCAGCGGCATTGGATGAGGCAAGAAAAAAGTACGCAGAAGATATTGAGTTTTATAAGATGCTTCAGTATCTGTTCTTTAAACAGTGGAGAGAGTTAAAGGCATATGCCAATGAAAACGGAATCGAGATTATCGGAGATGTGCCGATCTATGTGGCCGGAGACAGTGCGGATGTATGGGCAAATCCGAAACAGTTTTATCTGGATGAAGATTTAAATCCGATTGAAGTGGCAGGATGTCCTCCGGACGGATTTTCGGCAGATGGACAGCTCTGGGGCAATCCGCTGTTCCGCTGGGATGAAATGAAAAAAGATAACTATGCATGGTGGACCAAACGAATCAAAGCGATGAGCGAGCTGTATGATATTATCCGCATCGATCATTTCCGCGGATTTGATTCTTATTATGCAATCCCGGCAAAAGATAAGACTGCAAAGAACGGAAAATGGAAACAGGGTCCGGGAATGGATCTGTTTAACCAGTTGGAGAAGAAACTTGGCAAGCTTCCGATCATTGTGGAAGATCTTGGATTTTTGACAGATTCCGTCCGCAAACTTTTAAAGGATTCCGGATTCCCGGGCATGAAAGTCATCCAGTTTGCGTTTGACAGCCGTGAGGGAAGTGATTATCTGCCACACACCTATACCAGTCACTGTGTTGTGTATACAGGAACACATGATAATGATACCGTGATGGGATGGATGAAGACGGCACCGAAAGCATCTGTCAAGTTCGCAACCGAGTACCTGAATCTGACCGAGGAGGAAGGATATAACTGGGGTATGATGCGTGCCGCATGGTCATCCGTTGCAGATATGGCGATTGTTCCGATGCAGGATCTGATCGGACTCGGCTCCGAAGCCCGTATCAACATTCCTTCCACACTTGGAGAAAACTGGAAGTGGCGTGCCCTGGAGGGACAGATTACCAAGGATCTGGCAAAGAAACTCTATAAATACATGCAGATGTATGGACGCATCAGTGAAAAAGTGCTTGCTGAGCAGGCAAAGAAAGCAGCAGAGAAAGAAGCTGCAAAGAAGAAGACTTCCGACAAAAAGAAGTCATCTGAGAAATAAATATACAACAGAGTATTTCTGTGAATAAGAATTCTCCCCTTTGCATATAGATTAGATAGATTAATCGAATATGCAAAGAAGGGAGATTTTTTTATGGAGTTTGATTTATATAAAGATATCCAGAAAAGAACGAACGGCGAAATCTACATTGGTGTCGTAGGACCGGTCCGCACCGGAAAGTCAACGTTCATTAAGCGGTTTATGGATCTGTTTGTACTTCCGTACATCGAAGATGAGGAAGAAAAAAAACGGACGCTCGATGAACTGCCTCAGTCAGCCGCCGGGAAAACGATCATGACGACAGAACCGAAATTTATTCCGCAGGAGGCAGCAGAGATCACACTTGCAGATGAGAGCAGTGTCAGTGTGCGTCTGATTGACTGTGTCGGGTTTATGGTAGAGGGAGCAAATGGTCATCTGGAGGGGGACGGATACCGCATGGTACATACGCCGTGGTTCGAGGAGGAAATTCCTTTTTCGGATGCAGCGAGAATTGGAACAGAAAAAGTAATCAAAGACCATGCAACCATTGGTATCGTGGTGACAACGGATGGCAGTATCGGGGAACTTCCGCGGGAAAATTATGTGGAGGCAGAACAAACCGCGGTGGAAAAGCTTAAAGAGATTGGAAAACCGTATGTGATTGTTTTAAATTCCGTGCGCCCATACAGCAGTGAGACACTTGCACTGAAAGAAAGTTTAGAGCAGGAATATCAGGCGGTAGTGGTTCCGGTCAACTGTCAGCAGATGCACCGGGAGGATCTGGTCACAGTTATGAAGGCGATTCTGTTTGAATTTCCGGTTACCCGTGTGGACTTTGCAATTCCGAAGTGGACGGAAATGCTTCCAATGGAACATAAATTAAAGGCAGCCATGATTCAGACGGCATCAAGACTGATGGATGGAATCGGCCGCGTGCGGGATGCAGCGGCTGTGCTTGCCGGGCAGGAATGGGTAAAAAGTGCAAATGAGCAGATGGGAGAAGAAGTTTTTCGTGACATCCAGCTGCAGACGGCGGATCTTTCCAACGGAACCGTGACGATCCGTATGGAGACAACGGAACAGTGCTATTTCTCCTATATCAGTGAGATGACGGGAATGCAGATCGAAGGGGAATATCAGATGATTTCCATGCTGCGTTCCCTCTCCCGGATGAAAAAAGAATACGAGCGTGTGGAAGATGCCATGGCTGCTGTGGAACAGAAGGGGTATGGAGTGGTCATGCCGGGGCTTTCGGATATCCGGATGGAAGATCCGGTGCTGATCCAGCATGCCGGAAAATATGGCGTGAAAATGCGGGCAATTTCCCCGTCCATTCATATGATCAAGGCAGACATTGAGACCGAAATAGCACCGATTGTCGGCAGTGAGGAACAGGCAAATGATCTGATTGCATATATCCGCGAGGGGGAGGAGAGCAAGGAAGGAATCTGGACCACAAATATTTTCGGAAAATCGGTCGGGGAACTGATGGAAGACGGCATCCGCAGCAAGATCCTGCAGATGGATGATGAGTGCCAGCTGAAACTGCAGGATACCATGCAGAAAATTGTCAATGACAGCAATGGGGGAATGATCTGCATCATTATTTAAGAGAAATAAAAAAAGTATGAATTTCAGTTGCTCTTGTTTTATTTTATTTTTGATTCTGTTATACTATTAGTTAATGAAATTGTGTATGTAATTGCAAAAAATAAGGAGAACAAATGAGCAACGAATATGAAACTCTCATGCGCTGTGTGCGCAGCGTGAGGACGAAAACAGATTTTGTGCCGAAAGTGGCACTGGTACTGGGGTCCGGTCTGGGTGATTATGCGTCGCAGCTTCGCGTGGAGGCCGCGGTGGATTATCATGAGATCGAGGGATTTCCGGTATCTACGGTGCCGGGCCATACCGGGCGCTTTGTGTTTGGTTATGTCGGGGATGTGCCGGTTGTGTGCATGCAGGGACGTGTGCATTATTATGAAGGATATTCCATGACGGAAGTGGTACGGCCGATCCGGCTGATGAAACTTCTGGGGGCAGAAGTTCTGTTTTTGACAAATGCAGCGGGCGGAATCCAGCTGGGCATGAAGGCGGGGGATCTGATGCTTCTTACCGGGCAGATTGCAAGTTTTGTTCCGTCGCCGCTCATTGGAGAAAATATAGAGGAACTGGGACCGCGGTTTCCGGATATGAGCCGGATTTATGATTATGATTTACAGAAAATCGCAAAAAAATGTGCGGCAGAGATCGGGGCGGATTTAAAAGAGGGAACGTATCTGCAGTTTACCGGGCCGGCCTATGAATCTCCACAGGAGGTGGCAATGGCGCGTACACTCGGAGCGGATGCCGTAGGAATGAGTACGGCATGTGAGGCTGTGGCGGCGAATCATATGGGGATGCGGATTGTGGGAATTTCCTGTATCTCGAATCTGGCATGCGGCATTTCGCCACAGCCATTGTCACATAAGGAGGTGCAGGAAGCAGCCGATGCGGTGGCTCCGGTATTTCAAAAGCTTGTAACACAGATGATAAAGGAGATTGGAACAACATGCAGGTAATTTTTATACATCACAGCTGTTTTCTGGTGGAAGTGGATGATCTGGTATTGATTTTTGATTATTTTGGCGGGGATCGGGTGAATGGTTTCCACTTTACGGGAAAGATTCCGGATTACGCACCGGATACAAAAATCTATATGTTTGCCAGCCACAAACATCAGGATCATTTTGACATGGATATTCTGCGCTGGAGTGAAAAATATACCAATATACATTATATTTTATCCAAGGATATCCGCATCAGTCCGCATTTTCTGCAAAAGCATGGAATTGACCCGGGGGTGCGGAAAAAAGTGACGTTTGTCTCCGCAAACAACCATTATGAAGTGGATGATCTAAAGATCCAGACCCTGTTGTCTACCGATGCAGGAGTGGCATTTTATGTGAATGTGCGTGGGGTGAGCATCTTCCATGCAGGAGATTTAAACGACTGGAAGATGGAACACGTAGGAGAGCTTATAAACGGAAAACAGGAGCGTGCATTCCGGCACGAGATCCGTAAGCTTGCGGACAAGCCGGTCAATTTTGCGTTTGTCCCGATGGATCCGCGGCTGGGACCGTATCAGACACTCGGAATTGATTTTGTGCTGAAAAACACCGATGCAGAATTTGTTTTCCCGATGCATATGTGGCAGGATTATTCTGCAATCAGGGAATACAAAAAACACATTACAAATCTTGGAATGGCAGACCGCGTAATTGAAATTGAAAGGGAGAATCAGGTATTTCCGTTCGGGGAACTCTAACTCTTGAATTTACAGAAAAATTCATATATAATAATTAAGTTAATGGGGTAACAACAGAGAGGAGAAAACTATATGACAGATTTTCTTTTATGTATTGGCAGATATGTGGTCGAGATGGCTGTTTTGGCTTTGATCGGCGGATTAGGGGCATTTATTGGTATCAGACTCCGCAGACACAAGGATGCGAAGGCTGACACGACGAAAGAATGATTTTGGAGGAACTGGTAATGAAAAAGAGTTATGGCGTAAATGAGCTGCGCCGGATGTATCTTGACTTCTTCGAGAGCAAGGGACATCTTGTCATGAAGAGCTTTTCATTAGTACCACACAATGACAACAGCTTATTACTCATCAATGCGGGAATGGCACCGCTCAAGCCGTATTTTACAGGACAGGAGATTCCGCCACGCAGACGTGTGACAACATGCCAGAAGTGTGTGCGTACCGGAGATATTGAAAATGTAGGAAAGACTGCGCGGCACCTTACATTTTTTGAGATGCTTGGAAACTTCTCTTTTGGGGATTATTTTAAGCATGAAGCAATTGCCTGGTCATGGGAATTCCTGACAAAGGTACTTGGTCTTGAGGAGGATCGTCTGTATCCGTCCATTTATGGAGAAGATGAGGAAGCGTATGAGATCTGGACCAAGGAAGTAGGAGTTCCGGGAGAGAAGATCACACGTTTTTACCGTGATCCTGAGACCGGAGAATGTGACAACTTCTGGGAGCATGGTGCCGGTCCATGTGGTCCGTGTTCTGAAATTTACTATGATAGAGGCGAAAAATACGGATGCGGAAGTCCGGATTGTAAAGTAGGCTGTGATTGTGACCGTTTCATGGAAGTATGGAACAACGTGTTTACACAGTTTGAAGGGGACGGCAAGGGCGGTTATACCGAGCTTTCCCAGAAAAATATTGATACTGGTATGGGACTTGAGCGTCTGGCAGTTGTTATGCAGGATGTGGATTCCGTATTTGATATTGATACCATGAAAGCGATCCGCGACAAGATTTGTGAGATGTCCGGAAAGAAGTATGAAGTAGATGCCATGGATGACGTATCCATCCGTCTGATTACGGATCATATCCGTTCTTCCACATTTCTTGTATCCGATGGTGTTATGCCAAGCAATGAAGGAAGAGGCTACGTTCTGCGCCGTCTGATCCGTCGTGCGGCACGCCACGGAAAGATGCTTGGAATTGACGGACTGTTTCTTGCAAAATTATCAGAAACTGTCATCAATGAGAGCAAGGATGGATATCCGGAACTGGAAGAGAAGAAAGAATTTATCTTTAAGGTTCTGACACAGGAAGAAGAGAAATTCAATAAGACCATCGATCAGGGACTTGCCATTTTGTCTGACCTGATGGAGGAGATGAAGAAAAACGGCAAAAAGGAACTTTCCGGTGCCGATACATTCAAACTTTACGATACTTACGGATTCCCGGTAGATCTGACCGAAGAAATCCTTGAAGAAAAGGGCTTTTCCTATAATGAGGACGAGTTTAAGGCCTGTATGGAAGAACAGAGGCAGAAAGCCAGAAGTGCCCGTAAAGTGACAAACTACATGGGTGCGGATGCAACGGTTTACGAGCAGATTGATCCTTCCATCACAACAGAATTTGTCGGATACGAGAATCTGACATATACTTCTAAAGTTACGGTTATGACGACAGAGACCGAGATCGTGGAGGCACTTTCTGACGGCGATGCGGGAACTATTATTGTAGAAAAGACACCGTTTTATGCAACGATGGGCGGCCAGCAGGGCGATAAGGGACAGATCCGTACCGCAGACGGCGTATTTCAGGTAGAGGATACGGTTAAGCTTCTGGGCGGTAAATACGGACATATCGGGCATATGGTGTCCGGCATGATCCATACCGGCGAGGAAGTGGAACTGATGGTAGATGCAGACCTTCGCGCAAAGACCTGTGCAAACCATTCGGCAACCCATTTACTGCAGAAAGCACTCCGAGAAGTGCTGGGTACACATGTCGAGCAGGCGGGTTCTTATCAGGACAGTGAACGTACCAGATTCGATTTCACCCACTTTGCAGCCATGACTCCGGAAGAGTTACAGAAAGTGGAAGACATGGTCAATGAAAAGATCAACGAGGGCATGGAAGTCCGTACCGATATCATGACCGTTGATGAGGCAAAGAAGACCGGGGCAATGGCTCTGTTTGGCGAAAAGTATGGGGAAAAAGTCCGTGTCGTTTCCATGGGAGAGTTCTCCAGGGAGTTCTGTGGCGGTACACATGTAAAGAATACCGCAGAGATCAAGACATTTAAGATTCTTTCTGAGAGCGGTGTTGCAGCCGGTGTGCGCCGTATCGAAGCACTGACCGGTGACAATGTGATTGCATACTACAAAAAGATGGAAGAAGAGTTTCAGGAAGCAGCGAAGGTTGTAAAATCCACACCTGCAAACCTTAAGGAACGTCTGGAGCATCTGACCGCAGAGATGAAAGATCTGCAGAGCGAGAATGAGGCGTTAAAGAGCAGGGCAGCCAAGGATGCACTTGGTGATGTGATGAATCAGATCGAGGATGTCAAAGGTGTGAAGCTTCTGGCAACCAGCGTATCCGGTGTGGATATGAATGGTCTGCGTGATCTCGGTGACCAGCTGAAGGATAAGATCGGTGAGGGCGTCGTAGTGATCGCATCCGATTGTGACGGAAAGGTAAACCTGATTGCCATGGCAACCGATGCGGCGATGAAGCAGGGGGCACATGCCGGTAATCTGATCAAGGCGATCGCCGGAAACGTCGGCGGTGGCGGCGGCGGACGTCCGAATATGGCACAGGCCGGTGGAAAGAATCCGGCTGGTATTCCGGATGCAATTGCACAGGCGAAGACGGCACTGGAAAACATGTTAAAATAATCTATCACTGATAACGTATAAAAGAATATAATAAAAACGCAAAAAACAGGTAAAAATGCGCAATAAAAATGCGATTTTACCTGTTTTTTGCAAATATTTATAGTATAATTACAGTTAATCCACTGTGAAATTTGTGTATATACAACAAAAGGTGGAAACGACATGAAGAAAGGGAGAGACTTTATGAAGAGAAAGAGGTTATTGTCGGCCGTGCTGGCAGGAATCTTTGTCGTGTCCATGCTGGGCGGCTGCGCATCGGCGGTGCCTCAGGGTGCAACGGAGACCACGCAGGACAGTGCACAGGAGACGGACAGAACGAGCGGAACGGTAAAACTGAGAGTGTGGGCGGAGGAATCAACGTATGATGCGTTGAATAAGATGATCGACAGTTTCAAGGAAGAGTATAAGGGTCAGGCAACTTTTGATATCACTCTGGAACAGAATGCGGATTCCGATACGCGTGACAATGTGCTTGGAGATGTGCATAACGCAGCTGATGTGTTTATCTTTGCAGATGACCAGGTGGCTTCTATGGTGGCCGGCGGTGCATTGTATCCGGTTCCGAATGCGGACGAAGTGAAAAAAGCAAATGTGGAGGGCGCAATAGACGCTGCCACAGTCGATGATACGCTTTATGCATATCCCATGACTGCAGACAATGGGTATTTTTTGTATTATAACAAAAAGTACCTGAGTGATTCGGATGTCAAAACCCTTGACGGCATTTTAAAAGTAGCAGAAAAAAATCATAAGAAGTTTATGATGGACTGGTCTTCCGGCTGGTATCTGTATTCGTTTTTCGGAAATACGGGACTGGATTTCGGTATCAATGATGACAATGTGACAAACCACTGTGACTGGAATTCCACCGAAGGGGATATCAAAGGTGTGGATATTGCGCAGGCGATGCTTGACATCAGTTCCAGCAGTGGATTTGAAAATGCGGTGAATGAAGATTTTATTACAGATGCCAAAAAAGGCAGTGTAATTGCAGGGGTAAGCGGTGTATGGAGTGAGACCGAACTGAAAAAGATCTGGGGAGATGATCTTGGCGCAGCCAAGCTTCCGACCTATACCGTGGCAGGAAAACAGGTACAGATGGCTTCCTTTACCGGCTATAAGCTGATGGGAGTCAGTGCTTATTCGGCAAATCCACAGTGGGCAGCAAAACTGGCAGACTGGATGACCAATGAGCAGAACCAGACTGTCCGGTTTGAGATGAACGGACAGGGACCTTCCAATACAAAGGCAGCGGATTCGGATGCGGTTAAGGCTTCCCCATCCATTCAGGCAGTGATTGCACAGTCGGAATTCGGAAAACTGCAGCGTGTCGGAAACAGTTACTGGGATGCAAGCAAGGCATTCGGGAATACGATGGCAGCAGGAAATCCAAACCACGTAAAGTTACAGGAACTGATGGATAATCTGGTCAGTGGTATTACAAAATCAGCAGCAGGCTAAGAGGTGGGAGCATATGAATCAGAAAAAGAAATTAAGTACCAAACTTATCATTTTAATTCCGGTATTTATACTTGGAATATTCAGTATCATCTCGAATGTGATGTCTGTTTCTAATATCAGGAACGTTAACCGGAGTGCCGTACAGATTTCGGAAGTATCTTTAAAGAATGTTTCGGGTCTGGCAGAAATCCAGAAACAGACGCAGGACATCCATAATCTGGGTCTGTCCCATATCATAGCGGTGGATCTGGATTCCATGATCCAGCTGGTGGAAAAAATCCGCAGTCAGGAAGATGCATTGGAGAAAGATCTGGAAAGTTACAAGATATACGTGACACCGGATACCAAAAAAGAATACAATGATATCAAAAAAAATTACGAAGAATTAAAGTATGAATGTGCCAATGTTATGGCATTTTCCGCAGCAGGGAAAAGTGAAGATGCCTATGAACTTGCCAATGGAAAAATCAGCAAGTGTGCAGATGCCATTGAGTCGGATATCGAAAGTATCAAGAAAATTGTAAATCAGGATGCGGATGCACAGAGACAGAAACTGACATCTGCATACCATAGTTCAATAGGAACAAGCATAGTGACGATTCTGATTAGTATTGCGGCACTTTTTTCAGCAATGGTGGCAGTGCTTCGGTGGGTAATTTATCCGCTTGCAAATACGAACAGGGAAATGAATGAGATTATTTCCGAAATTGATAACCGGCAGGGTGACCTGACCCGCAGGGTTACCATTACCAACAACAAAGAAGTGGCATCTGTCGGTGGAGGCATCAATGCTTTTATGGCAAAGCTGCAGGAAATTTTCCGGATGATCAGCAGCAATTCCAGGGATCTTGAGGGTGTTGTAAATGAAGTGCGTGAGAGTGTGCAGACTTCCAACGGAAGTGTATCCGATCTGTCCGCACTGACGGAAGAACTTTCTGCAACGATGCAGGATATTTCCGACAATGCTTCACGGATTAATGAAAATACCGAATCGGTTGCCGGTGAAGTCAAGTCAATTGCAGAGAAAACGATTGAAATCAATCAGTATACAAAAGAAATGAAAGAGCATGCAGAGGCAATGGAACATGCTGCACGTGAAAATATGGATACAACGGGTGCGAAAGTAAATGACATTGTTTCCGTGCTGAGTCAGGCAATTGAGGACAGCAACAGTGTCAATCAGGTAGACAATCTGACAAACGACATCTTAAATATTGCAAGCCAGACAAACCTGCTTGCATTAAACGCATCCATTGAGGCTGCCCGTGCCGGGGATGCAGGAAAAGGATTTGCAGTGGTTGCCTCCGAAATCAGCCAGCTGGCAGCCGCCAGTCAGGAAGCGGCTAACAATATCCAGAGCATCAATGCCATTGTCATAACTGCAGTACATAATCTTGCAGACAATGCAAACGGACTGGTAGAGTACATGAATGAAAAAATCCTGCCGGAATTCCAGAAATTTGTGGAATCCGGTGGCGCATATCATGACAAGGCAACATTTATCGAAGGTGTCATGGCAGATTTCGAGGCAAAGACGGATTCTTTACAGAATTCCATGGATGAGATTGCAAATTCCGTAAATACGATTTCCCATGCGATCGAGGAAGGCGTCAGTGGAGTCGTTTCAGCAGCGGACAGCACACAGGTTCTTGTATCCGATATGGATAAAATTTCCAAGAAGATGGATGAGAACTTTGCGATTGCAGAGGGATTGAAGAAAGAAACTTCCGTGTTTACAAAGCTTTAAGCATGTGGAAGAAAAAAACTATGCAAATTTCGGAAAAACTATTGACAAATCAGGATATTTTGTTAAAATAATCGATAGTGCAATTAAGATTACCTTACAGTTGATGCACAATATCGCAACTGGAGGGAGGTTAGGAAAGAATGTCTAGTGTAATCGTAAAAGAGAATGAGACTTTAGATAGCGCATTACGCCGTTTCAAGAGAAACTGTGCGAAGGCTGGTATCCAGCAGGAGATTCGTAAGAGAGAGCATTACGAGAAGCCAAGCGTAAAGCGTAAGAAGAAATCTGAAGCTGCTAGAAAAAGAAAATACAACTAATGTATTTAACCCCGCGGGATAACTCGCGGGGTGCTTTTTTGCAGAAATGATCAGGATGAGGTGAACCATGAATCAAAATCTGAAAAAAATGATAAGCTATTACAAACCCTACCGGGCAGTTTTTGCGGCAGACATGTTATTTGCGACACTTTCTGCGGCAGTGGCACTGACCATTCCACTGGTTGTGCGGTATGTGACATCGACTCTGATTTATCAGCAGCCCCAGATGATGCTGCGGAAACTTTTTTTGATTGGCATCGGATTGTTTGTGCTTCTGGCATTGGACTGTTACAGCCGGTTTTTTATCGGAAATTATGGACATGTGATGGGGGCAAAGATGGAATATGACATGCGGGCCGAATTGTTTGGGCATCTGCAGAAACTGTCTTTTTCCTTTTATGATGATGCAAAAGTCGGACAGCTGATGAGCCGTGTGACGGCAGATTTATTTGATATTACAGAACTGCTGCACCATGGTCCGGAGAATATTATCCTGTCGGTATTAAAGATAGTGGGAGCGTTTGTGATCCTGCTCAACATTAATGGGTGGCTTGCGCTTGCCGCGTTTGCAGTGCTTCCGGTTATGTTTGTATTTGCATTTGCGTTAAATAAGCGGATGCGCCGGGCCTTTCAGCAGAACCGCATTAAAATTGCCGAGATTAATGAACAGATCGAGGATAATCTGTCAGGTATCCGTGTGGTGAAATCGTTTGCCAATGAGGCAATTGAAAACGAAAAATTTCGTCATGGGAATGACGGATTTCTTGCAGCAAAGAAGAACAGTTATCATTACATGGGAAGCTTTCAGGCCGGGGTGGGTGTTTTTACAACACTGATTCAGGTAAATGTCATCCTTGCCGGAGGGGTTCTTATTGCAAAGGGAATGGTCACGGTCAATGATCTGGTTACGTTTTTGCTGTATATTGGGGTATTTACCGATCCAATCCGGACACTGGTGGATTTTACCGAGCAGTTTCAGAATGGCTATACGGGATTTGAACGGTTTCAGGAAATTATGAATATCGAACCGGAAATCCAGGATGCAAACGATGCGGTAGCACTGACCGATGTGAAAGGAACCATTGATTTTGAAAATGTTTCTTTTCAGTACAAAGACAATCAGGAGAAGGTGCTTAACCGGATCAATCTGCATGTGCCTGCAGGGTCATATATGGCACTGGTGGGATCATCCGGTGCCGGAAAGACAACGCTTTGTTCCCTGATTCCGCGATTCTATGATGTAACCGGGGGATGTATCCGTGTGGATGGGAAAGATGTCCGTAAGGTGACGTTAAAGAGCCTGCGTGACCACATCGGAATGGTGCAGCAGGATGTATACCTGTTTGCGGGAACGATTTTTGAAAATATACGGTATGGAAAGCCGGATGCGACAAGGGAAGAAGTGATTGCCGCTGCAAAAAATGCCAATGCCCACGAATTTATCATGGCATTTCCCGATGGATATGATACAGATATCGGACAGCGTGGAATTAAGCTCTCCGGAGGGCAGAAGCAGCGGCTTTCCATAGCCCGTGTCTTTTTGAAAAATCCACCGGTTCTGATTTTTGATGAGGCAACTTCCGCGCTGGATAACGAGAGCGAGAGGGTCGTACAGGAATCATTGGAGAAACTGGCAAAGAACCGTACGACATTTGTGATCGCCCACCGTCTGACAACGATCCAGAATGCACAAAAAATTCTGGTTCTGACAGAAGACGGGATTGCGGAATCCGGTTCCCATGAAGAACTGCTGGCACGGGGCGGTGTGTATGAAAAACTTTATCATATGCATTATTAGACCGGCTGTGTCACAACTTGCATTATTATAAAAAAACGAGTAAAATAGAATAGATTTTGAAAAAACAAAAAGGAGTGGATTATCATGACCAAAATAGATATTATCTCCGGATTCTTAGGAGCCGGAAAAACAACTTTTATCAAAAAGATGATAGATGAGGCATTTACCGGGGAAAAGATTGTCCTTATCGAGAATGAATTTGGCGAGGTCGGCATTGACGGTGGTTTTTTAAAGGATGCAGGAATCCAGATTACAGAGATGAATTCCGGATGCATCTGCTGTTCTTTAGTTGGTGATTTCGGAAAGAACTTAAATGAAGTCATCACCAAGTATCATCCGGACCGTATTTTGATTGAGCCATCCGGAGTCGGTAAGCTTTCCGATGTTATGAAGTCCGTGATTGATATTGAAAAAGAGCAGGATGTAAAATTAAACGCACTGGTAACGGTTGTAAACGCGCTTAAGGCGAGCAAGCAGATGAAGGCGTTCGGTGAGTTTTTCAACAACCAGATCGAGTATGCGACAACTGTCATTTTAAGCCGCAGCCAGAATGCAACACCGGAACAGCTGGAGTTTTGTGTCAATAAAATTCAGGAACTGAATCCAAAGGCTGCCATTATTACAACAGACTGGGCAAAATTATCCGGAGAACAGATTCTTAAGGTAATAGAAGGACAGGATAATCTGGAGATGAAGGCTCTTGCCGAGGCACATCATGCAAAGGAAGAGGCAGAACATGAGCATGAGCACCATCATCATGACCATGAAGACCATGAGCATCATCATCATGACCATGACCACGAAGAACATGAGCATCATCATGACCATGACCACGAAGAACATGAGCATCATCATGACCATGAGCATGATGAAAACTGTACCTGTGGCTGCCATGACCATGAGCACCATCACCATCATCATGCAGATGATGTATTTACCAGCTGGGGCAAGGAGACACCGCACAAATTCGAGCGTGCAAAACTTGAGGAAGTACTTAAGAAGTTTGTCGATTCTGACAATATCCTCCGCTCCAAAGGTATGGTGGAGAGTACCGATGGTACCTGGCTGTACTTTGATATGGTTCCGGGCGAGTATGAGATCCGTGAGGGTGAGCCGGATTACACCGGACGTATCGTGGTAATCGGAACGGAGATTCATGAGGATGAATTACTGAAGACATTTGGTCTTTAAAATGCTGTAAACCCCAATAAAAATGTAAGGAGAGCAATTATGGCACAGGATATTCCGGTATATTTATTTACAGGATTTATGGACAGCGGAAAAACAACTCTCGTAGAAGAAACGCTGTTTGAGAATAACTTCGGTGATGGTTCGAAAGGAATTATCATCATGTGCGAAGACGGCGAGAAAGAATATGACGAAGCAAAACTGGCAACCATCAACTTCAAGCTGGTAACGGTCGAAGAGGAAGAGGATTTTACGCCTGCAAAACTGCAGGAAATCCAGGACACCTATCAGCCGGAACAAATTTTTATCGAGTACAACGGTACCTGGGGGATGGACAAGCTGCTTGAGGCAAAAATGCCGGAGGGCTGGGTGATTGTACAGTCACTGGCAACCGTAGATTCCACGACGTATGATCTGTATATGAATAATATGCGTGCAATGATGCAGGAACAGGTTTTTTCCAGTGATGTGGTTATTTTTAACCGTACAGATGATGATACTGACCGCGGACATCTGCGCCGTACCATTAAGAACATCAACCGGAAAGCACAGATCGTCTATGAGCGCAAGGACGGAACGATTGATGAGCGCCCGGAGGAATTACCGTTTGATATCAATCAGGATGTGATTGAGCTGACCGATGCGGATTATGCTATCTGGTACATGGATGCCATGGAAAATTATAAGAAATACGATCGCAAGAAAGTAAAATTTCTGGCTCTGGTATATAATCCGGATAAACTCAAGAAAGGCGTGTTTGTTCCGGGACGGTTTGCGATGACCTGCTGCATTGAGGATGTGACATTTATCGGTTTCAAATGTAAATATGACAGGGAAGAGGAACTTCCGCACAAGTCATGGATTACAATTACGGCAGAGATCCGTGTCGAATTTGCACGGGAATATAAGGGAAAAGGACCGGTTCTTTACCCGGTTTCCATCGAAAAAGCCCAGAAACCGGAAGATGAGCTTGTATATTTTTCGTAAAAAGTCGTTGCGAAAAGTGAAGAAGTCATATACAATAAAGAGGTGTGTTATGCACCTCTTTTTGTATTCAGCAGAAAAAGAGAACAGGGATTAGATTAAATTTATTACATACAGGAGGCAGTTTATGTACCCGATTGTTCGAAAAGAAACATTGGCAGATAACATTATCCTGATGGACATCAAGGCACCGCGTGTGGCCAATGAGTGTCTGCCGGGACAGTTTATCATTGCAAAGACAGATGAAGTAGGAGAGCGTATTCCGCTTACGATCTGTGACTATGACAGAGAGAAGGAGACTGTCACCATCGTGGTACAGACGATTGGCGCAGGAACCGAGCGTATGATGGCCTTAAATGAGGGCGATGCTCTCGAAGATTTCGTTGGACCTTTGGGATGTCCGTCCGAACTCTGTGAAGAGGAGAACCTTGAGGAGACCAGAAAAAAGAAAATTGTATTTATCGCAGGAGGTCTGGGAACCGCACCGGTATACCCCCAGGTAAAATGGCTGCATGAGCACGGAATTGATGCAGACGTGATCATGGGTTCCCGTACCAAGGATCTGCTTTTTTATATGGATGAGATGAAGGCAGTAGCGGGAAATGTATATGTATGTACGGATGACGGTACTTATGGATTTCACGGAAATGGCTGCCAGCAGTTACAGGCATTGATCGATGAGGGAAAACATTATGATGTATGTGTCGCAATCGGACCGATGATCATGATGAAATTCGTTACAATCCTTACCAAGAAGCTTGAGATTCCTACCGTTGTATCCATGAACCCGATCATGGTAGACGGAACCGGTATGTGTGGCGCATGCCGTCTGATGGTTGGCGGAGAAGTAAAATTCGCATGTGTTGACGGACCGGAGTTCGACGGACATCTCGTTGACTTTGATCAGGCAATGAAGCGTCAGCAGCAGTATAAGACAGAAGAAGGCAGAGCAAAGCTCGCATATGAAGAGGGCGCTACCCATCACGGTGGATGCGGCCATTGCGGAGGTGACAAGTAATGGAAGGATTAGTCAGAGTACCGGTTCGTGAGCAGGAACCAAAGGTTCGCGCTACGAATTTTGAGGAAGTATGTTATGGATACAACGAGGAAGAGGCAGTTGCAGAGGCTTCCCGTTGCTTAAATTGTAAAAACGCACAGTGTATGAAGGGATGTCCGGTTTCTATCAATATTCCGGCATTTATCGCACAGGTCAAGGAGCGCAATTTTGAGGAGGCTTATCATATTATCTCCGAGTCTTCCGCACTTCCGGCTGTCTGTGGACGTGTCTGCCCACAGGAGAGCCAGTGTGAAGGTAAATGTATCCGCGGTTTCAAGGGTGATCCGGTTGCCATCGGTAAATTAGAGCGTTTTGTTGCAGACTGGGCACGCGAGCACGGTATCAAGCCAAAGAAAGCAGAGAAGTTAAACGGACACAAAGTAGCTGTGATCGGTTCCGGCCCTGCAGGTCTGACCTGTGCCGGAGATCTGGCAAAGCTTGGCTACGATGTGACCATTTTTGAAGCACTGCATCGTGCCGGTGGTGTGTTAAGCTACGGTATTCCGGAGTTCCGTCTTCCAAAGGACAAGGTTGTAGCAGCCGAGGTAGAAAACGTAAAAGCACTCGGTGTGGATATCGAGACCAACGTTGTCATCGGTAAATCCGTAAAGATCGATGAGCTGATGGAAAAGGAAGGCTTTGAGGCTGTATTTATCGGTTCCGGAGCAGGACTTCCACGTTTCATGGGAATCCCTGGCGAGCAGGCAAACGGAGTATTCTCTGCAAACGAATTCCTGACAAGAAACAACCTCATGAAAGCATTTGAGGAAGGATATGAAACCCCGATTTCCCATGGAAAGAAAGTTGTCGTTGTCGGTGGTGGTAATGTAGCCATGGATGCTGCAAGAACCGCACTCCGTCTCGGCGCAGAGGTACATATTGTATACCGTCGTGGTGAGGAAGAACTTCCGGCACGTAAGGAAGAAGTACATCACGCAAAAGAAGAGGGAATCATTTTTGATCTGTTGCAGAATCCGACGGAAATTCTTGTCGATGAGAATGGCTGGGTAAAGGGTGTGCGCATCATCAAGATGGAACTCGGTGAGCCGGATGCGTCCGGAAGAAGAAGTCCGGTGGAGATTCCTGGTTCTGAGTATGAGATGGATTGTGATACCGTGATCATGTCACTCGGTACCTCTCCAAACCCACTCATTTCTTCCACAACCAAGGGGCTTGAGACAAACCGCCGCAAGTGTATCGTTGCAACCGAAGATACCGGTGCAACAAGCAAAGACGGTGTTTATGCAGGTGGAGATGCCGTAACAGGTGCCGCTACCGTTATCCTTGCAATGGGAGCAGGTAAGGCAGCTGCAAAGGGTATTGATGAGTACCTTTCCGGAAAGAACAATTAGACAATAACGGATAGAACTGATAAAAGTCGAGACGGCTGCCGCGTAATGTGGCAGCCGTTTTTGTATGAAGAAAAATGTCAGATACGAAGAAGCGTTTGACTTTTTCCTCTATGATGTATACAATAATCTGTAGTAAAAAAAGAGGAGAACCCTAGGATGAAGACATTAATAGATCTGATCACCGAGCAGGTGACAAATGCATTTACCGGTCAGGGATATGATGCAAAATACGGGAAAGTTACACTTTCCAATCGTCCGGACCTGTGTGAATACCAGTGTAACGGAGCAATGGCTGCAGCAAAGGAGTACAAGTGTGCACCATTCATGATTTCGGATAAGATTGCGCAGGCGCTGGCAGAAAACGAATTGTTTGAGAGCGTAGAGTCTGTAAAACCGGGATTTATCAATATGAAAGTAAGTCCTGCCTATCTGGCGAAATATGTCAGCGATATGAAAGCAGATGAGGGAAGATTTGGCTGTGACAAAGCGGCACATCCGAAGACCATTATTGTAGATTACGGCGGAGCCAATGTTGCCAAGCCATTGCATGTCGGACATCTGCGCTCTGCTGTCATTGGAGAGAGTATCAAGCGGATCGGCAAATTTATGGGACATCACATGATCGGTGATGTGCATCTGGGAGACTGGGGTCTGCAGATGGGACTGATCATTGTAGAATTAAAAGAGCGTAAGCCGGATCTGGTATACTATGATGAAAGCTATACCGGAGAATATCCGAAAGAGGCGCCGTTTACCATTTCCGAACTGGAGGATATCTATCCGACTGCCAGCAAAAAGAGTAAGGAAGACGAAGCGTTCCGTGAGGCTGCCATGGAGGCAACCAGCCAGCTGCAGGCCGGCAGACGGGGATACCGTGCACTTCTTGCACACATTCTGGATGTTTCCGTGACAGATTTAAAGAAGAATTATGATAACCTCAATGTCTCTTTTGAGCTCTGGAAGGGAGAGTCGGATGCACAGCCGTATATTCCGGATATGGTACAGATGATGAAGGATAAGGGCTTTGCCTACATGAGCGAAGGGGCTCTGGTTGTGGATGTCAAAGAGGATACGGATACAAAAGAGATTCCGCCATGTATCATTTTAAAGTCAGACGGAGCTTCCTTATACAGTACGACAGATCTTGCTACGATTGTGATGCGTATGCAGGATTACAACCCGGATGCCATTATTTACCTGACGGATCAGCGTCAGAGCATGCATTTCGTACAGGTATTCCGCTGTGCAAGAAAGACCGGACTCGTCGGACCGGATGTGGAACTGACCCATATCGGATTCGGTACCATGAACGGAAAAGACGGCAAACCGTTTAAGACAAGAGATGGCGGCGTTATGCGTCTGGAATATCTGCTTGATGAGATCAATGAGGAGATGCTCAAAAAGATTACAGAGAACCAGAAAGAAAAGGAAAACCTCGATATTTCCGAGGAAGAGGCAAAGCAGACTGCAAAAACGGTTGCTCTGGCAGCAGTTAAATACGGAGATCTGTCCAATCAGGCAAGCAAGGACTACTGTTTTGATATTGAGCGTTTTACTTCTTTTGAAGGGAATACAGGACCGTATATTTTATATACGATTGTGCGTATTAAATCCATTTTAAAGAAATACACTGCAAAAAATTCGCTGCCGGATGCACCGATTCTTGGGGCACATTCTGCAAGTGAGAAGAACCTGATGCTTGTATTGTCACGTTTCAATGCCATGATGGAAAATGCATATGAGGAGAAAGCACCGCACAAGATCTGTGCATATATTTATGAACTGGCCAATGCATTCAACGGATTTTATCATGAGACAAAGATTCTTTCCGAGGAAGATTTTAAGGTACAGGCTTCTTATATCGGTCTTTTGGTACTGACCAAAAATATTCTTGAGACCTGTATCGATGTGCTTGGTTTTTCCGCACCGGACCGTATGTAAATCGGATGTTCTAAAATCACATATAAAACATATAAATGAGTCATAGGGATTTGTCCTTATGGCTCATTTTTTATGGAAAGAAACATGGAGGAAGTGACAGAATGGAGATTACAGAATATCTTCCGGTAGATTTTCGAACGCAGATGGAAGCAGAAACGTTGTGCGGGGCAGAAGAAATCCGGCTTCGGGTCGGACAACCGCTGGAAATTTTATATGCGGATGAGAAAGAAAAAGAGATTGGGCTGCTCACGGAAGCACATATGCGGGAGGTACTGAATTATCTGAGTGGATATTCCGTGTATGCACTGGAAGAAGAACTGCGACAGGGGTATTTTACGCTGGAAGGCGGGCACAGGATCGGGGTTTCCGGGCGGGCAAGCTATGAGAAACACGGAACCTCAAGTTGTATGAAGCTGTTAAGCTGTATCAGCGGTTTAAATATCCGTCTGGCTCACGAAAAAAAGGGGTGTGCATCGGTACTGATTCCATGGCTGTATTGCGGAGAGAATGTATATCATACGTTTTTCTTTGCACCGCCGGGGGTCGGAAAAACAACATATTTAAGGGATTGTATCCGGCTGCTTTCGAAAGGAAATCACCTGCGTGCCGGGAAAAAGGTCGGGGTAGTCGATGAACGGTCGGAAATTGCCGCATGTTACCGGGGAATTCCGCAAAACGATCTGGGCCCCCGCACGGATGTGCTGGACAATTGTCCGAAAGAACATGGAATCCATATGCTGCTTCGTTCCATGTCCCCGCAGATCATTGCAGTGGACGAACTGGGACTTCCGGAGGACTTTGCTGCGGTGGCAGACTGTGCCCGGTGCGGGGTATCGATCCTTGGAACCATACATGCCGGCAGTGTCTTAGAGGTTTTGCACCGCCTGCAGATGGGCGGACTGGATCTGATCCGCTCACAGATGCGGCTTATCGGTCTGCAGAGAAAACCGGACGGGCGCCGGATTCTCACTGTATATGAGGGAGGAGGAAATCCATTGTGGCAAGGATTTTCGGAACCGTCCTGATACTGGCAGGGTGTGCCGGATTTTTGTACAAATGGGCAGAGGGGGAAAAAGCCAGACAGCGGATGGCGGGGGAATGGATACGCCTGTTTGTGCGCTGGGGATATGCACTGGAACAGGAACATGTGCGGTTGTACGATTTTTTGTCTTTTTATGAAACGGCAGATGCATCCATGCAGGCATTTCTGGATGAGGTCTGTGTATGTATGCGCAACCATCAGAATCCAAGCGGACAGAAAATATGGCAGGATTGTCTGCAGAAGCACAAAAGAGAACTGCAGATCGGGCAGGAGGGCTGGGAAATCCTTACGTCTGCCGCGGGAGCATTTTATGGCGAAAGCAGTGCAGAGAATCTGCGATGCAATGAAATCTGCAGAAAACGGATGGAAAAATTTCTGGCAGAGTCACGATTGGAATTTTTTAAAAAACAGCGGGTGTATCTGCCTGTTGGAATGCTGACCGGCGTGGTTATGATCATTCTTCTGGTGTAAAGGCGTAGGAAGGGAACCTTGAGTGTATGAGTGTAACAATTATTTTTAAAATTGCAGCGCTTGGAATTGTTGTGGCAGTACTCAGCCAGATTCTCAAGCATAGTGGAAGGGAGGAACAGGCATTTCTGCTGAGCCTGGCAGGTCTGATAATAGTGTTGTTCTGGATCGTGCCTTGTATCAGTGAACTGTTTACAACGATGGAAACCCTGTTTCGTATGTGATGTCTATGATAAAGATAGGAATGATCGGGATTGCTGCGGTTTTTCTGGCTCTTTTGCTGAAAAAAGAAAAGGGAGAGCTGGCGTTGCTTGTGGGAATTGCAGCATCGGTTTTGATTTTCGGATACACACTGTCAAGAATTTCGTTTATCCTGGATTTTTTACGGGAACTGATGGACACGCTTCCGGTAGATCCGGCACTTTTGAAAGCACTGTTAAAGATGCTTGGAATTACATATGTTGCCGATTTTTCCGCATCGGTCTGCCGGGAAGCGGGATATGGATCTGTCGCAGGACAGATTGAACTGTTTGCAAAATTATCGATCGTTGCTTTGTCCATTCCGGAATTGTGGGTTTTGTTGCAGCTGATCGAACAGATGACCGGGGGGTAGAAATGAAAAAAATTGCTAAAATTTTGTTCTGGTCTGTTTTGTTCGTATGGATGATTTTTTTACAGCCGCAAAATGTGATGGCGGCCGAGGCGGATGAGATCATAAAAGAACTTGATTTTACGGATATCAATGCACAGACGCAGGATCTGCCGGAAAAGATGGATTTTGAAAAAATGGTGAATAAACTGGTGACGGAAGGAACCAACGGACTGGATGCGGGAATGATCTGTGAATATATTGCAGATTTATTTTTTTATGAAATCACGGCTGCAAAGCCAATGTTTTTGCAGATGTTTGCCATAGGACTTTTATTTGCGCTGTACGGAAAAGTGATGATGACGCGACAGGGGTATGTTTCGCAGATGAGCTTTTTTATTGTTTATCTTGGGGTGGTTCTGTTGTTGCTGCAATCATTTGCCCTGATCTCAGAGGTGGTAGATCAGGGGATTGACCGTCTGGTGGCATTTATGACCGCATTTGTGCCTTTGTATGCGGCAACGCTGTTTTGCTCCGGCAATGCGGCATCTGCGGGTTCCTTTTATCAGCTGGCATTCGGACTGATGTATCTGCTGGAACTGGGAATGAAATTTATTTTTCTGCCGGGGGTTCATGTGTTTGTGCTGCTTCTTCTGATGGATAACCTGTTTGAGGAAACAAAACTTGGAAAGATGGCGCAGCTGTTCGAAGACGGAATACGACTGGTCTTAAAAGGTGGGCTGACTGCCGTTATGGGAATCGGTGTTGTACAGTCTCTGATTGTACCTGCAAGAGACAGGCTTTCCACAAACAGTATTTTTAACAGTATATCCGCGGTTCCCGGAGTAGGAAATACCTTCGGTTCCGCAGCAGAGATCCTGCTCGGAAGCGGAATCCTCATAAAAAACAGCATTGGCGCGGCTTCCCTTATCCTTCTTCTTGTAATCGGGATGACACCGCTGCTGAAATCTTTCTGTTTTTCTGTGATGTACCGCCTGACCGCTGCATTTTTGGCACCGGTCGCAGACAGCCGGATTGCGCAGTGTGTGCAGGCCGCTGCCAAGGGATGCGCGCTTTTTTGTACCATACAGCTGGATGCGCTGCTTTTATTTTTTATTACCATATCCATGATCAGTGTTTCCACCAGTTTCATCTATTGAGAAGGGAGGAGAACATGGAAGTTGTACTTACATTTGTGAAAAATTATTTCGTGCTGATGCTGATTTTTTATCTGTTGTCATATCTGACACCAAAGGAAACCTATCAGAAATATTTTCATTTTTTTGTCAGCGTGCTCGTGATCACCGTGCTGGCACAGCCGCTTTTGGTCTATGTGGGAGGAATGAAAAAAGAAGAGGCAAGGCAGCAGCTGCATGAGATTGTCGAGCAGATGGAAAGCATAGAATATCAGGAGAAGGGAGAGAATATTTTTGAACAGTATCTTGGGAAAGTGGATCAAAAAGAGGAATAAATCGGATTTCGTTGTACTGATTCTGCTTGGGGTGATGGTAATGATCGTTGCGATGCCGACGGGGGCAAAACAAAGCCAGAAAGAAACACAGACGCAGGAACAAAAGGAGCAGCAGCTGCAGACGGAAGATTCCTATAAAGAGCAGCTGCAGCAGCAGCTGAAGGAGCTGCTTGAACACATGGACGGGGTGGGAAAAACCCGTGTAATGCTGACATTTTCCGATGAGGGAACCGACCGGCTGGATAAAAATGTGACAAAAGATGGAAACAAAAAGGAAGAGACAACGGTGGTGTACGATACCGGTGATACCAGACAGCCCTATGTGATCTGCAGGCAGATGCCGAAAATTGAAGGGGTTGTGGTTGTGGCACAGGGTGGAGGAAATGCAAAGACCGTTACAGAAATTTCCAACGCGGTAATGTCATTATTTCCGGTGGAAGCGCATAAGGTAGTAGTAGTTAAAATGTCGGTACAGGAGGAATAGACGTGAAAAAAAGAGTGCATAAAAATCAGATTGTTATTACAACGCTGGCGGTGCTGATTGCGGTGGCCGGTTATGTTACTTATGACAAAAAGGGCGCTGATATCAAAGATGCCGAGACGGTAGCTAATATGAATCAGGGTGCCGTAAGTGACCAGGCGGATAAAGATTATGAAACCGGGGAGGATCTGGATATCACAAGCAGCAAGGAAGATCTGGCGGATGCATCGACGGAAGATGTGGAAAATCCGGGAGAGACGGTACTTACCTCTGTGACAAGCGGGGATTCCGACTATGCGGCAAAAGTGAAACTTAACCGGGAACAGGTGCGTTCCAAAAATAAAGAAACCCTGCAGGCAATCATTGACAATGATTCTTTGGATGAGTCCAAAAAGAAAGATGCGGTCAATGAAATGATTACACTGACGGATATTGCGGAGAAAGAGTCCAATGCAGAAATGATGCTGGAGGCAAAAGGGTTTACGGATGTGGTTGTCAGTATGAATGATGACGGCTGTGATGTGGTTCTTAATATGGGGGAGGCAACCGATGCCAAGCGGGCGCAGGTCGAAGATATTGTAAAGCGTAAGACCGGAGTATCCGCAGATAAGATCGTGATCACTCCCATCCAGTAGCACTTGCAAATACATAGTTTTTAGTATAAAATGAGGTACAGTGTGCAATTGGTTTGGAGGATATACTGTGAGTGACTTAAGAAAAGAAATAGAAAAACGGCGTACATTCGCTATCATTTCCCATCCGGATGCAGGTAAGACGACTCTGACGGAGAAGTTCCTGCTTTACGGAGGAGCCATCAATCTTGCCGGTTCCGTAAAAGGAAAGGCAACAGCAAGACATGCGGTGTCTGACTGGATGGAGATCGAGAAGCAGAGAGGTATTTCGGTCACCTCGTCGGTGCTGCAGTTTAACTATGACGGATACTGTATCAATATTCTGGATACCCCGGGACATCAGGATTTCTCGGAGGATACTTACCGTACACTTATGGCGGCGGATTCCGCAGTCATGGTGATTGATGCAAGCAAAGGAGTAGAGGCGCAGACACGTAAGCTGTTTAAGGTATGCGTAATGCGCCATATTCCGATTTTTACATTTATCAATAAGATGGACCGTGATGCAAATGATACGTTTGAGCTTCTTGATGATATTGAAAATGAACTGGGAATCGCAACGTATCCGGTCAACTGGCCGATCGGTTCCGGAAAAGAATTCAAAGGTGTATATGACCGTCATACCAGAAAAGTTATGACATTTGCCGATACATTAAAGGGAACAAAAGAAGGTTCCGAAAAGATTATTGATATCGATGATCCGGCACTGATCGACGAGATTGGTGAGGAGAAAAAATCAATTTTGGATGACGAAATCGAACTTCTTGACGGTGCCAGTGCGGAATTTGATATGGAACTTGTGACAAAGGGAGAACTTTCCCCGGTATTTTTCGGTTCTGCCCTGACCAATTTTGGTGTGGAAACTTTTCTGCAGCATTTCCTGAAGATGACTTATGCGCCAATGGCCCGGAAATCAGACATCGGAATGATTGATCCGTTTCAGGAAGATTTTTCTGCGTTTGTCTTTAAGATTCAGGCAAATATGAATAAAAATCACCGGGATCGTATTGCGTTTATGCGTATCTGTTCCGGTAAGTTTACGGCGGGCATGGAAGTATTCCATGTGCAGGGAAACAAACAGATCAAGCTTTCCCAGCCGCAGCAGATGATGGCAGACGAGCGTAAAATGGTAGAAGAAGCATATGCGGGAGATATTATTGGTATTTTTGATCCCGGCATTTTCTCTATCGGGGACACCCTCACGACGGCAAAGGACAAGTTTCAGTTTGAGGGAATCCCGACATTTGCGCCGGAACATTTTGCACGTGTACGTCTGATCGACTCCATGAAGCGCAAGCAGTTTGTAAAAGGAGTAACACAGATTGCACAGGAAGGTGCCATCCAGATTTTCCAGGAATACAAAGGCGGTATGGAGGAAATCATAGTAGGAGTAGTTGGTGTGCTGCAGTTTGATGTACTCCGGTTCCGTCTGGAAAACGAGTATAATGTGGAGATCCGTCTGGAGAATCTTCCATATGAACATATCCGCTGGATCGAGAACAAGGATGAAGTGGATGTGGACGCGCTGACTGGTACTTCAGATATGAAGAAAGTGATTGATATGAAGGGAAATCCGCTTCTTTTATTTGTCAATGCATGGAGTGTCGGCATGACACTTGACCGAAACGAAGGACTCGTATTATCCGAGTTCAGTAAGAATTAATCAAAGGAGGAAAGATCATGGGAGTTGTAACAATTACAAAAGAAAACTTTGAAGCAGAAGTAGTCGGTGCAAAGGTGCCGGTCGTGATTGATTTCTGGGCATCCTGGTGTGGCCCTTGTCAGATGCAGTCACCGGTTGTGGATGCAGTTGCAGAATCGATGGGAGATCAGGTGAAAGTATGCAAAGTAAATGTGGACGAGCAGCCACAGCTTGCATTAAATTACCAGATTGTGAGTATTCCTACGCTGGTATTCATGAAAGATGGAATGTTTCAAAAGAAGATGGTAGGGTTACAGACGCAGGATGCGATTGAGGATTACCTGAAAACACTTCTTGACGCGTAGTAGGATACAACGTATAATAAAAGGCAGTTGCAGGGCGACTGTCTTTTTTTATTTCCCCATTTAAAATTTTGCATTGACAATACAAACAAAATATACTACTATTAGAACATAGATACGAACATAGGTTCGATAAGAAGGAGAATATTATGGCAAAGGACGATAAATTAAAAGCACTGGATGCGGCAATCGCACAGATCGAGAGACAGTATGGCAAAGGATCTGTGATGAAGCTGGGGGACAATTCCGCAAATATGAACGTGGAAACGGTTCCTACAGGATCCCTCAGTCTGGATATTGCATTGGGACTCGGAGGACTTCCGAAAGGACGTATCATTGAGATTTACGGACCGGAGTCCAGTGGTAAGACTACCGTTGCACTGCACTGTGTGGCAGAGGTGCAGAAGCAGGGCGGAATTGCCGGATTCATTGACGCAGAGCATGCGCTTGATCCTGTCTATGCAAAGAATATCGGTGTTGATATTGACAATCTCTATATTTCCCAGCCGGACTGCGGAGAGCAGGCACTTGAGATCACCGAGACCATGGTGCGTTCCGGAGCAGTCGATATTGTAATTGTCGATTCGGTAGCAGCTCTTGTGCCAAAGGCGGAAATTGACGGAGATATGGGAGATTCCCATGTGGGCCTGCAGGCACGTCTGATGAGTCAGGCGCTTCGTAAGCTGACCGGTGTGATCAGCAAGTCAAACTGTATTGTAATCTTTATCAACCAGCTCCGTGAAAAAGTTGGTGTTATGTTTGGAAATCCGGAGACGACGACCGGTGGCCGTGCACTTAAGTTTTATTCTTCTGTCCGTCTGGACGTGCGCCGTGTAGAACAGCTGAAGCAGGCAGGAGAAGTCATTGGTAACCATACCCGTGTCAAAGTCGTAAAAAATAAAGTAGCACCGCCATTCCGTGAAGCAGAGTTTGATATCATGTTTGGAAAGGGCATTTCCAAAGAGGGAGATATTCTGGATCTGGCAGCAAATGTCGGAATTATCAGCAAATCCGGTGCATGGTATGCTTATGAAGGAGACAAGATCGGACAGGGACGTGAAAATGCAAAAACGTATCTGCGTGAAAATCCGGAATTCTGTAAGATGATCGAGGAAATGGTGCGTGAACATTATTTTGCACAGGAGGATGAGACCCCGGAAGGCGAAGAAGAGACTCCGGTATCTGCAGATGCGGAAAGCAAGAATGAATAAGATATGGTTACAGTGACAGAGTGTACGACTCTGGGAAAGGGCAGGCTTCGTTTCCATCTGGATAATGGAACGGAGCTTGTTCTTTACCGGGGAGAGGCAAAACAGTTTCGGATGCGGGAAGGAAGCACACTTTCGGATGAAGAGGAGCATCAGCTGATTTATGAAGTGGTGGGAAAGCGTGCAAAGAGAAGAACCATGCATCTGCTGGAACAGATGGACCGTACAGAGCAGCAGCTGCGGGAGAAACTGAAACAGGGCGGATATCCGCAGGCGTGTATTGATCTTGCACTTGAATATGTGAAATCTTTTCATTATGTTGATGATTACCGCTATGCATGTACCTATATCAATTATCGTCAGGATCGTATGAGCCGCTATCAGCTGAAAGTAAAACTGTATGGAAAAGGAGTTCCTGGAGAAGTGATTGATCGTGCCCTTGAGGAATGTTATGAGGGGGACGAACAGGAGCAGATCATACGTCTGCTGGAAAAGAAAAAGTTTGACGCGCAAAATTCTGACCAAAAAGAATTTACACGTGTTTACCAGTATCTGATGCGCAGGGGCTTTCGGAGCAATGATGTGTTGCATGCTATGAAAAGTAAACAATGAAAGCACGTATTGCTTGACATATTTAAGCAAAAAGGATAAAATTATAATGTTGTAGAAGTATGACATGGAAGACTAATATTTCTTTTTGTTATATGTACAATGAAAACTTAATAAAGGAGGTGCTCCTGTGCCACAAGTAATTATTGCTGTTGTTATCACACTTATAATTACTGCGGTTGCTGTATGGTTTATCTCGACTGAATATCACAAGAAGGTAGCAAATACCAAGATTGGAAATGCAGAAGAGCAGGCCAGAGGCATCATCGACGAGGCCGTGAAAAATGCCGAAGACAAGAAGCGCGAAGCTATGCTTGAGATCAAAGAAGAAACCATTCGTTCCAAGAATGAGATCGACAAGGAGATCAAAGAGCGTAGAAATGAAATTCAGCGTAACGAGCGTCGTATTGTGCAGAAGGAAGAAAATCTGGACAAGAAACTCGAAGCGATTGAAAAGCGTGAGGCAAGTTTCCGTGCCAAAGAAGAAGATTTAAAGAAGCAGAAAGTTGAGATAGCAAAGCTCAACGAACAGCGCGTACAGGAACTGGAAAGAATTTCAGGATTAACCTCTGAACAGGCAAAAGAATACCTCTTAAAGACCGTGGAAGAAGATGTGAAGATTGACACTGCGAAGATGATCAAGGAAATGGAAGCGCAGGCGAAGGAAGAAGTCAACAAGAAGGCAAAGGACTATGTAGTTACTGCAATTCAGAAATGTGCTGCGGATCACGTTGCTGAAACCACAATCTCTGTTGTACAGCTTCCGAATGATGAGATGAAAGGCCGTATCATCGGTAGGGAAGGACGAAATATTCGTACACTTGAAACGATGACAGGAGTAGATCTGATCATTGATGATACGCCGGAAGCAGTTATCCTTTCCAGCTTTGATCCGATTCGAAGAGAAGTTGCAAGAATTGCACTTGAAAAGTTGATCGTGGATGGACGGATTCATCCGGCTCGTATCGAGGAAATGGTTGAAAAGGCGCAAAAAGAAGTAGAGACAATGATTCGTGAAGAAGGCGAGGCTGCTGTATTAGAAGTCGGCATCCACGGCATTCATCCGGAGCTTGTCCGGCTTTTAGGCAAAATGAAGTATCGTACCAGTTATGGACAGAATGCATTGAAACATTCGATTGAGGTCGCACAGCTGACAGGTTTGCTTGCCGCAGAAATCGGTGAGGATGTCCGTATGGCAAAACGTGCGGGATTATTACATGATATTGGTAAGGCTGTAGATCATGATATGGAAGGTTCCCATATTCAGCTGGGTGTGGAACTGTGTAGAAAGTACAAGGAATCACCTCTTGTCATCAATGCAGTGGAAGCACATCACGGTGATGTGGAGCCGGAGAGTCTGATTGCATGTCTGGTACAGGCAGCCGATACCATCAGTGCTGCACGTCCGGGTGCGAGAAAAGAAACTTTGGAAACATACTCAAACCGCTTACAGCAGCTTGAGGATATTACAAATAGCTATAAGGGTGTAGAAAAATCTTTTGCAGTTCAGGCAGGTAGAGAGGTTCGTATCTTAGTTGTTCCTGAGCAGATCAGCGATGCGGATATGGTTCTTTTAGCCAGAGATATTTCAAAACAGATTGAGACTGAGTTGGAATATCCGGGTCAGATCAAGGTAAATGTGATCAGGGAATCGCGTGTTGTTGACTACGCTAAGTAATTGTGAAAATGAACTTAAAAAGGCTTAAGACCGCGGGAAGCGGGATTAAGCCTTTTTTATATCATAATGTGTTGTAAAATAAATACATTGGGATTTCACGGGACGTATAGAATAAAAAAGGAGGGACCAGTACAGCACGGCTGCACTGGCCAGATTATGAAAAAAATGATCGAAAGGTTTTGGTTCCTTTTGATGATTTCACTATACCGGAAAAGTGTGAAATGGATATGTTACAAATTTGAAGAAACTGTGAACGATGAAAAATATCCGGGGATGATGTCCGGACAGGAAAGAGAGATTTGAAATATGGTAGAGCATGTAAAACGATTGAAGAGAGAACTGGTATACAAGGGAGCAATTCTGGATATCTACAAAGATACGATGGAACTTCCGGATGGAAACAAAGCAGAGTGGGATTTTGTATCCCATCGTATGGGCGCAGCCGCCATTCTTCCGGTTATGAAGGATGGAAGAATTGTGATGGTGCGTCAGTACCGCAATGCGCTGGAGAGAGAAACACTTGAAATTCCGGCCGGCTGTCGGGACAGTAAGACGGAAGATACGGCGTATTGTGCGGCACGGGAGATGGAAGAGGAAACGGGATACCGCAGCACGAATGTGAAACATTTATTATCCCTGCGTACGACGGTGGCATTTTGTGATGAGGCGGTTGATATTTTTGTAGCTACCGATCTGGAAGTGGGAACCCGGCATCTGGATGAAGCGGAATCCATTGATGTGGAAATTTACACACTGGAAGAGTTGTGCGATATGATCTATGAAGGAAAAATTCAGGATGGAAAAACCATTGCTGCAATTATGGCATATGCGGCAGCAAAAAAAGGCGGAATGGGAAAACATCTGGATTTATAAAAATGGAATAAAGAAAACGGACAGGGCATAGGCTGAAAAGAAAAGAGTTTTAGGAATTTTTATGAAAAAGGAACTGGCGATTGGAATCTGTTTTGGCCTGGCGGGAATTTTATGTACCTGTCTGTTTGGATATGAATATTTTACGACTTATGGATTTTTAAATGCGTATCATATGAAAGCATTTGCGGCATCGGATACCGGGTATTTGCCGCTTTTGGCAAATATTTTATGGGAAAGGGGAAAAGTGTTTGTGATTATTACAATCCTTTCCCTTACTGCTTTAAAAGCAATTCTGCCATTATTATTGCGCTGCCTGATTTATTTTACCGGCGGGGTATTTTTTGCTGCCTGTGTGATGAATATGGGGATTCTTGGAATTGTTTTTTTTCTGGTATCGTGGCTGCCGCATGGAATTTTGTATCTTGCAGCGCTTGCGCTTTTACTGCTGGTAGAACCGCACAGGTTTTATAACCGGAAAAATCCATGGCTGCTGCGGCTGGCATGGGGGATGGGAGTTGCGGTACTGGTACTTCTTGGATGTGTATTGGAGGCGTCTGTTGGAATCCGGCTGTTACGTTTTGTTGTAGAAAAATTATAAAAAAATGGAGTGCAAAAGGAACACTTTTTACACTCCATTTTTGTTTTCAGACAAAAACTGTTTACTTTGCGTTCATCTCCGCAATGTCATAGATCAGCTGTTTGGAATCTTCCCATCCGAGACAAGGATCGGTAATGGATTTTCCGTAAATATGATCTCCGATAGACTGATTTCCCTCTTCGATGTAACTTTCAATCATCAGACCCTTTACCAGAGAACGGATATCGGAAGAAAGCTGGCGGTTATGCATCACTTCTTTTGCGATACGGATCTGTTCCTTAAACTTCTTTCCGGAGTTGGAATGGTTGGTATCAATGATGGCTGCCGGATGGATGATATCCATTTTTTCGTACATCTCATGAAGACGGATCAGATCTTCATAGTGATAATTCTGGGTGGTATTGCCGTGCTTGCTGACTGCACCGCGAAGAACCACGTGAGTCAGAGGATTTCCGGTTGTCTCCACCTCGTATCCGCGATAAACGAAATGATGCGGATGCTGTGCCGCGTATACAGAATTGAGCATAACAGAAAAATCACCACTGGTAGGATTTTTCATTCCGGAAGCGACATCAAAACCACTGACCGTCAGACGATGCTGCTGATCTTCTACCGAACGTGCTCCGATGGCAACGTAGGAGAGAAGATCCTCGACATATCCCCAGTTTTCCGGGTAAAGCATTTCATCGGCACAGGTAAGACCGCTTTCTTCGATTGCACGGATGTGCATTTTACGCATGGCGATCAGACCCTCGATCATATCCGGAGCTTTTTCCGGATCTGGCTGGGAAGCAATACCTTTGTAGCCTTCGCCGGTTGTACGTGGTTTGTTGGTGTAAATACGCGGAACTAAGATGACCTGATCCTTGACATCTTCTTGGATTTTGGTCAGACGGCTCACATAATCACATACAGAATCTTCGTTATCTGCAGAACACGGTCCGATGATTACGAGGACACGTGAATCTTTACCTGTAATTACATCAGAGATCATGAGGTCTCTGTGTTTTTTTAATTCACGAAGCTCCGGGGAAAGCGGATAATCGCGCTTAATGTCTGCCGGAGTCGGTAATTGGTTTAAAAATTCAAAACTCATTTTTTTCTCCTATCTCTTAAGTTCGGATATCACATACCGTGACTATCTTAATGGAAAACGGGAAAAATGTCAAATAACAGGAAACGGTTGTTTCTTTCGGGCTTTTAGAATATAATAACAGAGAATTACAACACAGCAGGAGGTGCAGAGATGGAAAATCTGCTTTGTATAAAAGGAAAGATTATAGGAAAAGGGAAACCGCTCGTGTGTGTGCCGGTCATGGAGTCTTCGAAAGAAGAAATTTTAAGAGAAACCAGAAGGCTGGAAGAAGCACACACGGAAATGATTGAGTGGCGTGTGGATGCGTTTGAAAACGTGGAAAGTCCGAATGCGATCCGCGAAATATTAAACGAAATGAAACATATCATAAAGGAAAGTATTCTGGTGTATACCTTCCGTTCTAAAAATCAGGGAGGGTGCAAAGCACTTTCCGCGGCGGATATTTATGATATTCATCAGGTGGCGGCAGAATCAGATGTCGTGGATTTTATTGATGTGGAATATTTTGAAGCAAAAAATCCGCAGAAAGAAATAGCGAGGTTGCAGGAGATGGGAGTATATGTGATTGCTTCCCATCATGATTTTGAACAGACGCCGGACCCGGAGGTGATCCGCATGCTGTTGGAACAGATCCGTGAGAGTGGCGCAGATGTCGTGAAACTGGCAGTTATGCCGCAGAATATGTGGGATGTATTGCATTTGCTGGAGGAGACCAACCGCTTTCATGAAAACCATCCGGATCATCCGCTGATTACCATGTCCATGGGTGCAAAAGGGGGGATTTCCCGCGTGGCCGGAGAGTTTTTCGGATCGTGTGTGACATTTGGCGCAGGCGGGCAGGCGAGCGCACCGGGGCAGCTTCCGGTAAAGCAGCTGGAAGAAATACTTCATATTTTACATCAAAGTGTGGATTGACTCTAAATTTGAAGTGTGATATAGTAAAAAGGCACTTGTGAAATAAGAGTGCTATGCAGCCGTAGTATAATGGATAGAACGCAGGACTCCGACTCCTGAGATGCGGGTTCGATTCCCGCCGGGTGCATTTAATTTTTTAAGAGAAAATGCAGTAAAATCAATGGATTGAGCAAGCTGTTGCGAACAAATGTTTTGATTACTCGTGATTACTCGAACAAAATACAGAAGAAAGGAGAACTGCACAAGTGCTTTAAGTTTTCCTCAACTGGTAGAATGTGAACGCATAGGGCGTTCTTTTTTATTGTCTAAATTCAAATTGCGTATTTCGCCCGTATTCGGGTTCAAAGTCATTCGGCTATAAAATATTCATTTGATAGTTAAAAATTGGATATAGGCCTATCAGAGGGTGCGAGAGTAGCATAAGAATTAAAAGTTTTTCCGGCGGCGGCGCGCGGGATATTTTATCTTTTTTTCATACCCCCCTACCCCTCGAAAATGAGTGTGAAATTTCGATTTTGAGGTTGGAAAAATTTCGTTCAGATTTTTGAAAAATTTTTTTCTTGGATTTCTTACAACTTTCTTGAAAAAGTTAGACTGTGCCTATATTTGATTTGATATTTCAAAAATGATATTCTGAAATGTTGGAGAAGGACACCAAGAACGGATAATTGGGAACCGCTCCCGGTGTCGAAAATATACACCCATAACATAACACACAATTCCTGCCGCCGTCAATAGGTTTCTGCGTAGGTTCTGCCGTTGTAGCGTACGTGTGTATGCGTTTGGTGTTCTGCGTCCTCTGTGTTTCTTTTGCGCGTGATCTGTAGCCAATCCCCGCCGCGCTGTACGGTTATTTTTAACTCTGGCGATTCCAGCCACTCGACACCCTCGAATTTCGCATAGCTGCACAGCTTGCCGGATGCCACCGGATAGCCAAGAGCAGACACCCGGCGCAGAATTTTCCTTTTGCCGATATACTCATATTTTGCCATGTTCGCCACCTCCAGACGTTCCGCGCTCGCCCATGCATATATTTTTGTATCCGTCACGCGATAATTGGTTTACGATCAGCCACGCTTGCAAATCTCCATACGCTACCCGGCGCACAGTTTGCCCGTTAAGGCTCGCTTTAATATCATAGATCATAGGCTTTTATACCTCCTTAGATTGTGCTTATTTGTCAATGTGCGCGTGAGAACCAGTTCTCACGGAATCCACGCCGCCGGTAGTGATCCGGCGTGCATCCTCTGCGGCGGTTGGTTACTTTACATAAACTCGTACATAATTCTTGTTTTTGTTGTATGAGTAGCTTTTTACTTGCATATTGTCAAATTCATTCCCGGTTTCTGCGCCGTAATTTGCGCAGACCAATTTATTGTTTTCGCCGTATATTCTCCACGGTACACGGCAGGCGTTCCAATCACATTCCATAAATAATTCATATAGCGTTCTTTTCATGGTTTCAAGTCCTCCATATTCTAAATTTTTCCGGTTGCTCCGGGTAAAAGCAAGCCGGGGAATTGAACCCCGGTAAACGCCGCCGCTTGCTTATGCGCTTACTTCCGCTCTTAAAATCTCGATAGCTTCGTCTGTTGTGTGTTCTCTGTACCACTTCCAGGGCTTGCTATACGCCTTCGCCAGCGCGAAATCTTCTTGAATTTCTAAAAAATAATCCCTAACTTTCAAAAATGCTTTTTCAGCTTCTTCTAATTTATTCATATGATCAACCATCCTTTCATTCAGCGTTCCCATGACTTTTTTGCTATATCCATTTCAAAAATGGCGTTGCTTTTCTCTTTTTTAAGCTGTTCAAAGTGTTCTATGGCTTGTTTTCGCTCTTTCCCGGTATATTTGATGCTGTGGGTCATTTCCTCGTGTCCGTCTGTCAAATTAACATCATAAAATTGTATATAGTAAAAAACTTTCTCTTGGTAGCGCTTTTCCCGGTATAATTTTATTTTTTGCCGCGTTGGCGCCGTTTTTATAAAGTTGTAGCGGTTGGTCAACTCGATCTGATACGCTTTTAGTTCAAGCGTGATTTCTTCCAACCGTTCCAGATCTTCGCGGACATGGACGAAGCTGTTTAAAATATCCCTTTCCGTGTGTAATCGCTCCGGGTGTTGCTCGTAAATTCTAATGACTTTTTCACTCATTCGCTTTTGTGGCTGTCCGTATACTGTGAAAAGCTCATTCATAAGGCGTTCGTGCATAATTTCGCAGGTGTCGCGCTCTGGACACCTGCAACAATTTATTTTGCATTCTTCTTTCATCATGCTATTTTTACCCCCTTCAACGCTTCGGTCGGGTCGTTTTTAAAAATAAAGCTATGTGTAAATTTAGAGTAGTAGCCGCCAATGTCGCGCATCTGCTTGTTAAGATTTATATAAGCGTCGCGGCTTAATGTCTGCAAACACTTTACAAGGAAAATTTTCTCATGCGTCTTTGTGTGTTCGCTTTCGGTAACTGTGAACGCTTCGCCGCTTGTCTCGATCTGATCCGGTGCGGCTGTTTCTTTTGTTGTTGCCGGGGTAGTGGCTGCGGCTTTGATCCGTGCCGTTTTTGGCACAACCTTTATATTTTGACCGTTATTCTGAGCGCATCCGAAATAGTAGAAATCTACGTGGAAATAATCAATCATGCCGTCACAATCCTCATAATTATAGGAGTTTACAAAATTGTCTACATCCTCAATAACTGCCTTTGTGACTTCGTTCAATATCTTGAAAAAGTTCCCATGCTCGGAAGTTATGCGCTCATATTCTTTTTTAAAATTCTCATCATTCCAGCAATCTAAAGACCAGTAGTTATTGCGATTTGCTTTTCTGAAAAATTCGTTTTTGTCCTCCTCGGTCAGCTCGTCGGCTTTCTTGTAAACCTCGATAGGGCTTTCTTTCAATTCAACATGCAATTCTTGACACATGGAAGCGTAAGAAGTGCGAACACTGAATTTATAAGTCGGGTATTTCTCTTTTACATAAGTTCTGACGATCTGTGCAACTTCTTTCAAGCTCCGGCTCCAATCGTGGTTACTGCCTTCCCAACCGAAAGAAGTATAAAAACTGCTGCGTGTGCTCTGGGGCGTCTCTGTTTTTTCTTCCTCATTTAACGAGTTGTCATTGGCTGCACGGTCTTTCCAGATCTTAAACATAACATCATATTCGGCATTGATTTCCTGCATCTTTGCAAGATCGCCGCCGTTGTCCGGGTGGTTTGCCTTTAACAGTTCCTTATAAGTGCTCTTTAATTCGTTGTAGCTCTTTACGTTTTTAAAATATTTGCTCATGTTGTAACCTCGCTTTCGTGCTTCATTTGATATACTAATAGTACACGATAATAGATTATAATACAATTGACACAATACACGAAAATAGACAACACAAAACGGCAGTTTATTGTGCGATATGATACATGAGAATAGACGTTGACATGGTGTGAAAAATCTATTATCATATATAAAAAGGAAAGAGGTGTGACGCATGGCAAATTATGGAGCAAACGGATATATTGACTTTTCCAAGCTGTGGAATGTCTTAGAAAAAAAGGAATACAATAAGCAGTGGTTAAAGAATAACGGAATCCATTCTAATACAGTGGCAAAGCTGACAAAAAATGAAAATGTAACTTGTGAGGTTATATGTAATCTATGCAGACTGCTAAATTGTCAGCCGGGCGATATTATGGAATATAAAAATAATTAAAATACATGAAAATAGACTATTGACATATACACGATAATAGATTATTATAAAGCTGTCGGAAGACAATAGCCGGGCAAGCGGAGAAAGGAGAACAAATGAACGAAATGACAGATAAACAGATGGAAGTTATATTAAATCTCGTAGCTGATAAATTTGCAGGATGTAAGGACATGGACGAAGTTCAAAAAGCAATAGATGAGGTTCGCAACATGGCAAAAAAAGAAAAGCCTAACGATTAGGTTTTAGGGAATGAAAGGGAGGGCGGACTTGCCGCCGCTCTCAATCAAATAAATTGTAACACATAGTAATTATATAATCAATGCAAACAAGTGGCAGTTTTTCCGGCTGCCTTTTCTTTTTATCACTTCCCAAGATCGGACAAAACCCCCAGAGCAAATAGATAATTACAGGTAAGAAAAGATGATAGAATAGTGTTAGTTTTGTTGCAATGCAACATACTTGCAACACCAATGCAACAAGGTGCAACATTTTTGCAACGTAGATATAGAGTAAGAGATAGAGATAGAGTATATTCTCTGTTGTTATATTTATATATTAAGGGTTTAAAATACAGTATATATAAAGCCTATAGATGTATTGCAAGTGTATAGACGCATGCGCGCGGTGTAAGTATATATATCAAAAGATTGTTAAAAAATAAACACCTATTGCAAAATATTCAGAAACAGTGTAATGTTAAATACAGACAGAGAAAAAGTATTATTGTACTAGTGAATGGAGGTGTAATAGACATATGGCAAATACAGTAAAGACAGATACAGGGATAGAAGTATATGAGAACTCTATAACTGAATATCTGGATCAGTATATTGCAGAAAAGAAAATAGAAGATATGTCTAAAGAACCTCAAAGTAAATGGAATGCAGCATTGATATATATTTACAAGGCTGTATTTAAAGGCAATAGAGAGCAATTAAGAGACCAAAACAGTAAAGATAATTACAATGATAAACTGGTAAATGATATATGTGATACATACATAGAGTTGTGTTACGAGTACGACAAAGAGGTAAGTATTAACGGGTTTTGTTTCTTGACTGGAATTAACACAGATACGGTATATACTTGGGGCAGTGGCGAGTATAGATCCGGTTCGGCGTGCCCCGATGTATACAAAAAGTTGATCAAAAACAACGAGGAATCTTTGAGCGACAAGCTTATAAGCGGCGGACTCAACCCGATGAAAGTGCTGCCAGCGCTCAATAGGCGGCATAACTGGAACATGCCAGGAACAAACCGCCAAGGCGGCGAACAAACGCAGAGTATCGAGCAGATCCAAGCCAAATATAAGCCTGCGGAATTGTGCGAAAGTGGCAAACAATTAGACGCACCGCAACCAGGTTTCTAGCATAGAATTGTGTAAGATTATTCTACAATTCACAAATGCAGTATTTACAAGGACTTCAGCGGTTGCAACTATTCGCAACTATTCGGAAAAGCTGGGTTTTGCGAATAGTTAAAGCGTTTGACGAAGAATTGTGTAAAGTGTTTTTGATTATGACACAATTCAAAAGCAGCGTTTGGATGTGGCTTAAAGGGTGGGCGGGGGTCTGGTGGAAACACACCCCGGCGGCCGGCTTAGCCCTGTAAGTATTTTTAAAATAAAAAGACCACCCATACAGGAAAGGTGTGAATTCATGGTAGCGAAGATTAAAGCAATAATTCAAACCGGAATAACAGTGATTCTTCTCTGTGGTATATGGCAGATGCTTGAATACATAACTTACAGAGAGGTTCAACCAAGGGTTGTAGATGATATAATGGTTTTGCTTTTTATCCCATTTATCTACGGAACTTGCAGATATTCAAAATAATTCAATTTTCTACATCAGATAAAAATTCAAAGAGTTACATTCGATAACGATTTTCAAAAATTTTCAAAAACAAAAAGAGGTCAAGCACTATGAGAACATTGATTGAGTATATCCGTTCATGTTTCTGTAAGCATGATTGGGAACTTTTGTTCAATACGGACATCATGGATGGCAATAAGCTGTTTAATAGTATCAAGGTGTATCGTTGCAGGAAATGCGGGTTAGAAAAACGATATAAGGCCAGATAGGAGAATTTGTATGGATAATCCGATTCCAAGAGTTAAGGTCGTAAATCCAAATGAAGGTTGGATGGGAACTGAATATTACATAGACGGAAAGAAGATTGAAAACGTCAAAAGCGTTGATTTTCGTGTTGCGGTGGATGAGGTCCCACATTTCACTTTTGAAACCATGGGGCTGCCGGACATTGATATGAGCGGTGACATTAGATTCAAATTTACACCAGAGACGGTTCAGCAGGCATCTGTAGTTTTACGAAATGAGTTAATGACCCGCGGCAGACTGTATCACATTTTCTTGGAAAGCATGTTAAGCGCCTTGGACGATAAGTTTTGGGATTCAAGGGATAAAAACGGAAATGATCTTGACCTTGGAGAAGAGGATTTCAAAGAAGCTGCAGCAATGAGTTGATGAAAACCGAGTATTCCGAAACCTTTGATGAAAAACGCAAAGGATTGATTGAACAGTCGTATTACAAATACGGACCGGCACGAATGAACTTTGCAAGAGGAAATGTGGATGCAATCGAAAGTTTGAAAATGTGCCTTGCCAAGTTTGAAGAGACCGGGAATCTTGAATATCTGTGTGATGTTGCAAACTATGCCATGTTCCGGTTTATGTTTCCGCAGCAGGGCGAGTATTTCGAACATACGGACTCTGATTCATCTGCCGGGATCTTCGGTATGAGCGTAAATGAAATGGAACGATTCAAACAGGAACACAGCTTTGAGGATGGGAAATATTGATATGGCTTTGAAAGTTATTGCAACAGCGACAGATGCCCTCGTAATACTGGGACTTATGGGAGGACAGGTAAAACAAAAAGACAATTCAAACGCAATGGGTATTTGCTTTCGTACGCGATCTTCGCAATGAATATTATGACCATTTGGAGATAACAACATGACAATTTATGATCCAATATTTGGTATTTACTTTCTGCCGCCAATTTTGAGCGTGGTCGAAAGAATACATATAACAAAATCAAAGGAACCGGACAGCACCGGAGATTTACTCAATCTGGATAGTGACGCCGAGCATCAGAGCGAGAAATCGGAGCATCCGGTATAGCTTAAGTCCGCAAGCGATAGTTCCTGGCTGAATAATTGATCTATCGGCGTTAGGCTTTGAATTATGTTTGCGGACGGAACAACATTGGGCTATTGCCAAGTGGTAAGGCACAGGATTTTGATTCCTGTATTCCCGGGTTCGAATCCAGGTAGCCTAACTGGTTGCATGCCGACGATCCATGCAACCACATATGTTTTTCTCATATGTACTTGAACCCTTGGTTGAATGTTTCAAGCATTTGGGTTCCTCCTTTCCCCACTAGGACTATTCTGTTAAGGACGGTGCGAGACCGTCCGGTGGTGTTTGCCGCAGATAGCGGTATTTGATGTAAGCCTATATGGTGTTGAGTGGCATTCATTCCATAATTTGCAGACGTGCAATCCATATAGCAGTCAATCATGGTTCGGGCATCTATCCCACGGTGCCCGAGCTGTGAAAATGTAATTTCCCCCTAAACAGATAGGTGGTGGCGGAATAGGTAGACGCTTAAGCATAAGACAACCACGCTTTGGTTAGGAACAAGTCATTGAATTAAAAAGGCAATGAAGGAACCTGTAAATGGTGTTACCCGTTGCGGAAAGTCGTTGTCATGTGAGGTTCAAATCCTCACCCACCTACTCGGTCAAATTATGCTGTCTGCTTGCAGGCGGTCTATGTTTTGGCTGAAATACGATGCTTGTCTATTGCTCTGTGATAATTTAATGCGGAGTAGAACCCGGGAAATAGACCTGCATGGTAACATTTAGTTGCCGGTGAAAAGCTGTAAACCGGATAGTGCAACGGCATGGCACGATAAACATTATTGCTAACCGTCTGATGGCGGTTTCGGAACGTAGCTCGTTGGCAGGAGCTTTCAAGCGTGTGTTAATTCACGACATCTTAAGATGGAAAGTCGGGGGTTCGAATCCTTCCGTTCCGATGGTACCGAGCTGATCTGATACTGTATGCGTAGCGCGGTCGCGTACAGAGATATGGAGTGAGGTGTCCGCGCATTTCGGGGAAGCGGCAACGATTGGCGGTGTTGCAGCTGACTGTAAATCAGTTCCCAAGTGGTAAACATTGGAGGTTCAATTCCTCTCTTCCCCATGCGGTTGGATAGCTACCAACTAGCAGGTAACTGGCAGATGCCCTGCAAAGATAAAAATAGCTGTAAGTGTTGCTTGATGGTCAAGCCTTAAATGCGGGCACGCAGCTTACAGAAATGTACATGGAAAGGTATATCGCTGGTATGCAATTGCGGTGAGGTGCACCAATAATCCGTGAGGTCGGTTCGATTCCGGCACTTTCCAGTTTTGAACATTGAAAATTGAATATTGACGGTTGAAGTGATATAATTCCATTGTTACAAAAGATAAAGATGGGGTGGGAACATGTCAGATGATAAAAACATAAATATTTCGATAGGCTCAAAACTTGTTGACGATACAATGGAGAATTTATTGGATAAGCCAACCAAAAGTATTGGAGAAACATTTAATGATATTTGGTTTCTTACGCTTGGCGGACCTATTGGTAATTTGGCGGAGAAAAGAAAACTCAAATATGCGATTGATTTAGAGAAATATAAAAATAGCATAGAACAAGAAATTGATAAAATACCAGAACATAACAGAAAAGAACCAGAACTTCAGATAGTGGGGAAGACGCTTGAAGAATCTAAATATTGTATAGATATAGTAGAAATGCGGCAAATGTTTGCAAAACTTATTGCTGGATCATTTGATAAAGAAAAAGAAGGGGAGATATTACCAGAGTATGTGACAATATTGAGTAATATGAATGAACAAATGGCAGAAGACGCTCGTTATTTATATAATTACATGGATTATGTATGTAATAAGTTCCCATTAGTGGATATATACGAAAAATGTCACAGTTTGTTTACGGAATGGGAAGGTCAAAATAAATTATCAAAAAAATTAAAACATGAAATAGAAAAATATGAAGGCATCTTTTACGATATTGCATATCGAAATATTTGCAATATAGATAAAAATAGTTTGAGATATTTTTTAAATCGTGGAATAATTAGTATAGAAGATAATACAAGTCCATTTATTGATTATGATTTTCTTGATATAGAAAGAAGAGCAGATATTTCTGGAGAGAAAAAGATTGATTGGGATACTGTAAAAATAAAGTATAAATATTTTTATATAACAGATTACGGCAAAAACTTTTTTGAGGTTATTATGTAATGAAAGTACCAACCGTCAATATTCGACGGTTGGTATTTTTTTATGCAAAAATGAGGTGTGAGAATGTGTGGTTTATGCAAAAACATAGGAATTGGAATACCGGATTGGGATTTCCTCACTCCGGATAAAAATGGGAGAATTCCGTCCGGTGACGCAATAGAAATTCGGAAAATTGCAGACAAACACGCGCTTGTTTTTACGAATAGTGCAGATGAATATGACGCAGGAGCACTAAATATTTCATTTTGCCCTATGTGTGGCAGAAAGCTGGTGAAAAATGATTAAAGATTGTTCAGTTTGCAAATATTGTGATGAGGATTTTGAAAGGTTTATGAAGAATGACTGTTAATATGGGAACCAAAACCTATGAAATGAGCAGCAAGCAGGCAAAAGCTATTCTTGAAACTGCTAAGAAACTTGCGGATTGTAATATATATGGTTTGGAAAAAGGAAACACGATAATTATGTTGAATGAGAAATATGAAGATGCCGTGAACCTAAATAAAGCCGTGAAAGCATATGAGGAGAAAGGGTTTAAGGTGTATTTGAAATGAAACCATTGGAAGAAATATTCTTTAGAGCTTGCGTAAATGAGCAAAAGAGAAAGTTGAAAGTTAATGACAGAGAATTTAGCATAAGAGTAATTGGAAACATTTTTGAGAGATTGGGTTTTTCATATAAACAGCTAATGTACTACGTTCAAAAGTGGTCTGATAAAGGTTTTTACGACTATGGCGTTTCTCTTGACTTAGGGTGGTTTGAATTTGATAAGTTAGATGGAGAATATCAGAGAATATATGAAAAAATATCAAGCGCTGATGATTGGAAAGATGAAGAACTTGCAATATATATCCTTAAAGCAACGTATGACAGTAGACAGACAACAAATTATGTGCTGAAAGAAAGATTAGGTATTGGACAAGATTCGGATTTCTTTAATCCGCATAGGGAGTAAATTTTTATGAGCATGGCAGAAGTAATTGAATCAATAGAGCGTGACGCATTTAGACAGGTAGCACCTATAAGTGTTGGGAGCAATGAGAAAATAGAATGTTCGCAGTTAGAGGATGAACCTGTGATTGTGGCAGATTCAAAGAAAACGGCTGATATTCTGAAAAATTGTTTTGATGATAAAACAAGCGGAATATCATTTGTTGAGTTTGCAGAAAGAATTGCTCCATTTCCGCTTTCTGATTTGCAAAAAGAACTGATTCGGAAATATGAGGAAGAATGTACTAAGGGCAACGATGTCGTTCTTGTACAGGCATCAAGAAATTGTGGAAAGCGATTTATTATGCAGGTGGTTGATGAATGGAAAAAATTGCATCAATTATCTGAACATCGTTGCGTCAAGTGTAACCGCCTGTTAGGAAAGTTCAACGGACAGGCTGAAATCAAATGCCCGAAATGCGGGGAAATCAATAGAATCGGGGTGAGATAATGAGTGATTTGAAAATATTTACCAAGAACGTTGAACAGGAAGCGGTAGATCAGATTGAATTATTGCTTGCACAGGATGCATTCAAAGATTGCAAGGTTCGCATTATGCCGGATGTTCATGCAGGAAAAGGATGTGTTATCGGATTTACGGCTGACCTTGGAGAAAAAGTCATACCAAACATTGTTGGAGTGGATATTGGATGCGGTATGCTTTGCGTGAGCATCGGTCATGGGGATATTGACTTTGAGAAACTTGATAATGTCATTCGCACCTACGTTCCAAGTGGAAGAAATGTTCATGATGGCAGAAATTATAAGTTTGTAGGGTTGCAGGACTTGAAATGCTATCGCGAATTAAGAGATACTAAACGACTTGAACGCTCTATCGGAACTTTGGGTGGAGGAAACCACTTTATCGAGATTGACGTTGCGGAAGATGGGGAAAAATATCTTGTAATCCATACCGGAAGCCGCAATCTTGGTAAGCAGGTAGCTGAATATTATCAGAATCTTGCATACGAACTCATGAGCGGCAAGGATAAATTGTATGACGAGCAGGAAAAAATCATTGCAGAGTATAAATCCACAGGAAGAAAATCTGAAATTCAAAGTGCGATAGCAGAATTACACAGGAAATTCAAGGCGGTTAATCCGAAACTGCCAAAGGATTTGTGCTATTTAGAGGGTAAGTATCGGGAAGATTATCTGCATGATATGAGGATTTGTCAGAAGTTCGCTTATTTCAATCGTGTGATGATTGCACAGATTATATGCAATCACATGGGATGGGGAGTTGACAATGATATGCCAGATTACTTTGAGTGCATCCACAATTATATCGATCATGATTCTAATATTGTTCGCAAGGGTGCTATCTCTGCAAAACTTGGAGAAAAAGTGATTATCCCAATCAATATGCGTGATGGTTGCATCATTGGAACAGGAAAAGGAAATGATGATTGGAACCAATCAGCACCGCACGGAGCCGGTAGAATAATGAGCCGGACGAAAGCTAAAGAAATAGTGACATTAGAAGAATTTAAAGCGTCAATGGATGGAATATACACTACTTCTGTTAATGCGTCTACGATAGATGAATCACCTATGGCATATAAGACCTTAGATGAAATCATCGGAAATATTAAAGATACAGTAGATGTAATGGCTATTATCAAGCCTGTATACAATTTCAAAGCAAGTGAATAAAACATAAGAGCACCAGTTGCAGAGTGCCAACGGCACAAATGTAGAGAGAGCCTATTTTCCAAGAAGAAGGGAGGTAGGCTCTTTTTTGGTTTCAGAACAAACGCGGTCAACCGCTGATGATATTAAAAATTACATAAAACAGCATGGGATTGAATATCGGACGTTATTTGACCTGTTGGATGTGGCGAAAACCGCGTTTGAAAAGGAAAATGACACGGAATGGGCGTTGAAAGTTACTTCGTACATCAAAGAATGTTGCACTTGGGCGATTCAAAACAGTATTGAAGTGCTACAGATGGACGATCTGTACTGGAAAACCTTGAAAGCGGAAGCACCGTACCATTTTGAATCATTCCTTTTCTACATGGAGAAGAACCGCCGACCGAAAAAGCGATTCTATGAGCCAAGAAAGCGGACGCTCAAAATCGTTGTTGACGATCTCCAAGATTTGGAAGATGGAAAGTTAGATTTTTATGGCTTATCACTCCCACCACGAGTAGGAAAGTCCACTCTTTGTATTTTCTTTCTTACATGGGTTATTGGTAGGCATCCAGAGAGCCACAACGCTATGTCCGGGCATTCCGGCATTTTAGCTGACAGATTCTATAATGACGTATTTAAACTCACGCAAAACGAGGAATACACATTCAAAGAGATATTTCCGGATATTGATCTTGCAAATAAGTCATCCGAGAAGAATGAACTTTACTTTTCTCCTACAGAAGCATTTGCAACGCTGACTTGCCGAGGAATTGACGGAACATGGACCGGTGCGGTTGATATTAGTTCGGACGGATACTTATATGTCGATGATATGGTTCGTGATCGTACCGAATCATTGAGTCCTATTCGATTGGAGAACAGATACCAGGATTACTTAAATGTCCTTGTTGACCGTAAAAATGACGGGTCCAAGGAACTTATGGTCGGTACTCGTTGGAATGTTTATGATCCACTCGGACGAGTAGAGACGGAGAATGCGAACAATCCGCGCTACAGATTCCGGAAGATTCCTGCATTGGATGAAAACGATGAATCCAATTTCCAATACGATTACGGAAAAGGATTTTCTACAGAATATTACAGGAAGATGCGCGATCGTCTGGATAAAAACGAATGGATGGCTAAATATCAGCAGAGACCATTTATTCGAGAGGGATTACTCTTCCCATTGGACGAGTTGAATTATTACAACGGAGTGCTGCCGGATGGAGATTGTATCACGGCCGCAGCGTGTGATGTTGCATGGGGCGGCGGAGATAGTCTTTCAATGCCGTTTGGAAAACTTTTCGGGAGCGTCGATGATGGACCTATATATATACCGGATTGGATTTTCAATAAAGGTGATAAATACGTTACAAAACCTCTTGTTGTGGCAAAGACGTTGCAACATAAGCCTAATATGGAGCGTTTCGAGGCTAATAACGGCGGGGATGAGTACGCGGAAGACATTGACCGCTTATTACGAGAACAAGGCTTTAAAACTAATATCTCTTGGGCGAAAGCAAGCAACCAAGTGGGAAAGATGGCAAAGATTATACAGTATGCGCCGGATATTAAGCGAAGGTGTTATTTCCTTAAGCCGGAACTACAGAGCCAAGAGTATAAGGCGGCAATGGAAGAACTTGGAATAATCGTTCAAGTTGGCAAAAACGAGCATGAGGATAGCGCGGACGGACTGGTTCAACTGGTTCAGTTAGTAGACGGCGGCGTGACAAAAGTTGAGATTATGAGCCGGGCGGAGCTTGGTATATAAGGGAGAGTGGTATTTTGAATAAAAGAAATTTGAATCTTGAAAAGTATGGCATTTCCGGTAAGCGATACAAAGAGCTTTGCGGATTTTGTGAACAATATCCGGAGTGGAAAAATCAGTTGAAATTCAGTAATGATACGGTTAAGAGCATTGAAATTACAGATATGCCAATCACACATAACAATGCGGATGCTACCGGCAATCTGGCAATTAAGCGAATCAGATTGGAAGAAAAATGCCGGCTGATTGAAGAAACTGCAGAACAGGCAGGAGAGGATTTGAGCCAATACATCATCAAGTCTGTATGTTATGAGGTCCCAGTTACATATCTGATTGCCTGTGAGGGTATGCCACTTGGAAAATCGGCATTTTATGAGATGCGCAGACATTTCTTCTATCTTTTGGATATTAACAAGGGATAATGAGAATGCGGAAAAAAAGGACATACTTTCGTGATATATTGATATTGTGAAAAGAATACAGAGAGCCTTGAACAGTGTTTCAAAGGCTCTTTTTCTATGCCCGGAGGTGAAATAGGTGGAGCTTTTCGGAAGAAAGCAGATATTTTGTGACAAAACGAATATTGATAAGACGAATATCCTTGAAGTTTTAAGCGATGCTTATTTCATTCACGAACAAAACAGGGCAGAAATGCTTTATCTGTTTGAGTATGTGAAAGGTAGACAGCCTATTCTTGATCGTGAAAAACAGATCCGGCCAGAAATCAATGAGAAGATCGTTGATAATATGGCATCTGAAATTCTTGAATTTAAGCTCGGCTATGAGTTCGGTTCTCCGATTTCATATGTCCAGAGGGCAAGAAAGGATATTAAGAGCCGGAATGCTCTTTTTTCTTTTTTCAAAAAACTGTTCACATCAGATGAAAGCAAAAAGGAAGATCTAAGGGTTTCTGCCATCAATGAAATGATGGTGGAAGAATGTAAGGCGGCAAAAGACCTGATGCTTGCAAAGGATGTAAAGACTTGTGGCGTTGGTTATCGTTTGATTCTTCCGAAGAAGATCAAAACCGGAGTTTCGGTATTTGATCTGTTAGTGCTGAATCCAATGAACACATTTGTTGTTTATAGTAATGATGCATACCGGGAACCGATTCTTGGAGTTTCCTATTTCCCACACCGGGATGGAAGCGTTACGTTTGGATGTTATACCAAGACTTCCTATTTCAAGATTGAAATGGGAATAACAAAAGGCTTTGAAGATTGGTTTGAGGAAAAACCAAACACAGTAGGTATGGTGCCGATTATTGAGTATATCAATGATTATGACCGTATGGGATGTTTTGAGAGGGTTATTCCTCTTATGGATGCGTTGAATACCATTGATTCTGACCGAGTTAATGATATAGCACAGCATGTTCAAAACATTCTTTGGGGTGATAATGTTGCACTTGACACAGACCAATATGAAGCGCTTCGAAATCAAGGATTGATTCTCACTAAATCAGAACAAGGCAGAACGGCAACGCTGAAATATCTTGAATGTGTGCTTAATCAGTCGGAAAATCAGACACTTGTTGATTACGTGGAGCGTAAGATTGAAAAGATTGCGCATATTCCGAACAGATCAGAACTTTCCGGCGGGAGCACTGGAAGTGCAACAAATATGTCTACCGGTTGGATGGATGCTGAAACTGATGCAAAATCCAAGGAACAGATTTGGATGGAATCGGAGCGCAGAGAAACCGCAATTATCTTAAAAATCATCAAAGATAGCAATGAGGTTGACGCGGACATTGCAGAATTGAATCTTTCAGATATTGAAATCAAATTCTCTAGATCTCGCACATATGATCTTGCGACAAAGTGCAATTCGTTGTCTGCTCTTATCGGAATTGGCATTGATCCGCTTCGAGCCATTGAAGTTGTTGGACTGTTTACGGACCCGCAACAGGTTGCGCTTGATTCGGCTGAAAGAATTGACCGGATTTTGTTCAAGGATAATCAGACCGGAACGGAAGATACTTCCAATGGCGATCCATACAAGAAAAATCAACCGGATATGTCAGATCAGCCGTCAAAGGTATCTGTTGCTGATGAATAATTGGTATTTTGAGAGCCTAGAAGTAGGCTCTCTTTTTATACATAGCAGGGAAGCTATTTAAAAACGCAAGAGACAAGACAAGTCGTTAAAACGGAATCTAATGCGGAGGGAACCGCTTGAACAAACGCAAGGAGGATATTATGGCAGATTTAAAAGAATTATTAGGCGATGCGTACAAAGAGGACATGACTTTCGAGGACATTAACGCAGCTTTAGCAGAGCGTGAGCTTGTCGACAAGAGTCAATATGACGGATTTGTACCGAAAACTCTTCTGGAAAAAGCCAATTCAGAGGCGGCTGACTATAAGAAGAAATGGAAAGCTGCAGCAAGTGAGCAGGAACAGAAGCAGATTGAAGATGCTGAAAAGCAGGCGCAGATTGAAGAGGAATTAAAAACCCTTCGTCGTTCATCAAAGGTATCGGAGTACGAAAAGCAGCATTTGGCTTTGAAGTATGACGAGAAAGATGCCAAGGAGATTGCCGAAGCTCTTTATGATGGCGATATGGACACCGTTTTCCGTTTGCAGAAAAAGCATGAGGAAGCATTACAGAAAGCAATTAAAGCCGATTTGCTGAAAGATATGCCAACTCCTCCGGCAGGAAACCAGACAACTATTGATTACGGCAAGCAGATTGCAGACGCGCAGGCGAGTGGCGATATGGCTCTCATGGCTTCATTGATTCGCCAGCAGGCGGCAGCAAATGCGCCAAAACATTAAAATATTATTTTAAAAGAGAGGTTTAAAAATGGCAGATGTATATGCAATGAGTGGAAACACTCCTAATTTTTCCGGTATGCTCTTTAATAAGGGCAACACAAAGACACCGTTCTCAACTATGATCGGTGCGAAAAGAAAATACTCTGGAAGCACAGAGTTCGTAACGGGACAGGAGTACGAGACAGCAACAGGAAGTCAGCCTAAGATTTCAGAAGCGCAGTCTCTTACAGCTCCGAATGCTTCTATTATTACAAGAGAACAGAAAACTAACGTAACGCAGATCTTTCAGGAATCTGTTGGTACTTCTTACGGCAAAATGTCCAATATGGGTACATTAAGTGGAATCAATATTGCAGGGCAGCAGGCTAATCCAATTTCCGAAGAGGATTTCCAGGTTGCAGCAAAGATGGCAAAGATCGGACAGGACATTGAGTACACATTCCTCAATGGCAAATTCCATAAGTCCATAAACGATAATGATGCGAACCAGTCAAGAGGCCTGCTTGAAGCAATTACCACAAATGCCCTTGATGCTGATGGAAAGAAACTTTCTTTCATGCTGGTGTGTGAAGCTTTAAAGTGCATCAAGGATGCAAATGGTGATATTACCAACATCGTCCTTGGTCTGGATTCTACAAGCAGAATGCAGCTTAATGCTGATGCTGTAGCAAACGGTCTCACAATCGTTGAGAGCGGAAGAGATGTTAATGGTATTGCCGTTGACAAGGTGCTCACACCGCTCGGAACAGTGTATTTAAGAGACCTGTTTTATCTTCCGGCTGGAACGGTTGCACTGTTTGACCCATTCATTATGGCTCCTGTTGAACAGCTTGTACCGGGAAAAGGAAACTTCTTCCTTGAAGAGTTAGCAAAGACCGGTGCTGGTACTAAGAAACAAATTTTCGGTCAGATTGGACTTGACCATGGCCCTGAATGGTATTCTGCTAAGATTACAAATCTGTCTGCTGAAATGCCAACTGATGGAGATATGGCAAGAAAAATCTTTGCCGTATCAAAAACGGAATCTGATGGATCTACATCATTTGGAACATTGACAGTTGCATCCGCAGCAGGTGATACAATTGGAAATACAAAGATTACGATTACAGAATCTTTGACAGAGGGTAATTCTTACAAATATAAGGTAGATGAAGCCGAAACGCAGGTTAAGCTTGGACAGTCTGTAAGAACATGGCAGGCTTGGAATGGTTCAGATGAGATTACAGCTGAATCTGGAAAGGTAATTACAATTGTTGAGTGTAACAAGTCTTACGATGCTGTTAAGGCAGGACACGCAACTGTTACATCAAAGACAGAGTAGGAGATGATTGAGGATGGAAGAGCTTTTGAAAGAATTACAAACTGATATGGAAGTTGAATTGGTTTCCGAGCTAGAGAATGATTCGGACAAGGTTCTTTTATCCTCAAAGATTAAGGGAGCCTATCTTGCTGTAAAACGAAAACGAAACTACCAGGAACATCATACAGAGGATTTTATTGATAAAGATATGGAATCTATGTATGACATTATAAAGGAGCTTGCCATGTATGATTGGAACCATGTTGGAGCCGAGGGAGAGACGAGCCATAGTGAAAACGGTATCAATCGAACTTGGAACCCGAGAACGAACATTTTAAGGGAAGTAATTCCTTTTGCAACGGTTATTCAGAAAGGTTAAGGTGATCCGAATATCTCCCAGCCGCGGGTAAGCGGTAAAGAAGATTGAGCGTGACCATTTTACCAATGCTGGTAATATGGTTGCAGGCGGCGCACGTTAAGCGGTGGTGGGCGGTGCGCCAAGATACAACAAAAGCGGGTTGATCAGACCCGCTAAAGTTGTCTTGTCTTTAGTTTTTATGCGTTAGTATGAAAAGTGCTATAAACACAAAGGTTAAGCATATGAAACTGAACATCTCAGGTCTCATGTTGCAAATGAAAGCGTGTAGCGCAACAAATATGCGTTCACCATATGTACCAACAAACAAAAGGACAAGGTTCAAGAAATCTTCCCATTTGAAATTAAATTTCTTCATAGTCTTGCTCCTTTAAGGTTATTTTCTTGGGGCAATTAGCAATTTCGTACCTATAACCCCAAGCGAGCAAGAACTACAATGGGAATTGATGCAAGACTATACGGTAAATGGGATATACCGTGTGCTAAATCCGTGACTTATTCACGAAAATAAAACGTGTGTCTTTTATATCGTAGACATAAGTTTTCAGTTGCATGCACCTCTTTCCTGTAATATTCACGCTTTCAACTATAGAATACTACAAAAACCGCGAGGATTCAACAAAATATGCGTTCATTAAAAAAGAACAAGCAACCGTTCTATTACGCCACCTACGATGCCGAAAAAAAGGTATATGACCGTGACGAGGACGGAAATATCAAATACATAGAAATTGACGGAGAACAGATTCCAGTCGAGATAGGAACAGAACCAGGTTATAATGACCCGGTTCTTTTTTATGCCAACATTTCCGCAGGCAAGGGTGATGTGCAGGCTGATGTGTTCGGAAGTAGCGTTGATTATTCCCGGACAATATCTACTTGCAATATGGATTGCCCGATTACCAAGCTGACACGGCTATGGATTGGGCGTGAGCCACAATACAACGAGGACGGCTCTGTAAATGGCGATAGTGCAAACTATGAGGTTGCTGCGCCGCCAGCAAAAAGTCTGAATGGAATTGTAATTGCGATTAAGGAATTACCGGAGGGATGATATGGAAAACAGAAAAATCAATATCCTTGGAACTGAATGGAACATACATATTGTAAAAGAATTTCCAGAACATTTGAAAGAACATGAGGAAACCGCAACAGGACTTTGCAATGGCTTTGATAAGGACATTTTTGTAAAGGATATGTCTGATTGTGATTGCAAAAATAAAGAACAGCTTATCAAAAATGTTTTGAGACACGAAGTTCTTCATGCATTCTTATTCGAAAGTGGACTTTCTGAAAATGCCGGATTTTCCGGTTGTTGGGCGACAAATGAGGAGATGGTGGACTGGTTTGCAATTCAGCTTCCGAAGATTTTCAAGGTGTATTCAGAGTTGGGGATTATTGATACGCCGATTCCAAGTATTCCACCATTGCAAACAGGCTCTTTCGTAAATGCAGGTGCAGCCGAAGCGTTGAAGAACATTTCGGATGGGATAAGAAAAGCCGCTGAATCGGCAAAACGAGCGGGGTTACTGAATGAGTAAGCCTATTTCATTCGGTTTGTCTGTATCGGAAATCGACAGGGCAATCAAAGAGCTGCGCGAATATCAAAATAACCTCGACAAAAAATGTGAGCAGCTATGCTTTGAATTATGCAAAGCAGGAATGCCGATAGCGCGGTCATACATAGGTGAAAGTGGCTTCGGCAGGTATATCCGTTTGTCCTCTGAAATAACACCGGAGAAAGCCGGATGCAGGGCAATCCTCATCATGGAAGATTCACAGAAGATTGTGAGTAAATGGCGGAACTTAGATGGCATACAGAGAAAAGAAATCTCACCGGTGTTGATGCTTGAATTTGGTGCTGGACTTCCGGCGCAGAATCCGGCAAACATTCCGGGAGTAGGAACCGGAACATACGGCACGCACGGCAACGAACCGGGATGGTGGTACATGGATCTGCAAGGCGAATGGCACTATTCAAGTGGTGTTTTCCCCAAGATGCCTATGTACAATGCCGGTAAGGAACTGAGAGATAAGGTTTTGAAGATTGCAAAGGAAGTGTTCAATACTTAAGGCGGAGAAAATCTCCGCCTTTGGCATTAGACGGTTTTGAATCTCCGGCGCTTTGCCTTCTTTTCTAAGCCGTCATTGATAATGTCAGAGTTTTGTTGAATAAATGCTCTAAGATATTCTTCTCCGACACTATCATTGTATTTCTGGATGCCGCCCATTTCAGTGTAAACATGATGGTTGAATGCAGCAGAACCAGAAACTTTTTTGCCTTTCTTGTTGGTGTAAGAAAAATCCAATTTTCCCGTAAATATCACCTCCTTAATGGCAATTTAAGTGTATCACTATTTTTATAAAAATCAAGTAAGGAGGATTTATGGCAGGATTCGATTGGAATGATTTTTTCACAGTGTTTAAGGCGAATATGAAAAAAGAATATCCGAAGTGTACTGTTGACCGTTACACTACCCCGAAGCAATCACAGTTTCCATATTGTGACGTTGCACTTGGCGATAATTCCGGCGGTCACTATGATTTAGAGGGCAACGAGGGTTCGCAGAATCCCTTGATTGTGCTTTCTGTATATGCAACAGGAAGCACTGCGGATGGAATATGCAATCAGATCAGCCTTGCGGCGAAGAAAGTCATGTTATCATACGGCTTTCAATGCAAAGTCGGTCCCATACCGGTCACAAATGCAACTGACCCGAATGTAAAACGTTGGGTTGGGCGTTATCAGCGCATTTTCGGAAGTGGAGATGAACTGATGAAATTAAATTGAATGTTCCCGGCATTATGTCGGTAGCAGATAAACGAAACTTGGAGCCGAAAGGCTCTTATTTTTATGCACCGGACACGCACTCGAGACGTGTTCGCTGACCGCGTTAGATAGCGGTAGAAAGGATTTGAAGTATGCAAGCAGGAATTTCTACACTTGGCATTACTTTTGGCTATGGTGTTGAAGCTACAGCCGGAACAAAGCCAACATCATTTAAGCAGTTGCACAGAATCAACAAACTTGGCGGTATTTCAATTTCTAATGAGAAGATTGATGCGTCAGCACTTGAGGATTTCGTCAAGAGATATGTTCAGGGTATCGGCGATACAGGCGGCGAGTTCCCGGTAACTGTCAATTTTACACCGGAAACTAAGAAAGAGTGGGCGGATGTTATTTCAGCTTACAAGGCACTTACCGGTGGTAAGGCTATGTGGTTTGAAACCATCATCCCGGGATTCGATGAGAGCTTTTTCATTGTGGCACAGCCGCCAACAGCAATTCCACAACCGGAACTTGACCAGAATAATCTTCTTACAATCGACATGAACCTTACAATCGATGATTATAAGGGCATGGAAACAACCGTTGCACTGACAACGGGGGAATAACAGGCTCTGACGATCATAAGTCAGCAAACGATCAGAGCAAAAATACTACAGATGCTGGCACAACTAAACCATGACATAGGTATGGGGCGGTCTCAGGACTGCCCCTTTCCCTATAAATTAAATTTCTATCAGAAAGGGAAAGGTAAAACAGTATGACAACTTTAGTTATCAATGGAAACGAATACAATATCAAATACGGCTACTTGGCAACAGCGCGCTGCGGTGTGATTGACAAGGTGCAGGAACTGGAAGATATGACAAAAGACGGTGATGAATTAAATATGGAAGATATTAACAAGGTTCTTAAGATCTTGCCAGAGCTACTTCTTGCCGGACTGCAGAAGTGTCATTCGGACGAGTTCGGATATGATTATGATACGGAAGATGGAAAGAAAGAAGCCTTAGATAAGGCATACATCCTTTTGGATGATTACTTTGACGAGAACGACAAGACAGATATTATTGACCTGTTTAATATTCTCACAGACGAAATGGTTAAGAATGGTTTTTTAGCGAATGCGCTCCGGGAGGGAGCGGAAACACAGGAGCAGAAGCCGAAGGCTCCGGCGAAGAAAAAAACTACTCGGACTACCAAGAAAGCCACAGCCTAACATGGGAAACGTACCAGTCAATGGTACTTCCTTATTGGCTGTTAATTACTAAAGGGTACGGATTCACGCCGGACGACATCGGGCAGAGTTGCCCGACTGATCTGAAACCCTATGAAGATGCATATTCGCTGAAAATGAAACAGCGGGATGCAGAAATGTGGTCATGGTTCGGCAGATATGGTACATCTGCGGTTGGCGTGGCAGTTGACCACATCTTAAATGGACGCAAGGCAACTTCTGAATATGTCAAGCAACCACTCACACAAGAGCAGGAAGCGGCAGAAAGAAATATTCAGAAACAGCGAGAGTTGTTCGTTGCACAGCTTGAAGCTATGAAAACGAACTTCGAGTTGTCTCATCCGAAAAAGAATAAATGATATTTCAAGGGCGGTAGGGATCAAATCCTATCGCCTTTTTAACCGGCTATCAATGTGGAAGATAGTCGCTAACCTAAAAAGTTATAGGAAGTTGGTGGAAGAATGGCAGATCTTGATTCTCTGCAAATTAAAGTAAATGCGAGTGCGGCAGACGCAAGCAAGTCCTTAGAAAAACTTGCGGCAAGCATGAAAAGTCTGCGTGACAACTTAAATGTCGATACGCAGAAGTTGCAGGGTATAGCTACCAGCATCCGCAATCTGTCTGATGCGGCAAGTGGGTTTAAAGGCGGAAAATCCACTGAGCTTACATCCCTGTCGCGTGCATTGAAGTCTTTCAATGGCATTGATACGAATTCCATTTACGGAATTACTGCGGCACTGAAAAACCTTACAAATGGTCTTTCTGGTGCCAAGAACATTGATGTAAGTGGAATTACTGGAGCTGCTGCTTCACTTGCCAAACTGGGCGGCAAAAACGCTACAACAGGTGTTTCTAACCTGCTGTCAATGAAAGATCAGTTGCAACAGTTCATCACCGGCATGAATAGTGTCGGATCGTTGAACTTTGATGTGTCCGGGCTGTCAAGCCTCATTGCCGGTCTGTCAAGAATGGGTGGCAAGGCATCTACACAGGCTACAAAGAATCTGCCTACGATTTCTGCACAGTTGCAGAATTTTGTTCGGCAGATGAACAAGATTGGTTCATTCAACTTCGATATGACCAATCTTTCACAGATGGTCACTGCCATTGGTAAACTTGGTAGCGTGGCATCCGGCAGGGCGGTAAATAACATTCCTCTGCTTGCAAAGAATCTGAATGAGTTATTTACAACTCTTTCAAAGGCTCCGAATGTCAGCGGAAACATTATCCGTATGACAGAAGCACTTGCAAATCTATCCGCAGGATTAGGACGGACGAGAGGTGCTACAGATAGGGCATCAAGTGGTTTTAGCCTGTTTGGTAAGAGCGCCGACAGTATGAAAACTAAATCCTTTTCTCTTGCATCCGCAATCGGAAAGGTATATGCAACATACTGGTCGCTGTTCCGGGCGGTTGGTCTGCTTAGAAATGCCATTGACATTTCATCCTCATTAACAGAGGTTGAGAACGTTGTAAGACAGACATTCGGAATATACGAAAATCTGATTAACGATTTTTCAAAGACTTGCATTGAAAAATTTGGTATGTCCGAACTGTCCGCGAAACAGTTTGCAAGCCGTTTCCAAGCAATGGGAACAGCCCTTGATATTCCGCAGGGGCAGATGGCGAAAATGTCTATCCGGCTGACAGAATTAGCCGGAGATATGGCTTCATTCTATGATGTGAGTCAAGAAGATATTGCCAAGAGTCTGCAATCTGTATTTTCCGGTACTACGGCACCTATGCGGCGTTATGGTATCGACTTGACACAGGCAACATTAAAGGAATGGGCATTAAAGCAGGGACTTGATGCTGACATTTCCTCAATGTCACAGGCTCAAAAAGCCATGCTTCGTTATCAATACGTTCTTGCGCACACGACCAATATTACCGGAGATTTCAAGAGGACGCAAGACAGTTGGCATAACCAAGTTACCCTCTTAAGAGAGAATTTCAAGGCGCTTGGCGCAGTTGTTGGTAGTGGCTTAATCAACGCTTTTAAACCATTCCTTAAGGTTCTCAATACAGTTCTGCAAAAAGTTACATCATTTGCGGAAATGGTCACAGACGCTTTAGGCTCTATTTTTGGATGGAGATATGAAGCAAGCAAGGGTGCCGGACTTGGTGGTTTGGCGGATGATATTGGAAGTGCGTCTGATGGTATGGATGATCTTGCCGGTTCTTCCGGTGATGCCGCAAAAAATACCGGAAACGCCGCAAAGAAAGCTAAAGATCTTAAAGATAATGTCAACAAGGCAGTTCGTGCGTTTGATGAATTAAAGACCATATCACTTCCAGATAAGAAATCAAATTCCGGTTCCGGTTCTGGAAACAAAGGCTCCGGTTCTGGCTCTGGTGATGGTGGCGGCGATACCGGGAAATTGGTTAAAACCGACACTATTTATAAGGATTTCGTAAGCAACATAAAAGACCTTGAAGGACTTGGAGAAGCAATCAGAGACGCGCTTGTTAAAGCTGTTGGTGGTATTGAATGGGATAAAATCTATAAGAAAGCAGAAAACTTCGGAACTGGACTTGCAGATTTCCTTAATGGTTTATTTTCAGAAGATAAAAACGGAAACAGTGTATTTACTGCAACAGCAGATGTTATAGCCGGAGCCTTAAATACTGTATTATTTGCATCAAAATCATTTACAGATAAATTTAAGTTTGAAACTTTTGGCAATAACATAGCACATGGATTCAATCGCTTTTTTAAAAAATTCAAATGGAAAAAGTGCGCAGAAGCTATCAATGGATGGGTTGATGGATTCTGGAAGTTTGTAAGAGGATTTTTTGACGGATTAAGTTGGAAAGATATTTTTAATGGATTAAGAACATTTCTCACGAATTTGTCTCCAAGTTCCATAATGACCATACTTGGAGCTGCAGCACTTAATAAACTGGGGAAAAATTTCTATAAATTACTAAAAGATGCTCTTACAAAGAATCTTGATACGAAGTTAAGTAATGCGATAACAAAAAAACTAAGCGGGGTAAAGTTGGGTGGAGGTATAGCCGGAACCCTTGCAACGGGATTTTTGATTACAGCTACGGTTGCTGTGGCTTTAAAATTTACAAAAGATTTCAAAGAATGGCGAGACAATATAAAAAAGTATGGATGGAGCGAAGGAAGAAAGAGATCTGCAGAGAGCAATCCGGCAAATCCATATAAAAACGGAAGGGCTGTTTCTATTGAGGATAGAAAAAATTCCGCGTATGGAAATAAAGCAAACCCGTATGATAAAAATAGTAACTTCTCAAAGAATTTACAAGATATAAGCAACAAAATATCTGATTGGTGGGGAAGCGTTAGGGATAAGGCAAGACAGAATTCAAATTTGAATTCTGCTAATCCATATAATTCCAATAGCAAGTATTCGGGAAAAACGGAAAAAATTAAAAATGCCGCAAACCCATATGATACAAACAGCGTAAAATCTCACAAAACGCTTGAATTTCAAGCTAAAATCAAGACAAAAGCGTCTGAATTATGGACGAAATTAAAATCTGACTGGGATAAGATAAAAAATAAATATGCAGATTTTAAGGGCAGAATAAAAGATAATGCTAAAGAATGGTGGGAAAATACAAAGAAATACTGGTCTAAAAAAGTCGGTAAAGTGAAAGAATTCACGACAGACGTTAAAGATTCTGCTAAAGAATGGTGGGATAACACCCAAAAGTATTGGAATCAAAAAGTCGGACAGGTCAAGAAATTTACAACCGCCGTGAAAAATGATGCTGCTAAGTGGTGGGAAAATACCCAGAAGTACTGGAATCAAAAGGTTGGTAAGGTAAAAGAGTTTACTACAGGCGTAAAAAATAAAGCCGCAGAATGGTGGTCTAATGTTAAAAAATGGTGGGAAAGCACCATTGCCGGAAAAGAAGTAAAGAAATTTACTGCAAATGTCAAGAAAGCCGGAGGAACATGGTGGAAAGATGTAAGCAACGAATGGAAAGAAAAGGTTATCAATGCTGGAAGAACATTGAAAATTGGTATTTCATTTGCCGCGGATGCTCTGAAAAACCTGTGGTCTAGCGTATCGACATTCTTTAGCGGCAAAACAGTAAATGTAAAAACAAAAGGCTCTGCGGCTAAGAAAGCCGACGGCGGAGTATTCTCCGGTGGCCGTTGGCATGACATTAAACGGTACGCGGCAGGCGGTGTCCCAGATATGGGACAGATGTTTGTTGCAAGAGAAGCAGGACCAGAACTTGTTGGAACGCTTGGCGGTCATACGGCTGTTATGAATAACGATCAGATTGTTGCGTCCGTATCGGATGGCGTTGCAAAAGCCGTAGCGGCTGTGCTTGGCTCAAACAAAAGCGGCAACCAACCAATCCAGATTACACTTGACGGAAAGGTTATTTTCGATAGCACAAGAGAATATGCGAATGATTACTTCCGCAGAACCGGAACCAATCCATATCCGGTATGAGCTAATGACAAACTACCTTGTTTGTGGTATATTTGATGTATATTACAGGCAAGGAGGAATTTGTTTATGAAACAAAGTAAATTCGGAATAGTAAGTCTTGTGTGCGGAATAGTTGGCATTTTGTTGGCATGTGTTGCCATAGGTGCCGTACCAGCAATAATCGGTCTTGTTTGCGCAGTGATTGCATTTACGCAAAAAGGAAAAGGACATGGTACTGCCATTGCGGGCTTGATCTGTTCAATAATTGCAATAATTATTTTTGTTTTCGCATCGCTTATATTTGATGGAGATGATTCAGATAAGCCTAAAAAGGTCGAAAACAGCCAAGAGACAGAGGCTGTGGATAATGCAACAGAAGCGAGCGAGGAAGTTTTTAAGGTAGGCGATGTTGCAGAAACAGAAGATCTACGCATAACATTTTTAAAAGCTGAACCGTTTAAAAATGAATATGACGAAGCATCAAAAGGGAATGAGTATTACAAATTTGAGTTTGAATTTGAAAATATATCTGATTCCGACCAATATATTTCTTCGGCTGGCTTTAATTGTTATGCGGATGGATATGATTCAGAAATGGCATATGCTGATGAAGGAAAAGCTCTTGACGCAACATTATCTCCTGGAAAGAAAACAAAAGGAATTGTTTGTTTTGAAGTACCGAAAAACTTTAAAGATATTTCACTCGAATATGAAACTGATTTTTGGAATGAATCAAAGGTTTGCTTTGAGGTGAAAAATAAATAATTACAGACAAGGGCATTAAAATACAGGGAAGGAGTTACATATGAAAATGTTTAAGAAAATTTTTGCAGTAGCGGCGTTATCGCTTTCAATGCTGACAACAAGTGTAGCGGCGCAGAACATTGTTGGTACACAGGAGATTGCACAGGCGGCAACCGTTAAGCTGAGCAAAAAGTCTGTTACACTTGATGTTGGTAAAACACAGAAATTGAAAGTTTCCGGAACAAAAGCCAAGGTTAAGTGGAGTTCAACAGATGCCAGTGTAGCAAAAGTAAGCCAAAGCGGTGTCGTGACTGCGGTATCGTCTGGAAGTACAACAATCAAAGCGAAGATTGGAAAGAAAACTCTTTCGTGCAAAATTACAGTGAAAGAAAAAATCAATAAGTTAGTATACGAGGATTCCAATATCAGGGTTTACTTTACCGGATTGAAGAAAGACACATACCCAGATGAACTGATTGCCTGTTTGACAATTGAAAATTTGTCTGGCAATAATTTGGAGATTAACAATTCAGATTCAACGTCTATCAATGACACCATGGTTGACGCTACTCTGTATCAAGAACTTGCACCACATAAGAAAGCGTATGTGACTATGTTCACTTATGATGATTACGCCGTTGGGCTGTCACTTAATGAAATAACAGATATTCAAACATCATTAGTGGTATGGGATGAAGATTCAATTGATAGTGATTATTATACAACAGAACCGATTAGTTTATTAAAATAATGTAATAAGCCGTGGAACACGGCACAGCAAGGCACCCTAATGGGTGCCTTTTGCATACTGTTTCTTAATGAATTTTATTCCATATAATATAAAGAATGTAATTGCCATTGCTTTATATATATAATAGCTGTATAATAAAAGAAAACCGTTTGGGGGTACGAAAGATGAAAGATAATACAGCTATTGCGAATTTTAATGTTACTTTTGGCGAAAATCAAGAACCTATGTTATCTCATTTAGATGATATTATCATACCTGCATTTAACAGCACAATAAAAAGAACAGTGGGAGTGGGAGAGAAAAAAGACAAATATTATTTTGTGAATTCAAGAATTGAAAAGGTTGGGGAAGACGAAGTGTTTACCGGACAATTAGTCAAAGATACAGAGTTGGAGGTAAAGTCAAAAATTATAGGTGACGAACTTGTTGAGGCAGATGAACATTATCCAGCAGCTCCATATTCTGTGTTTTATATTTTTTTAAAGAATCATAGAATGATTTTGATCAGGAATCAAAAAGGAAGCCCTGATCTTAGATCATTTAGAGTAACAGCGGATAAGATTATCACAACATATATTAAGCGATATAATTCAAATGAAAGCAATATTAACTGTTTGCCGGAAGCGAATGTTAATGTAATTGGTATCCCAACTCTTGAAACATGGAACAATATATTTAGCAAAGTTGAAAAAGTCCGTGGGCTTGAATTGAAATTTTTCCCTTTGAATGGAGATAAGAATTATAGTAATATCACAAGTATATTGAATGGGGTATTACTAAAAGATACTGGTGCGAAACAAGGAACTGTTAAGATGGGGGCGTGCGAAAACATAAATGGAGTTCGAGAGATTGTATCGAATCTTGATGGTGTTATGGAAGCAAAAGTAACCGTTGATTTTCCTTGGAGAAAAGGCGCTGAAATAAGAAACAATACGATAAAAGAGCGCTGTACCATAAATGCAGATGAAAAGGGAATAAACAATCCAAAAGTTGTTATTCCGTTCGCACGGGATATAAGTAGTATAAGTAAAGTAAGTGATGAAAACCAAAAGATATATGATGAATATAGGAAAAAACATGAATTTAGTAACTAATATATTGGAGTGTTAAGATGGATCAGAAAGATATAGAACGGCTAAAAGAATTGGACAGTAATGCAGGGAAGTCGTCAAATGGCATTATAAAAGACGCATTTAAGTTATTGTCATTTCGGGAACTTGGAGCTAAGAAATTTGTAGTTGTTTTGTTCGCGTCTATACTGCTGGCTCTTTTGATTAGCGCTCGTTTGGATTCGCAGAAACTAATAAATGAAATTGCTGAAGTATGGCAGAATATTGCGCTCGCAATCTTTGGAATTGCGTTCACTGCATATTCTATCTTCCAAGCGTTGCTATCTCCTAAATTGATATATGTAATGGTTAGAGCTGAAGATAATGAAGATAAAAATATTTCATCATTTTCTGCATCAAATAAATATTTTATTTCATATATGGCTCTGTCGTTTATAGTGATAGCAGTTAATGTGATAATTTTTTTATGCAATATCGTTATACCAGATCAATGGAATCTATTTGTAAATAAATATGTGAATGATGCAATTTTCTTTATTCTTGCTTGCCCCTATTTTTATTTAACGTTTTGCTGGCTTATAGAAATAAAGAGTATTATTTCAAATATTCACAATATGTATTACGTTGCCGCTACAGATAAATACATTGATGAATTAGAGAAAAATGAACAAAAAAATAAAACATCTTAATGAAATTATTATGATAGCACTTAGATTTCTCTAGGTGCTATTTTTATACCCATTTTTACCGACTGTCAAATGGAGACAGCCGCAAACCCAAACAGTTAGGTGGTGGAAACATGGCATACGGCGGTTATCTGCTGAAAATTGGAGATTACAAGATTGATGCGAAAAAGTACATAAAGTTTGATTCCTATAGTCCGTATGTAAATATGCAGGATCTTGAGCCGTGGACGGACAGCAACGGTTATCTGCACCGGAAACCTGTGAAATTGAAAGTTGCCAAGGTTGAATTTGAGACCCCGGCTGGACTTACCAACACAGAATTTGCAGAGTTTATGAAGAACATCCGCAAGCAGTACGCGGATGCAAACGGGCGGCAATGCTATTTCACCGCCTACATCCCGGAATACGATGATTATGTCACGCAGTTCGGGTATATCGCGGATTTTCAACCGGGTATTTACGGCATCAAAAACGGAGAAATCATTTATGAAGCTATCAAGTTTTCGGTGATCGGAGGTGTATATCATGGATAAAGAACTGTATTTCAAGGAATATGCCGACAAACAGATGCTGATTTCTGTTGACGGCACGAAGATTGCTTTTGATAACTCCATGATCGAATCCGAAGCCTTTGAGATGGATGAAAGCCTGTGTTCGGAATCTGAATTGAAGTTTGGCTCATGCGAAGCGAACAGCGTGAAATTCACGGTTCACAACACACCGGGCAGTATCGTAGGCAAGAGTATCACGATCACAGAAACGGTTGACGGAGATACGGAACATCCGTTCCAGTATGGCAAATACAAGGTTTATTCAGATGTGCCAAGCAGTGACCGGACAAAGCGTGAAATTACGGCATATGATGCCATGTACGACATTATCAACACAGATGTGAAACCTTGGTATGCAGGACTTAATTTTCCAATGACATTGAAGCAGTTCCGGGACAGCTTCTTTTCGCATCTTGGAATCGGACAGGCGGCGGAAACGTTGCCTAATGACTCCATGACGGTCAATAAGACGCTTGTTGCCACACAGACGGACGATTCCAGCGCAGTCACAGAAGAATCTGCAATCAGCGGGAAAACGGTTGTGACGGCAATATGCGAGATCAATGGATGCTTCGGGAACATAAATCGGGATAGCAAGTTTGAATATGTATTTCTGAAAGCAATCACCAGTGCACTTTATCCACGAGAGGATTTGTTCCCAGCAGATGATCTGTTTCCAAGCGATGCAAACACGGAATCCATGACCGGGCATTATATTTCCTTTGATTACGAGGATTTCCAGTCGCAGGCGATTACACAGCTTGAAATCAAGACGAGTGAAGATAATGCCGGGGCTATTGTTGGAACTGCAGGAAATAACTATTCGATTACCGGCAATTTTCTCGTGAGCGATAAAACTGGGGCAGAACTTGAACAGATTGCAAACAATTTGTTGCCAATTATGGCACAGGCGGCATATACACCAATTAAAAGCTGTACATGCGTCGGAAATCCATGTCTGACACTTGGAGAACCCATCCGGTTCAATACCACAAGAGAGATTGTTGAAACATATCTATTGCAGCGCACTTTAACCGGAGTGCAAAGCAAGAGAGATTCAATCTCGGCACAGGGTACGCAGACGCACTCTGCAAAGGTTAATTCTATCAGAGACACGATTGAAAGCGTGGAAAGACGTACCGGAAAGTTAGAGAGGAACGCAGACCATCTTCAATCCACATACGAGGATTTAGAGGAACAGACAAATACCAAGTTTGAGCAGACCACAAAAAGCATTGTCGCAGAAGTCAATCGTGCGCAAAAGGCAGAGGGTGCATTGGACGCATCCTTGGAATTGAAGTTAGGCAGAGATGAGAACGACCAAGTTATTTCTATGATCAATGCCAGCGCAGACCAGATTATGCTTCGTGGAAACAGACTCATAATCGAAAGCAATAATTTCAGGCTTGATGGAAATGGAAAAGTAACAATCATTGATTCTCTGAACTTTCTTTCAACAGCGCTTGGAGATGACCTTACAATTCTTGGTCTTGACGGAAGAGGCAGACCCATGCTGCAAAACATACTCATCGACCTAGACACTGTAACGGATTCAAACTCGGAATCCTTGGCGACAGAAAGTTATGTTGACGGTTCGCTGAGTGGCTACGCAACCAAAAGCGAATTGCCAAGTGGGTATTTTACAGATGTAGACTATACACTTAATGATAGCTCTACAACCAAGTATTCGCCTAGACACTTTAATAAAATGTCTGATTTTGGTTCAAGGGAAAGCACCTTGGATATCGAGGGTCTTTTGATTTCTATTCCGAGTTCCGATAAAAGGCTGAAAAATAATATACAATCATTAAGGGATATTAAAAGCGTTTATATGGCAATGCGCCCGGTTGAGTATACATGGAAATCCGGATATATCACGCAACACACAGGCTTACAGTTTGGTTTAATTGCGCAGGATTTAGAGAAGATTTTGCAGGATGCCGGATTGTCCGATAGCGGACTTGTACTAAAAGAAGATGCCGAAGAGGATGAAAAAGCAATTCACGGAGATTCAAAGACATGGAAAATCGACAAGGAAAATCTCCATGCAATGCATATACAGATGATCCAGATGCAGCAGAAAGAAATCGAACTTTTGCAGCAGAAAAACGAAGATCTGGAACGCAGATTATCAGCGCTAGAAAGGAGTGTGAACCATGCAGAAAATTTATAGCCGGACATACTGGGAGAATTTTCCAAGCGAGAATACAGCTATTGATGCCATGCGGTTAAATAATATGGAAGCCGGCATTGATAACCTGGATGATCGTGTGGTTGCTATGGATGCATCCAAGGTTGATCTGGCAAAGGCAAATGAGCTTGTGAAAGAAATTCTGTGGGATGAATCCAAGGGAACACTGACCATAGTAAAAATGAACGGTTCACAGGCTGTGATTGACACAAAATTGGAAAAACTGGCGGTAAACTTCAAGTATGATCCGCAGACACAACAGCTGATTATTACACTTGATGATGGCACCACGCAGAATGTTGATTTGTCTGCGCTGATTACAGAATATGAATTTCTTGATTCCGATACGATCACATTTGAGATTACAGACGGCAAAATCAAAGCTATCGTAAAGAATGGTTCCATTACGGAAGATATGCTGCAGCCGAACTTCTTGGCAGATGTTAAAGTTGAAGCCGAAAAAGCGAAAGCATCAGCATCCGCTGCGGATGCGTCAGAAAAGGAATCCACGGTACAAGCTAATCTATCCAAAGAGTATGCGGATAAGGCCAAGGAATACAGCGATAACATTGATAAAAAAGCTCATCTGGCAACATTTGATGTGAATGAGGACGGCGAGCTGATCTATACAGATAACACAGCAGATGTGTTTACCGTTGATGATGACGGAAATTTGAATTGGGAGGTGGCTTAAATGGCTATAGCAGGAAGAGTAGCAATCGTGCCAAAAGGCGATTGGAGCGCAGATGCTACATATAAGAGATTGGATGCAGTGACTTATAACAATACGCTTTATTTCGCAAAAAAGGAAGTGCCTGCAGGAACGGCAACAAGCAATACGGAATATTGGTCGAAGTCGATTGTGGGTGGTGCCGGTGCAATCGCAACGAAAGAGGATGCCGGGATTGTGAAACCGGCAGACGGACTTTCGATTGCAGAAGATGGAACCCTTAAGGTAAGCATTGATGGCACGACTCTTACAATGGATCAGGTCAACAATGTAATCAAGTTGGCGGATACGCTAAAGGATAAAATCGGAAGCGCACTGCAACCGGAAAGTATCGTAAATAACCAGGTAACAACAGAAACCGGGTATGCGCTAGACGCTAGACAAGCTAATCCGAATCTGGATGGTACGCTTGCAAAGCAGATAAGCGATTTAAACGGCAGTCTAAATAGTAAGAAAGTACCGACAATCGGCATCGAAAACA